>Ga0209749_1000220_pt1 | contig 89583 bp, 66 predicted proteins | sample EPASupsiteSAE347_FD_187267 | JGI IMG/M metagenome (GOLD analysis project Ga0209749, IMG submission 187267) | Bioremediated contaminated groundwater from EPA Superfund site, New Mexico - Sample SAE3-47 (SPAdes) (version 2) | ecosystem: Environmental > Aquatic > Deep subsurface > Groundwater >... | reverse complement strand
AGATGTTTTGTGTGCGTATGTATGACGATGATTATGGTTTGGTCTATTCAACTGACTTTTTTGGATGCTCCCATTTAGCTGGCTTGGTTGGAGATTTATAGAGGAAATGTAAAAAATGCGGACCTATGAAAAGAACAATTTACCTTTCAGTTATCATGCTGGTTGTGGCTTTCAGTGCCAGCAGCCAGTTCGTTCCAAAACCAATGAATTTTCCCGGAACAGGTTATTATCCCAGCGTTATCTCCATTGTTGACCATACCCATTGCTGGTTTGGAGTCGCGAGGGCTGGCTGGTTACCTTATTCGTATGCAGTACATACCAATGATGGCGGAGAAACCTTCAAATTTGATTCCATCCCTGTGGGAGGATTTCCCGTGATGCAGGATGCGTGTGCAGTTGATTCCCTGACCTGTTATTATGCGATGACAGATTCGTTCATAACCTTTTCCATCTGGAAAACAACCGATGGTGGTAATAGTTGGCAAAAAAAGACCACGAACCAATTCCTTGGAGGCTATCTGAATGATTATTATGCTTTCAGCGCCGATACCGGTGTGGCCATCGGAAATCCTAACGACGACTACTTTGAGATACAGATCACAAACGACGGAGGGGATACCTGGACAAGAGTACCTTCGGCAAATATTCCTTCCATGCAGAATGGGGAAACTGCCTTCCGGCATCAGACAAGCGCCATCGGCAATACGATCTGGTTCCCGACGAACAAAGGACGTTGCTTTAAATCGGTTGACAAAGGTCTGAACTGGACCGTCAGTTCACCAATGCCTTCTTCTGAGATAAGGTGCGATGTAAAGTTCTCCAGTCCTGATATCGGAGTCTTTCATACCATTTTGGGTGATAATATTTTCTATAAAACCGCGGATGGCGGAGCTTCCTGGGCCGCAGACACACTTCCGTTCAATGATATGGTGATGTTTATGAGTTCCGTAGAGGGATTCAGTGAAGGTTTCATTTTTACCACACATTCTGAGGATTACACCAATAATGTATATTTTACCCCCGACTTCTTTAATACGGTTGTACTCATACAATCAGGTATGACGCTGAACGGGCCTATCCGGTTTAAAGATGCCGCAACAGGATGGCTTGGAGGCTTAGCCATGCCCACCAATGATATTTTTTATTTTACCGATGTGCTAACCTCCGTTTCCAATGCTGGAAAAACTCCGGAGAAACTTGCGATCATACCGAACCCATCTTCAGGAGAGGCTCTCGTAAAAATTCCCGCATCCCTGGATTCAAAATCCCTTAGACTCCTTATCATCGACATGAATGGGAAAATAATGGAAAAGCGTGCCATTACAAATTCTACCGGATGGACAAAGCTGAATGCTGCCGGCTATGCAAACGGAAATTACTTTGTTGAAATTTTATCAGGAAATCGATTCATCGCCCGTGAAATATGGGTAGTAAATCACTAATACCCCAAATCCAACAATCTACTCATCCGGATCCCCGCTTACACGAAGACCTGGGAAAGAGGGTTGGGGGGTGAGGTGGAATAGTCAAAAACCAATCAGTATGAATAATAAAAACCTGAAAAAATGAAAAAGAAAACGTTTTTGATTACCATCAGCATGATACTGATTGTAATTGCTGCTAAATCACAAATGTGGGTTACACAAAATGCAAATCCTGTAAACGAGGGATTTAATTTTATTTCCCTGTCAGTAGTAGATAGTAATCAAGTATTGGGAATAGGGACATTGATTGATGAGTCGTTCGAAAATCAATTTTTCTATTTCAGCCGTACCACTGATGGCGGGACAAACTGGATAACCAATGCCCTTGATACCGATTGGGTGGTATCAAGCTTCCAGGCATTGAGCGCAGATACTGCATGGATTTCAACGTCCTCCTTATATGGATTAAATAGCGGATCCAATTATCGCACAGCCATAAGGAAAACAACGGCAACTTGGAACCTTATTATACATCAGATGGCGGATTAACCTGGAACCCGGCTCAAAGTATACCTGCACCGTTGCCGTTCGAGGTTGTTCATGATAATACCCAATATGTTTTGGGTGAAAATATCTGGGCAACATCAACCCAAGGAAGAGTTTTTTATTCGTACGACAAGGGACATAAGTGGGGAGCTGCATCTGTGGCATCCTTTCAGTTTCCGCTGATGTTCCGTGTTGCATTTTTTGATCCGATGGAAGGAATAGCAGTCAGATATAACTTTTTTACCAGCTATACTGATTCAATTTACCGCACCCATGACGGGGGAAAAACCTGGAGCCTGATTTCGCATACAGGACCGGTTTTTCTGTCATATCCAGCAGGAGCGCTTTTTGTCGTTCCGGGCAGCAATATTGTTTTTGCAAATGGTGGAGGAAGTAATTATTATGGCAGCTCTTTCAGCGCCGATTCAGGGACTACGTGGACCGCCATTGATGATGCGCAAAGATATGGAGTCCTTGATGGTAATGGTTGGAACTCACTTTGGGCAGGGCAGTATTCAAATACCATGGGAGAAGGCGGAATTGCAAAATGGGACGGCATTTACTTAGGTATAAATGAAGCTTCAATGAATGTTGATTTATCGGTTTATCCCAATCCCTGCAACGGAAAACTGAATATTACAAGTTCGGGAAACATAGCCAACCTGGAAATTATTGACCCGCTCGGGCATACAATTTATCAAACAAAACCGGAAACAAATAGTGTTTCATTGCGACTTGATTACATGGGAATTTATTTCATCCGGATTACACTGGACAAACAAACCATCACGAAAAAATTGATCGTTTACCATTAACTTGATGAGTGGAGCTTTTTGGTAACAACCGGTCCGGCCTGCACGAGAATCAGGCGTTTGAAAAGGCCAATCAGATTATTAAGGCAGAAAAATGTCAATCAATGTAATGATAACCGAAGATGATCTCCTGAGCGCTGCCATGTTATATGACCTGATCGAAGATTATTTCCCTGGGGTGATCATTATCAGGAAGGCTCAGACCATGAAAGATTCGGTGGCGTTTCTTCATGGTCACAAAATAGACTTACTCTTCCTTGACATCGAGCTTCCCGACGGGAACGGGTTTGAAATCCTGAGATCCCTTGAGGTCGTCAATTTTGAAGTGGTTATCACCACGAGTCACCCGAATTACATGGAGGCAAATCCTTCACAAAAGATCCTGGCTTGCATTGTCAAACCGGTAACACTTTCAACCCTTCAGCAGGCGATGAATATGTTCATTCAAAAATCTCATGAAAGCACGCACCAGTTCCATGAGCATATTGATGAGAAATAAGTTGTGAACACCCGGGGTACAATCAGACCAGTTCCCTGATCAACGCCTGTGCTTCTTTCTGAGCTTCAAGAATCTTTTCGCGGAGTTGCTGAATATCCTCCCTGAAAGAAGGCTCCCATTGATTCCTCAGGGATTCTTCAAGGTTCCCCGCCAGGGAAAAGTATTCTTCGCCGGAGAAGATCTTTATGTGTGGTTTTATTTTGTGGATCGAACGGGCAAGCAATTCATGCTGTTCTGTTTCCACCAGGTCATTCCATCTCACCAGTTCTTTATCGGTTTCTGAGATGAAAAGCTGCAGGTAGCCGACGAACCGGGATTTCTTTCCATTGCACATTTCGTATAAACCCGGTGCCCATAATGGCGTTTCATTCAGATCTTTCAGGAAATCCGGACCGGTGTTTATGACCGTAATCATGGCATCCTGTTCGCTGACTTTCAGTTCTTCCCTGATCGCCTTTGCAAGCATTTCACGGTTGACCGGCTTTGGAACATACCCGTCCATGCCTGCATCAAGGCAATGCTGTATGTCCGCCCGGATTACGCTGGCTGTTAACGCCACGACCGGTACGGTGGCATTTTCATTCCTGAGTTGACGTAATTTTCCTGTCGTTTCGTATCCATCCATTCCCGGCATCCTGACATCCATCAGCACCAGGTCGAAATGATCTGTTTCAAGCAGTTCGAGCGCTTTGTAGCCATTTTCCGCCAGGGTTACCCGGGATTCGGGAAGTATCCTTTCCAGCATTCCTTCCGTCACGATCTGGTTCGACAGGTTGTCGTCCACCACAAGGATCCGGAATTTACCTTTCATGGCGGTCAGGCTCTTTTCTTTTTCTGACCGGATCGCATTGTATGCCGATTCAGAGGATAATTCCAGCGGGATCATAAAACTGAATATGGAACCTTTTCCGGGTTCACTTACCACCTTCAGCGTTCCCCCCATCTGTTCAACGAGCTTCTTTGAAATGGAGAGTCCGAGCCCGGTACCGGCCACTTTTTGATCATCGGACTGCCCACCCTGTGTGAACTCCTCAAAGATCGCTGCCTGTTCAGATTCAGGAATTCCTGAACCGGTATCCTCCACCATGAACCGGATTAATTGCTTTCTACTTTCGGTCCCTTCCTGGGAAATTTTTATCTGTACAGAGCCGTGATTCGTAAACTTAATCGCATTCCCTGCCAGGTTCAGTAATACCTGCCGGATCCTCTGGCTGTCGCCTGAAACCCATTCTGCAACACCCTCAGGATCGGGAATGATCAATTGAATGGCTTTCTCTTTTGCCCTGACCTCGAACAGGTTCTTCATCTCTTCAAGAAGTAGCTGAAGGTTGAACGGGGATTCATGCAGTTCCAGCTTCCCGGCTTCGATCTTCGAGAGGTCAAGGATATCGTTGATGATTCCCGTGAGATGTTCGCCGGCCTGTTTGATGTTCCTCAGGTAATTCTCTGTCTTTGGAGGTTGATGTTCATCCAGGAGAAGACCGGTCATCCCGATCACCGCATTCAGCGGCGTCCTGATCTCATGGCTCATGCTGGCGAGGAACCGCTCTTTGAATTTCTCGCTTTGTACGGCGCGGTTCCTTGCTTTTGCAATTTCATGGTTCTGTAGTTCCAGTAACTTTGCTACTTTCTGCTTCTGCCGGAGAAAATAGAATATAATCAACGCCAGGATAAGGATCAATGCTGATATGGCAATGAAAAGCCAGGTAATAAAACGGTTGTCTTTCAATTGCTGTTCTTTGACTTTCAACTGCTCATCGAGCTGTTCAACCTCATAACTGTTGCTCAGTTGTGCCACTTTTTCCGTCATTTCGACTTTCTTCAGCGAATCGCTGTATGCCTTCTGGCCCCTGTAGAAAATCGCAGACTCCCTGTATCTGCCAAGGGCGAAATAAAGCTTTCCCAGCACTCCAAGGTATTCCTCATAACTCTCGGGAGTGCTGAATTTTTTACACCAATCCCAGCCTGTTGTTGCAACTTTTAAAGCGGCCTGGGTTTCTCCTTTGGCAAGATAGACCCGGCATAAAACCAAATAACAACTCACCAGCGTACCGGTATCATTTATCGTAATTGCAAGTTTTTCCAGTTCTTTCAGATAGGACATTGAAATTTCAAGGCTTGGCCTGTTATCGCCAACATGTCTGCCAAGTTTATTCAATGTATCTTTTAGAAACAAAGTACCCAGCGCACCCAAATTATTTTCCAGAAAATTATAGCGGTCGGGTTGTGCTTTGTTGATAGTGTATGCCTTCAGGTAATTCTTCACGGCCGAATTCCAATCTCCCAGACCTTCCTCTGCCGCTCCCAGGTTATGAAGAGCTGCTGTGTATGCCATCGTATCAGCTATTTTTGATTCTTCCATCAGTTTAAGAAGTTCCTGGTTCAGCCTGACAGATTTCTTATCGTCCCCTGAAACCTGGTATGTATATGCAAGGTTTGACATGATCATATATTCCGCCTCTTTCCATTTCAGCCTCCGTGCATCATCCAATGCCTTATTCAGGTAAATGATGGATTTGTCCGGCATACTCATTTTGCTGTAAATCCCTCCGATATTCAGGTATGATCCGATCACTCCCCTCTCATTTTTCATTTCCCGGCAAAGTTCCACCACCTTCAACTGGCATTTTAACGCTTCCTTAAACATGTTTTTATCCATCCAGGTACTCCCTTCCTCGCTGTAAGAGACAGCTATTCCATATTTGAAATCCGCTTTCTCCGCTTCTTTCCTTCCCCTGACCGTATAATATAAAGAGGAATCAAAATTCCCGGAATTTTCGTGCATTTGTGCAATGGTGAAATAAGCCATAATCCTGACGCTATCCGGGAGATTGTACCGGTGCGTCAACCTTCTGATACTGTCGAGTTTGATCCGGGCGGACTGATCCTGAGCGGTGCTTTCCACCTGAACACAACAAACAAGAATAATTAGGATAATTTTTTTCATAGGATGGCATTTCAAACAAATTTAAAAAAATATTTGTTTACTGTTAACTGTTTCAGAATGAAACTACAGTGAAGAATGAATAACGACTGGCTCAGGCCTCCAGTAATCCACTTCCTCCAAATCGCAAACTACAAATCCAATCCCGCAAAGCAGAAACCGGCATATCGTTAAATGCTTTTCCATCTTTATGTTTGTAAAAAACAAAAAACCGAACCCATGAAAATAAAAATTTACCTTTCCGTAACCCTGTTGGCTCTTGCTTTGAGCGCCATATGCCAGTTCGTTCCGAAACCCATGAATTTTTCGGATACAGGGTATTATTATCCTTATACTTTTTCAATTGTTGACCATACCCATTGCTGGTTTGGAACTTTCAGGATGTCCTCATCCGGCATCGAATTACCTTGTCCATTTGCGATTCATACAAACAATGGCGGCGAAACCTTTGTATTTGATTCCATCCCATTCGGCGGAACTCCTTTTATCCAGGATTTAAGTGCCGTGGATTCATCCATCTGCTATTATGTCATGACAGATTCGTATATTGATTTCTCCATCTGGAAAACAGCCGATGGAGGTGCCAGCTGGCAAAAGAAAACAACAACTCAATTCCAGGGAGGTTACCTGGATTTTTATCATGCTTTCAGCGCTGATACCGGTGTGGCCGTTGGAGATCCCACCTCCGGTTACTTCGAAATCCAAATCACGAATGATGGAGGGAATACATGGACGAGGGTGCCTTCGGTAAATATTCCGGGTTCACCGGGAGGTGAAGGTGCCTGGTCGAGTTGTCACTACGCAATCGGTAACACAATCTGGTTCACGACAAGCAAAGGACGGTGCTTTAAATCGGTTGACAAAGGTTTAAACTGGACCGTCGTTGCAGTAATGCCTCCCCCTGTTGCAGCTGATGTTAAGTTCGCAAGTCCCGACAACGGTGCTGTTTATCCCATTAGAAGCGGAAATATCATATATAAAACAACAAATGGAGGAGCCTCATGGGTTAAAGACACGGTTCCTGTCAATGATGTTCTACTTTACATCAGCGTTGTCCCCGGATTCAATGAGGGATTCATCTTTACTACTTCCCCCGATAATGTGACCGCTGATGTGTATTTTACACCCGACTTCTTTCATACCACCGTACTCATTCAATCAGGAATAAAAACTTTTGGAACTATAAGTTTCAAAGATGCAACAACAGGATGGCTTACCGGTCCGGGCACCCCCACCAATGATGTTTATTATTATACCGATGTACTGACCGCTGTTTCCGGGGCTGTGAAAACCCCTGAGAAACTTTCGATCATGCCGAATCCTACCGTTAACGAAGCACTGGTAAAACTTCCCGGTTCATTAAACTCAAAACCGCTGGAACTGCGGATCAGTGATATCGCCGGCCGGGAAATTGAACGCCGCTTCATTGCATCTTCAACCGGCTGGACAACCCTGAACGCTTCCGGGTATATGAATGGCATGTACCTGGTCGGAATTTTTTCAGGAGATCACCGGGTTGCATGTCAGCGATGGATCGTGAATCATTAATAATGGATACAGGCCGGCAATGCCGATCACCCCGGACCGATACATACCGACCATTTTATATTAATCATTATCAAACTAACACAATGTGAGCTCGATGTATATAACTAGAATGAAGCCAGTTTATCTGATTTAACACCTTCAAACCGGATAGAAGGTTTCTTTGGCAGGAAAGACGAGGAAGAGACGAGAACCTTCCACTACTTGATGAAGTAACCCAGCTTGTGAGATTGTTTTCGACAATAAAGCGGAAAATGAAGGAAAAAATCGAAGGGGCAAAAGGAAATCCGCCGTAAGTGGCAGATGGGAAGACTTAAATGAGAAATGTAAAATGCGAAGTAGATTGGATATGCCGCCCAAATTGACCACCTCACGCCGTTTTATATTGACCACCCCGCGCCGGTGTGCTTGACCACCCTCCCTGAACTGTCGTAAGAATGAACATTTCCTTGTTTTGATAAGAGTTAGACAAAAATAGTTTTTTTATTCTGTTTCAACTTCTTCCCTGATTTTATTTTTCAGTTTCCGGAGTGACTCGCCTACCAAAGCAATGCGATGTGCATCATGAACAATACGGTCCAATACGGCATCAGCGATTGTTTGTTCACCGATAATTTCATACCATTGATCAACAGGCAACTGGGACGTAATTACATCTTCGGTGTAAAGCCTGATAATGTTTCTTACCTTGCTCATAATGATTAGTTTATTAGACATTTGATTAATTTAGACAAGGCCAAACTAATCATTCATGCCTGCTTATCAGCAAGAAAAAATCATTCTTTCAGGGGTGGTCAATTTGGAGCGGCGGTGACTGGATATTTAATGCGTTTTTTTCACTATGATTTCTATTTCAAATCAAACCAGAACTCCAGTATCCAGATGTGGATCGGTGGTGTACCGGGTATCCGGTTCTGATTTGAATTAAAGATTTCCCTCGACATTTTTTTTCACATGATAGGGGTAAATCCCCTCTTTCTTGTCATTGAATTATAAACTATAAAAATATTCACATGAAAGTATCTGAATTAAAAAGTGCAAGAGTAACCCTCGTTTTATTCATCTTGTTAACAGGGGGTCATTTAATGGCAGCCGAAACCTGGAAAGAAGTTGAGTCGAAATCAGGAATTACTATTTACGAGAGATGGGTAAAAATCAACAGTAATTTGACCGTGAAAGAGAGGAAAGGTGAAATGACAATAAAAGGCAGCGTGAACTCAGTCGTGGACTTGCTGAGCGATCCTTCTAAAGCAAAACTCTGGATGGAAAATGTAAGTGAGGCCTACCTTGTTAAAAAAGAATCAGACAGGGAATGGGCATCCTATACATACTTTTCATTGCCCTGGCCCTTCGAAAACAGGGACATGATTTCTGTTTCAAGGCTGAATTTCAACAATCCAGTATCGGCAACCATAGAAATGATAAGCAAGGAAAATGCCCTTCCAACAAAGAAAAACGTCAAACGGCTCGCAAATTATAAAGCAACATGGAAAATTGCAGACCTTGGAAACGGACATATTTTCATCTCCTTCTCAACTATCTCCTACACTTCGCCTGAATACCCCAGGTTTATACAAGACCCTATAGTAAGGAAGGTTTTTATGCGTAACCTGCTAAAGCTTAAAGTGGCTTTCTGTATATAAATCGGGCACAGCGACATGAAAAAGGTAATAAAACGACTTGTCGATAAAATTCGATCACTGATTGGCGAGCCAAAGATGATTGCCCGCAGTTTCGCCATGGGATCATTTATAGGCGTAACTCCCCTGATTGGTATGCAGATCATCATCAGCCTTACGCTGGCAGGGATATTCCGGCTTAGTAAAACAGCTTCGGTTGTCGGAGTTATAAATACAAACTGGACCAAAGGATTGCTTTTGTACCCGCTGAATTACAAGATCGGCGCCTGGTTACTCGGTTATCACCGAAGTTTAAGCATTGCCGGTTTGCTTACCGGTAATATTTTCACAAACCTTTATAATGCCGGAACGGAAGTATTCATTTCATTGCTTATCGGTGGATTCATTACCGGAGCTATCATATCATCCATTTATTACTTCCTCGTTCTGAAGATTTTAAAACAAAGAGAAGCCCTAATCATAAAAACTAAATAAACCATGAGTAAATCTGATAAAAAATATGCATTGATAACTGGCGCCAGCCGTGGAATTGGCAAAGCGATGGCGTACGAGTTGGCATCAAGAAAAATGAACCTGCTGCTTGTATCCTTAAAAGGAGAGGGCCTGACTGAGCTTTGTGAAAAAATCCGGGATAAATATGGCGTGGATGCTCAATATTTTGAAACCGATTTCTATCAATATGAATCCGTTTATGATGTGGCAAATTGGGTCATACCGAATTTCACTCTTGTTATTCTCATAAATAATGCCGGTATTGGCGGAACCAGGGCATTTGAAAGTGTTTCACCTGAATATATTGACACCATAATTCAGGTAAATATCAGGGCAACATCAATGCTTACAAGGCTGCTGTTGCCTGAACTTCAAAAACAGGAACAGGGATATATATTAAATGTGGCCAGCATGGCAGCCTTTTCCCCGTTCGCATTTAAAACGGTATACCCTGCCTCTAAAGCCTTTGTTTCCTCATTTTCCCAGGGTCTCCAGGAAGAGCTCAAGGATACCAATGTTTTTGTGAGTGTAATTCATCCAGTACCAGTAAAAACAAATGCTGATGTTACTGCAAGAATTGAAAAGCAGGGTATTTTGGGAAGAATGGGGCAGGTAAGTCCGCAAAAATTAGCGAATATTGCAATAGAACAATTGCTGAACAGGAACTCCCTGATTTTACCCGGAATTCTAAATAAGATTAACTGGTTGCTGATGGCCCTGTCTCCAAATGCATTGAAATTACCTATTTTGTCAAGGGTTGTGCGAAAGGAAATATATTCATCCCGGCCAGTTAATCCCGCACTTTGCGTTATTGAACAATAGCCTATGAAAGTATTGGTAACAGGGGGTAATGGTTTTTTGTCGGGACACCTGGTTCATGAACTGCTCAGATGCGGGTATCCTGTAAGGGCAATGATGAGACCCAGAGCAAAAGCGCCGGCACTCGCAGGCCTTGACATTGAGTTGATATACGGAAATATCACCAGCAAATCAGATGTTCACGCAGCTGTCAAAGGATGCGATGTCGTCATCCATGCAGCTGCAGATACCAGTCAGTCGCACCGGCAGCTCAAGGACTATTACCCGGTAAATGTCGAAGCGACCGAACAAATTATCAATGCAGCTTCAGATGAAGGCTGCATGCGGATGATATTTGTGAGCACCGCCAACACCATGGGGTTTGGCACAATTCAGAAACCCGGAAATGAAAACACCCCGGTTTCACCGGTTTTTTTGAAATCAGGATATGCAAAAAGCAAAATCCTTGCCCAGGAAGTGGTGATGGAAGCAGTAAAAAATAAAAAGATCGACGCTGTCATTGTGAATCCCACCTTCATGATAGGGCCCATGGACTATAACCCTCATTCAGGAAGGATCTTTAAAATGCTGCTTGAAAAGAAACTTGCTTTCTATCCTCCGGGAGGCAAGAACTTTGTTGATGTGAGGGATGCGGCGAGATGTATTGTAAACGCGATCAGCAAAGGAAAATCAGGCGAATGCTACCTGATCTCAGGCGAAAACCTTTCTTTCCATGATTTCTTTCTCAAAGTTAAATCACTTTCAGGACAAAATACAAAGCTGATTCCCGTTCCGTCCCCTGTATTAAAACTGTTCGGTTTTATAGGAAGTCTCTTCAGGGTATTTGGAATTAATTCAGAATTAAACCTTACCAATGCACGTATTCTCTGTATAGGCAACTATTTCGACAACAGTAAAGCAGTTCAGCATCTTTTGCTTCCGTGTTCAGGAATTGATAAAACAATCGGTGATTCCCTCGAATGGATCAGGGCAGGAAATAAATAGCGCAAATTCATATCAACTTTCTATTTTCTTTACAGGCATGAAAATACATTTTCTTGTTATTTCATTGGTACTATTCTTATCAGGTCATTCTCAACCTGAACCAGAGATTTCAAAGCACAAAAACTATCCAAGTATTTCCGTCAATTATCAATACGGAGACGTACTCCCGACAACTGATTTTGCCAGGGGTGACAACATATCAGGAGAGCCATTAAACCAATATCAATCCTTTACGATAAAAATGCTGTGGCAAAATCCGGGTTATGCCGATTGGCAGAAAGTATACCGGGGGCCATATTACGGAGCTGGGATTACTATCAGCGATTTCAATGACCCTGTTGAAGTAGGCAATCCGGTATCACTTTTTGGAGTTTTAGGGATACCAATCATCAGATGGCAGAAATTGGAAATTTATAGCGAATTTCAATTTGGAATTGCCGCTAATTGGAAACATTATGATCCTGTAAGCAATCCCAGGAATCTTGTTATTGGAGGCGGGATGACCGTGCATCTGAACATAGGTTTAAATGCCTTCTATCCTGTTTCGAAGAACTTTGATCTGGGAGTAGGATTGGATTTTATACATTTTTCAAACGGAGGGTTTGAGCGACCCAATCATGGATTCAATATATGCGCACCATTTGTAGAACTGAAATATCATATCGCAGGTCGCCCTGATGTCAGGTCTGTAAAGTCGCCGGGAAGATTAGCACGCTCAAATGATCTTTATTTCATGGTGTCTTATGGCGATCAACAACTTCCCGATCACGAATTGGATACAAACTATTTTGCTGTGGCAGGTTTAAGTGCTATTTATTTTACACAGTTCTCAAATGCATTCCGGCTTGGTTATGGAGCAGATATGAACTATTTGTTGGGATTAACTGCATTACCCGATGGACGCATCGGACCACAAGGCATGAAAAACCTTACTCTTGGGCTGATACTTCAGCCCGAATTCATTTTTGGTAAATTAACATTGCTGGGTGGCATTGGGATATATGCAATACATCAGGAATTTGGGAACTTCAGACAATCCTATCAACGATTAGGCGTGAGATACGACATTTATAGAAATATTTCCCTGGGCGTAAATATCAGAGGCATTAAATTTTATTGTGCAGAATTTCTTGAATTTAATTTGGGTTATAGGATAAGGTGGATGAAATAAAGTGGATAGAATATCTAACCTTAAACACTCACCTGAAAATTCATAATTAAATTCTTCCAAAGGGCATGAAACTACAAAAGGCCGGTTTTCACCAGCCTTTCGCTCAGAAATTTTTACCTAAATTTTTACCTCGATTTGTGTTGACCTTTGTAATTCATTGATATTGTGTCAACTAATTCAAGATATAAGTACACTGGAGTAACCAATTATCTAACTTTAGAATCATTTCAGATTATCTCAAAGTGGTTGATTTTATTGAGGAGTTGGAGATAAAACAAAAAACAGTATGACCAGCCGTTTTATAATTTCCGGACTCCTGTTCAACGATGAAGACATCATCCATTCTTCTGTCCCTTTATATGCTACCTTCGCAAGACACACCGACAGGCACGCTTATACCCTACTTGCCGGTTCATAAATCATTGTATAAAACAAAGAAAAGGTATATGAAGAATTCTGAAAGTTTCATCCCTGATTTAAAAGAGCTTGGACTTCTAATACTGGGGTTTCTCCCATGGATGTTTTTTCTCTTTTTTTCTGGTCACACAATGTTGAGCCTGAAGATCGCTATTGTCATCAGTCTGGTTGCTTCGGTTACCCTTGGTTTTGGCGATTTAAAACGAGGCTTTATCCTTCAATGGGGGACATGCATCTTCTTTTTTACTTGTCTCATCTTGGTTGATTTCCTGAATAATAAATGGATGGCTATGGAAATGGATTTAGTGTCAAATTTGGCACTTACAGTTATTATGTGGTTTACTGTTTTAATCGGTAAACCCTTTGCTTTGCAATACGCCCGGAGAGGTTTGCCAAAAGAACTCTGGAATGATCAAAATTTCATCCGCGGTTGCAGGTTCATCACCGTGGTATGGGCCTGCCTGATGACCTTTGCGGTATTGATATCGATCCTCAAGAGAACCACTTGGTTGCCTTTACCCAAAGGGATTTATTTTGATATAACCATCTTAAATATTTTGGTTGGACTTACTTTCACTACTATCTTTAAAAGGAAAAAACGGTTACAACGCGAACGTGCCAATGCGAATTCCGTTGGGAAATAAAGAGTTCTTTTCATTTCTCTTTCGTTTTTCTCTGATTCGGATTTCTCACTCAAATCGGTGAGGATTTTTTTCATCTTCGGAAACCCATGATAATCCTGACGTAAGACGAAAAAGTTGATTGACTTCGGGAGTTAGATATTGTCGGGAATAGGGATTTAAGTACAAACCACTCGGAAATTCAGATTAAGAAAATTTGATGGGTTATACAGGTCAATACAGAAAACACAAAAAGCCATTTTTCACCAGCCTTCTGTCAAAAATTATTACCTTTTTATTACAAAAACTCTTATGAGTCTTTGTAATTTACTGATTATCAATTCACTAATCAGTGTTATCGGTACCCTGGGCCGGAATCGAACCGGCACGAGTGTTACCTCATTGGTTTTTGAGACCAACGCGTCTACCAATTCCGCCACCAGGGCAAATGGGGACTGTTTTTAAATTTGAGCCGCAAAGGTACAAATTCTCTTCCAACTGACAAACATCGTTCTGACGATTGGAAAAGACAAAAGAGAACGGTTCCCGTTTTCAATTTTCCATTTTCAATTTTCAATTCTTTTTCGTCCGCTTGTCCGCCTGTTCATATTTTAATTTGCATCGATTTCTTTAATAAATTATCTTCGCGGCATAAAATCCCCCCCGTTTTATGGCAGCAAAGATCAACATCTTTTCAGGTTCAGCTACCGCGTACCTGGCTGAGAAAATTGCGCAAAGTTATGGCATCGAACTCGGTAAAGTTACGGTCGTTCGCTTTGCCGACGGCGAATTTCAGCCCTCCTACGAAGAAAATATCCGGGGTTCCGATGTCTTCCTGATCCAGTCGACCTATGCTCCCTCCGACAACCTGATGGAACTGCTCATGCTCATTGATGCCGCCCGCAGAGCCTCCGCCAAGTCGATCGTGGCTGTCATCCCCTATTTCGGTTATGCCCGCCAGGACCGCAAGGACAAGCCCCGCGTTTCGATTGCCTCAAAACTGGTGGCCAACTTGCTTTCGGCAGCCGGAGTACACCGAATCATCGCCCTTGACCTGCACGCAGACCAGATCCAGGGATTCTTCGACGTTCCGGTCGATCACCTCTATGCCTCTTCGGTCTTCATTCCTTACCTCAAATCATTACACCTGCCCGAACTTATCTTTGCTTCCCCCGACACTGGCGGAACCCGCAGGGCCGGCTCCTATGCCAAATTTTTCCATACTAATTTCGTCATCTGCTATAAACACCGGTCAAAACCCAACGAAGTGGCCAAGATGAGACTGGTCGGCGATGTCAAAGGGAAAGATGTGGTACTGCTCGACGATATCGTCGACACCGGCGGAACCCTTTGCAAGGCGGCCGAGATCATCATGCAACAGGGAGCTTCTTCCGTCCGCGCCATGGTGACCCACCCCCTGCTGTCGGGGAAAGCCTATGAAAACATCGAGTCCTCGGCCCTGACCGAACTCGCCGTCACCGATACCATCCCGCTCCATCACGAAAGTCAGAAAATAAAAGTGCTCAGCACGGCCGACCTCTTCGCAGAAGTCATCCGGCGTTTAAAAAGGAAAGAATCCATTTCCTCCCTTTTCCAATTCTGACAATCCCACCTTCGGGTTTGATTGGATTGTTATTTTCGGTTTTCGATTTATACCTCGACATATAAATTATTGAATATCTACGATTGAACCGGTTGTCGAAATTTATCCCGACTCTGTATAAAAACGTATACCGCTGATTACAAGGATATTTCACTGAGCCTTGTGTCTGGTTTTTGTGAAAATGATTTTCCGAAGTAGTAACAGTTGTTGATTTGTATCGGATGTCCGATTTTTTCTTACCTTTGCAGGCCTGAAAAAGCCGGGTATGGCCCGACGGCCTTTAATGTACCAGCTTACAGGATTTATTTATTAACCAATACTTTTAAAAATGAAAACGGTATCATTGAGCGGTTCTCTTCGTGAGAACGTAGGGAAAAAAGATGCCAAACTGAATCGCAGATCGGGGATGGTTCCCTGTGTGATTTATGGCGGAAAAGAACAGGTTCACTTTGTAGCGGATGAAAAAATGCTGGCTAAGGTCATGCATACTCCCGTCACGTACATCTTCAACCTGAATATCAACGGAAAAGAATACAGCACGATTGTCCAGGATGTCCAGTATCATCCGGTAACCGACCGGATGTTGCATGTCGACTTCAAAGAGATCGTTCCGGAAAAGCCGGTTACACTCAGCATTCCCATCAAGATCACGGGAACAGCGCCGGGCGTGCTCCGGGGCGGAAGGCTCCTAAAAAAGATGCGTAAACTCGCCATCAAAGCCTTGGTACAGAATCTTCCGGATGATGTGACCGTATCGATCGACAATCTCGAAATCGGTGATTCTGTCAAAGTCAGTGATATGAAGGCTGAAAACGTGACCTTCCTCGATCCGGCCAGCAATGTGATCGTGGGCGTACGCACTGCGCGCGCCGTGGTTGAAGAGGCTGTTCCGGGCACGGAAGCCGCTGCCGAAACTGCTGCCCCCGAACCGGAAAAGAAATAATCAGCAGGACCCGACGGGTTCTTCAACAAGGAGGTGTAGGGCGCGTGGCTTTACACCTTCTTTTTTATTGAGTGAATGAGTGATTGCGTGAATTAGTGATTGGGAAATGAAATATCTCATTGTTGGCCTGGGTAACATAGGCGACGAATACGCCGACACCCGTCACAATATCGGATTCCTTGTAGCCGATGCGCTTGCCGGTACGGGAGATGCATCGTTTAAATCAGATCGTCATGCCGCCGTCACAAAAATAACCCTGAAGGGGCGTACCCTGGTGGTGATAAAACCCTCGACCTTTATGAACCTGAGCGGGAAAGCCGTCAGGTATTGGATGCAGAAAGAGGAAATCGCGCTTGAGAATATCCTGGTTATCGTTGATGACCTGGCCCTGCCGCTGGGTGCACTCCGCATGCGAACCAAAGGCAGCGACGGCGGGCACAACGGACTGATCAGCATCATCGAATATCTGGAATCGACCGATTTTACCCGCATCCGGTTCGGTATCGGCAACGATTTCGCTAAAGGATACCAGATCGACTATGTTCTGGGCAGATGGACCGATGAAGAGACGAAAATCCTCATCCCGAAGGTGAAAGAGGCAGTTGAAATGATTAAAAGTTTTGTGTTGATCGGCCCGGAGCGGACCATGAATTTCTTCAATAAGCGGGGAGTGGGGGAAAAACCCGGATGATTTTGCGGGTTACGACCGACTGGTCACGAGTGAATTTCAGGATGTAGATCCCTGCTGCAATCCGACCCGGGTCGATGGTATCGTTCAAATGCAGGGAAGCGGCCATCAGGCGGGTGCGGTAATTACTGGAATCAAAATAATAACAAGTATCGATATATCCCGTTGCCATTTCCCACCGATCCTTCTCCAAGGGGCTTCAGATCAGTCGGGAGTCTCCTGTTCCATTGATATAATCACCCAGTCCGTTAAGATACAGGTCGTACGTGTAATCCCCATCGAGGTCAAAATAAAATCCGGCGACCTTGGCAGCAACGGTGTATGGACAACCAATCAGGAGCACCTTTTCCACCCCTTTTTGATACTTTAAATTTTGACATTTGCACTTTGAATTTTGAATTATTTTTTTCCCTATTCGCTAATATCTCATCCCTTCTTTGAATTTTGAACTTTAAACTTTGAACTCCTTTCATATCCACCCCATCAGCCAGTAGTAGCCGATCGCAACATATTCGCGCAGGAGTTCGAGTTCATATTCCATGTAGTTCCAAAATTTATAACGGAGGACCACGTTGTCGCCCACGTCGGGAATATACCGCTTCCCGCCGAGTAATCCTGAATTGAACGAAAGATCAGTTTCGATGTCCTTCTCAAACGCGGGAAGACCATCGACTTTGAGGAACCCGGCCTTTTTGAAGGTAAGAATGGCACGGTACAGATGCTCGGGGGAGGTCACCAGGAGAATGGATAATTGACAATGGACAATTGACAATGGACAATTGACAATGGAGTGATTGAGTGATTGAGTGATTGGGTGATTGACGGATTTTGCATTTTGAATTCTTGATATCAAAGATTTTACCAGCAGTGCCTCCGCCCTGGTATTGGTTCCGGAGTCTTCGAACAGGATCCGTTCCGGGGCGATGCCCCGCAGGATCAGTTCGTCCTTCATGCCGTTGATGGAACTTCGGGGATCGGCGGTATCTCCCGGAAGGGCCACTATGACCAGGGAACGGGGGAACCGGTCAGCCGCCTTTGCCGCGTACCAGCAGCGCATGAGTCCCGACTCGCTCGGCATACCTCCGCCACCCAGTACCACGATGTAATCGGGCGGACGATGGATGCCCGCTTTCTTCATTCCCATGTTATAGCGAATCCAGAAAGGCGCCGAGGTCATGGCAAGGATGGCCATGATCAGGGCTACCACGCCGATCGATATCAACAGAATCTTTACTGTTTTTTTTAACCTCTTCATTGTTAAGCCTGAGCGGTTGGTCAAAGATAGCTAATTCTTTCCAGTCATCTTTTTCCATAAGTAGAGATAAAATCAAGAAATTATCTGTCAATTATACTCCTGTCACTCGCCGTTGACACTAAATATACAGTATTGACTCCGGGGAAAAACCAAGCCCGTATTTCACCCCGTAGGATCGGGCAATAATCCGTAGACTCTAAATGTATTCGGGAAATCACCCTATAAGCAAAAGCGGTATCACAAGTTGAAAAATCGCTTTGTAGATAAATAAACATTCACCCTGGGGTGCCAATCAGAAAAAGAAGACCATAATGAAGCGGAGAGAAAGCAAATCTTATGCAATTTTTGACCGCACCCTTGCCGAGATCTCATTCACCGGTACACGTTCCTGCTGCATGGTATCGCGGTAGCGGATGGTTACCGTGTCGTCCTGCAGGGTCTGGTGGTCGATGGTGATGGCGAAGGGGGTTCCCAGGGCGTCCATGCGACGGTAGCGGCGGCCGATGGTATCTTTTTCCTCGTAGAAACACCGGTAGTCGTACTTCAGCACATCCATGATCGCGCGTGCCTTTTCAGGCAGCCCGTCTTTCTTGATAAGCGGGAGAACCGCCACCTTGATGGGCGCCAGTCGGGCCGGTATTCCAAGTACCACCCGTTCGCTGCCGTCGTCGAGTTTTTCTTCCCGGTAGGCCTGGCTGAGCACGGCGAGGAAGGTGCGGTCGAGGCCGATGGAAGTTTCAACAACGTACGGGGTAAAGCTTTCATTCGATTCAGTGTCGAAATACTGGATCTTTCGTCCGGAATATTTCTGGTGTGCCCCAAGATCAAAATCGGTACGCGAGTGGATCCCTTCAATCTCCTTAAAGCCGATGGGAAATTCGAATTCGATGTCGGCCGCGGCATTGGCGTAGTGGGCCAGCTTCTCATGGTTGTGGAAGCGGTATTTCGAAGCAGGGATGCCCAGCGAAAGGTGCCAGTTCATGCGTTCATTCTTCCAGAATTCGTACCATTGAAGCTCTTCGCCGGGTTTGACGAAGAACTGCATCTCCATCTGTTCGAATTCGCGCATGCGGAATAGGAATTGCCGCGCCACGATCTCGTTGCGAAACGCTTTCCCGGTCTGGGCGATGCCGAAAGGTATCTTCATGCGGGCCGACTTCTGCACATTCAGAAAGTTGACGAAAATACCCTGGGCCGTTTCCGGGCGCAGAAAAATCTCGTTCGAATCCTCGTTCACGGATCCCATCTGGGTACTAAACATCAGGTTGAACTGCCGTACCTCTGTCCAGTTCTTTGTTCCGGAGATGGGACATACAATGCCGGTCTCTTCGATCAGGGCCTTGACATCGGCCAGGTCATTACGCTCCAACGCGGGATAAAAACGGTTCTTAATGGTGTCGATTTTCTCCTGGTACTCCTTTACCCTCGGGTTGGTTTCCCGGTACATTTTTTCGTCGAAGGTTTCGCCGAACCTTCCGCGGGCCTTGTCAACTTCCTTCTGTATCTTGTCTTCTATTTTCTGAATATGATCTTCGATCAGAACATCGGCACGATACCTCTTTTTCGAATCCTTATTGTCGATCATCGGGTCGTTGAAGGCATCTACATGTCCCGAAGCCTTCCAAACCGTTGGATGCATAAAGATGGCCGCATCGACACCGACGATATTTTCATGGTACTGGGTCATCGATTTCCACCAGTACTCCCTGATGTTGTTCTTGAGCTCCACACCGAAGGGTCCGTAGTCGTAAACAGCGCTCAACCCGTCGTAAATTTCGCTGGATGGAAATACGAAACCGTATTCTTTCGCGTGGGAGATGATTTTTTTAAAGAGGTCTTCGTTTGCAGCCATATGTCTTGTTTTTCAGGGCTGCAAAGGTAGGAAAAGATTTTAATTGGTTGGGTGGGGGGACCCCGACAGGGTCCATTTCAAAAGCCTAATCGTTCCGGATGCAACGGACCGATAAAGCGCTGGGGCGGAACTCCTCGTAACGCGAAACGATGGTATTCCTGAAGCTCAGGTACATGGCTTCGGCGGTCCCCGACGACATCATTTCGGAGGTCCAGTAATACCCGGAACGGTACTGGTCGTACCATTTCTGGGCCATGTAGTCCAGGTATCCGCCGGGATACGCCGTAAATCCGCTGCTGTTCGAGGCTCCCACGTTGGGTATCTGCCAGTCGCGCGAACCGGTCGACTTCATCTTTCCCCCGGCGAGATTCTCCCCGCCAAGAAAACCGATCAGTATTTTCAGTTCCAGAGCTGTGGGGATATGCCATCCCGCCGGACAAATCCCTTGCGCTCCGGAGGTTTCGACATACTGCATCATCTCATCCCACTGGTACAAACCACCCCAGAGATCGCATTGAATAAAATCGTTCCCGAAACAGTACTTCTCGACGATCCCGTTATTGCCCTGCTTCTGCAGGATCGCCTGGTCGGTCCATTTCCCGATATTCAGGTTTTCGCGCATCCAGCATTGCTTACCAATCATTATCGTGTGATAGATCATCCCGCCATACTCAACATGGCCGCACCCGAGGCTGTCGGCAGTTGAAGTCGTATCATTGGTTTTTGATCCCATATTCGGCTGACTTGCTGAAATCAGGGAGATTCCAAAAAACAGGATTCCGGTAAGCAGATACTTTATTTTCATTTTCAGGGTTATTTTCAGATTGGCTTGATCAAATGTAATACTTTTATATCGAATCGGAACGAGTTTGTAAAAATGAAATGCTGATTAACCCGATTTAACTGCATCTGAAAAGGAAATGCATTTCTGAACCACAAAGACCAACTGCCAAGGAGCATATTGATCTCAGTAAGTTCACCTTGGTGGTAGCCGAAGACAATGACCAGAGTTACCGGCACATCGAAGCAGTGATGAAAAATACAGGAATTAAGTTGCTGCGGGCATGAACGCCTCGATCCATCAGGCCATCAGTTCCGGTTGCAACGACTATCTCGCCAAGCCGATCGGTTACGAGGAGCTTATGTCGGTTGTGAGGAAGTGGTTAAATGTCTGACTGATTCGCGTTCCAATTCTGACCCGGAATTTTCAACAGGAATTCAGTAAACTCTCAGGAACGGGAATTTGTTTTGCTGTATGAAACTCACATTTCAGGCCCGGAAGATCAACAACAATGGAATTTCCATGATGGGACATTTTCCAGTGAATTTTTCTTGATTTTAGCAGGTGCAGAAAAAGGATGGCTTTTTCAAGTCCGTCGCCCCGTTTGAAATTCACCACTTCATCAGGGAGCGCCAGCCGGTTTCCGTCGTAAATCGATTCTCCGGGCCAGGCGTTCAATTCCCGGTAAGCCGCATCAAGGTCCATCTCCATGAAATATTCCAGGGTTACCGGATTACGTTCAAAAACGGCTTTGAGGAAGGGCGTCCAGTTGCATGAATCCATGTATCTGCCTGCGTAAAAGGCAAGGTCCGCGACAACGGATGCCGGTCTTGGAACGCCGGATAGCGTCTGATTTTGGTCAGCCTGTTTTCGGAGTTCCGAGAGCCGGCCGATGATCTCTTCACGCGACATGGAGGGTTGCAGGAACAGCTTGTCGGATGGAACCGTGTCGGCTTCGCAATCGTGTGAGCCGGAATGATGATGCAATGGTTGGCCGATAAAGGTTTTGTTGAGCGAGGGGAGCCGGGGAACGGTATGGACAAATTTTTTGAAGTCCTGAAAGAAATCCGGATGATTTTCCAGCGCCGGAAATTGTAATTTGAGGGCAGAAATGAACCCGGGAAATGGTTTCAGATCAAATAACGGATCCTCGTGATCGATGTTCAGCCGGTGGTCAAAAGGTTGGAGGGAAAGATCTTCTTCATCCATTTCACAGAACAGTTTTCGACTGGTCTTGTCTCCCAGCCGGTTCTTGCTGCCGTGCTCATATCCGAAAGCCTTTTCCAGCCTGATGTACCGGTGTGTTCCCTGGCAAAGGAAATGAATCTGGAAGAGCTTCTGGTGCCGGCTGTAGTCGCGAAGGAAATTCATGAAGATCTCGAAATCGACGCCGGTTTCAAGAAAACGGGTGATTTTGTCGCGGAATTTTCCGTAGCATTCGCGGCTGATGGTGGCCTCCGGGTAGATGGCATGAATGTATCCGGTCAGATGTGAAACATAGGTAACCTGTTCGTTTTCCAGCGCACGGCGTGCCAGTGCGGATAGTTCTGTTCCGTTAAACCACATGGCTTTGGTAACGATCCGGCGGTTGTTGGTGAGAACTCCTTCATCGATCATGATAAAATTCTGGGAATGAAGGGGGGTCCCCATCAGGAAGATCTTTTCCAACGGCACCTCGGCGACCACGAACAGGGCTGCTGCATACAGGCAGGCCAATGAAACGCATTCTCCGGCTCCGGTTTCATATCCCTGCTTGTACCGGAATGCATTCATGGCTTCCACCGTTTCGGTCTTCCAGTAAGGAATGATCTCAGAATCGTACTTGTCGAGCCCGAAATGACGCCGGATGTCCATGTCGAAATAATATTTATCACCTTCGTATCCGAAAAGGGCATTGGAGCGTGCCAGCATTTCCATGTCGATAAACTCGCTGAACCGGCCGATCTCGGTTTGTTTATCGGTTAACCCCCAGGTATCGAGATCGAGGTTGAAATTGTAATGATCCATAATGAATTGCTTCACCCGGTGGATCTTTTTCATCGGTCCCATCTTTTTGATCCCGGCAAACCAGGGATCCTGACGCCATTTCCAGATCTCTGGCGACATGATATTGGCCAGTACCAACGCGTGTAGCAATTCCGGGAAGAGAAATATCTCCATATCACTGAGGGTGAAGGCCGAGCTATATTTTTCAATCGTTTTTCTATCCATAAACAATAGTCAGAGTCTCAAATATTTGCCATTAACAAAACTATGCAACGGGGTAGCGAAAAAAATCATACGTTCACTGGTCCGCTGGTTTCAGAGTTTCAGCGTTTCAGAGTTTCAAAAACTGGTCCGCTGGTTTCAGAGTTCAAGGCTCAAGGCTAAAAGATCAAAGTACAAAAAACGCGTTTCAGGGTTTCAGAGTTTCAGGGTTTCAGAGTTCAAGGATTAAAATTTTTCATTTTCACATTCTCAAATCCTCAAATTTTCAATCGTAAATTCATTTGTCCAACTCTTCGTCCGCTCTTCGTCCAACTCTTCGTCCGCCAGTTCCCGGTTGCAAAGGTACCAAAAATAGAAAAAGGCTGTCCGGGTGCTCGGAACAGCCTTTTCCGTATCATGTTCAAAAGATTATTCAACAATGAGTTTGGTGACCTGGTGCGCTTCATCCGCGTCGATCCGGAGGAAATATACGCCCGGTTTAAGGGTCGAAATATCCAGCCTGGAAGTACCGTTGAGGAACACCTTTTTGTTTGTTATCACTACGTTTCCGAGTGCATTGAGAATGGTGATATCCGCGGTTATATTCCTTGCGGGAATGATGGTGACACCGGAGTGTGCCGGATTCGGTAACAGTCTGAAAAGCTTGTTGTTGCTTTGTTCGGCAATCCCTACGCCGACATCGACGGTCACGTTAAATTCGACAGAGTAGGATCCGCCGCCGCAGGTGTTGATTCCCTGGACTTTGATGGTTGCAGGACCGCTGTAAACAGGGTTCCAGGTAGCTGTTCCGGTTGTCGAAACCCCGGTGATCGTACCGGCATTCTGTGGGGTCAATTCCCAACTGTAAGAGGTGGCATACGTTCCGCCGGTGGTGAGGTAGTCGGCTATCGGTGTGGCGCCTGAATAAATCTGTGCCGGGCCGACCGGTGCGCCGGGTGCCATCGGAGCTTGAGGGTCGATGGTGATGGAGGCTGATCCGGTCATGGGGCTGGTGCAGAGACCTGCAGCGGCGCTGACTGTGTAGGTACCTGCGCTCATCTGGTTTCCGAAAGAGATGGAACTCCCGGTTCCGGGAATCGTTTGGGTAGTGGCTGTTCCGTCGAGGTAAAGGGTATAGCTGGCGGTGGTTTGTGAACCGTTCAGCTCAACAGGTAACCCTGTGCCACCGGTAGCGCAGTAAACACCTCCACCCGAAACGGTAAACGCGGTCGGGCCTTCGGTGATGGTTATATTCAGCGGATTTGACCACAACCCTTCACAGCTTCCGTTGACGCCCTTGACTTTCAGGGTCGCGGAACCAGAAAAATTACTGGCCCAGTTTACTGAAACGCTGGTGCCATTCGGCATGATCGAGCCTGCAGTGTAGGGCAAAAGTTCCCAGTTATAGGTGGTGGCGCCGGTAGCGCCGGTAGTCGTGTAACTGCTGCTACCCGGGTTCATGCAAAGGCTCGTCGGGCCTGTTGGATCGGCGGCCTGTCCCGGATAGGGATTAATGGTCACATTGAGATAGGGCGACCAGGAGCTGTTGCCGCAACTATTCAGTGCGCGGACCCGAAGCTGGGCAATCCCGGTGAACGCTGCATCCCAGTCAACAACACAGCTCGCGCCATTGTTGGTGATAACGCCCGCGGAGGCAGGGATCACTTCCCAGGTATATCCGGTGGTATTGGCGACAGGCAGGATGGAATAGGTTTCATTCATGGGATCCTGGCAAAGTCCGTTGTTTCCTTGCGGGGTTCCGGGGGTCGCCGGGATTACGTTCACGGTAACATAAGCCGATTTGGTAAGACTGCCATACTGGTTGGTTGATGGATTTGTGGCCACCAGCGTCACATCGTAGGTTCCGGCGGTGCTGTAAAGGACTGAAGGGTTCTGTAAGTTAGAGGTGGCGGGGGTTCCACCGGGGAAGGTCCAACTCCAGGTTGTGGCGCCGACCGATTGATCTGTGTACTGAACCGTAAGCGGGGTACAACCGGTCGTGGGAGTACCGGTATAAGCAACAGGCAGCGGCAGATAAAGGCCGTTGAGGGCAACCTTCGACCCGTTGTAAATTTCTTTTGTGGTATTGTCCTGTACGAAGGCGATCAACTCACAATTGTTGGTGATCCAGGTAGGGTCCTTGGTGAATTGAAGGTTGAGCACCACCGTATTGCCTGAGGAAAAATTGATGCTCGTGCCGTTGGCATTGGGAACCATGGTACGTTCCACATCATTGACTTCGGTTTGGTTAAACCAGGTATAGGGAATGTCGGACTCGGTAAGTACGAGATGGGCTCTGAGGTCGGTTCCGGGGACTGTTGCCAGTTTGGTTATGTACAGCGTGATATTGTATAAGTCGCCGGTGTTGGTACCTGAGATATCGATGGTAAGCGGTGACGGGACGGCATATCGCTGGTTGTACATCGGGAGGTACGTGGGGTAGAGACTTGCAGAAGAGCTTCCGCCGACATGGCTTAAAACACCGTCGAAAAAGGAGGTAGGATACCCGGTAATGCCATAGTAACCGGTACGGGTTGCCGCATAGGCATTGGAGAACGGGTCGGAGGAAGCCTGGTAGTTGTGGTATTCGATCACGCCAACATGGCATCCGTTGGCGAGCAGGTCGGCGGCACCCATGGCTGCGCCGGGGCAAAAGGTACAGGTCACGCCCGTACCGATCTCGAGGATCACGATGTTGCGTTGGACCTGGGCCCACGCGAACACCGCTGAAAACAACAATGTAACAATCAGTAACGTTTTTTTCATAATCATAAATTGTTTGGATAAGGATTGCTGGGATGAAAAGAATTTCTCTTCAAAAATAAATAGATTTTTTGTATGTTTGTCATGAAAATTAAGCACCATGTACTATTCCGGACAAGAAATTATTAACATTGCCGTCAGGATTGAGGAAAACGGCAATGCTTTTTACAATGCGGCTGCAAACCTGATTCACGACCAATCCGACATCAGGGGATTGTTTCTCGACCTAGCTGAAAAGGAAGTCATGCATATTGCCGTCTTTCAGAAATTAGCCGAAAAATTCGATGCAGAGAGTTTTGATTTCGGGGTTCAGGATGCCACCGATTATATAAACCATCTTGCCGAATCACATATTTTCGGGAAACCTGAAGCAGGCAAGAAACTTGCCGGGTCTATCAAGACCCCGAAAGAGGGTCTCGAGATCGCCTATCAATTTGAAAACGACAGCGTTGCTTTTTACACCGAGTTGCTGAAGTTCACCCGGAGCAATTCAAAGGCCCTGGTACAGCAGATCATCGATGAAGAGAAAGAGCATGCAGCAGAAATAAAGCGGTTTCTTTAGTTTTTCTTTCCGCTTATCAAAGAATTCCGTTCAGAAACACCGGGAGCAACCCGATTATGACCAATATCAGGGTCATGAAGATTAAATTGATTCTGTAAGGAGTGTCCGGATTCAACCGGACGCCGGTCGGTTCTTTCAGGTACATGGCGATGATGGGTTTGAAATAATATCCCACACTGATAGCCGATCCTGCAATGGCGATGAGAACCAGCCACAGCCAACCTTCCCCAAGCGCCGTGGCGAACAACAGGTACTTCGCAAAAAAACCCGCCAATGGCGGAATTCCCGTCAACGAAAGGAGGGCAATGGTCAGGCAAAAGGCTTCGAGTGGATTTTTCCTGGCCATGCCGTTCATCGACGAAAAATAGTCATTCCCATGGGCCTCCCGAACCAGGATCAGAACGCCGAAGGCAAGGATGGTTGCAACTGAGTACGACAGGGTATACAAAAGCAAGGCATTGGCCGAGGAGGAGACAAATGCAACAATGGCCAGCATCATGTAACCCGAATGACTGATGCTCGAATAGGCCAGCATCCGCTTCAGGTTTGGCTGATATATCCCGGTAAGATTACCGAGCAGGATGGTCAGTACTGCCAATACCCAAAGGGTTTGTTCCCATATACCGTGAATCCCGTACATGGTCTGCGAAAAAAACCTGAACATTGCCACAATGGAAGCAGTCTTTACCACCGATGCCATGAACGCTGTGAGAAGTGTGGGGGTTCCTTCATAAACATCCGGAGCCCAGAAATGAAAAGGAACGATCGCGATCTTGAAAGCCAGTCCGGCTATGAGCAGAAACAGTCCGGCCCGGAACAGTGGAGGCAAGCCTTCATGGGTATGTTCCGCGACAAAAAGGCAGATCGAGTGAAGATCAAAGGATCCGCTCGAGCCATAGATCAGCGCAATCCCGAACAGAAGAAATCCGGATAAAAAAGATCCCAGCAGGAAATATTTTAAGGTTGCTTCATTGGAAGTGATCGCCTCTTTGTGGCTTCCTGCCAGCACGTACAAGGCAATCGACAGGGTTTCGATCCCGAGGAATAAAATGATCAGGTTGCCGAAAGAGGTCATCATCACGGCCCCCACCAGGGCGAAGATCATAACGCCGAAAATATCATCGAGCGGACGCTGAACTCCCTGGTAATAGTGTGCTGCAAAAGAGAAGATCAGGAAACAGGAAAAAATCAGTACAGCGCTGAAGGCAACTGCAACATTGTCGAATACCAGCATCTGGGAGTAATAAGAACGTGCCGTGTTCCAATCGGCCAGGGTGAACCCCAGCGAAACCAGCAAGCCAACCAGGATCAAGGGTAACAAAAACCGCTTCTGTTTCAAAATCCCGAGAAATAAAACCAGGATTCCCAAAAGGGTCAGTGAAATTATGGTCGACATACTGGAAAAGTCAAAATTTAAAAGTCAAAAGTAAGCGGTCAATAGGAAAATTCAAAATTTATAGAAAATAGGCAATAGGGAATAGGGAATAGGCAATAGGGAAAAACAATAATTCAAATTTTCACATTCTCAAATCCTCAAATTCGCACATTTTCAATTGTCCATTGTCAATTTTCAATTATCCATTGTCATTCATTCACCGTCCACTCATAGATCCCGGATGAAAATTCTTTTTGCAGTCTGACCTCAAGTTTGAGGGAGGTCGTTGTCACAGGGCTGAACCGGATCTTGTTCAACTGATCTTTAACGACCGGGTAATTCCCGATTGTTTCGACCGGGATCCATTCGTCGCCCGACCGGTAGAGGATCTGCCACGATTGAGGGATCCGGCAACCGCCCTGTGGACCGTCGTCGAACCAGTAGACCGAACATGCGGAAACGCGCGACTCCTTTTCAAAATCATACCGGATCCAGACGGTGGTATCTTTTTGCGGCCACCAGTGATGATAAGGAACTTCAGGGTCGCCGGAAGCCGAAGGCAGGTCCTGGTCGTGAACAGCCCTGAGGGAACGGCCCTGTTTGGAACCGCTGACCCTGCTTGTGCTTGCAAGGGTCGGCGAAGGTGCGGGACGCGCTGCCGATGGTTTTACGGCCATCCAGACCCCCATTTCGCCCGGGCCGCGGTTTGCCCATGCATAATAGGGAATCGCGGTAAAATCGCGAATACCTGCAATTCTATGACCCTCTTTTGTTGCTACTGCGACCTTTGCCTTTCCCTTGATCACCATAACCCCGTCGAGTAATTGTGGTTCAAAAGCCGCAGAAACACCGGAATCCTTGTCCATAACCAGATCGAGCACATGTCCATCCCGGTTATCGGCGCCTTCGAGACAGTACACGATTGGTCCGCGCTGCAGGGCAATTTTATCGCGGTCGGCCGTTACCCTGGCATTCGCTTCAATTTTCCTGACTGGCATGGGAAGGTTCAGTTCGATCCTGTCGCCCTTTTTCCAGCGGTTTGCGATCAGGGCATATCCGTTTTTCATCATATAACCGGCCGGTTGATCATTGACCCGGATCGTTAAGGGATTTTCGATGTCCGGAATAAAATGGTACAGATCACCCGGGACAGCCTCTCCCCTGGCCCATCCCGGAATCCGCAGAGCCACCGTGAAATCGCGATCCTCCGCCGGATCAACGGCAATAATGATCGTTCCTTCCCGGGGATATCGGGTCGTTTGGGTAAGCAGGACTTTACTGCTGTTGAAATCTATTTCAGCCCGGTTCTGTATGAACAAATTCACATAAATCGATGATGGATCCGTGGCATAGATATACCCCGGGACTGATGGAATGAAACGACAAATGTTGGCCGGACAGCAGGCACATCCGAACCATTCGGACCGCTCGTGCTGGCCGTGCGACTCCAACGGATTGGGATAGAAAAAACGGTCGCCGCTGAGCGAGATTCCCGACAAGAGTGCATTATAAAGCGTACGTTCCACTACATCCATGTATTTTGAATCACCCTGAAGCAGGAACATCCGGTAGTTCCAGAAAACATTTCCGATCGAAGCACAGGTTTCGCAATAGGCCGACAGGTTGGGTAAATAGTAAGGGTCTCCGAATCCTTCATTATCGCTTCCGGAACCGATTCCGCCCGTGATGTAAAACTTGGTGTAAACAAGATCCTTCCAAATCCGGTCGAGCGCATCCGTATAGGCTTTGTTTCCCGTTATGGATGCCACATCGGCCATCCCTGAATACATATAGGTTGCCCTTACGGCATGTCCCACAATCTGATCCTGCCCGGCGACCGGCTTATGGGCCTGGTTATACACATCACCACCGTGACGAATATCAAGCAGGTACTGCGCCAGCTCAATGTATTTTTTCTCACCGGTAATCCCGTACAATTTTACCAGTCCCATCTCAATAACCTGGTGACCCGGGTAATATTCCAGGCGTTTCCCGATGAAATCGTCATAAACCAGGTTGGCGCTTTTCAGGGCAACTTCGAGGAGGGTTCGCTTGCCGGTTGCCTGGTAATGCGCCACGGCAGCCTCATAAAGATGACCAAGGTTGTAGAGTTCATGGCTGAGTTCCGGGTCTTTTTCCCACCGTTTTTTCCCTACCCAGGCATGCATGTGATTTGAATCGATCGTCCGGTTGGTATACAGATATCCATCGGGTTCCTGAGCAAGACGGATATAATTGATTAGCGTATCAAGAGTCTGCGACAACTCCGCGTCGGGAAAAGTCTGTAGTGAATAACTGGCCCCTTCGATGATCTTGTAAACATCGGAATCATCGAATGGATAGAGCGAGCAGAAGGCGCCCTTCTCCACTTTCCCGGCAATCATGAAGTTTCGGATCCGGCCGGTCTCTCTGCTTTTCCGGATAGCAATCGGAATCGTGACATCGTGGTTTTTCCGGATCCTGGGGGCCCAGAAGGAATCGCCAACATGCACGGAAGTGAATGGAACAGCTGAAATTGCATAGGATCCGGCGTTCTGTCCCTTTGCCTCAAAGGCAAGAATGCAAAGGATCAGGGTCATGATTGAAAAGTATCTCATAGGCGAATAAATCCCGTGATTACAGTTATTTTGATCCTATCGGTCCACCCTTCAGGTCGCCGGGTTGATACCCGTTTGGGCGGAGTGGCTACCCGATCGATACCATTAGCCCATCACTTTTCATGGCATAGATCGATGACAGATGAATCGACCTCCTCCTCCAGGATCCGGATCCCGTCGCCGGTCCTTCTGAGGTGATACCAGGTTCCCCCGTAACGAAAGATGAGCACCTTTGGCGCCTGGTGAAGCGACAGGATTTTGGCAGGATCGAAATCGCCAAGCAGAATGAGGGTGTCGGACGACACCAGGTAATGATGACTGAAAAGGTTATGGCGGAGGGTAATGACCGTGAGTTCGTGCGGGGTAACAGGTTGTTTTGCATCGTAACCATACTGTTCCGATTTCAGTAATGAGGGCCTAAAAACCATTCCCTTGCCGTTGCGTGCAATGAAAAGAACCTCCTCAGTCAGGGCGGCATCGGGAACGGGCTTCCCCTTTGTCAGATAAGTTTGAGTGCCTGAATATTTCGGAATGACGGTCATGAAAAAGAACAGAAGTAACAGCAACACCATGACAGTCAGAACCAGGGAAATCCACAGAACAGGCTGCATGCGGTAAAAGGGAGTTCGTTTTCGAACCTGCAGATGGGTTGGAATCGATGAATAGTTATCGGAGATCCTTTCGGACGGGTCAGGCGGGTAGGTCATTGAAAATCATTTACAGTTCGGTCACTCAAATTCCTGAAGCAACATACAAGTCTTCAGTTCACATGTCACAAAAATACAAAACCCTGATTACTTTTGCAGATGAAATCAAAAAGAGATCCTTATGAAGCTTAAATCACTCCTGATAGTCTTGTTTATCCTGTTTACCCTGAACGGTTCCGGACAACAGAATCCGGGTTGGGAGCCGTGGAATTTTCTGATCGGAACCTGGAAAGGCACCGGGAAAGGAGAACCCGGGAAAGGCGGGGGCACCTTCTCCTTTACCTATGACCTGGATCAGAACATCCTGGTCAGGAAAAGCCATTCCGAATACCCTGCAACCGCACAAAAACCGAAGACCGTGCACGATGATCTGATCATCATTTATCCTGACTCGACCGGTGTTCCGGCAAAAGCCATCTATTTTGACAATGAAAAGCATGTGATCCACTATTCGGTGACCTGTCGCGACGAATCCATCATCTTTACCAGTCAAAAAAACGGAAACACACCCGTATTCCGTCTTACCTATACCCCGATAAAACCGGGAAAGATCAACACCCTGTTCGAATGGTCCCAGAACGGGACAACCTTCATGACTTATGTCGAGGGAAAGAGCACGAGGATTGGTGAATAGGTCCCAGATTCAACGATACTTTCAAGCTGATGCGGGAGAGTTTTCAGATCGAATCTGATTTCCTTTATCAGAACCGGTGTTGAATTCAAATTCTATCGGAGATATTGCAGCAAACGAATCACATCGGGAAGCGCGGTGTCGAGGAAGAAGGATGGAAAGATGCCGATCCAGAATATCATCACAACGATCGGAATGAGCGCCGCAAGTTCAGCCGGGGTCAGATCCCTGATTTCGCTGTATGATACCTGCTCAGGTCCCAGCATGGTACGTTGATACATCCACAGCATGTAAACCGCACCGAAGATGATGGTCAGACCGGCAATTGCCGCCATCACCGGATGGGTTCCGAATATACCGATCAGCAGCAGGAATTCTCCCACGAATCCGTTGGTGAGCGGAAGGGCGATGCTGCCCAGGAGGATGATCATAAAGAAAGCTGCCAACAAGGGAACCCTGTTTGCCAATCCCCCGAGTTCACCTACTACGCGTGTTCCGGTCCTTCTTTCAATAATATCGAGGATGATGAACAATCCCACGACGTTGATTCCATGCGATACCATCTGGATGATGGCTCCCTGCATGGCTTGCTGCGAAAATGCAAATACCCCGGCCGCAATCAGTCCGACATGGGCAATGGAACTATATGCCACGAGCCTTTTCAGGTCGGATTGCCGTATGGCAATTACGGAAGCGTAAACGATGCCGGTCACCGCCAGTATCAGGACCACCGGTGCCCACTGTTGCATGGCCAGCGGAGTCAGGGGCAGCATCCACCGGATCATTCCGAAAATGCCCATTTTGAGCATGATCCCGGCAAGGAGCATGCTGCCGGCGGGCGGCGATTCGGTATAGGTGTCGGGTTGCCAGGTATGGAACGGAAATACCGGGATCTTTATGGCAAAGGCCAGGAAAAAGGCGGCAAAGATCCAGGATTGTTCGGCGGGTGAAAGCATGGCCCGGGTGAGCGCCCCGAAACTAAAGGAGTGTGGTTCCGGGGTTTTCAGGAATAGCCAGATCAGGGCCAACAGCATGAACAGACTTCCCGTAAAGGTGTAAACAAAAAATTTAAAGGTGATCCTGATCCGGTCGGTTCCGCCCCAGAGGGCACAGATGAACCAGGCCGGGATCAACGCCAGCTCCCAGAAGATGTAAAAAATGAGTCCGTCGTAAGCGGAAAAAACTCCCGTCAGCGCCATCTCCATCAGAAAGATCAAGCTGTAGAACGCCTGCGGGTTTTCGTAATGATGGCTGAAAGTCGAAAGAATGATAAGCGGAACCAGGAAGGCGGTCATCGCGACCAGCAGCAGGCTTATGCCGTCAAGGCCTAATCTCAGACTGAACATGGTCATGGAAAACCATTCCGCGTTGAAAAGCAAATTACAGTGACAGGATGTTTTAAATTGAATGAAGGCGGCTACCACCACTCCGAATTCAACCAGTGATCCGGCCAGTGCCAGCATCCGGACATTTTTTTCTGTCCTGGCACCGAAAACGGCCAGTGAGAGGACCAGGGGAACCAATATGATTACAAGGGTCAGCATGGGTCAGATCAGAATATTGAGAAATAACATCAGGATGATGCCCAGGATCATGATGAACATATAAAAGCCCACGTTGCCGGTCTGAATATACCGCAGGGTGTTGCCGGTCCGGACCACCAGGTTCCCGAAACTGTTGATGATGCGGTCGATGAATCCCACTTCGATAATCCGGTGAAGGATCGTTGACAGCCAGAGGAGGGGTTTTACAATGATCAGTTCGTACAATTCATCCACATAATATTTTTGCGAAATAAGGTTTACCAGGAAGTTCCGGTGTGCCTGATCCGGTAAAAATCCTTTTTCACGTTTTACGAAATGGTGATATGACCACGCAATTACCGCAATTACCGCGGCCAAAGTTATCCCTATAATCATCCATTCGGTGGTGTGCGAAATCCTGGTTACCGGCATCGGGTGGTACTTTGATCCTGCGAACACGGGGGCCAGGAACTGAGCAAGCAGGCTGTTTCCGCCAAAAATTCCGGGAATGTTCATGAAACCGCCGACAGCAGTCAGAAACGCCAGCAGGATCAGTGGAACCGTCATCACACCGGGCGATTCGTGCAGGTGATGGTGCTGATCGTCGGTTCCTCTGAATGCCCCGAAAAAAGTGAGCCAGAGCAGGCGGAACATGTAAAAGGCGGTCATCAGGGCGCCGATGAACAGTATGAACCACATCCAGGCGCTGTGATCCAGGGCATGGATAAGAATCTCATCTTTGGAGAAAAATCCCGACAGGGGCGGAATCCCGCTTATGGCAAGGGTTGCGATCAGAAAAGTCCACCAGGTCGCTGGCATTTTTTTCCGCAATCCGCCCATCTTTCTGATATTGTGTTCACCGCCCAGGGCATGGATCACGCTGCCGGCTCCCAGGAACAACAGGGCTTTAAAAAAGGCGTGGGTAGTAAGGTGAAACATCGCACCGGTGAAGGCCCCGACGCTGAGGGCGGCAAACATGTAGCCCAGTTGACTGATGGTCGAATAAGCCAGGATCTTTTTGATATCGTTCTGGAACAGTGCAATCGAGGCAGCAAAGATCGCAGTGGCAAGGGCTACGCTTCCCATCACGATCTGGGTGACGGGCGACAGCACGTAGAGAATGTTTGAGCGGGCAACCATATAAACCCCGGCAGTTACCATGGTTGCCGCATGAATAAGCGCGGAAACCGGCGTCGGACCTGCCATGGCATCGGGCAGCCAGGTGTATAACGGAATCTGGGCGCTTTTCCCCACAGCCCCGATGAATAATAAGAGGGTGATGGCTACCATCACCGGTTCGCCGGCTTCCATGGGAGTGGCTTTCTCAAAGATCTCCCTGAAATTCAGGCTCCCAAAAGTGGTGAAGAGCAGGAACATCCCCAGCAGGAATCCAAGGTCGCCGATACGGTTCATGATAAAGGCCTTTTTTGCTGCATTGTTGTAATCCTGGTTACGAAACCAAAAGCCGATAAGCAGGTAAGAACACAGCCCGACACCCTCCCAGCCGATGAACATGATCAGATAGTTGGCGCCCATCACCAGCAGCAACATGAAGAAAACAAAGAGGTTCATATAGGCGAAAAAACGGTTGTAGCCGGGATCATCCTTCATATAGCCCACCGAATACCAGTGAATAAGAAATCCCACTCCTGTTACAACCAACATCATCAGCAGGGAAAGGGGATCGGTGAGAAATTCAAATCCGATCACGAGCGGACCCACCGTAAGCCAGTTAAAAATCAGATGAATTTGCGGAATGCCATTTCTTTGAAAATCAAAAAACAGGATCAGGGTCAACAGGAAGGATGCAAGGATGGTTCCGGGTCCGGTCACGGAGACGATCCGCCGGGGCAACGAACGGAATCCGGCCCCGAGGAAAAGGAATCCGAAGAGCGGAAAGAGCGGGATCAGGGTTATAAGTATTTTCACCATTTCAGTTTATTCAGCACATGGATATCTATTGAATGCGTGGTCCGGTAGATCAGCACGATGATGGCCAACCCGATTGCCACCTCTGCGGCAGCCACTACCATGATGAAAAAAACAAAGATCTGTCCGGCCGGATCGTTGGTATAAGCAGCGAAAGCCGCCAGCAACAGGTTGATCGAGTTGATCATCAGCTCGATCGACATGAGAATCACCAGGGCATTCCTTTTGATCAGAACCCCGATCACCCCCGTACAAAAGAGGATCGAGCAAAAGATGAGGTAGTAGTCAATTGGAATGGCAGTCATCGTTGTCATGCATTTTTCGATTTCATTTGTGAATAATTATATATTTCATTGGTCAGATTTGTTCTTTTTTCCCTAACAGTACGGCGCCGACCATGGCGGTGAGAAACAGGATCGACGACAGTTCAAAAGGCAACAGGTAGTCGTGATAAAGAACCCTCCCCAGGTTTTTGACCAGTCCGATCTGCGTCAGGGAGGGGTTGGCTGTAGTCATCCCCTCGTATCCCCTGAAGACACCGATCAGGGTGAGCATTAACATTCCACCGGCAATTACCGCCATGATCTTGACCCATGCCGGTTTTGGTGACCGCTCATCCTTATTCAGATTCAGGAGCATAACCGTGAAGAGGAACAGTACCATGATGGCCCCGGCGTAAACGATGATGTGAACCACCGCCAGAAACTGGGCGTTTAACAGAATATAATGTCCTGCAATGGCAAAAAAGGTCAGGGTAAGAAACAACACCGAATGGATGGGTTTCCTTGACGCCAGTACCATTGTTGCACTGAACAGTGCCAGGATCGTCAGAAAGTAGAACAGGTATCGGGTGAAAAGCATATTATTAGTTCAAAATTCAAATTAGTGATTAGCGGTTAGCGAATAGGGAAAAAGGGGGCTCATTTTCCGTTTTCAATTTTCCATTGTCCATTTTCAATTCCTTTCATTGTCCATTGTCAATTGTCCATTATCATTTTTTTTCCGCCGGTTCACTGGTTCTCCTACCTGTTATGTCTTTTATTTACATCTTTCTTGAATTCAAGCACCTCCGGAGTCTGCCGTTTTGTGACATCGATCCGTTTTCCGGGATCCATGGGTTCAACAAGTTCGTTCTTCCCGTAAATGAACCTGTCGCGTGAAAATTCCGACGCGACCAGTTCTTTTGTGAGGAATATCGCCTCTTTCGGACAGGCCTCTTCGCAATCGCCACAGAAGATACACCGGAGCATGTTGATTTCGTAAACAGCGGCGTATTTTTCTTCGCGGTAAAGGTGTTCTTCGCCCGGTTTCCGTTCCGCTGCGATCATGGTAATCGCTTCGGCCGGGCAGGCCACGGCGCAAAGTCCACACGCCGTGCACCTTTCGCGTCCTTTGTCATCGCGTTTCAGTACATGACGTCCACGGTAGATTTCGGGGAATTCACGCTTTTTTTCGGGGTACTGTACTGTCGTTTTCCGGCGGAAAAGATGCCCAAAGGTGATGCGCATACCCTTCAGGATTGCAGGCAGGTAGATGCGTTCCCAAAAGGTCATCTGCTTTTTTGAAACTACTTTCGATCGGTTGGTCAGCGGAGTCATGAATCTTTGTTCGTGGGACTTCTTTGTTCCCGTTCGTTTATTTTTTCAGAAGGCTGAAATAGGACCAAGAGCCCTTTTCAGTTCCGATCCCTAAAATATAATGACCCGAAGGAAAGTTCGTGAAATCAACCTGATAATGTTTCGTAGGTGGCAGTAACATGCGTTTCACCTCCTTACCGTCGCTCGTCAGGATCCTGATCATGTTGAAAATGGCTGATGATGATCCTCCTTCTATGGTCAACGATTCTTTAACCGGATTGGGTGAAAGTTTGAACGCACCTTTTTCTGATTTGCCGATTCCGACGGGGTGTTGTTTCACAACGAAATAGAGGGAGTTGGCGATGTTGATGTCGTTCCATTCACCGGCGATTCCCAGGGTTCCCGACCCCAATGGCCAGCCTCTCAGGGCGATGGCCGCGGCATCCTGAGAACCTCCAAAATCATCCGGTTCCTTGATAATCCCGGTTGAGGTTCCGCCCCAATTGTTGTAAAATCCGCCGACCGGAGCCCCGTTCCCTGCGCCGGCAGCGCCTTGCCCGGTCCAAAAGGTCCGGCCGGCTCCGCTGTTGATTCCATCCCAGTTCCACGTTCCTTCCGTAACCTTATCGGTGGCTCCGATCCACACATAGGCAACCCCTCCGCCGTCGGGAACCGAAACATAGGTGACCGGAACCCCGGCCCCATTGATAATTGCATCATAGATGGCGGCCTGCTCCGATTCAGATTCGATTTCCACCAGCGAACCTCCGAGTTCTACCGCGCACGCCGCCGCGGCTGTCCAGGTCTTCATCTCCTTGACCACATTGTAATTGACCCCGTTGTACGTGAAGGTGTAAATGTTCGCCGAACCGGCGCACGGCTGGCCCCAAACCCCGGTCGACGTAAATGCGATCAGGGCCAAAGAAAAAAATGATACCAGTGTTTTCATGGCTTTAACAATTTAATGGATGAATAATAGACACTTCTTTTTGATCCATCATCGGGTGAGCCAGAATTGAGCTTGATCTCAGTGACTAATTTGATCATTTTATGCTTTTGTTCCGATTATATAGAGAAACCTATCTTACTTGTTTATTAAAATTACTATTCCCGTGATCAGCACATTAAAAATTGCCAGCGGGATCAGGCTTTTCCATCCCAGCTTCATGAGCTGATCATATCGAAACCGGGGTAACGTCCACCGGATCCACATAAAGAGAAACCCGAAGATCGTGATTTTCGTGAAGAGTACCATAAAACTTACAAAAGCAAATACATTGGGCGAAAGTCCAAGCTGATCCAGCCCCGGGAAATGATAACCGCCTAAAAACAAAGTGGCCATGACCGCCCCGGAGATGAACATGTTGATGTATTCGGCAAACAGGTAAAATCCAAGTTTCATGCTGCTGTATTCGGTATGGTATCCGCCCACCAGCTCTGTTTCACATTCGGGAAGATCAAAGGGGGCCCGGTTCGTCTCTGCAAAAGCACAGATCAGAAAAATGAGAAAACCAAGCGGCTGGTAAAAGATATTCCAGTTGAAGCCCTGCTGCTGTGCTACGATCTCACGCAGGCTCAGGGAACCGGTCATCATAACGATGGTGATGATCGCAAGACTCATAGCCAGTTCATAGCTGATCATTTGTGATGAAGCCCGAACCGAACCCAGTAGAGCATATTTGTTATTGGATGACCAGCCTCCGATCATGATCCCGTAAACACCGATCGATAAAATGGCAAAAATGTACAGGATCCCGATGTTGATATCGGCGACCTGCAGGGGGTACGACTGACCCGCCACCACGATGTCGGGGCCCCACGGAATCACGGCGCTGGTAAGGCATGCAATGAGCATCGTAAGTGAAGGCCCCAGGATGTAGAGAAACTTGTCGGCAGTCTGAGGCATGAATTCTTCCTTGAAAAAGAGCTTGATCCCGTCGGCCAAAGGTTGCAGTAAACCCCACGGACCTGCCCGGTTGGGACCATGCCGGTCCTGAAACCAGCCTGCAACTTTCCGCTCAACAAGTGTCGAATACATTGCGACTACCAGACTGAGGATCAGGATAAAACTCGCGAGAATTGTCTTGTATATGATTGTTGTCAACATCAGGAGATCTTGTTTCCTATTAATCCGTGCTTTCCATACGCCCTTCGATCGGCCGGATTACCGACGGTTTCTTCAATGTTTCGTAATGGTTAACCGAAATTACCGATTTTCTGCTGATCTGCCTTGGCCCCTCGATAATCCATGCGTCCGGGTCTTTCTTTTCGAACCGGCATTCGTTGCAAATAAATGATTCGACCTCACCGAACTGATCCTTGCGGCCGGTGATCCGGTAGATCTCATTTCCGAACATCCAGGCGGTGACTTTCCCGGAACATTTGGTGCATTCACGGTGCGCGTTCATCGGTTTCAGGAACCAGACCCGGCTTTTAAACCGGAACGTGCGGTCGGTTAGTGCTCCGACCGGGCAGACATCAATCATATTTCCCGAAAAATCATTTTCAATGGAATTTTTGATGAAGGTCCCGATTTCTGCCGCATCGCCGCGATAGAGCACCCCGTGCAGCCGGTTGCCAGTCAGTTGATCGGCCGTGTAAACACACCGGTAACAGAGGATACATCGGTTCATGTGAAGCTTGATATAGGGTCCGATGTCGGTTTCGTTGAATTCACGGCGTTCCTCCCCGGTGGCGGTCTGTTCCATGCCGAAACCATAGCTCAGGTCCTGCAGGTCGCATTCACCGGCCTGATCGCACACCGGACAGTCGAGCGGGTGGTTGAGCAGCAGGAATTCCACCACTCCTTTCCGGGCTTCGACGACTTCGGGGGAGGACAGGTTTTCAACTACCATTCCGTCCTGAACCGGTGTGCTGCACGAAGCCACCAGCTTGGGCATGGGTCGCGGATCTTTGGTTGATGACTTCGCCACTTTGACCAGGCATGTACGACATTTCCCGCCGCTCCCCTTTAACTTTGAGTAATAACACATGGTCGGAGGTACTACCTTCCCTCCTATTTTCCTCGCAGCCTGAAGGATGGTGGTCCCCTCCTCTACCTCAATGGGTATGTTATCGATGGTAAGCTTTATCATTCAGTTTAAAATTCAAAGAAGGGATTAGATATTAGCAACAAATAGCCATTAGGGCAAAAAAGTTCAAGGTTCAAAGTTCAAAGCTCAAATTCTCATTCGTAAATAGTAAATCTTGTCAATCGTAAATCAATTTGTCCGCTGGTTTCTGCACTTTCCCGGATCGGTCACATGTTCTTCAAACTCCTGCCTGAAATGCCGGATGGCGCTGGCAACAGGCCAGGCCGCAGCATCGCCCAACGGGCAAATGGTGTTCCCCTCAATATTGCGGGCGATCCTGACAAGCAAATCAATATCTTTCAGGGTACCACCCCCATGTTCAATCCGGTAAAGGATCTTCTCCATCCACGCCGTTCCTTCCCGGCAAGGCGAACACTGACCGCAGGATTCATGCCGGTAAAACCGGGTCAGGTTCCAGGTATTCCGTACGATACAGGCATCTTCGTCAAAGACGATGAAGCCTCCGGATCCCAGCATGCTGCCTGTGGCAAAATCACCTTCGGCCAACGATTCATAAGTCATCAGCCGCGGTTCGCCTTTCGCCGTGCTGAGTATCAGGTCGGCCGTAAGGATCGGGACCGAAGATCCGCCCGGGATCACAGCCTTTAAATATTTACCGTTTCGGATCCCTCCACAATAGCGATCTCCATAAATAAATTCCTCAACCGGCAATCCCATTTCAATCTCGTAAACACCCGGTTTATTGATGTTTCCGCATGCCGAAATAAGCTTGGTTCCGGAACTCCTCCCTTTCCCGATCCGTGCATAGGCATCCCCGCCCATGGAAATGATCGGACCAACTGCTGCAAGGGTTTCCACATTGTTGACCACGGTAGGACACCCGTACAGGCCCCTGAAGGCCGGAAACGGAGGCTTGATTCGCGGATTTCCCCTCTTTCCTTCAAGCGACTCCAAAAGGGCGGTCTCTTCGCCGCAGATATAGGCGCCGGCACCCGGGTGGACAAAGATATTCAGCGAAAAACCACTCCCCAGAATGTCGGAGCCCAGGAAGCCGTTCCGGTGCGCTTCATTGATGGCCTTTTCAAGGATGCCGACCAGGTATTTGAATTCACCGCGAATATAGATATAACAGGTTCCTGCGCCCAATGCATAGGCTGAAATGATCAGTCCCTCGATCAGTCGGTGCGGCAAGTGTTGCATCAAATACCGGTCTTTGAAAGTTCCCGGTTCACTTTCATCGGCATTGCACACCAGGTACCGGGCCTTGTCGGATCGTTTGTCGAGAAAACTCCATTTCAACCCGGTAGGGAATCCGGCACCGCCCCTGCCACGTAATCCTGAACGCGTCACCTCGGCGCTCACATCCGCAGGGGTCATCGAACGCAATGCCTTCTCCACAGCCTGGTAACCGCCATGTGTCCGGTATACGGCGAAATCCCGGATCCCGGGAACCTCAATATTCGCTAACAAAACTGATCCTGCCATCTGATGTCATCCGGATTATTCTTGTTTGCATATTCCCGCAGTTCCTCCAGAATCTGGTCGACCTGCCGCGGAGTCAGGTTTTCAAAAAAGCGTGTGTTGACCTGCATCACCGGACCGGTTCCGCAGGAGCCCAGACATTCCACCTCACGGAGCGTGAAAAGCCCGTCGGGAGTGGTCTCGCCGGGCCCTATCTTTAAAACTTCCCGGAGGTATTGCCTGATTTGATCGCCGCCTACAATGGAGCAGGGACCGGTCCTGCACACTTCGATCACATATTTACCGGTCTTTTCTAAATAAAACATCGAATAAAAGGTCGCTGTTTCATAAACCTCGATGGGTTGCAGTCCCAACAGATCAGCAACATAATCCATGATATCAACCGTGAGCGATCCTCCCGACTCCTCCTGGGCGATATGCAGTACCGGAAGCAGGGCCGACTTTTGCCTCCCCTCGGGATACCTGGCAATCAGTTGGCGTACCTTCAGCAAGGTAGCGGCTGAGAACGAAAACTGCTTTCCTTCCCGCACGAACTGTGGATGACTTATTTTATGTGTACCCTCCATTTTCTAAGCTAAACAAGGACCAAAGAACAAAAACAAGCGGACCAGCGGACAAATTGATTTACGATTTACGAATGATTGATTGACTGATTGACTGATTGACTGATTGAATTTTGAATTATTGTTTTTCTCTAATCGCTATTCGCTAATATCTAATCCCTTCTTTGAATTTATGTTTTTTTCCTAATGGCTAAAACCTAATGCCTAATGCCTTATTTTTCATTTTCTTATGCATCCAGCTCTCCCGCGATTACATTCATACTGCTCATGGTTAATATGGCATCTGACAGCACGCCACCACGGATCATCTCCGGGTAGGCTTGGTAATAAATGAAACAGGGTCTCCGGAAATGCAAGCGGAACGGCGTTCTACCGCCATCACTCACGAGATAGAATCCAAGTTCGCCGTTGGCTCCCTCCACGGCATTATATACCTCGCCGGCGGGGGCTTCAATTTCACCCATCACGATCTTGAAATGCCAGATCAGCGCCTCCATTTTCGAATAGACATCTTCTTTGGGAGGCAGGCAGAACCGGGGGGCATCAACCTGAAACTTGCCTGCCGGAATGTTTTCCAACGCAGCACGTACCAGTTTCAGGCTTTCCCAAAGCTCTTCCTGCCGTACACAGAAACGATCGTAGGTGTCGCCCTGCGTTCCAAGAGGGATCGTGAAATCAAAATCGCTGTAACTGCAGTAAGGATCCATAACCCTGACGTCATAATCAACGCCGGCCGCCCGCAGGTTCGGACCGGTGAATCCGTAGTTCAGGGCCCGGTCGGCGCTGATAGGACCCACGCCGATGGTACGATCCATAAAGATCCGGTTCCGCATCAGCAGCTTCTCAAACTCGTTCAGAATTTTGGGAAGGCGGTTTACAAATTCCCTGATCTTTTTAATGGCAGCCTCCGAGATATCCCGTTCAAAACCACCGATCCTTCCCATGTTGGTGGTGAGGCGGGCGCCTGAGATCTCCTCATAGATCTCGTAAATCCGTTCGCGTTCCTGAAAAACATAAACAAAGCCGGTCAGCGCCCCGCTGTCAACGCCGATTACACTGTTACACACCAGGTGATCGGCAATCCGCGCCAACTCCATCACAATGATCCGGAGGTAGTCGATGCGTTTGGTGGTCTGTACACCCAACAGCTTCTCTACCGTCATGTGCCAGCCGATGTTGTTGATGGGTGAAGAACAATAATTCAACCGGTCGGTCAACGGAGTGATCTGATAATAGGGCTTATGTTCTGCAATCTTTTCAAACGCCCGGTGGATATAACCAATGGTCTGTTCTGCATCGATGATCTGCTCCCCGTCCATTTTCAGCACATTCTGAAATATACCATGTGTGGCCGGGTGTGTGGGCCCCAGATTCAACGTGGTAAAGCTACGTGGGTGCTCTTCAATTTTCAATTGTCCATCTTCCATTGTCAATTTTCAATTGTCCATTGTCTCCCTCTCTTCCGAAAAACCGGTCGTCTTTGTCTTCCCGGGTTGCATCTTCCAGTGGGTATTCCTTTCGTAAGGGATGGTAGTCCATGTATTCCACATTCAGAATCCGGATCAGATTCGGATGTCCGGTGAAATGGATCCCGTAAAAGTCGAACGTTTCCCGCTCCATCCAGTTTGCCGTCGCAAACAGGTCGGTAACGGATGGCACCTCGGGATTCTCTGTTGTGACAAAGGTCTTTACGCGGATACGTTTCCGTTGGACCATGTTGTGAAGGTGATATACCACTCCGAGCGGCAATCCGCGGTCGGGATGGTGGATTCCACACAGGTCGGTGAGAAAATTAAACTGCAATCCCGGCTCCTCCTTGAGAAAACGGATTACATCATGAATTACCGGCGAAGTAACCGTGATGGTAAGCATTTCAAAAGTTTGCTCCACCTCCAGGATATCCTTTGAAAAATGCTCCTGTAACGGTCCGGTGATTTCTTTATCATCCATTTTAATCAGGTATTAGGCATTGGGCATTGGAAAAAACAATAGTTCAAAATTCAAAGAAGGGATTAGATGAAAGCGAATAGCGATTAGAAAAAATTCAAAATTTTCACATTTTCAAATCCTCAAATCCTCAAATTCTCAAATTGGCACATCAGCACATTTTCAATCGTCAGTCAATCAGTCAATCAATCATTCAGTCATTCAGTCAATCTCTTGATCTTTCTTTCATGATTTTATAATCCCATACCGTGTCAGCAACTCTTTGTATTCGGGTGAGTACCTGCGTCGAAGCGGTTCGTTTTCAACCAGTTCCTGTATTTTCATAAAACCTTCGATGATCTGTTCGGGGCGGGGTGGACAGCCTGGAACATATACATCAACAGGAACCACCCGGTCGATTCCCTGTAGCACGCTGTACGTATCAAAGATCCCGCCGCTCGAGGCACATGCCCCCACTGCGAGGACCCAGCGCGGTTCGGCCATCTGTTCGTAAACCTGTTGGACCACCGGGGCCATCTTCTTCGCGATGGTTCCCATGACCATCAGCAGGTCGGCCTGTCGCGGACTGAAACTGAGCCGTTCCGAACCGAACCGCCCCAGATCGTAATGGGCCCCCATGGTTGCCATGAATTCGATACCGCAACATGATGTCGCAAAGGGTAATGGCCAGATCGATTTGCTCCGTGCCAGCCCTACCACCTTGTCGAGAGTCGTCGCAAAAAGACCGGGAGCCTGGTAGCCAGGCGGAGGATTCATTTTGAATTTTGACATTTGAATTTCAACTGTTCATTCTTCCCAGTTCAGTGCTCCTTTACTGATGATGTAATAAAATCCGAAAAGCAGAAATCCAAGGAATACCATCATTTCCCAGAATCCATCCCATCCGAACTCCTTGAAATTAATGGCCCAGGGATAAAAAAAGATGATCTCCACATCGAAAAGTACAAAAAGAATGGCGATCAGAAAGTACTTCACAGAAAACGGAAACCGGGCATTGCCCTTGACTTCGATACCGCATTCAAAATTTTCATCCTTTCGCAAAGTACGGATGCGTTTTCGTTTCCCCCCGATGACATGGCTCAGAACCATTGTCACCAGCACAAAACCCAAGGCCACGGCCGACTGGATCAGGACCGGCAGATAATCGGAAGGTAGGTAAATTTTCTCCATTATTTAGAATAGTTCTTGACAAATTTACACTTTTTTTACTTGAATCCAAATCTTTGACCCGGATTCCCGGTTTTCACGCATAATTATTGATTTACAAATATTTAAAAAAATTCTAGAATCGGGAAAAGAAAAAATTCTCCTTTCCGGCCCGGGGAGTTTTTCAATATTTATATTTTTGCCAATGAATCGGCTTGCATGACGGATGCAGATCTTGCATCGCTACAGACCCATTAATTTCATCATCGTTTTTTGATCTACCATAATTCAGGACTATGAATGCAATGCCTTTGATCATCGTTACGCTTGCTATTTTCGCACTGGCTTACCGTTACTATTTCGGATTTATTGCCGCCCGGGTTCTGACTCTCGACCGCAACCGGCTGATGCCTTCGGGCCGTCTGTACGACGGACAGAATTACTACCCGATGGGGAAGTGGGTGTTATTCGGTCACCATTTTGCCGCTATTGCCGGGGCCGGGCCGTTGGTCGGGCCGGTTCTGGCCTGCCAGTTTGGCTATTTCCCGGGATTTGTCTGGATGGTGGTCGGCGCGGTTCTGGCCGGTTCGGTACACGACATGGTGATTCTCACCGCTTCGGTCAGGCACGACGGGAAATCGTTAGCCGAGATCGCCCGGGCCGAGATCGGGAAGGTGACCAGCGGCGTTACGGCTTCCATTGCCACCTTCCTGATCATCATCATCGCCATTGCAGGATTGGGCCTTGTGGTCGTCAATGCCCTGAGCGAATCCTCCTGGGGACTGTTTACCATCGCTTCCACGATACCGATTGCCCTTTTCATGGGGATCTGGATGTTTCAGTTCCGGAAGGGACGGGTTGTCGAGGCCACCATCATGGGGGTCATCCTGCTGAGCGGGGCCGTAATCTTCGGACGTTACATTCCCGATTCGCCGTTTGCATCCTGGTTCATGTTTGATCACAAGACCCTGGCATTGTTGCTGGCCGGTTACGGATTTTTTGCCTCCGTGCTTCCCGTGTGGCTTCTGCTGTCGCCCCGCGATTACCTGAGTTCCATCATGAAACTGGGTGTGGTGGCCATGCTGGCCGTTGGCATCATCATCGTGATGCCGAACCTGAAGATGCCGGCGTTCACTGAATTTGTCCGCGGCGGAGGGCCTATCATACCGGGAACCCTGTTCCCCTACCTTTTCATCACCATCGCCTGTGGCGCCATTTCAGGATTTCACGCTTTGATCAGTTCGGGGACCACCCCGAAGATGATCATGAACGAAACGCACATCCGTCCTATTGCCGTCGGTTCCATGCTGGCCGAAGGGATGGTGAGCATCCTCGCCATGATCGCAGCGGCAAGTCTTCACCCGCTCGACTATTTCCAGATCAATGTTCCGGCTGAAAAATTCGCCCAGATCCTGCCCCAGCTTCAGGCGATGGGATTCACACAGAGCGAATTGCCAAAACTGGCTGCCGAAGTCGGCGAAAACATTGCCGGCCGTACCGGCGGGGCGGTCTCACTGGCTGTCGGGATGGCACAGATTTTCTCTTCCATTCCCGGGCTCGACAAGCTTATGTCGTACTGGTATCACTTCGCCATCATGTTCGAGGCACTATTCATCCTTACTACCATCGACGCGGGAACCCGGGTCGCGCGCTTCGTCCTTCAGGAACTGTTCGGCAAAGTTTACAAACCATTCAACCAAACCAACTGGCTTCCGGGGAATCTCATCTGTAGTGTCCTGGTGGTCTGCTGCTGGGGGTATTTTATTTACACCGGCAGCGTCTCTACCATCTGGCCGATGTTTGGGGCCGCCAACCAACTCCTGGCAACAACCGCCCTGGCCATCGGAACATCCTATATCATTAACCATGGAAAGGCCCGGTACGCCTGGATCACGCTGGCGCCCATGATCTTTGTCGGCATCACCACCATCACCGCCGGCATCATGAATGTCACCGGCATCTACATTCCCCAGATCGGAACCCCGAAACTCCATGTCCAGGGAATGATCAACCTGGCGCTCACCCTTGTGATCATGGCCTGCGTGGTGATCATCATCCGGGATGCACTCCCCGCCTGGATCAGGGAGATCCGGGAATCGAGACACCGGGGCGGAAAAGGCATGGGAACTGTCGCCATCGATCCCAACTCCGCATTGAAAGACCCCAATGAAGAATCTAAAAAAGTTTAAGCCATGGACCATCTGCTGACCATCCCCGAAGAACTCTTTTTAATTACCGTCAATTCACAGACCGGCAGGCGGGCCTTTCTGAAATCGAAAAAATTCGACATCATTCTTTCCGCCGCCATTCTGATGGATCTTGCCTTGCACAACCGGATCGATACCGACCTCGAATCGGTTATCCCCGACCGGCCCGAACCGACGGGTCATCCCCTGCTCGACGCGGCGCTTACCCAGATCCGGCAGGAAAAACAACCCCGAAAGATCGACTGGTGGCTGCTGAAACTGGCTGAAAAAGGATCCCGGTACCGGGAGATGCTGGTGAACGGACTGGTACAAAAAGGACTGCTGCGAATGGAACGGGAACATGTCTTTCTCGGATTCTCCGCCAGTAAGTACCCGATCCTGGCCCAGGATCATGAAGTCACAGAAGTTAAAACCCGCATAAAATCACTGATTCTCAGCGACGATCTGCCCGATTTCCGTGATGTCGTCATCATCAGTCTCGCCTGGTACGGCGGACTGCTTAATCTGCTTCTTACCGATGAAGCAATTCAGAACCGGATGGACCGTATCGGTCAACTGGCACGGATGGACCTGATCGGACAGGCCGTTTCCCGGTCGATGCGCGAACTGACGCAGACCATCGTCCTGCTCATGCGGGCCAAAGAGATCCTGGGATTCCGCACACCCGAAGAAAAGCTCGATGAACTGGTTGAAGAGTTGAAAGCCCTGATGCATATCGACGATGACAAAGACCTGCCCGAGTGGCTCCGCAAGGGCACAGAGCAATATGGGAAAACCCTCGATTACATCCGGAAAACCGGTACCAACGAGATCGTTTTCAACGCGAGGACCGGAAAATACGGCTTGAAAGCCGGGGCAGGAACCGGAGAAAGCTTTTAGGATTGACGATTTACGGTTTAAATATTCCTCAATCGAAAATCAAATCAATTGTCACTTTTTTTCATGGCTTGTGCCTTCATTTCGGCCGGCATTTTTTCAATGGCATAGCGCAGTGCGGTCCGCGGCATTTCAGCCTTATGGTCCGCAACAAAACGGAAGACCTCATCCAGATGCTCTTTACTTGCCACCTTCAGCATCCAACCATAGCCTTTCTGCACCATATCGTCGCGGTCAAAGAGCAGGATGGTGGCAATCTCAAGAATATCCGGTAAAAATTTTCCATGTCGGCCGGGTACGATCAGCGAAACGGCCGATGCACGTCGCATCCAGCGGTTCGGCGATAAAGCCCAGCGCTTCAGTCCGGCAATAAAACCGGGATACCGATCGATAAACGATCCGATGGTATGGTTGCACAAAGTGTCGCACGAGGCCCAGTTCCCGACATAGTGGTCGACCCACCGCTCGAAAACCTGAAAATCCTCCGGTTCAAATTCCTTCCTCATGTTGTACGCCCAGGTACAGGCGATGAACGACTCCTCCATCATCCCCGATTGCCACAACGCTTCGCACAATTCGAATAGTTCGCTTTTCGATATTTTTCCCAAATCCCGGTAATACCTTTTTCCGATCTCCAACACCGTTGCCGATTTCATCCCGTACATTTCGACCGGCTCTTTGAAATATCTTTTTCCGCTTTCCCTTATTTTTTCATCGGCATTCTGTTTCAGTTCGCCGCGAAGGTTTTGAAGAACGTGATTCATTTGATGCTTTTTTTATGAATTGAATTTGCTTTTTTACTGGACGATGATTTCGTCAGCAAAAATCCAGGCGTTCTCTCTGGCACCGTTGTGCCATGAAGGTAGAGTTCCGTAATTTTCAGCTACGGCATGAATAAAACGTACCCGGGTCGGCGTCGGAAATACATATGTAAACCGATGTTGCCACGGGGTAAAATCATCGTCGGGCACGTCGTTCAAAACAGCAGGAAGATCCTTCCATTGTTTTCCGTCTGACGAAACTGAAAAGGAGACTTTGCGCGGAAACATGATCCACAACTGGATTTGCTGCATGCAATTCAACTGCAGACTGCTGATCGTCATCACCAAATCGAGGTCCACGATGATATCAAGATCAGAACCCCACCAGCCAAGCCAGGTCCCGTCGTTGTATTTCAGACTCCCTGAAATCCCGTCAGTCAGCCCGAAATCTCCGGCCTTGCTGTAATTCTGATGATAAGGATTTTTGAAGGCTGTCTTTTTCCCTACTGCCAGGTGATCCATGATGTTATACCTGACCGGGAGCATTGCCTGCCGGTCCTTCCTGAACGCTGTAATTACCACCGGGACAGGCTCCCTGATGACGAGGGAATCGGTGAATACTGGTGATCCCGGGTCAGGGATCTTGTTCCCCTTCGTATAACGGATCTTCAGGTCTCCGATTTCATGTTGCTCTTGAATCTTCCAGCTTTTCGTTTGCGGGCTGAAGCTGATGCCTACCGTGACCAGGTTTTTCCCGTCAATGCCATATAAGATACCCTGGCGGTCCATCATATCGTAATGCTGTTTCAGCCTTTCGGTGAAGTCAGTGAATTCGGTTGCGCCGTTCCAGAGGGCTTCTGAAAATGCCTGTATCCTCGGATAAAGCATGTAATGGGCATTGATCGTGGTCACACCTTCGGTCCACAGAGGGCATTCGGCTCCCAGTACCTTTGTCCCGGCGCCTTCCACTGCAGGGCTGTAAGAAAAAGTTTTCCTGAGATTCAGGGTGACCTGGGGAGCATCAAAGTAAAGTGTCTGAATGATGGCATTCTGGTTGGATATTGCCTCATTCGCCTTTTCAGGCCCGCGCCAGACTTCAATGATGGCGGATGTATCAACACCCCCTTCCATGATCTCGTCCCAACCGATCAGCACCCTGTTTTTCGATTTCAGATATTTTTGGATCCGTCTGATGAAATAGCTTTGCAGGCCATGTTCATCTTTCAGTTCGTCATCGGAAATTTTCTGCTGGCATACTTGGCAATGCTGCCAGCGGTATTTGGGGACTTCATCGCCGCCAATGTGAATGTACCGCGACGGGAACATTTCAAAGACCTCATCAAGAACATCCGTGATAAAGTCATAGGTTTCTTCCTGGCCGGCGCAGTAAACATCGTTGATGACACCCCAATAGGAAGCAACCTTGAACTGTGTCTTAAGACAAGAGAGTTCCGGATAAGACGCCAATGCTGCCAGGCAATGTCCGGGCATTTCGATTTCGGGGACAATCGTAACATTGCGGTCTTTAGCGTATTGCACCAGTTCACTGATCTCCTTCTGAGTGTAAAACCCGCCATATGCCGATCCGTCAGGTTCAATACGATACGCCCCTTTGGCTGTGAGATCCGGATACTTTTTGATTTCAATCCTCCATCCCTGGTCTTCAGTGAGATGCCAGTGAAAAATGTTGTATTTGTAATACGATAGCAGGTCGATATGCTGTCTGATGAAGGCAACCGGGAAGAAGTGGCGCCCCACATCGAGCATGTTGCTCCGCCAGGCGTAACTTGGTTCATCGCTGATAGTCAGGCAGGGCAGGTACACCTCCTGCGGATGATCCGGGGGCAAAAGCTGACGCAAGGTCTGTACCGCCCAGAAAAGACCGGTATCGCTGCGTGCCTGCACCAGAATGCCACTAGTATCAATCAGAATCGAATACCCCTCGGGATGGACAATTGTGGCGGAAAGTCCGAACCGGATGTTCCCTGTCGTCGTTCCCTTCTTCAGCCTGATGCCCGTTTGTTTCTTCACGGCATCGGTAAAAAACTTTATCACCCCGGAAATTCTCTGATTGTCTGGGGCCAGGATTACAGCATCGTTCAGGCAAAAAGAACCGCTATTCATGGTCAGATGCCGGGGCTGCGGAATAACAGATGGGATAACTTGTTGGGAAAAGCCCGGAACCCCCGATACCGGAATGATCAGGATGGCAAAGAGAAAATACACTATTTTCGTTTTGTGTATGTCCATGGTCGTCTAAATATTCTGTTCGCAAAGATAGTTCTGTATTGTTCATCTTCCGTTCAGGACAATTGATTGTAAAAATTGATCATGGCTTGTGCCGTGACCTTGCAATTGAAATGCGCTCTTGCTAGAATTTGGGCGTTTCTCCCGATTTTTTCGCACAACCCGGATAAGTCGCGGCATTTCTTGATCTGCATTAGAAATTCTTCTTTTGTATCGGCAATCAAAATATCTTCACCATCTGTGTATGGTATTCCTTCGGCTCCGACCGATGTGGATATGACCGTTTTCCCAAGCGCCATCGCCTCAACGATCTTAACGCGCAATCCACCTCCTGATAACAATGGAACGATCAGGATCTGTTTATCCTGATGATAATCCAACGAGTTCTCAACATGCCCGTCAACGAACAGGTTTTTGTTTTGCCGCTTATAAAACCAACAGGGCATTTTTTTCCCGGCCATTCTGAATATAAATTCAGGATAATCTTGAATAATGAACGGGATAACCTCTCTTACAAACCACTTCAGACTTTGGATATTTGGTTCCCAGTCCATGGATCCGATATGATAAACAACCGGGGCATTAATTAATTTCAGTTCAGAGTCACTGCAGGTGCAGGTATTAAAATCAAAGCCGAGCGGAATGTCAGTCAGGGGAGTTCCGTAAGCATAGCTGCTGAAGGTTAGTGCATCATCCGGCGAAATGGCAATAATTCCGTCAACCTTCTTTGCTGTTTCTCGTTCGTATCTTTCAAGCCTTTTGGTTGCAATGAGAAGGTAGGTTTTTTTAAAGGGATTCGACATTCTGGCTAAAACCCTTTTCCATATCTGGTTTTCCACATTCTGCGATCTGAGAATGATCTTTGCTTTTGAACACGCTCTTATGGTATCCAGATAGAGGCACAGATAGATGTGCTCCAGCTGGATTACATCAAATGTCTCATTTTCCAGGATCCTTCTCAGATCCTTATCAAACTGATCAGAAAAAAACCGCTCGACAAAATAGGAGTTGTGAGTAAAGAGGTTAAGAAATGCCTTGCCGATCCTGAATCTTGTGTCGGCATAAGAAGATTCAAAGCCGGTTTTTTCCTTGTAACTATCCGGAATACATTTTAGGTCGATCCAGTTTTTCGGTGTATTTAATGCAAGAACCTTAAGGCTCACTTCCTGATATATCAACCCCAGAGCAGTATGATAAATCGAATAAGATCCACCGTCATGGACCGGAAATGGCATTTTGTGACAGACTTGTAAAATTTTCAAAATCTGGATCTTTTAATGAATTCTTGATCACGTTGGTCATTACCAACTGATTTCATGCCGGTCCCTGAAGAACTTTCCAGTTGGAATTTCTGCAGTTGTAGCCATCCAGACTGCAGTATCTGCTCCTTCACTGACAGAGCGCGGTGCATCGGGCCCGCCCATATCGGTTTTTACCCACCCCGGGCACATGGCATTCACTTTGATACCATATTCTTTTAATTCGTTCGAAAACATGATTGTCAATGCATTCAGAGATGCTTTCGACAAGCTATAGGCAGGATAAAGGCCTGATAGGCTTTTTAGTTCGCCCATGCCACTACTCATGTTAATAATCCGTTTGTCATCACTTTTCATCAATAGTGGGATAAAAAACTGGATCATGCGCCAGGGTCCATAAAAATTGGTTTCCATGATCCGTTTTACACTGGTTAATGAGACGTTTTTTGCATTTTTTGGCAGGGCAACGATCCCCGCCTTCCTCAAAGCGGGTATGGTTTCCCGGATCATTCTGGCAACTGCAGGGAAAGTATGATCCAAGGCTCTTTTCAGGGTGCCGGTCAAATCATGTTCCTGATCCGGACAGGTTGCCCCCAGCCCTGCATTGTTAATCAGGACATCCAGTTTCCCGAATTCGGCTTCTACAAAATTGTAAAGATTCTCCACGCTTGCTTCATCGGTTACATCAAGCTGCCTGACCACAACGTTTTTAAGCGACCTGGCAGTTTTCAGGCCTTTGTCGGGATCCCTGGAACCCATTATAACGGTATGTCCCAATTCGCTCAGTTGCCGGCAGATTTCTAGTCCGATTCCCCTGTTTCCCCCTGTAACCAGAATGATCTTCATACATTATCTTTATCTTTGTGCTACAAAGTTATCCTTTTCATGGCATGTGAAAGGATCCGTGAAAGGATCCGCTGTAACATGCTGACGAATGCCATCCGGTTCCTGACTGGATATTTCATGAGAGATGCCAGCATATTCCGGCTGAAATGATGGCAGCAACCATTGCAATACTTTCGATATCTTCCATTCTTCATATCGTCTCTGATGCCCTCTGTTGCCTGCGACCATAAGGTCAACAATCCTTGTTGCCGGTTTTCATGAATATTGATCGTTGCAAGAGCCAGGCCACATGGCTGTATACCTCCATCATAAGTGATATCAACAATGGCATCAATTTCCCGGCAATAAAATTTCTTCAGCACTTTATTAAAAAACCAGGTTCCATCCTGCTTTTCAGCCGTTGTTAAATATTCCCTGATCCAGGGAATCAACCTATAAACATTGGTTTTAATGTCATGAGTTCGTTCAAAGCGCAGAATTTTTTTTAATTCTTCCATAAGGAAATCCAGATTTTCGACCCCTGCATTTAGCTCCGATTTATTTTCAACAGGACACCGGTCGGGATAGTTTGAATAATAAATCACAGGTTGAAACAAAACCTGCCTGATCCCCTGTTCAAAGGCGGTTCTTAAAAAGTGAAACAAATTGTGATAGTTATATTTCGAAATTACTGTCAATACAGTGACCGGGATTCCAAACTCACTCAGCTTTTGTATCGATTTCATGATTTCGGGGATCGATCCCTCAATTCCCCGGGTCATGGCTTGGATCTCTTCCCGAAACGAATCCAGCGAAATATTTATTTCGGTCCTGCACGATTTTAAAATTTCCAGATCATCATGGTTCAGTTTATAGGCAGTCATACCGTTCGTGGTCACTGAACACCAGATGTTATATTTTCCGGCATAAGAAATTACATCGATAAGTCCTTCGAACAGGAAAGGTTCCCCACCGCATAAAGATATCTTACGAATTCCGGTCAGGGCCATCTGATCGATGATCCATTGCAGATCGTCGGGTGTGAGCCGGTCCTTTCCCGGCGAAGGAATACTGCAACCAATTTCACAATAGATGCATCTCTGGTTGCACCTGCTGGAAATATTGACCGTTACCATGCTGGGTTTCGATCTGATGAAACCAAGTGCAAATATTTCGGGGAGGTAATTCCTTAATATTTTAGATGTCATGGGGAAGATCGCTGTTTGCTTGATTCACAAATCGAATGAACAATAAACTCAACTTCTTCCGTTGAGATATCGTGGTATAGGGGCATGCACAGAATATTTTCTGCCACTTTCCTTGCTGTCTGTAAATCGTGTTTTTTACAGCCCGCGAATTCCGGGAAATCACAGACCAGCGGGTAGAAATATCTTCGGGGGAAAATATTCCTTTTTTCAAGGTAACTTGCTGTTATATCACGCGTAGCGCCAAATTCAGCAGGATCAAAAATAACCGGCAAATATGAATAATTGTATTTTGTAGATTCCATTTCTCTTAATAAACGTATCCCCTTGACATTTCGTAGCAATTCCCTGTATTTCGCAGTAATGGCTTTCCGGTCTGAAATTATCTTATCAACATACTTTATCTGGGCAAGACCAAATGCAGCCTGAATTTCATTCATTTTCGCATTAATTCCATAACCCGATAATCTGTGATTTGAATCAAGCCCGGTATTTTTCAGAATATCAATGTGCTTCTTGGTTGTTACATCGTGACATACGATCGCTCCGCCTTCAATAGTGCTGAAAACCTTTGTTGCATGCATACTCAGTACCGATAAATCACCCTGCCTGAGAATCGATTTTCCGTTTACTTCCACACCAAAACAATGTGCTGCATCATATACAACTTTTAAACCATTTTTTTCCGCCAGTTGATCAATCGCTTCTGTTTTGCAAGGATTACCGAACAAGTGCACCGGAAGTATGGCGCAGGTCTCAGGAGTTATGGCGCTTTCAATAGCGGAAATATCAATATTCAGGTCACATTCATTGATGTCAACAAAAACCGGTTTTAAACCATTCCAGTGAATGGCAATAGCTGTCGCGATTGAGGTAAAAGGAGTGGTTACTATTTCACCACTGAGATGAAGCTCTTTAAGGGCAATCATTAAAGCCAGAGTGCCATTTGTTAAAAGACTGATCTGTTCGACGCCCAGGCGATCACATAATTTTCGCTCTAATTCTTTAACTACTTCCCCGCTATTGGTCAATTGCCGTGATTCCCATATTCGTTCAAGATAGAATTGAAGCTCCTGCAAGGGGGGCATAAAGGGTTTCATAACGGTAAGCCTTTTTTCTGACATTGCATTATGCATGAATATTATCTTTGTGATAATCTGCTCTTCCTCTTTGCCTGATTCTGCAAATCAATAAATGAACTGACATGATCAAACTGCCTCCCCTGCATACAAAGCAGATCATCCTCTGACAACAGGATAGCATATTTTCATTCAGATACTTATCCTGACCGAATTTCCCGTAATATTTCCAGGTTTTATCAGCAGAGAATGTGCACATCATGAAAATATATCAATCAATTTTCCGGAGTATTTTTCTTCAGTTTTACCTGACCGGCCGTTGCAATCCTGCTATTGGTACCGGGGTTTTTGCGAAGGAGCAGTCTATTGAAAAAAACATCAATAAAACCGATAAAATAAAGAATATTCATGCGAATCAGGTTCGGATGAAAGGCAGAATACCCGAACCTGACGGGCACGAACGATATCAATCCAAAAAATGAAAGCAAACAAAAAAGAACCAGATACTCCTTCTCTGTCAGGGCCAGGATTCCTGAGATCAGATAGCTGGTAAAAACAAGTAACGGGATGATCAACCTGAGATACTTATGCCACATAAGCATTATTTTATGCCTGGTGCTTAATGCGCTAATCAAATCCTTTTCTTTCATGATCTGAAGAAATCCGGTAAGATACCTCCTGATCCTTTCATAATTATACAGGGCAACAGGATCATCATCGAAAATCAGACAATCTTCTCTTAAGACAATCCGTTTTGATCTCAGGATCTTCAGACTTAGATAGAGGTCATCCAACACTATATTTTCCGGAATAGTAGAATAAGAGCTTTTTTTAACCGCATACAATGGGCCGTAGACTCCAATTAAACTTCCGGTTTTACTTTCAGCAGATTTGATGAAATTTTCAAATCTCCTGATCGCGGAATACCTTTTTCCCTTATCAATATTCGAGATACATCCTGAAACCGCCCCGATATTCTTATTGTTCAGAGGTTCAACGATACGTTGGAAGATGTGGTCAGATAACTGTTGACGCTGATCGCAAAAAACAACATATTCATATCTCGCAACCGCCACGCCCTTATTCATGGAACAAGGGATCCCCTCATGTTGATCGTTCAAAATAATAGCCACACGATTCATCCCCCTGAAGCAACCCAATATTTCCTGACTGCCGTCGGTACTTTTGTCATCAATGACAATCAATTCCTGCTTCTTGATACCGGAGAGCTCTTTCAACAGAAACGTGATCTTCCCGTGTAAATAATCTTTCCCGTTGTATGATAACAAAATAACTGAAATTCCATCAGGTTCATTTGCTTCACTCATTTCATCGGGACTTCCCGGATCACCGTTTTGAAATACCAGCACCCACAAGGGATATCCAAGGTACAGCAGGATCACAAATATGGTTATCCAAAAAATAATGATCATTTCTGAGTCACTTTGCCGGTTGATTCCTTATTTCAAAGATTATTTTTCTTTACAATTTTTATCCGGTATATGGATTTCAGCATTTTATAAATCCTGTCACCCAACGATTCCGGCAAAAATTCCTGAATTCTTCTGGAAATCTCTTTAGCATAATCGAACCACCAGCTTTTCTTATCCTTGTTGCTGTAATAACCTTCTTTTTTCACAAGCCTTATTGCCTCAAGCCTGTCCTTATAGGGAAATTCCGGGGTCTCAAAAACAATCCTGGGATTGATTGTGTGAAAATCATGGATATCCTGAGTATACATGGTCCCATGCTCCAAAACATATTTCCATTGTGGGGTTCCTTTAAACGGCAGAACAGTGTAAAAGTTTGTGAAATCGCTTCCCGATTTTTTGGCATATGTGATCGATTCTTTGACAGTTTCGAGGGTATCTCCCGGACTTCCAATCACGTATTGTGAAAGCACTTCTATGCCCGCGGTTTTCATCATCTGAATTCCTGAGGTTATTTTATCGATGGAAGTGGATTTATTTATTTTCGATAGAATTTCATTGTTGGCAGATTCAACTCCGATCGAAACATTGTAACAGCCTGCTTCTTTCATTTTATTCGCAACTTCTTGTGTCATAATATCAGCCCGTAAGGAAACGGACCATAAGATTTTTATCTTTTTCCTGATTAACAGATCGCAGAAAGATTCAACCCTGCTTAAATCGATATTAAAACTATTGTCGCCAAAAACAAATATTTTTTTTCCGTAATTGGTGATCAGATATTCGATCTCATCGATAATGTTTTCAGCATCCCTTGCCCGGTAGGTCTTGTTCCAGACCGAGCTTGAGTTGCACCAGGAACATTCATACGGACAACCCCTGCTGGTCACCATCCGGTGCAAGGGATACCGTTCCATCGGGAAAATATCATATGCGGGAATCGGTAACCCATTCAGATCCTGAATATGTTCTCTTGAAGGATTGGTTATAATTTTCCCCCGTTCATCTTTATAGATCAATCCTTTAATATCCTCCACTGTTTTTTTACCCTTCAGGTGGAATATCAATTCAGAAAATGTGACCTCGCCCTCACCGTAAACGGCAAAATCAGCAGGGGTTCTTTTAAGAATTTCTTCCCGGATTGTCGTAACGTATGGACCGCCCAGACATATCGGTACTTTGGGATGGGTCTTTTTTATCCTGTTGAAAATATCAATAACCTCATAATAAACCGGCGAAAAAACTGTGATCCCGATCAGGTCAAATGAACTTGCAAAGAATTGCTTTGTCTCTTTTGATGTGGCTACCCTTGTATCAAGTACCCTGAAATCCAGGTCATGATGTCGCCCCCTGGCAAAGGCAGCCAGGTATGCCAAACCCAGGTGAACCGTTTTGTATCTTCTGTCTTTATTAGGAAATATGAAGCCGATTTTCATAGAATTCTGTCTTTCCTGGCTCATCAGATATCGTAGGATATCATTTGTTATCAGAACAACTTCCGTAAAAAGGGTTGCCTGCAACTGGTGAAGATGTAAAAGATCATTTTTATGTTACAACAAAGCTACATATTTTTTTGCTGGGAAATAATTTGTATCTGATTGAATATGTACGATATCAAATTCTCCTTCTCCAGGCCCTTTCCCTGAAGGGGGTCAGGACATTATATCAGTCAAAATAATTATTTCATCTGCGATCCGTGTTGGCAACATCTTGGCCATTTCATGTGGTAACAATTTTGATCTCAAGAATCGCACTGAATATACATTATTATCATTCGCGGTTTGCATGAACGGCATTCCTATGGATATTTCATAAGTAATGCAAAACAGGTTTATCACTGGTAGTCACAAATAATCTTAGTCCTGTCACAGAGCGGCAAATTCCCGTACCGGCAGAATGATAACGATTATTATTTCGTTAATTTTGTTGAAAATCCTTTTATGCCTGTCACCAACAATCCTGTCGCTTCCGGTACTTTTACCTGGACCGACATTGTTGCGCCCACTGAGGACGACATGAAAAAGGTAAGCAAAACCTACAACCTCCATCATTACACCCTTCGCGACTGCCTCGAACCCGACCACCTGCCCAAGTCGGAAGAGTTAGGCAATATCCGGTTTATCATTACCCGCATCCTGCTGGGTAAACGGAACGACTCGCTGCACACCATCCAACAGATCAGCACCAAACTGGCTATCTTTTATAACGATACTTTCATCATAACCGTTCACCGGCTGCCTCAGCCTTTTCTCGAAACCATCCGGGGTGTATGCGCCGATCCTTCAAAGTGCCTGAGTACCCGCGAGCTGGTGACCCACATCCTCTGGCATGTGCTCCATTCATACGACCAGCCTGCCATCGCACTTTCCGATGAAGTTGATGCCTATGAAGCTAAGATTTTCCGGCAATCGCTCACACCGGCAATGATGCAGGATCTTCACTTCATGAAACAGCGGGCCTCGGTTTGCTTGAAATTGCTCCGGCTTACCGGTGAGGTGATCAACTCGATCCGCACGGCAGGCGGCGACTCCGTAGCGCTTCAGGATGTCCGTGACCTGCATGTCAAACTCATCATGCTCTATGAACAGGCCCATGAGGATGTCACCAACCTGCTCAATATCTATCTGTCGCTCTCCTCCCAGAAAACGAACCAGGTGATCCAGGTCCTGACGCTGTTTTCCATCTTTTTCCTGCCGATCACCTTCATCGTGGGCGTGTACGGGATGAATTTCGAGTTCATGCCCGAACTCAAAGCCAAATGGGGCTACCCGGTCGTGATGATCTTCATGGCCATTGTTACCCTGCTGGTCTATATCTGGTTTAAAAGAAAAAAATGGATGTGACCCTGCGGGTCTTATAATTTCACGATTTTGCGTGAAATGACCGACGTTGCAGTGGTGATCCGGATCAGGTAAACACCCGAAGCAAGATCTGAAATTCTGAAGATGACCGTGCGGCCGGCCGGATCAGCCGGTTGGGCGACAGCCACACGTTCGCCCTGCAAACTGACCAGTTCCGCCCGGAGCGCGTTTTCAGGAAGGAGCGCCCGTACCACATCGGTAGCGGGATTTGGAAAGACCTGCACGGCATCGTCCATTGTCATTTCCTGTTGCGACGAGGGAATATAATTTCCCAGGGAATCTGTTTTCAGGAGGTACAGCTTCATCCGCTGGGTTTCGTTATCCCAGATGCTGCCCGAAAGCGCGAACCCGTGATCAGTGGTACCAGTCACCGAAAAAACATATTCGCTTTGATACGACCCTACTTTTTTTGACCACAGGAGGGTTCCCTGATCATCAATCCGGTAAAGGATGATCTTGGATTCATCGAGCGAGTCGTTTGCGTTGACACCCGCAAGCAGGTAACCCCCGCCCGCAACAACGGTCGCACCAAGGGCATCGCCGGGCGACAGCAAACCAAATTCTCTGGTCCACAGGGTATCCCCCTGAAGATCGGTTCGTGCCAGAAAAAACGTTCTGTTGGCATCCGGAAGCCACGAAAGACCAACCACAAGAAAACCGTCGTCTCTTGCAGGCAGGATCTTCCGGCCGTCATCATACAGCGACTGATCAAAGATCCTGGTCCATAACGAATCGCCCGATGCGCTGAGCTTCATCATAAAGATATCCTCGGGACCGGTCATACCGGTTTTCACGGTTCCCAAAACCATGAATCCCCCGTCGGGCGACCCCAGCACTGAGTTGCCCGAGTAACGCTTCCCTGCGGTTCCGAATATCCTGCTCCACAGGATGGTCCCGTTGGCGGTAGTCTTTAACGCTACAATTTTGCTGTCGGAATACATGGATCTATCTGCGGTCCCTGCGGCGCAGATACTGCCGTCGGCCGTCAGGCATACCGATGTTGCTGAAGGTTCGTAACCCTCCCCACCGGTTGTGGTCCACAGCGGGAAACCATCCTGGGTGGTTTTCATCACCAGCATGCTGTTGTCTTTCTGACCCGCGAATACCAGTCTCTCGTCGGAAGTCACCTTCATGTCGTGAATGTAGGATGAATACTCACTGACCTTAATCAGACCGCCCATGGGAGAGAACCGGATGAGCGGTTTCCGGATCGTTCCGTCATTCTCCTGGGCGATTACCGCGTATCCCTGGTCGGGTGTCTGAACGATAACCGTTCCCAGCGATTCGGATGAAGAAGGTAAATAAGGAGGAAACACCTTTTCAAAGGTGGTCTGGGCTGTCAGGCTCCATGACAGCAAGGCGCCCAAAGCCAAAAACAATATTCTTTCCATAAACAGTGATAATATAGGGTTTGTTATATATTCGCCTTCAACCTGACGATCACCCCATTATTCTTTTACCTTCCAAAATCCATAATACAGCATCATCATGGAGATGCCTTAATTCCTGCCAATTCAGCCAATTTTATGACCGTCTTCCAATCCCGGGTGGTTGCTTTGACCTTCAGTTTGCGTTTATATCATCATGGATATTTCATCCTTTTAAATCGTGCCAGTTTCAAAGATAGAATCTTCATGTAAATATACACATTTAGGCAACCTGGTTCAAACCAGGAATTTTTCAATAAATTTGTGTTGATATTCAATAAAACAAAGGCGATTCCCGATATTGCCAAAATGTGTCGTTTTGCTTTCATCAAGAAAAAAATACCCGGAATCCGGTAACAGGCCTTCAACTTGGTTGATCAATCATATTTCCGCTTCGGTAATTTTTATATTATTGACAGTATCGTCGCTTTATGCCTCAGAATCGCCTTTCTCTTTCCTGGATAAGGCCATCAGGCATTATCAGATCGTAAAGTCGTCAGCCGGATCCCAGGCCGGGGAAAATGCTATTATTGATTCATTGCTGAAGGTCGACGCAATGGTAAATGATTTCAATAAAGCTTCCGATCTCTCATGGAAGATTGGGCTCTATCTTCTGGAACAGGGTAAACATGCCGATGCACTTGATATCTTCCTTGACCTGAGGCATACCATGGAGTTGAAACAAGGAAAAACCGGTAATGAGCAGAAAAAAATGTCGTCGGTTCTGAATATCATCGGCGCCATTTACGAGGAGACCGGTTTATGGAACGAGGCTCTTGCACTGTATATGAATTCCCTTCATATCTGCAATGAGATCAACTACCAGCTTGGGAAAGCAAAGATCTATAACAATATCGGGAAGATCTATTTCAACCGGAATGAAATGGGGAAGGCGAAGGGGCTGTTCAATAAAGCCATTGACATCAATAAGAAGTTCAACATGAAATCTGAGCTTTTCAACAATTATAACAACCTGGGCGGCGTCTATAAAAAAATGAACAATCTCGACAAGGCCTTGGAGTACGCCCTCATGGCCCTGAATCAGCTTGACATGAATCATGATTTTTATGATCTGTCCATCGTATATTCAAACATAGGGAATCTTTACCAGGATATGAAGAATTACCCGGTATCTCTGACCTATTACCAGGAAGCTGCATCGATCCAACGCCATAAATCTTACAAGGGGGCCTTGATCCGGTCACTACTTTCAATGGCATCGCTTTACCAGCTCATGAACAACCCGCGATCGGCCACGGGATGCATTTCAGAAGCGCTGACCACGGCCGAACTTCTCGGAAACCCCTCTCAGAAGCTGATTGTTCTGCAGGAGGCAGCCCGGTATTATAATAAGAATCAGGATTTCAGGAGGGCTGCAGTTTTTTACGCGGACTATGTCACCCTGAATGATTCGCTGGAAGCGCTGAACAGCCTCACCAAGATCGAACAGATACAGTCGGTTTATGAAGTCATCAATAAGGAGAAGGACAATAAAATCCTCCAGCAGCGTGTCAATCTCCAGGAGCTTGCCCTGCAGCGCCAGCGGATTGTCCTTCTGGCTGCGCTGATCATCTTCCTGGTACTTGCTTTCTTTCTTTTCAACCTCCAGCGGAACCGCCAACGTGAAAGGAAGAACAACGCACTCATTGCAAAACAAACAGCGTTGTTGTACCAAAAAGAGAAAGAGGTGCTCCTGCAGGAAGAACAGAACCTGAAGCTGGAACTGGATTACAAGAACCGCCAGCTCACCTCATATGCCCTTCACCTTGCCAGGAATAACGAGTTTATTTCGAAAACATCAAATGAGCTTAAACAGATCCTTCTGGATATCAGCCCAAGAGATGTCGAGCGTTCGAACCGGTTACGGGAAATGCTTTCAGACCTTCAGCAGTATTCTGCAGGAAACGACTGGGAGGAATTTCGCCTCTATTTTGAAGAAGTACACCAGTCGTTTGAGAAAAACCTCACCACTGCCTTCCCCGATCTTACTTCCAACGATAAAAAATTCTGCGCTTTGTTAAAGCTGGGACTGTCGACCAAGGATATAGCTTCCATTACCTTCCGCGAAATCCGCAGCGTAGAGTCGGCCCGGAACCGGTTACGAAAGAAACTGAACCTGTCGGTTGACGTCAACATCAATAAATTTCTTTCGCAATTTTAACAGGTGATTATCTGTTAGTTATCTGTCGTTGCCGTAGTAAATTTACAGTTTTCATCTGCCTTGCCGTAGTAAGGATATGGCAAAAACGGCCTTGATCAGGAACCATATTTTTAATTTTACAGTCCGGAAATTATTTCCGGGAGAGAAATATAAAGATTTGAGACAAACATAAAAAATCAAGCGTGATGAAAAAATATCTGAATGTAGGATTTTATTTACCGGTAATGATCATGTTTTTCATGTTCCCGGTAAAATTTTTACAGGCACAGTGGAACACAAACACCTCTGTGAATCTCCTGATATCAAACCTCCCGACGGCCGATCTGCACAGTGTTGCAACCACCGATGGCAAGACCTGGATTGCTTTTTATCACCTGAACAGCGGCAATTATGATATGCGGGCTCAACTTCTCGATGCCAACGGCAACAAACTCCTGGGCCCCGATGGTATTCTGGTCAGCAACCAGCCATCAGGATCTTCCACTTATGTTTTCAATGCATGTGTTGACGGTTCAAATAATTTAATTATCGGGTTCCAATATGAATCAGGTAGTGATATGAATGCCGTCGTACACAAGATTTCGCAGTCGGGAGCTCAATTGTGGGGATCCGGGGGGATCCTTCTGGGTGTCGGACTGACTCCATACCCGGCGCCCTTGTCGAACGGCGAGGTGGTTGTTGCCTGGAGCGAATCGGTATCAAATACTGTCAACATCCAGAAGATCACCACCGGAGGAACACTTGCGTGGACAACGCCAATTGCGGTTACCGTTAGCGGAACTAAAACATCACGCGGACAGGTCATAGGAAACCTTAACGGAAAGTTCACTGTTGTCTATCAAAAGAAAGGAAGTGGTATCTCCACGACCCTCTATGCCCAGCATTTCGATAATTCGGGCACCGCGCTTTATTCAGCGCTGCAGATATGCAACCAGACCTCAAGCGCATCAAGGTATTACTCCATCGCAGCTAACGGAGATACAACCTATTTCGGCTTTTATGTCTCACAGGGATCAAGGTTCAACTCGTTTCTCCAGCGCATCAATCCATCAGGAACCATACCCTGGGGCATGAACGGGAGCAATTTCAACACAGCCACTTCATCTTCCGATCCATTCCAGGGACTAACCAATATTGCCCTTTCATCCTCGTCACCTTATGTATGGTCGGTTTGTACTTTCAGCAATTCCAACCAATCGCAATATGGCGTTTATGTCCAGAAATTTCTGAAAACAACCGGGGCAAGACAGTTTACCGATAACGGGAAAGTTGTATATTCCATCAGTTCAAGCAGTGATTACCAATCGGGTGAAATGATTCTTGTGAACGATACACCGATATTCCTTTCTTATGATGTCAATGATATAATTTATGCCACCCGTCTGGATGCTTCAGGAAATTTTGTATGGCCCGGCAACAGGGTTGAGATCAGTTCCACGACTGCAGGCGGATCCACACCAAAAATGCGCTTCGGCTTGAGCACCGATGGGCCAAACAGGTGCGCGGGCGTATGGACTGAAAACAGAACCGGCGATTACATGGGTTATGCCCAGGGCATTTCGATCGGTGGACTCATTGGTGTCATCGTTGCCACACAGGGAGGTGCTCCCGCTACCATCACAACCAGCGGGGGAACCCTGCAAATGGTTGCAACGGTGCTTCCTGCAGCAGCCAGCCAGAATGTAACCTGGAGCGTTGTACCCGGAACAGGTAACGCCACGATCAGCGCAACCGGCCTGGTTACTGCAACCGGAAACGGGACGGTGTACGCAAAAGCAACTGCAGTTCAGGATGTCACTGTTAAAGATTCACTCCTGATAACCATTTCAGGACAGACCATCGCTAACCCGGTAGTGACAACGCTTGCGGCAACAAACATTGCCCAGACCGCTGCAACCCTCAATGGTTCGGTAACTGCCAACCTCTATCCCACGACTGTGTCGTTCGACTGGGGAACTTCCACTGCTTATGGCAACACAATTGCTGCAACGCCATCTGTAGTAACCGGATCCTCCCCGGTGGCGGTACTTGCCAATCTGACAAGCCTGACCCCGAACGTCACTTATCATTTTCGTTGTGTTGGTACCGGTTCAGCCGGCACCTTCTACGGAGTCGACCAGACTTTCGTCCCGGGATGTCCGAATGTGGGATCCGCGGGAGCCATCACAGGACCAGTAAGTGTATGCAACAACGCTACCGGTTACGTATATTCCGTATCTCCCATTCTGAATGCCACCAGCTATACCTGGACCGTTCCAACTGGCGCCACAATCGTGAGCGGACAAAATACGGCCAGCATCACCGTCACTTTCGGGACCTCATCAGGAAATATCACGGTTTACGGAAGCAATTATTGCAGTACCGGGACCACTTCAACCCTTGTCGTTACCACCAATGCCGGTCCTGTCCCAACCATCACGGGATCTGCCAGCCCCTGCCTGAATTCCGGGGCAACCGCCTATACCACTGAGTCAGGAATGACCGGCTATACCTGGACCGTTTCAGCCGGTGGTACCATTACATCAGGAGCAGGAACAAACCAGATCGTCGTAAACTGGACCACCACAGGAGCCCAATCGGTCAGTGTGAATTACACCAATGCTTCCGGGTGTTCCGCACCGTCTCCAACTAACTATCCCATCGTCGTCAACCCGTTGCCCGCCGCTGCCGGTCCGATTACAGGACTGACAACTGTTTGCGCAGGTACAACTGGCGTCAGCTATTCTGTTGACCCCATAGCCAATACTTCAGTTTATCTCTGGTCTCTGCCACTTGGAGCTAACATTGCATCCGGGGCCAATACAAACAATATCACGGTTGATTTTTCAGCGACAACGACTTCAGGCGACATCACTGTGACTGGGAACAACATCTGCGGGAACGGAATCTCCAGCAATCTTCCCGTTACCGTTAACCCGATCCCGCCGGCGCCGGTTATTAGCCTTAGCAATGTTTTACTGACAAGTAACGCGGCTTCAGGGAACCAGTGGTATTTCGATGGCAATCCGATCTCTGGCGCAACGAGTCAGACATACCTGGCCACTCAGAATGGATGGTACTGGGATAAGGTGACCCTCAACGATTGCCCTTCAGATACTTCAAATCACATTTTCGTAGTGGTGGAGGGACTGGACGAATTGCAGAATGAAAATGTGGCCATCAGCCCTGTTCCCAACGACGGACGCTTTTCTGTTTCCGTAACCAACACATCGCTGAAAACATACTCCATCAGGATCTACAACCAGATCGGCGCATGTGTATATCAGGCCGATGAATGTCGGGGCAATGAGCCAAAATTGGTCGATCTTCGCCCGGCAGCTACCGGATTATACACGGTCGTTGTCAGAAATGTCGACAACATGATCACCAGAAAGATTCTGATCAGTAAATAATATCTCAGGGATTAACGGTGATATGGTTTTCACGGAACCCGCAAGGCATGCGAAGATAAAACTCCAACTACTTCCAATGCTCAAACAATAGCTTGTACCGATTCTTTCCAGACGGTGATCCCTGTGATCTTGTTTGGAATACAGGCCAGAGTAGACCAGTTCCCGGACGAGTGATTATTAATACAGGTTGAGAAACGAAACCTGTGGTCAAGGGATCTCGATCTCCCGGGGATCGTCCGGGTTTCCGATAAAAAACCAATCCTCGGCATCCATGGCTGCGTTGGTGATCTTGTCGATAGGGACCTTCATGTATTTACCGACTGCCGAAACCGCGACTGAACCGTCGGGGAGAAGGATTTCGCCGGTACCTTCAAAAAAGCGGTGATCATCCCTCGAAACCCGTCCCACGACGCGAAGTTCGACACCCAGTGGAATCGGTTTCCTAAATTTGGTGGTCAGTTCGAGGGTCACCCCCCATATCTGATCCTCTTTGCCGTTGGCAATAGCCCGTCCGATGGTCTCATCGAGTATGGTAGCTGCAAGTCCGCCGTGCATGCGGCCCGGGTAACTCTGGTGTTGTTCCGAAGGCGTGACGATGGCGACCAGTTCATTGGAATCGGTTTCATAAAAAGAGGCATGGAGGCCGAAGTTATTTTCCAGCCCGCACACAAAACACATCCTCGAGTTGTACTGCTTCTTTGTAACCGGGCGTTTCATTTGTGAATAATTTCATATTTAATGTGCTCATATTTATTTTTTCGGGCCACATGGAATATCCATTATTATCATTCGCGATTTGCATGAACCTGGTTCCTATGGATATTTCATGGGAGATAATTTCCGGTAAAAATAGGATTTTTCTATGTCTGATCCTCCGGTTCACTCCTTGTTAAAAACCCGGCAAGGATTGGTTCGGCTGCTTCCCGGTCCGAATCGCTGATGTACAGTTCGGATTCGGAAGGAAATCCTGCTACGAAACCGGCCAGCATACCCGACTGGTATTCGTTGCGGATCATGGAACTTATACCGGCCTCTTCAAGGCACGCCCGGAGGGCAAGGGCATCAATCTCCGAACCGGTAAAAAATTTGATGGTATGGTCGTGGTTGTTCATGGTAAATTTTTGACGTTCTCCCGGAACACAATCAAAGATACAACACTTTCAGAAAATCATTAAAACGAGTGTGAAGATTGCAGAAATTTTATCTGAGTAAAAAGGTAATCGTTTCAGGGGTGCAGAAATTACGATGGAAAAGATTTCTTTCGGTCGTTTTATGTGTCTTATACGCAATCAGTCTTTTATGCATCTCGTCGAAAATGCATTGGAATGATTGGAATGGTACCTCGACACACTTGGATTGATAATATTTATCCCGCGGGCAATTGATTTGCCAGCATTGAGGATGGTCGAGGTCCAGAAAAATGTCCCTTCATCCGGGAAAGCATATAGCGTATTCTGATATAAAAGTCCTGAAAACAGTGCAATAAAGTTCGAATTTGCACCCGATTTCAAGGAATCACCTGCATTTCCCGGCCCTCCTAATGCAAGAACCATCGACTCCCATTCCAACGCAGTAGCAATGTGCCATTCCGGGGGGCACAGTCCCTGGACAGGTTCAATTACCGAATACTGCATTAACTCATTCCATTGGTACAAGCCTCCCCACAGCGTGCAATTATTCTCATTATTGATAAAGCAATATTTTTCAGGAATACAATTATCATTCTGCTGGTGAATCTGTGTAACCCGGATACCATAATTCAGGTTTTCACGCATCCAGCATTTATTTCCAATCAATTGTGTTGTGTATATCCGGTTGTCACGTACATCTGTAAAACTCTCCCCGCAACTGAAATTTGAATTTGAAGGGAGTACTGTGATTTGCTGAATTGCCGTATCTGAACATAAATGTATGTTTGTATACGTATACATGATATTTGTTTGACTCTGTGCTCCCGGAAGCAGGGATGGATGAAACATTCCTCCCTGAACGCAATCACCAAAGTACATTCCTCCAAGGGGGAGACCTCCTTTCAATGGAAAAGGTCGTGAGGCATTTGTCGTCACTAATGGACAACCATTTAAAGTAACGACAGGCTTGTCAAGCAAATGCATCACAAGTTCATTTGAAATGGCAGGATTTCCGGTTACACAGGAACCATTTGAAATCAAAACACAAGTAATCACATCCGATTCTACGGGAAGAAAGTTCAATTGTGAAGTACTATTTCCCGTAATCACACCATTCACTTTCCATTGATAAACCGGTGCGTTCCCTCCGTTGACAGCGAAGGCTGTTATCGTTGCTGTAGCTCCCGCGCATAGTGGATTCTGGGCTGCCGTGATCGTAAGGCTTACTGTCGAGATAGGTATGACCTCCATGTTCAAAATATTCGAACTTGCAGGATTACCGCTCGGACAATTAATATTTGAAGTAAGAATGCATTGTATCTGATCTCCGTTGGTCGGAACATAAAAGTATTCTGGAGTGTTAATGCCTGTTGGAATGTTATTGACTTTCCATTCAAAAACCGGAGAGGTTCCCGCATTGGTTGCAATGGCTGTTATAGTCACTGTGCTTCCTGAACACAGGGGCACAGGAGAAACAGAGGCAATATTGACCGAAACTGGAAGATAGGGATTAACGGTCATCCAGATCGTATTAGACAGCGCAGGGTTTCCATTCACGCAGTTTGCATTGGATAAAACTTCGCAGATTATTTCATCATGATTTGAAGGAGAATAGGAAAATTGTGAGCTGTTTGAACCAACGTTCACGCCATTGACCCTCCACTGATATACCGGAATGGATCCTCCGTTCACAATCATTGCCGAGTAATTAACAATTGCGCCTTCACACACAGGACCCTCCGGATTTGCAGTGATTGTCGCATCAACTGTCGACAACGGAGTTACCCCCATGGTTACAGGGTTTGAAATCACGGAATTGCTGATTGTACAAACTTCGTTGGAAGTCAGTTCACAAGTAATGATATCCCCATCCGAAGGTATTATGGTAATCACCGGCGTGTTGGTACCGACAATGGTTCCATTTACTTTCCAAAGATAAACAGGAGAAGTGCCTCCATGGGTTATGGTAGCTGTAAGGGTTACGGTTCCACCTGAACAGACCGGATTTTCCGATGGGGTTATAAAAATAGTCGGAGATACCAATGGCAGCACTCCTATTATGATAACATTAGATACAACAAATCCTTCCGTTGAACAAGGAAGGCTGGAGGTTAACAGACACTTAACCTCATCACCATCCTGTGGAATAAAAGTAAGCGTTGGTGTGTTTGACCCAATGTTTATTGAATTGAGTTGCCATTGATAAACCGGTGATGTTCCGCCATTGACCGGGGAAGCAGTTACTGTGATTTCCGAACCCGCACAGACCGGATTTTCAGGAAGATTAATGGTTAGGCTGACGGGAAGGACCGGGTTTACCTCCATTTCGATAACATTGGACTTTGCAGGATTTCCGGTTGAACAGTTTTCATTGGAAGTAACGGTACAAAGTACCAGGTCGCCGTTACCCGGAACATAAGTGTAGGCAGGGCTGTTCGATCCGGTATTTGTCCCGTTGACCTGCCACTGATAGACTGGAGCCGTCCCACCGTTGACCGGAAAAGCGGTAAAGGAAACTGCCGTTCCGGAACATGCAGGATTCTCCGATGCAGTTATGGTTACACTCACCGGCAAGTTGCTGTTGACCGTCATCGTGATCGCATTTGAAGTGGCCGGACTGCTCGTTGCGCAGGTAGCATTCGAAGTCAGAATGCAGGTGACAACATCCCCGTTGGCCGGGGTATAAGAGTAGTTTGAACTGTTTGTTCCCACGTTCGAGCCGTTAACCTGCCATTGGTAAGCGGGGGCTGATCCACCGTTGGTCTGGATGGCCGTATAGGTAACGCTGGTTCCCTGGCAGACCGGATTCTCTGATGCAGTTATTGTTACGCTCACTGGCAGGTTAGGAGTTACTGACATCACAATAATATTTGATGTATCTGGATTATTGACTGCACATGGATCGCTGGAGAAGGCAATACAATAAACGCTATCTCCGTTAAACGGGACATATGAGAAAGATGAATCGACAGAATTATACAGTATAAAAACTTCTGAAGCAGTCAATGCCCTGTCATATATCCTGATATCATCAATCTTCCCATTGAAATAGCCGACATTGGGATCTGTGTACGGCGCAATACCCCAGGGTGCCACACAAACCCCTATCGCCAAATCTTTACCTGAAACATAAGTATCATTTACAAAAATGTTGTCGGTAGAAACGACTGATCCGTTTATGTAAATTTTACTTCCGGCAGAATCGGTAGTAATGACCCAATGGTACCATTGGCCAATAGGTTCATCTGTGTAAGTTGCTTCAATGAGATTTCCTTCACAATGTGACTCCAGAACATATTTGGGTCCACCATGATTTATACCCTCAAACCAGGATTGTCCGCAAGAGTAACCGCCATATGCAAGCGTTACGGGATGGTTTTCAACCGAGATTGCATTAAACCACAAGGATACGGTTCTTTCTGCAGTCGGCAAACTATCTGCATCCATAACAATATAATTATCAATGCCATTAAAATAATAGGCGCTGTTTGCATTTCCGAAACGATCACTGGTCAGTGATGCTCCAACAACAGTTCCATGATTCCCGTTGCTGGTTTCATCATTCGCATTCCCATTAAACGGATAACATGCAACCAATCCATTATTCAGAATATTACATGGCAATGATCCGGATACCAAACTGTCATTGACAAACCAATGATACGTAATCGAGTTACCTCCATTGGTCACGGATGGAGTATATGTTACAGTATCACCATAGCATACAGTATCATTGGAGGCGGCAATTGACACACTTATTGGCAATAATGGATTCACTGTTATTGTAATGGCGTTGGAAGTATCCGGATTCCCGGTTACACAAGTTTCATCCGAAAGCAATATGCAGATAACCTGGTCATTATTCAAGGGTATATAAGAGAATGAAGGACTATTCAATCCCTGGTCGATGGCATTTACTTTCCACTGGAAAACCGGATTTAAGCCACCGTTGAATGGCGTTGCTGTGAAAGATACTGTATCATCATTGCACACAGGATTCTGGTTAACAGATATAGTTATGCCAACCGTTGAGTAGTTGTAACAGGTATCTTTGACACAGCGTACCGATGCACTCATTGCCTTGCTGCCTGTGTTTTCAGATGAAACGGTGGTGTTATGGAAAAGTCTCCGGCTCCAGGCATTCATGGAATTATCCTCGGTTGCGGTATAGATGAATGCGTAAGAAAGCAAGTAATCAAATCCGCCACCCGGCCATCTGATCCCCCCCGGAAGCGCGGTGAAACCTGTCGAATTGTTCGCTCCCGCGTTGGGAGGCGACCAACGGCAATATCCCATCTCTTTCAATGGGCCGCCGGCAATTGATTCTCCTCCCGTATGCATGATCAAGGTATCCCATTCAGCCCTTCCGGGAATATGCCACCCCGGTGGACATATCCCTTGTCGCCCGCTTGGCAGGTTGTTGCTTGATGTGGTATATTGCATCAATTCATTCCATTGATAGAGGCCTCCATGAACATTGCAATTACCAGGATCATTGTCGAAACAGTATTTCTCAAGTATTCCATTGTCAGTTTGATCGGTAGCGCCGTCGATCATTGTTCCAATGTTCAGGTTTTCCTTCAGCCAACATTGGTTTTCGATCTGAACCGTATGGTAAATCTGACCGCCATAAGTGACTGAAGGCGTTCCCGGACAAGGAATTCCGGGTTCCGGAAGGATTTCGATGGTCACCATATCTTCACTTGAATTTCCACAACAATTGGTGATCATCCATTTCAGGATATAGGATGTTGCATAAGTTCCTTCAAATCTTGTGACCGGATCGTTGACGTTGTCGAAATTCCCACCGGAACCAGCGACAATTGTCCATGTTCCTGTTTCTTGTGATCCCGGAGAATTGGCATTCAGAATGGTACAGGAAGCAGTCAGTCCCATTTGGTCCTGACCAGCAATCGATACAGTGGTTACCGGGCAATAATCTTTTAAACAACGCACGGATGCCCCCATTAGTTTTGTTCCGGTGTTGGGACTGATTACCGGAGTGTCATAAAAAAGGCGTTGGCTAAAAGTATTGATGGAGTTATCTTCAGTAGAAGTGTAATAATAAGCAAAAGGTCCCAGGTATGCGAATCCGCCCGCACCAATGCGATACCCCCCTCCGAATGCAGAAAACCCTGACTGATTGGTGGCTCCTGAATTCGGCGCCTGCCAATAACGGATTCCGGTCTCTTTTAAGGGACCACCGGCTACAGATCCTCCTCCAAGATAATCAATCAAAGTATCCCATTCGGCCATGCTGGGCAGGTGCCATCCTGATGGACAAATCCCCTGGCGGCAACTTGGTGTATAATAACTGCTGGCAGAATAATCCATCATTTCATCCCACTGGTACAGTCCTCCATAAACACTGCAACTATCTTCGATATCACTGTAACAGTATTTCTCGATGATGCCGTTATTAGTCTGGTTTACCGATCCGTCAACTCTGGTCCCTATGTTCAAATTTTCTTTCAGCCAGCATTGAGTTCCGATCTGAACGGTATTATAGGTTTGTCCGCCATAAGTCACAGTTGGCACACCCGGACAGGGGTTTGAGCTTACCGTCTGTATCGTAATGATATTTGATGTAACCGGATTGTTTACCGCACATGTTAAGCTTGAAGTTAGGTTACACATCACCTGATCCCCGTTTGCAGGAACATACGTATAGGTTGCCGAATTTGTTCCGACGTTGATCCCGTTCACCATCCATTGAAACACGGGCGTGGATCCACCTCCTGCTGAAACTGCGGTAAAAGTTACAGGAATACCCGTGGGGGCGGGATTTATCGAGGCGGTAATTGAAATTGCAGGTGAAAATGTGTTATCAACAAATACTGTTGTAGTATCAGGATCGCTATTACAACCGTTTTGAGTCGTTGTTAAAATATAATTACCTGTATTTGTCGTACTGGAATTTAGTATTTGTGGATTTTGATTCGATGAGGAGAAACCGTTAGGGCCGGTCCATGAATAATCAGTACCTCCGCTACCAAATAATTGTAGTGTATCTCCCATGCAAATTGGACTGTTGTTTGAAGCAATTGCTTCTGGTATCGATCTTTGAGTTATATGAATCGTATCAGAATAAAAACAATTATCCGAATAGGTAACTTTTACCCAATAAGTTCCAGGTTGAGTAATATAAAAATAAGGTAGTGTGCTGCCATTTTGCCAAAGCCATGCGATTCCGCCATTGAAATTTGTGGTAGATAAAAGTAATGTATCACCCTGGCAAAAAGATGTATCGGCTCCTAAACCATAAGAATAATTTGGGGCATTAGAAAATTGCCATCCTGTATTATTTGAAACATTAGTACTGTATTCCCCTGCATAAAATTGGGCGCCACCAGTGGCCGCCTGATCGCGCATTTCGATATAATCAGCAGAGATGGTACCTGATGCTTTTGAAATAGTTGATTGTATGCCTGTTTGTGAAGATTGTAATGTTATTGGGAAACAACCGTTTCCTCTGCAAATAAAATATTGAGTTATCGATTGTACTGAATTGCTTTGAAGATAATAGAAATGGCCTGGTGTAAAAGAAAGCGTATCGAATGTATTATTCCCATTGATGTTCCCATTGCCTAAAAACATGGCTGTCGTAATGGAATTATTCCCGGAGTTGATTGTACCGGTACCTGAGAATTTTAGGAAATTAACAACATTTGACCCTCCGAATATTCCGTCCTGGTAAAATATCAGGGAATCGATCGTATTGTTTGATTCTGCATTTCCAGTATTGAAGAATCGGATCAGGTTGAAAATGCAACTATTTGCGAAAAGGTATCCATTTGCGAAATCAATATTATGATACGTTTTCCCAGCCCCAAAATGTTGGAAATTACTACCGTAGAATTTAAGGTGCGAATTCGTGGCCGAAAGAGTAAGATTATCTCCACTGACATACCATGATAATCCACCCCCTCGGGTCAAGTTGATGACTGAATTATCTATCGTGAGCATGCGATTATTTGAAGAACTTGATTCGAAAGAAGAACATGTCAATGTCTTACCATTAGTGTTGAAACCCCCATAAATCAAATGGACGTCACTCGTAGAATGCAACGAATCCTGCAAACTCCATCCACCTCCAACCCCCTGAAAAGTAACATGATTGCTGAAGGTGTGTCCGGCCGAAGTGACCGTATTCCCCGGTGATGTAGCTTCAAAGAATACCTGACCCGTTATATTCCAACCCATCTCGTTAATTAATGTCAACGATCCGTATATTTTAAAATCGGCTGAACCACTTAAATTTGGGTTAAATCCTGCACTATACCATGTCATGTCATGACAAAAGGCTGTCACAACACTAACTGTAACTGTCTGATTTTGTCCTGTGAAAGAATTGGCATCAAAAAACACATCATCTATTGCTGTAGGCACACAAGCCCCTCCTGAACCACCACTTGTATATGACCAATGATTTGAATCATTCCAGTTTCCGCTTCCTCCCACCCAAAAAAGATTCAGGGGCGCAGCACTATTAATAGTCCAACCTGTATTATTACCAAGATCTACAGAATTGTTTGCACTAAAAGGAATTGCACCGCTGGCTGCCATGTCTCTCAGCGAAACATAACTCACACTAACACTTCCTGAAGGCTTATTGATCGTTGCCTGGCTTCCGGCCAACATTGATTGTATGCTTATTCCTCCTGTACAACTTCCATTAACATTAAACTGGTCCAAAATGGTCTGAGTTGTACTTCCCTGAATCAGATAGTTATATCCCGGGGAAAAAGAAAGCGTATCGAATGTATTATTCCCATTGATGTTCCCATTGCCTAAAAACATGGCTGTCGTAATGGAATTATTCCCGGAGTTGATTGTACCGGTACCTGAGAATTTTAGGAAATTAACAACATTTGACCCTCCGAATATTCCGTCCTGGTAAAATATCAGGGAATCGATCGTATTGTTTGATTCTGCATTTCCAGTATTGAAGAATCGGATCAGGTTGAAAATGCAACTATTTGCGAAAAGGTATCCATTTGCGAAATCAATATTATGATACGTTTTCCCAGCCCCAAAATGTTGGAAATTACTACCGTAGAATTTAAGGTGCGAATTCGTGGCCGAAAGAGTAAGATTATCTCCACTGACATACCATGATAATCCACCCCCTCGGGTCAAGTTGATGACTGAATTATCTATCGTGAGCATGCGATTATTTGAAGAACTTGATTCGAAAGAAGAACATGTCAATGTCTTACCATTAGTGTTGAAACCCCCATAAATCAAATGGACGTCACTCGTAGAATGCAACGAATCCTGCAAACTCCATCCACCTCCAACCCCCTGAAAAGTAACATGATTGCTGAAGGTGTGTCCGGCCGAAGTGACCGTATTCCCCGGTGATGTGGCCTCAAAAAAGGTTTGGCCAGTTACATTCCAACTCATCCCACTAATTAAAGTCAGGGAACCATAGATCCTGAAATCAAATGAACTGGAAAAAGTAGGATTAAAAGTTGCTGATGACCAATTCATATCCCTGCAAACTGAATTGACTACATTGATAGTAACGATTTGGTTAATATCAGTGAAAGAATTAATATCAAAAAACACATCATCAAAAGGAGTGGGAACCTGGAGATAATTAGTAGTACCCCCCGAAGTCGTTGCCCAGTGGCTGATATCAGACCAGTTGCCGGTGCCGCCAACCCAATAATAATCAGCGCTAAATGAAAAGTTTGAAATCAGAAGGAATAGTAAGACCGAAAAGACCTTCTTTAAATTGCAAAACATAACATATATAAGGTAAGCAACTGTAAATCAATCAATAACCTAATATGCTAACACAATTAATAATCACGTTATCAATATTATAACAAAATTTCATATTAAAAAAATTAACAGGAAAATATCATACAATATAATCGAAAAGGAGCAGGACCCGGGCCTTGCTCCTTTCAGACAGCTTCATTGTTTTCAGTCAGTTAATGTCATTTTCTATTGTTTGATTATTTTAAGAATACAATTAAGATCTCCCGAAATAATTTTTAAAAAGCACATACTCCAATCCGTAGTTTACCTTATTATTTTTGAAATTCATTTTCATTCTCCTATTGCTTTATTATCTTTTCCAACCCCGTTTGATCACCGGCAACAACCCTGAAAAGATAGACACCCGGAGGTTGATTCTGTAAAGTGCATTCTATCGCTGAAGCCTCATGAATTGTCCTCCTGTTAATCAATTTCCCAACCAGATTAAATATTTCGATCACGTATTCTGATTTGCCAGGATCATCATTCAACTCCATTTTAAAACACCCGGCAGTAGGATTGGGATAGATCCGGAAAAGAGAACCATGTGTTTTATCCGACGTGAAATTCGTCAACGTATTTTCCGGTGCATTGAACAGGGATGGAGGCTGAGTGCCGCAAAAGGTTGAATCGGTCGTAATGTATGCCCATAAATGGCCTCCGGGGTAAACCATAGTACCTGGAAGGAACCGGATATTTTGCCCTGCTATAAACTTTGCATAGGCTCCGTTTTGGACTGCAAAACCTGATCCGTTGCCACCCACAATGATCGATTGATATGCATTAAAGCAAGTCGTATCACCATTATTCAGAAAAATATTGGATAGTTGCAGTTGCTGCGCCATATTGACCATGATATTCAAATCGGGTGAAAGCGGGCCTGCTCCGCATGTATTAATACCGTTGACATTTATTATCCCGGATAATGCCATAGGTGAGAATTTCACAAATATGCTGTCGGTGCCTTCACCACTTAGAATGATGACGCCTGGCGGCAGACTCCAATGATATTGTGATGTATTTGCAAGCGGGACAATGGTGTAGAAAACATTTTCCTGTCCCTGCACCACCATTGAAGGTCCGTTTATCTGCCCGGGGGCTAAAGGCAATGTAACAGGGAGTACATTTAACGTGGTTGGATTGCCTGCAAAACATCCTTCAGGATTAGTATAATTAACACCAACATTCTGATTACCAGTAAAATTCCAGAGAACCTGAACATTATTGGTACCTGTTCCCGATTGAATCGTTCCACCCGCACTAACGCTCCAGACATATCCTGACATACCAGCGTCGGTCGTATAAGTATAGACATTCCCAACACAAACTTCACTATTTCCTGAGAGTGAAGGAACCGGAACAGGTTTGATGACGGGGAATTTAAACGCATAGGCTGTGGAGAAGCAACCATAGCTATTGGAATATTTAACCCCAATCATCTTATTACCGGGTGTGTTCCAAATAACCGATGTTGTTGTACTCGTTGATGTACCTCCTGAAACAACAATCCCCCCACCGGTAATATGCCAGGTATAATGGCTCATCCCTTCAATGGTTGAATACATGGCAATGGTACCTGCGCATACTATTTCCGGGCCTTCAATTGAAGCAATTGGCCTTGGATTGACCGTAACTTGCAGTTCTGTTGCATTATCTGCAGTGCATCCGTTGGCATTGGTATAGCTTACAGAAACGCTTTGTGGTCCGGCTGTGTTCCAGGTAACGGTCACGGTATTATCTGCCGGTGTTCCACCTGAGGTTATGGTGCCACCAGGAGATAGGATCCATACATAGCTGGTCATCCCTGATTCTGTTGTATAAACATTGCCGCTTGTCTCGGAACAAACCAATGACGGACCAATTACAGATGGCACCGGTAAAGTGTGTACCGTTATTGGCAACACTGTTGCTGTGGCTGCAGTGCATCCGTGGGTGTTGGTATAGTTCACAGATACACTTTGTGGCCCGGCTGAGTTCCAGGTAACGGTCACGGTATTGTCTGCCGATGTTCCGCCCGATGTTATTGTTCCGCCTGCCGATACGTTCCATATGTAATTGGTCATTCCGGTTTCGGTCGTATATACATTGCCACTTGTCGTAATACATGCCGTTACCGGACCGCTTAAGGTCGGTACCGGTAATGGATTCACAGTCACTGGCAGTTCTGTTGCATTATCAGCAGTACATCCGTTGGCATCGGCATAGTTCACCGATACACTTTGTAATCCTGCTGTGTTCCAGGTAACGGTCACAGTATGGTCTGCCGGTGTTCCGCCTGATGTAATGGTCCCGCCGGGCGATACATTCCATACATAATTGGTCATGCCTGCTTCGGTCGTATATACATTGCCGACTGTCGCGGCACATATTGTCACCGGACCATTTATTGTCGGTACCGGCCGTGGATTGACCGTAACAGGCCGTTCTGTTGCATTATCTGCTATGCATCCGTTGGCATTGGTATAGTTGACCGAAACGCTTTGTGATCCGGCTGTGTTCCAGGTAACGGTCACGGTATTATCTGCCGGCGTCCCGCCTGATGTAATGGTCCCGCCTGACGATACATTCCATACATAGCTGGTCATACCTGATTCGGTCGTATATACATTGTCGACTGTCGCGGCACAAACCAATGACGGACCGATTAAGGAGGGCACTGGTAACGGGTTCACCGTTATTGACAGTACTGTTGCGGTAGCTGCTGTACATCCATGGGTATTGATATAGTTTATAGATACGCTTTGCGGCCCGGCCGTGTTCCAGGTAACAGTCACCGTATTATCTACGGGTGTTCCGCCTGATGTAATGGTCCCGCCTGACGATACATTCCATACATAATTGGTCATGCCTGCTTCGGTCGTATATACATTGCCGGTTGTGGTGACACATGCCGTTGCCGGACCACTTAAAGTCGGTACCGGTAATGGATTCACAGTCACTGGCAGTTCTGTTGCTGTACCCGCTGAGCATCCGTTGGCATCGGCATAGTTCACCGATACACTTTGTGATCCGGCTGTGTTCCAGGTAATGGACACGGTATTGTCTGCCAGTGTTCCGCCTGCGATAATGGTCCCGCCTGCTGATACGTTCCATACATAGTTGGTCATACCTGATTCGGTCGTATATACATTGCCGACTGTCGCGGCACATATTGTTACCGGACCATTTATTGTCGGTACCGGCCGTGGATTGACCGTCACAGGCTGTTCTGTCGCCATAGCTGCAGTGCATCCGTTAGCATTGGTGTAGTTTACAAATACACTTTGTGATCCGGCTGCGTTCCAGGCAACGGTCACGGTATTATCTGCCGGCGTTCCACCTGATGTAATGGTCCCGCCTGACGATACATTCCATACATAGCTGGTCATACCTGATTCGGTCGTATATACATTGTCGACTGTCGCGGCACAAACCAATGACGGACCGATTAAGGAGGGCACAGGTAAAGTGTGTACCGTTATTGGCAGAACTGTTTCTGAAGCGGCGATGCATCCGTGGGCATTGGTATAGTTTACAGATACGGTTTGTGGCCCGGCCGTGTTCCAGGTAACGGTCACCGTATTATCTACGGGTGTTCCGCCCGATGTTATTGTTCCGCCTGACGATACATTCCATATGTAATTGGTCATTCCGGTTTCAGTATGATAAATCATTCCGGTTGAACCGATGCAGACAGAGGATGATCCTGTTATAGCGGGAATTGGAACAGGTTTCACATTAACCATAAAACCCGGAGAAGGAACTCCCGCGCCACAAGTGTTTATTCCGGTAACCTGAATAATTCCAGGTAAAGCAGTATAAGAAAAATTAACATAAATGGAGTTTGAATTCTCACCGCTTACTATTGTTGCTCCCGGCGGAAGTGTCCAGTTGTACCCGGTTGCGTTCCATACAGGTTGAATGTAATAATTCACTGCCGAAGTTCCCTGGCATAATTCAGATATCCCGGATATGGGCCCGGTTATAACGGTTGTGTCAACAACGACCGTGACCGGGTTTGAGAATTCAGGGGGACATGTGCCATTTTTTACCTGAGTCCTGTATTCCCAGGTTCCTGAGTAAACGGGTGTTTCCTGGTAAGTTATACCGGTATGGGCAATATCTGTCCATCCGCCGTAATTGTGGCGTTTTTGCCATTTCTGAACGATTCCGGTTTGACCATAAAGTGATAGCAGTCCGGTTTGTGATCCCTTACAGATTCTCGCCCCCCCCGTGATATTTCCACCAACGCTGTGCTGATAAACAACAACTTCGACCGGAGCTGTAGTGTCCTGACAAATATTTGAATGGTTAATGACACATTCGTAAATCCCTGCAAGGGTTGTCTCAAGGGTAGAATCTGCTTCACCCGGTAATGGAGTGTTGTTTCTGAGCCATTTGTAAATCCTTCCTTCGCCCTTTGGAACTTTCAGCAGTACCGATTCGCCTTCACACAGGAAAAGGGATCCCACCACTGTGATGGTCGGGGGTAAAACGGAAATCGTAACGGGTTTCATATTCGTCAGGCTCCAGTGAAGTTGATCATCGCGGGTTCTGATATACAGTTTATGATCGCCGGTCGGATAACAGCTCAAATCGACGGTGAATGTCTGCTGAAACCATGAAGCGGGCTGGTAAACCTGTACCTGCGTAGCCTGTCCATGCCCGGGATCGGTATCGATGAAAACTTCCAGTGCGGTAATATTTTTTTCGGTTATTCCCGATAACCTGTAAAATGGAATATTTGCGGTAATTGACCATACCTGATTCAAATCTTTTGCACGAATGTACAAGGTATGTATCCCGTTGTTAAGATTTGCCAGATCGATCAGGAAACTTGCTGTTTCATTGGCGGTATTCTGTAAGATTACCGGGATTCCGTTCCCAGTTCCCGGATCCGAATCGATAAAGTACTCAAGCCGGCTGAGTTGTTGAACAGGAACGTCGGCTTTATAAAACGAAGACGACTGAACAAGGCTCCAGCGGTTATAATTGTCCTTTGCCCGGATAAACAAGGTATGGATTCCCATTGTAACATTCGCTAAGGGAATGGTTACTGCGGCAACTGATTGGCCAGAGTTGGGATCGATTGCAATGGGGATTCCATTTCCGGTTCCCGGATCGGTATCGATGAAATACTCCATGGATGCAATGTTTTTGACCTCGGTTTTCAAACGGTAAAAAGGCATGGTTTCAGTCACACTCCACCGTCCGTTGTCATCCCTGCATCGCAGATAAAGAACGTGAACACCTGAGGAAATGGACAAAAGAGGTATGTTGAATGTATGAACAACAAGACTGTCGGCAGGAACTGTCACCTCAGTCCCATTGCCGTACCCGGGGTCAGTGTCGATAAAATATTCCAGTCTTGAGATTTCCGGAAGTGACGTTGAAGGAAACAGGCTGAAGATTCCTTCTTGGTTGCTTGTGAAATTATAAATGGATGGGGTCAAATCATTCAGATAGAAATAGCCGTCAAAATTTCCGTCCCATCCCCAGTTAAAATGAAAATGATCATCCCCTTCGTATCCGTCGCATACAAATGCGTGACCAGTTGTGCCGGATCCTTCATTTCCGGAATACCATACAGGTCGTAATGAATTCATTTCAGATCTGAGCATGTGTTTCCATGCCGAATCCGTGTAATTGTTTTTGCTCAGATATTGTGCGGAGGGATGATATCTGAAGTAAGATACAAACTCATCCCTGGGATCAAAAGCAGTCGATATGGTAGTTCCGTAATTCATGTTTACCGACACACCACAATGATACATTAATTCATCCAGGGCAGGATTTATGACAGTCGGGTGTTCCGGCATCGCGCTCCAAGCGTAGTTTGTCGCTCCAAAATTGGCATACTGAGGTCCATAAGTAGGATGAATATATGCATGTGAAGATGTTCCGCGTAGGGGAAAATTCCAGTATCGCATGATCTGGGCCATGGCGGTCGCCACACAACCGGTGGGGGTTCGGCCGCACGGGCCCCCAACATCTTCAGGGCATTCGCCATTATAATAACAACCCTGATCCCATGTGGTTTTGAGAAGTTTACTTATTCCGGTTGTTGTACCGGGCATGTATCCTGATTTAATCCGGAACCATTCTTTTTGTACTTTATTAGTTTGCGGGATTTGGCTTGCGATCAGGAAACTGATTTCTGATGCTTTTCGGGTCATCCAGGCAGCGAATGCAGGTGGTTGATTCGACTCATGGTATGATCCTTCCCGCGAATATGCCAAAACCGGGTAGGCCCGTTCGTCGGCCGAAAGGATGATAAACCCTTTTTGTTCCGGAAAATTGAACACATAATACACGGTGTCGTCTCCATGAATCCTGACAAAACGTTCCGAAGGTTCAACTTCGCGTGCTTCAGGACTTTTTCTTTCAATGTACTGCCAGTATACAGTCTTTGCAATTTCCCCTGCCACATCTGGCCGGACAGGTTGGGCCGACAATCGCAAAAAACCAGAAAGAAGTGGCAGGAGCATTATAGCTGTATGCAACAATGCCTTTTTCATGACCATCAATGTGTTTTTGCTTTAACTGTAACATTGATGCCATTTGTGGAAGTACCGGCTGATGACATGTTGATCTCATAAATTGCGGGAATAGCAGGAAGACCTGATAACACATAAGGTGTAATTCCACCGAATATTCCACAATCGGTTCCATCACTTCCAGCGCCAATCGCAGGCGATCCGGGTTTCAATAGGTACTGCCCATCCGTACTGTTGCCGGTAGCCCCCACAAACACATCCGTCATATTAATATTTTGCTGGTTACCGTTTCCGCTAGGAAATTGTGAACCGCTGCCAATATTATTGAAGAAAGTATTGTTGTTCTGCGAAACATTGCAACAAGTCAGAATATTGTTTGAACAAGTGAAGTTCCATACTGAGAGATCGTCCTTTAATATGCAATTGCTGATCACACCGGATGAATTTTGACCAAGATCAATGCTTTCACCATACCCCTCAATCAAATTGTTGGTTATTATAACATTAGATATCAGTTGTGAACCTGATGATGTAATATCATCATAAATAAAACAACTATTGATAAGGATATTGGAAATTGCAGAACTGTTTGAATTTAAGGAAATTGCTTTTAGAAAGCAGCGCACAATGTTAATTGAACTAACATAAATGGTTACAGTATTGGAAATATCCAAACCTGAAATTGTGGATCCGGCGCTGCCTGTGTTGAAACCGATAGTACCGAACTTGGCTGTTACTTTGTTGGCCTGTGTCTGAGGGTTCTCACTGAGGAAATATCCAGGGCCGATTATTGTTAGCGGTTTGGTGAGTACAATATTCCCATATGAAACTGACGAACCTTCAAAGTAGAGGGTATCGTTGGGCACTGCCGCGTTTTGTGCGGCAGTGAAGCTTGTGAAATTGGCGCTTATGGCTGCATTGTTGTTTACACGCCAAACAGTGGCCTGGGATTGAATCACACCCAGTGCAAAAATAATTGTGAAAACTACGTTTTTATGTCTCATTTTATTTTTGATTAAAGTTAATATTCTATTTGTCAATGTTTCACATTGCCTGATCAAGTGGCTTTATGATAGGTTTGTTGTCATTCAGTATGGGAGTTAAGTTTTTGTCAATTCTTTTAAATAATGCTGTATTGAAGACAAGAGCAAAATTGTCGTAATTAAAAGAATTAACCCGATGGCGAATCCGATACCGTAAAGTACTTTACTTCTTACCTCTGTTCTTTGTTCCTTTTTTTGTTCATAATTCATTTGAGCTATGAGATTTTCCTCTTCATATGTTCTGTCAATCCGTTCAATCGCTTCTCGCAGTTCAATATTCTTTTTGTTTCCTAAATAGTAATAGAATTTCAAATATTTAATCACCTTTGATGTGTCAATGGATGGAATCATTAGCAAAAATGCTTCCGTTAGAGTGAATTGAACTATTATTGAGATGGTTTCAATACTTTTAATTACATGTCAATTCACTTTTTCATATTCTATTGTTCCATTTATTATTGTATTTGAGCCATAATTAGTGATAAATTTTGTCGGATATCCTAAAGAATTGTATTCAAGATCAAGATTATCTATTAGAGTACCATTTCTATAAAATCTAATTGCATTATTTTCAGAAAATCCAATCATTCCCAAGAATATGTCATTAACTGGTAAATAGTTAAATGCAAACGATTGATAAGTTGGAACAGGAGCTAACCCAATTAATTTAAAAGGGTTTATTTTATCATCATATTCGTAGGTAACTGAAACTCCATTATATATAGATTTGCTAAGATTGTTACCAATATATTCACATTTTTCAGTTTCAATCACAAATGCACTATCAGTAATAACATTAGGTGGGGAATAATAAGTATGAAAACGCTTATAACTGAATATAATAGAATCAATTCTATTATTTACATAGACAAGTGTCGCTTCAGTTTTCTCATCCCAATGTTCATAGGAACCAGTTTTTGAAATAGTATCCTTGATTTTAATAAGAATATTGTTTTGATAATAATAAAGAACTTTCTGTGATACTTGGTGCCAATTGCCATTATCTCCGATACTGGATATTTGTATCTCAATGACACGATCATTATTATCATAGATGTAAGTATAAGAATCAGAATGTGTCGGAGACCAAATATCGTTTATTATAGAAATTTTATTTCCAATATATGTAAATGTTATTTGATGTTCATCAGGTGATGGACCATAGGTGTATTTCATCTTTGTTATTCGATAAGAAGGGGTTGGGTCGGAGGTTGAATTTGTAGTATCTTCCCTTTTTTTGCATGAAATAATCATAAAAGTGAACACAAGAATATATAAGAGAAAATTTTTCATAATTTTTAGCTTTAGTGCTTCATTTAAAATATTGCTTCACAAGCATTAATTAAGCAAACACTTTTCAAGATTTGAAGTTTTCGTAAAAAGATTAGCGATATATTTTACTTAACCCAAAGATAATTGTCAGATAATCAATTTTATCTCCGTGAAAAGGATTTTTATTATTCGGTAAAAAAACGGTGCAATTCGGGACAAATGGAAAATAAATTGAAAAAAAACTCCCACGATTGTCAGTCTTTATTCCACATGAATTACACCGCCATATTAAAATACCTCAACTGCTCAATGACCTCTTTTTTTCGCTGGCGGGCGATTGGAAACTTAAAATTGTTTTGTAATAATATTTCGTTGGTAGTCCGGGTGACTTTAATGACTTTCTGGTAGTTTACGAGAACTGACTGATGGATCCGGATAAATCCCAGCGGGCCAAGCTTATTCTCAAAATAAAGCAGGTTTTTCGAATCATTGTGACGGACAACGGCAGTTCCTGATTGATAATAAATGTCAGTATAATTACTATCTGACTGACAATAGTAAATGTCGGAAATGGGAACAAAAAACAAGGATTTTGAATCGGAGATACTCAAACTGTGATATCGGGCCAAATGATAATCAAATGAAAGATTAGTACTTATTTCATGCGACAGGTGTTGCAACATGGCTTTTCTTACAGCCATACGTAGCTCCTTTCCATCGACAGGCTTTAAAAGATAGTCGACTGCGTTCAACTTGAATGCATTCAGCGCGTATTCATCGAAAGCGGAAACGAAAATAAGGTGAAAATCATACGACCTGAGTTTTGCAAGAAATTCAAAAGCGGTCATTTCGTCAAGGCGTACATCAAGAAACATCATGTCGAAGTGGATGAATGGTACTTGTTCTAATGCTTCACGACCTGACAAAAACGTCGCGACAATTTCAATATCCGGGCAAAAATCACGGATTTTTTCTTTCAATGCCTCCAGATGTATTTGTTCATCCTCAAGAATGATCGCTTTTAACATTTTATAAGATTTTAAGACTCAGCGTAACGCGGGTTCCCGTTTCAAGCTGATCGAATTTCAGATCGGATCCTTTGCCGATAAGAATGAGTTGTTCCTTCAGTATTTTTAATCCCACTCCATGGCCTTTAGGATTCGCAGACGAAGATGTCAATAACCCATGTCCATTATCTTCAACGATAATTTTCAATGCTTTATCTCTTTTTATTACACTCAGCGTGATTTTCTGCCGAATACCGTTGTTCCCGGTAATACCGTATTTAATTGCGTTTTCAACAACCGGTTGAATTAAAAGTGGAGGAAGCATAATTGACCGGGCATCAATTCCATTTTCGATATGCATTTCAAACAGGAATTCTTTTCCATGAAGTTGCTCTAATTGAATATATTCTTTTAATAACAGCAGTTCATTTTCCAAAGGAATCCTGTCCTGCCGGAGCGTTAGCAGGTTATTCTTTAAAAAAGTTGAGAAATGTGTCGAATACTCATGAGCCTCTGTAGTTCTCCCCGATTCATAAAGGGTGTTAATCTTGGCATTGCAATTGGCAAAAAAGTGGTGGTCAATCTGGTGAGAAAGAGCAACCCCCCTGAGTTTTGCGAACTCGAGTTTCCGGCGCTGTTTTTTTCTTTCCCGCTTTCTGAAAAGATTGATCAAAACGAGAATCATTGCAAGAAGAGAAAGTACAACCAGACAAATGAACCACCAGGTATTCCAGAATGGTGGATCGATTGTGAAAGTTATAACCGACCACTGATCCGTTTCAATTTCATTCGGACTCTCAGACCGCACTTTAAAGATGTACTTACCAAAAGGCAGGTTGTTAAAAACAATATCCGATTCTGATTGTTCTCCTTCCCATTTAATTGAACCCGAGTTCAGCGAATAATGATACATCATTCTGAGGGGATCAGAATTATTCACTGATCGGAACGTTATTTTTATCGTATTCCCTTTGTAAGGAATGGATCTTATTCGCGTTTTGTCCAAAGGAACGAAATTCATATCCATATCTGCCGATTCTACCGATAAAATCTTCGTCATCGAAGGTATTGTGCAGGGAAACAACTCCGAAGGGTTAATACATACCACATTTGTAAAGGTTGGTATCCATAAATTGCCCTGATGGTCTTTGACAAAGGCATTTTGCTGTGCCTCTCCACCAAGATAACCATTTGAAGTGCAATAGGAATAAAGACAGGGCTTGTTTTGATAAAAAGCGGTAAGATCGACCACGTATAATGTCCGCGTACCGGCAACAAATAAACGGTTGTCATCGCTAATGATACATGATGTCATCTCCTCCTTGTTCAAAACGCCCTGAATAAATGACATATTGTCTTCTTTCAAATACATGATCCCTTTACTGGTGGCAGCCCAAAGTGTTCCACTTGCGTCGATCGTTATCGAATTATATCTTGCTTTAGGATCGGCAAGCATTCGCGAAGTTCCTTGCGCAAGATTATATTCGATAAGTCCTCTGGCTAAACCCATGATGATTTTGTCTTTGCCCGGGGCAATAGACAAAATTGTTGAAATGATCCCCAGTTTTTTAAGAGCGACAACAGTGTCTGTGTGATATTGTTCATCCATTGAGATCAGAGTGCGGTAGCTTCCGATTAAAACCCGGTTGTGATAGATATCTTTTACCAGGGTCATATTCGGATTCTGTAACTTATCCTTGATGATGGTCATTGATCTGGTTACGGGATTAAAAGAGCCAACTCCTCTCATCATAGGAAAAAGATAATCATTCCTGAAACCGGTACATGAACCATTATAGAATGCATTATACTTTGGCGAAATGTTTATTTTTGATATTTGAGTCCCAATAACAGTGTAGAATCCCTGATTATACGAGGCCAGCATGATCATTCCGCCTTTATCAGCATTGACCGACCATACATTTTCAGGACAACCTTGTTCCTGTGAATATATTAAAAATCCCTTTGGTATGATTTTCACCAGTCCCTTTTCCGATCCGACCCATATTAAGCCATGCCGATCCGTGTATGCACTGTGAAATTGATTGAAATTCATGTAATATCGATGGGTTCTAGTCTTATCAATCAGAAATATATACCCGTCAGCAGTTAATATCATGACCTTATTATCTGAAACAGGAATAAACATATTGATGAGGGTTGATCGTAACTTTTCATCCTTCAAATTAAACATGATGGGAATCTGTTCGTAGGTTCCGACTTTCAAATCCATGTGCCAAAATTTTGCCCTTTCTGAGATAACACCATTTTTACAACCGGTTAAAAGGTACAGTTGATTTGCCGTCAGGTACATTTTAAAGATAGGATCAGGGAATGTCCTGCGATGAATAACGCTCCCAGTATTATAATCCACTTCATAAAGATTGTTTTCTGTGGTGAAAAAAATTGAATTGTCTGCAAAAACAAATTGAGTGTACTCACTTCTATAACATATGCTGGGAAATAATTTACTGTTAGATTTACTTTTCAAATCAAACATTGTGTCTGTTTTATTATCAAAACTATTTCGCCACGCAAGTTTTACATTGTTATTTACAAATATTTTTCCAAATAGAAATTTTACCGATTCAGAAAAATAATAAGTAGACACTTTGTTGTTAACGATCAGATTTATCCCATCGCGGGTCAGTACAAAAACCGTATCGTGATAAATCGTCAAATCATATACAATGTTGGATAACAGTCCGTCTTCTTCGGTAAAATTCCGGAACCGCTTCCCATCGAAGCAACCCACCCCACCATAAGTGCCGACCCATATGCAACCATCGCCGGCTTCTTTGACAGTCATTACCTGGGTTTGTGGCAATCCATTGTCTTTTGAAGTATAGATATAATAAGGAAATTCCTGGGCTTGACAAAAATTCCAGAATAGGATATAACCAATAATTATAAAACAAACCTTATTCATCTGATGATTCCCTACCTTTCAATCGTAGTGTAACTTTGTTTCTGTAAAATTAAAAAAGCCACGGCTGAAAAAATGACGTATAACGTCATAACCTTAAAAATATCAGCCATGGCTAAAACACAAACGAAAGTTACAAAAGATTTTTTGGAT
>Ga0209749_1000218_pt1 | contig 90629 bp, 77 predicted proteins | sample EPASupsiteSAE347_FD_187267 | JGI IMG/M metagenome (GOLD analysis project Ga0209749, IMG submission 187267) | Bioremediated contaminated groundwater from EPA Superfund site, New Mexico - Sample SAE3-47 (SPAdes) (version 2) | ecosystem: Environmental > Aquatic > Deep subsurface > Groundwater >... | reverse complement strand
ACGCTTGCCCTATTTTAAAAAGAATGATGACCTGTCGGTTCTGCTTCCGGCTAACTGGCAAAAAGAACAGCAAGCCATCGCTGGTAACGGGGCTAAGATTTAGATGTGTAGTTTACCAACCCCATACGTTTATACTGCCGAATCCTCTCTTTGGTGGAAATATACCATGTTCCGCCTGGGCGTTAATGCCTATATCACCAAGACTCAGGAAATCGACATTCTGGCCACCATCCTGCCAAAAATCATCGATGGCTCGACATTTCTCACTTCCGATGTCAAACCCATGCTCGATCCCGGTTTTAAAAATGACAGCCCGGTCTTCATCTCATCCGAAGAACTTGAAATTGCTAAAATGATCTCTACCGGAAAATCCATTAAAAGCATTGCCGAATGCATGAATAAATCGACCTCTTCGGTTGAAAAGTCTCTTAAATCGTTGCGGGAAAAAATCGATGCACACTCCAATCCCGACATGACGCGGATCATGATCGACTTTGGGTATATTCCCCCGAGCCGATAAACATGATAGGACACTCTTGGGTGCTTATTAAAAAGATAGAGAAGACTTAGAGAAGACTTAGTGGAGCCTTAGACGGGAGAGCAACTTATTTGAGGTTCAATATTTGGCTGGTTATATTTCCCGGTCTGTCGGTCACAGTTACCTTTATCGCGCATCCTGGCTTTAATAAATGAGCTTTCTGCACGGGATACGTAAAGATATCATGGAGATCAGACCACACAGCTGAACCCGACTCAATGAGACTGCCTCTGGTTGATAAAATTTCGACAGCCACTGCGCTGATACAAAATTCATCATCGGCATCCACCTCGATTGATCCTTTCGTACCGGAAACGGGCTGCTTATACTTTATACGCCGAATCTTGGGCGGATGGTAATAATCGCGGATAGCCAACTGGTAAACCCTGATGTCGGGAAAGGTTGCCTGGGAGGAATTAAATAATTTCCCGCGTTCCTTCTGCGGGTTCGCCCAGGTAGAAATCGGCTTTCAGACCAGTTTTTTCAAAATAGGCTTCACCGACGGTTGCGATGAAATGATCGATCCGATCGGATCGCACGAGACTGACCGTGCAACCGCCGAAGCCGGCGCCGGTCATGCGTGAACCAATCACACCATTTACTTTTTGGGCCTCCGCAACCAATGTATCGAGTTCAAAACCTGTGACTTCGTAATTGTCGCGCAACGATTCGTGGGAAGCATTCATCAGGGCGCCGAAACCGGAGAGGTCGCCTTTCATCAGCGATGCTACGGAATTCAGCACGCGCTGGTCTTCTGAGATCACATGCCGGGCACGCCGGCGGATCAACTCATCGTCAATGACATCCTGAATTTTATAAAATTGCATGAAGCCCACCTCACCCAGACGCGTCAGCTCCATCGCGCTGCTTAACGCTTCTACAGCGACCTTGCATTCGGCCACCCGTTCGTTGTACTTTGAATCGGCCAACCCACGCTTTTTATTGGTATTGGCAATGACGAGCCGGAATCCGTTCAGCTCCAAAGGAACCAGCTTATATTCAAGGGTGTGACAATTCAGAAAAAGCGCGTGATCCTTCGCTCCCATTCCGACCGCAAACTGATCCATAATACCGCAGTTTACGCCCACAAACTCATTCTCGGCCCGCTGTGAAAGCTTAACCAGGTCGATCATGGTCAGATGGTCGGCGCCGAGCATTTTTGAGAGGGCGTAGGCCGTCACCATTTCGATGGAAGCCGATGAGGATAACCCGGCGCTGTTCGGAATATCACCCGAATAGAGCATGTCGAACCCGGTTGGTGCAATGTTCAATTTCCTGAACTGATCAAAGACGCCGAGGGGATAATTCACCCACTCTTTCCCCACCTTATTCCCCAGTTCCTGCAATGGAATGTCGGCAATAAAATCCATGTTGGTCGACACAAGTCGTACCCGGTCGGCAGGGTTACGACGGATCAACAGGTAGGTGCCATATTGTAAGGCACAGGGAAGAACGAATCCTCCATTGTAATCGGTATGCTCGCCAATCAGATTCACCCTGCCAGGGCCGAAAAAACAACGGGGATTATCGTTTGAGGAACCAAACCGTTCCCGGAAAAGGCGTTGAAGTTCACTTATATTCATCTGATTCGGGGATTGCAGGATTTATGATCTTAAAATGGTATTTTTGCACAATCAATCTCAAAGGCATGGTGCGCAAATGTAATACTCTTCTGCTGATATTTTTATGGGTTTCGGTTTTTTATTCAAACGCGCAGGATCAGAACAAGATCATGCTCGACGGCGACTGGCAATTCCGCAAAGCCGGCACCAAAGAGTGGCTTCCTGCCCGCGTTCCCGGAACAGTTCATCAGGACCTGATCAGGAACAAGTCGATCGCCGACCCCTATTTCGGGGATAATGAATCCGGGTTGCAATGGATCAGTGAAATCGGTTGGGAATACAAAAAAACCTTTGAATACCGGGAGGATAATTTCCAATGGCGTAACATCGATCTGGTATTCGAAGGGATCGATACTTACGCGAATGTATATCTCAACGACACCCTGATCCTGGTCGCGAACAACATGTTCCGCAAATGGTATGTAAATGTCAAACTCTTACTTCATATCGGGACAAATACGCTCAGGATTCAATTTCCGGCCGTTGAATCGCAGATAAAAACCGAATACAAGAACCTGCCGTTTAAACTTCCCGGCGATGAAAAAGTGGTATGCAGGAAGGCAGCCTATCATTTCGGCTGGGATTGGGGGCCGAAGCTTATCACCAGCGGAATCTGGAAGTCGGTCTATCTCCGTCACTGGAATTATGTAAATGTTTCGGATGTACACATCATACAAAAATCACTCAGCGACTCCCTCGCACGTATGTCGGTGCAGTACACCCTGTATGCCACCCTTGCCGATTCGGCCAATTTCAGGCTCTTTATCGACGATATCGAAATTCTGAATAACAATGTGATGCTGACCAAGGGAGTCAATGTGATCAGGGGCGATTTCACCATCCTGAATCCTGAATTATGGTGGCCCAACGGCATGGGAAAATCCAAACTGTATAACTTCCGGTATGATGTCTCTTTCGGCGCAAGGGTCGTAGGAATCGGTAAAAAAAAGGTCGGATTACGAACCGTGGAACTGGTACGGCAGCCCGATTCTGTGGGAACCTCCTTTTACTTCAGGATCAACGGCAAGCCGGTATTCGTCAAGGGAGCCAACTACATTCCCCAGGAAGTATTCCTTCCGGGCTTGACCGACCGCCATTATTACCGGTTGCTCGATGATGTAAGAAAGTCGAACATGAATATGTTGCGGGTCTGGGGAGGCGGAATTTACGAGAACGATATCTTTTATGACCTGTGCGACGAATACGGGATCATGGTCTGGCAGGATTTTATGTTCGCCTGCGCCATGTATCCCGGAACCAAATCATTTTTTGATAATGTACGCGACGAAGCGGCTCAGAACATAGTGAGGTTGCGTCGTCATCCCTCCATTGTTATGTGGTGTGGTAACAATGAGATCGATGAAGGGTGGAAAAACTGGGGATGGCAGAAACAGTACAGTTATTCACAACAGGATTCGGCGGCGGTTTACAAGGATTACCGCACCCTTTTCGACTTCATCCTCCCTGCCCTGCTCAGGCAACTCGATACCCTTCGGCCCTATGTTCCATCCTCTCCGATGCACGGCTGGGGCAGGGCTGAAAGCATGAAAGCGGGCGACTCCCACTATTGGGGCGTATGGTGGGGAAAAGAGCCCTTTGATATCTATAACAAAAAGGTTGGCAGGTTTATGTCGGAGTACGGGTTTCAAGGCTTTCCCGATCAACACACCATTGAGGCCTTTACCAAACCTGAAGACCGGTTCCCCGGTTCGCCCGTCATGAAAGCCCATCAGAAACATCCTACAGGTTATGAGACCATTGACACGTACCTGTTGCGGGACTATAAAAAACCCCGTGATTTTTCGGCTTATGGATATGTAAGCCAACTCCTTCAGGCCGAAGGTATAAAGACAGCCATTGAGGCACACCGGCGCAACAAACCCTATTGTATGGGAACCCTCTACTGGCAATTAAACGATTGCTGGCCCGTTGTTTCCTGGTCTTCTCAGGATTATTTCGGCAGGAATAAAGCGCTGGGATACCGGATCCCGGAACTTTTTCAGAAAGTGGTGGCGTTACCGACACTGGAAAACGGCCGTATTAAAATTTATGTAAACTCTGATGACACCTCCATGGTACAAGCAGTGATGACTGTTAAGGTTATTGACTTTGATGGAAATATTCACAGCGATGAAGGCTTTGCGATCGAAATCCCGGCCAACTCCTCGCTTGTGTACTATGATACCGTACAGGCCAACCTGCTTAAAAATCTTAATCCGGAACACCTTGCCCTCCTGGTGACCCTCGATGGGGGCATACACGACTTCAGAACCAGGAACCTGCTCTATTTTGTTGCGCCGAAAGACCTTATACTGCCCGTTCCTGAAATTCATAAATCGCTGAAATCAACAGAAGGAGGGTATGTTCTTACGATTTCGTGCGACAAGTTGGTAAAAAATGTATGGCTCTCGAGTCAGGCGCCCGGGACTTTTTCGGATAACTATTTCGATCTCCTTCCCGGTGAGAAAAGGGAAATCTTCTTTTCAACTTCTGCAGAAAATAACCTGACGGAGGATTCGGTGACCATAAAAAGTTTGATTGACAGCTACTAATTTTTATAAGATGAATCCTACACTAATTCGGATCCTGGCGGGCCTTATGACCCTTTTCTCCATCGGTTCCTTCGCCCAACAAAATGTTTTTTTCACCGACTATGTCAACCCGCTGATCGGTACCGGGGGGCATGGTCACACTTTTCCGGGAGCCACCGTTCCTTTTGGGATGGTACAGGTGAGCCCCGACACCCGATTGGAAGGTTGGGACGGCTGCTCAGCCTACCATGGATCCGATTCTGTTATTTACGGATTCAGTCATACCCACCTCAGCGGCACCGGATGCTCCGATTATGGTGACATACTGATTATGCCGTTCACCGGCAACTATGATCTGAACAAGGGTTCGATTGCCGCGAAATTCAGGAAAGATGATGAGGTTGCTACTGCCGGAATCTATCGGGTCGGATTCTCCGAAAAGAAAATCCGGGCCGAGGTCACCGCGACCCTTAGATGCGGGATGCATCGGTACACTTTTGAGGGGGGTGAAAGTGGCGGTATAGGACTTGATCTCGAACACCGTGATAAAGTGTTGGAATCGGCCTTAAAGATCAGGGGGGACAACGAATTAGAGGGATGCCGGATTTCGCAAGCCTGGGCTGAAAAACAGATGGTCTATTTTGTCATCAGGTTCTCCGAGCCATTCGATTCCTACGAAGTCTCCGACAACGGGCAGGTATCATCGACACTTACCGGGTTTACCGGTACAAAAATCAAAGCAAGCTTCAGATTTACCCATAAAAAAACGGTGGTGGTAAAGGTTGGAATCTCGGCAGTCAGCGCCGACGGTGCCCGTCAGAACCTCGACGCAGAAATCTCCGGCTGGGATTTCGATCTGATCGCGAACAAGGCTGCATTTGCATGGAACAGCGCCCTCGAAAAGGTAAAAGTAACCGGCGGCACCCATGATCAACAGGTCACTTTTTATACCGCATTGTACCACACCATGACCCAGCCCAATCTTTATTGCGATGTTGATGGCCGGTACCGCGGACGTGACCTTCAGGTCCATGAAAACCCAGGTTTCGATTATTATACAGTCTTTTCACTGTGGGATACATACCGTGCAGCGCATCCGCTGTATACCATTTTTGAACAGAAACGAACCACCGATTTCATCAATACATTTCTGAAACAATATGAAGAAGGAGGGATGTTGCCGGTATGGGAACTTTCGGGAAACGAGACGGATTGTATGATCGGTTATCATGCCGTACCGGTCATTGCCGATGCGTATCTGAAGGGGATCGGCGGGTTCGATGCCGTAAAAGCCCTGGAGGCCATGAAGCACAGCTCCAACCAGGATCACCTGGGTTTACAATATTACCGGACGAAGGGTTACATCCCAGCCAATAAGGAACGGGAATCGGTTTCCAAGACCCTGGAATATGCCTATGATGACTGGTGTATCGCGATGATGGCCAAGGCAATGAACAAGACTGACGATTATAAAACATACCTGATCAGGGCACAGAATTATAAAAACGTTTTTGATAAAATGACCCGGTTCATGCGGGCGAAATCGAATGAGACCTGGGTCTCCCCTTTTGATCCGGCAGAGGTCAACTTTAATTACACCGAAGCCAATGCATGGCAATATAGTTTTTATGCCCCTCAGGATCTGGCAGGGTTGATGATGTTTATGGGAGGAAAGGATCAGTTTGAAAAAAGACTGGATGACTTGTTTACTGCCGATGCCAGAACAACAGGTAGAAATCAGGCTGATATAACCGGTTTGATCGGACAGTATGCCCATGGCAATGAACCCAGTCACCACATGGCCTACCTGTACGATTATGCAGGCGTTCCCTGGAAAACACAGGAGATGGTTCAGCGTATTTGTCGCGATTTTTACAAAAACAAACCTGATGGATTGATCGGGAACGAGGATTGCGGGCAGATGTCGGCCTGGTACATCTTCAGCGCCATGGGATTTTATCCGGTGACTCCCGGATCGGGCATTTATGCGATAGGGACTCCCCTCTTTCCAAAGATGGTGCTTTCCCTTGAAAATGGAAAAACATTCACGATTCGCGCCAACAACCTCGACAGCAATAATTTTTATATTCAATCTGCATCTTTGAATGGAAAGCCGCATACCCGATGCTTTATCAATCACCAGGATATCATAAAGGGCGGAGAACTTACCTTTAACATGGGGCCTCAACCCAATAAAGCCTGGGGAACCGGTTATGGAGCCTTCCCATCAACTTACATTCAGGATCATTCCATAACTCCGGTACCGGCGCTCTATCATGCGACCCCTACCTTCATGGATTCAACGTTGGTAGTCCTTTCCTGCGCACTTCCCGGTGTCGACATCTATTATACCCTCGACGGATCGGAACCCACCCTGAAATCGCCCCGGTATCTGCGCCCGATGGTCCTTCGGAAAACGACCACCCTCAAAGCTTTCGCGATAGGTAAAGATTCGCCTAAGAGCCTCCCCATCGAAGCCAGATTCATAAAGATCCCAAAGGACCGGAAGATTGAGTTGAACACCAAATATGCAAATCAATACAGCGCCGGCGGGGATCTTGCACTCATTGATTTTTTAAGGGGAGATAAAGATTTTCATACCGGGTTATGGCAAGGATATGAAGGCGTTGATATAGTTGCTACGGTTGCCTTTGATGAAATCAAATCCTTCAAGAAAGTTTCGTTGGGCTGTTTGCAGGACCAACGGTCATGGATTTTCATGCCTCTTTCGGTGACCTTTTTAATTTCCGTTGATGGAAACACATTTGAAGAGGCCGGAACTGTTATGAACGATATTGACGAGCGCGATGAAAAGATTGAGATCAAAGATTTTACGGTTAACCTCAAAGGTAAGAAGGCAAAATACATCAGAGTCATAGCAAAAAACAGGGGTATTTGTCCCGCATGGCATCCGGGAACGGGAGAAAAAGCCTGGATTTTTGCCGATGAGATCATCTTCGAAAACTGATGTCCGGTAAGATATATTCGTGAAAAAAAACGTTTCATCCGACCTCATCCTGCTTCTCGCTGCTATCATCTGGGGCTTTGCATTTGTAGCCCAACGGATCGGGATGGATTATGTGGGCCCGTTTACTTATAATGGCGTCAGGTTTGCATTGGGGACGCTGGTCGTCTTACCAATCCTGTTTATCCGGATCAGGAAAAAAAAGGAATTGATACATGCTGGATTGTCCATCCCGCAATGGAAAATTGTTGCAGGATCTGTTGTGACAGGGGTATTGCTCTTTGGCGGCGTTGCCTTCCAGCAAGTCGGCCTGCAGTACACGACAGCCGGGAAAGCAGGATTTATAACAGGGTTGTATGTTGTTCTTGTTCCCATTTGCGGACTGTTAATTGGCCGGCGAATGCGATGGCCCATGTGGGCAGGAGCCATCTTATCATTGATTGGACTTTACTTTCTGAGTATAACCGGTACTTTTGCCATCGGCCGCGGCGATCTGCTTGTTCTTTTCTGTGCGATAATATTCACTTTTCATGTACTTTTCATCGCCTGGCTATCACCTCTGATGGATAGTTACGCGCTGGCTGTTATCCAGTTTTCGGTTTGCACAGTTTTGAACCTGATTGTTGCATTTATTATGGAGCCGATTCTGATAGAAACCATCCTTCAAGCCTGGATTCCGATTGCTTACGGGGGCGTATTGTCCGTGGGAATAGCTTATACCCTTCAGGTCGTGGCGCAAAAAACCGCGCATCCCGCCTATGCTTCCATTATTCTTAGCCTGGAGGCAGTATTTGCTGTGATCGGTGGCTGGATGATCCTCCATGAAGCGTTGACCCAACGCATGATCCCGGGTTGCGGACTTATGCTGTCAGGCATGGTAATGGCTCAGATAAATACGGTGAAGCGTGAAGTGGTAAGATAAATCTCTGGTTAAGTAAAATATAGCTTTGAAATAAAACAAATAACCCGAATATGAAAAACCATCTTTTTCTTTCAGTTTTATTCGCAACAGCAGTTTTTTGTCAACCAGCGCTGGTTTCTGCGCAAAAGTCCAATTCCGGAATAAAGGGTGAAACGGCTTCTCAAATTACCTTTAAAGAGTATTTTACCGACAAGACGCTTCGGATCGATTACCTGCTTGCCGGGGATGCCAACTCGGAGATTGTTTACTTTTCCGGTATGCGGGAGGAACCACACTGGGGCGGGCCTCATAATAACCTGATCGATCCGTTTGGGTATGGTACTTACCGGTACATGGCCTACGATTCGGCATCGGGAAAACTGATCTTCTCACGGGGATACAGTTCCCTGTTCCAGGAATGGAAAGGAACACCGGAGGCTAAAATCATGAAACGCGCATTCTCAATGGTTGCCGTAATGCCATTCCCGCAACACACCATCCGGTTTGTTATTGAAAAAAGAAATTACAACTCCAACCAGTTTGAGTCCATCTTTGAAAGAATCATTGCACCCACCGATTACTTTATCACAAAAGAAAATATCCATCGTTACCCGGTTACGGATATATACCATTCAGGAGATCCGGCCGACCATGTCGACATTGCCTTTCTTGCTGAGGGATATACGACTCTGGAGATGGACAAATTCAGAAACGATGCCCGAATCATGTTCGATTATTTCATGACCGTTCCACCCTATAATGGAATGAAAGACCGGTTCAATTTCTACGCGGTTGAATCACCCTCGGATGAATCGGGCGTGACCATTCCCGGAAAGGATATCTACGTAAACACCAACATTCACAGCAGTTTCTATACCTTCGACATGGACCGTTACCTCACAACCTTCGACACCCGGGCTGTGTACGACATTGCTGCAAGCGCGCCATACGATATCGCCTTTGTTCTGGTTAACAGCAAGCGTTACGGCGGAGGTGGATTTTACAATCATTACGGACAAAGTACAGTCGATAACAACCTGTCAAAAATCGTGGCCATCCATGAGTTCGGACACACCTTTGCCGGACTTGCCGATGAATACTACAACTCCGAAGTAACTTACTCCGATTACTACAACCTTTTGTTTGAACCCTGGGAACCCAACATAACGACCCGTGTAAACTTCGATTTGAAGTGGAAAGACAAGGTCGATGCCGATACTCCAATTCCAACACCAAGGGAGGATAAGTACAAAAACACGGTTGGTCTGTTTGAAGGCGGAGGATATTTATCGAAGGGGATATACAGTCCGATGATGGATTGCCGCATGAAATCGAACGAAGCGCCCGGATTCTGCCCGGCCTGCCAGGAAGCAATTCGCAGGATGATCCTATTTTATTGTGATTAAGAAACTACCTCAGGACATTAAAAAAAGTGTATTGAAACCATGGAGGGTTTAATTTTCGATATCAGGCGCTTTTCAGTCCATGATGGTCCCGGAATAAGAACTACTGTTTTTATGAAGGGATGCCCGCTGACTTGCCAGTGGTGTCACAACCCGGAAAGCAGGCTGAGCGAACCCGAAGTAACTGTAAAAAGGCGGGTTCTGGAAGGCCGGAATATCTCTAAACCTGAAACAACAGGTTACCGGATAAAACCCTCCGATTTAATTCATGAAATTACCCGGGACCGGATTTACTTTGAAGAATCGGGAGGCGGAGTAACTTTCTCGGGAGGTGAGCCGTTGTTTCAGCCTGATTTCCTTTCAGCGGTCCTTGAAATGTGCAAACAAAAAGGGATTGAAACGGCTGTTGATACTTCGGGTTATGCCGACCCGGAAACATTCCACCGCATCGCTCCACTTACTGATTTATTCCTTTATGATCTGAAAATCATTGACCATGAACATCATTTGCACTTTACCGGGGTCTCAAACGAATGCATAAAACAAAACCTGAAATACCTGATTCATTCCGGTAAAAATGTACTGTTACGTTTTCCGGTGGTGCCCGGCATATCAAACACCCGCAAAAATATAGAAGAACTAAAGGCTTTTATTTTAAACGAACTGCTTTATCAAGGAAAAACAGGTCACATTTCCTTAAAGGATCACAGGATATTTTCAGAAGGCACGGTGATCATGCCAATGCGAATTTCTCTTCTCCCCTACCATTCAATGGCCCGGGAAAAATATCACCGGTTTCACATGACCAATCCACTGAAGGGATTGCCTGACCTGCAACCCGGAGATATGGATTCTCTGAAACAAGAATTGGAATCGATGGGACTTTCGGTCACAATAGGTGGCTGAGCGGCAGAACCGTGCTACTTATTTTTTCCCAAGGTACACGGTGTAGCCGGCTGTAAAGCCAGTCGACTGACTCCTGGCAACGACAAAAGGATCTTCCAGTACATCACTCAGTCCGTACAGGTAATTCAGTTTTATACCGACCGCCCCCGGGCCCAGCCTGTAAAAAACTCCGAACTCGGCCCGCCAGGTTACATCCACCTCATCAAACCTCGAAAAAGGCATAAAAAACCTGCAATAGGGCCCCGAAAACAATGACCCTTCATTGGGCGCTCCGATCGCAAAATCAATTTGTGGACCGGTTGCGATCTGGATCCCGAACTGGCTGTTGCGGATCGCAAAGCGGTAACCGATGAGTACTGATAATCCGCCGTAATGCTGTCGTGCCGGAGTGAACCAGATGTACCCTGTGGAATCCGTGAAATCGACTTCAGCAAATCCCTTCTGACAATAATGAAACCCGGGAGAGAGATACAACCCTTTACCGAGTGTTATCTCCGTTTGAACGGCAACCTGGATTGATCCAACATTACTATTAATATTCATCGAATCGAGCAGGTGATCAAGGCGGCCGATACGCGGATACTCTGCAATGCTGGTAAAAGAACCCAAAAAACCTGCCTGTTATCCAATGCCATTCTGAGCGCTGGCTTGACTTATCGCACATGCGATTGCAATGAAAATCAGCTTTCTGATACGGATCATAATTATCTTGTTTTCTAACGACTGTAAGAATCCTAAAAACAGATCCTGTTTGGTCGGACATCGATAAAACTATGGACAAATATACAATATCCCAGTTTTGTTATACCGAAATCGGAACTTGTTCGAAATGATTGGACTGCAGTTTTTCACGGGATTACTATTGTAAACCGAATAAGGCTTTCAATTTTCATCAAGATGCAAATAATTCAGGATGGAATTTGCGCCATATCTTAAATCCAATGACGGCCGTGAGTGAATACTTTTTGCTCTAAATTTGCATTCTGCGCAAGAAATGTTGTGCGAAGATTATAAAAAATCCCTTGACCATGACCGACCGAATTCAACGATTGAGAGAAAAAAGCCTGAATGGTGTGAACTGTATTTCGGCGGAACGTGCGATGCTGATCACAGAATTCTATGAGACCGGCATTGACCGTGAAGTCTCAATTCCGGTCATGCGCGCACTCAGCCTGAATTACTTTCTCACCCATAAAAAGTTATGCTACAACGAAGGTGAACTGATTGTCGGAGAGCGAGGCCCCGCTCCAAAAGCGTGTCCCACTTTTCCGGAGATCTGCGTTCATACACTGGAGGATTTGGATATTCTGAATACCCGGAAGAAAGTTTTTTTCAAAGTCGATTCCGAAACACGCAAACTTTATGAGGAGCGGATAATACCCTTCTGGACTGGCAGGAGCAACCGCGACCGGATCATGCGGACACTGCCCGGGGATTGGCTGGATTCCTATAAAGCGGGCATTTTCACCGAATTTCAGGAACAACGGGGTCCTGGTCATACCGTTGCCGGTGATAAAATTTACCATAAAGGTATGCTTGACCTGATTGATGAAATCCATGAATCGTACCATCGAATCGATCTTTTGGAGGACCCTCATGCACTTGAGAAACAGGAGGAGCTTAAAGCTATGGAGATAGCTGCAAATGCACTGATCATGTTTGCAAACCGCTATGCTGACTGGTTGCTGGAACTCTCTGAGGGCCTCCCTGCCGGCCGTATTTCGGAATATGATATGGCAGGTAATCCACTGCCCTTTGGAGAGAAGTCCCGTAAAAAAACATCATATGAATTTTCCCGACGCAAAAAAGAGCTCAGAAAGCTTGCTGGTATTTGCAGAAAAGTTCCTGCCAACGCCCCGACCACCTTTCACGAAGCGCTTCAATACTACTGGTTTGTACATCTGGGTGTGATTTCTGAATTGAATCCCTGGGATTCGTTCAATCCCGGTCGTCTCGACCAACACCTCTTTCCCTTCTATCAACGGGAGATTGAAGCCGGAACCCTTACGCCTGAATCCGCAGTTGAACTACTTCAATCGTTCTGGATCAAATTCAACAACCATCCGGCTCCCCCGAAAGTGGGGGTGACAGCTCAGGAAAGCAATACCTATACTGATTTTTCACTTATCAACCTGGGTGGCATCAAACCCGATGGTTCCGATGCGGTAAATGAACTCACCTACCTGATACTCGATGTAATTGAAGAAATGAGACTGTTGCAACCCAGTTCAATGGTACAGATATCCAAAAAAAATCCGGATTCATTCATTCATCGGACCTTAAAAATTACCAAAACCGGGTTCGGCCAACCCTCTTTTTTCAACACCGATGCGATCGTTATGGAGTTGGTCAGGCAGGGAAAAGAGATAACCGATGCCCGGAAAGGGGGCGCCAGCGGGTGTGTCGAAGCCGGTGCATTCGGAACTGAAGCCTATATCCTGAGCGGCTATTTTAACTTGCCAAAGATCCTTGAGATCACTTTACATAATGGATTTGATCCCCGGACTGGAAAACAGATAGGACCTGAAACAGGTTCTCCCGAAGATTTTGCCACATTCCGTGATCTCGTAAATGCATTCCATCTTCAGCTCAACCATTTCATCACCATCAAAATCAGGGGTAACAACCTGATTGCACAAACTTTTGCCCATTATCTGCCTGTTCCATTTCTCTCCCTGATTATTGATGATTGCATTGCAAAATCCACAGACTACAACGCGGGAGGGGCGCGATATAACACGACCTATATCCAGGGTGTCGGGCTGGGAAGCGTGACCGATTCGCTTACAGCCCTAAAGGTTCATGTCTTTGAGAAAAAGACCATCAGCATGAAAGGAATGTTAAAAGCGCTTACCCGGAATTTCGAAAACTTCGATGATTTGCATGCATTGCTGTTGTTTGAGACTCCGAAATGGGGGAACGATGAAGATGAGGCTGATGATCAAGCCAGGCTGGTGTTTGATCTCTTTTTTCAAAGCGTTGATAACCGACCCAATGCTCTGGGAGGCAGACACCGTATCAACATGCTGCCGACCACTTGTCATGTATATTTCGGAAGTGTCATTGGGGCCTTGCCTGATGGGAGGAAAGCAGGAATGCCGCTTTCTGAAGGTATTTCGCCTGTTCAGGGTGCCGACACAAAAGGCCCGACGGCAGTATTGAATTCAGCGGCAAAGATCGATCATATCCGAACCGGGGGAACGCTTCTTAACCAAAAATTCACGCCCGACTTCTTTAACGACGAAGCCGGCATTCACAAGGTATCCGCATTGATCCGATCCTATTTTAAAATGGACGGGCACCATATCCAATTCAACGTGGTGTCGGCAAAAACGTTACGCGATGCACAGAAACACCCGGAAAAGTACCGTGATCTGATCGTCAGGGTAGCAGGCTACAGTGATTATTTCAATGATTTAGGCGAGGATTTACAGAACGAGATCATCAGGCGCACCGAACAGGGTCAGGTATAAATTTATGGGTAGTCCTATATCGAATTGAAAAGGGTCTGCACAAAATAAAATCCCGCACTACAATATTCAGCAACCCATTGATGAGAATTCATCCATTTTCATCAAGATGCTATATGGTTATACTACTACTCTTTCCTGCACCCGTTGCAGAAGTTCCATGAGACCACACCAGTCTTTTTGCGATAATTCCTGTATCCTTATCAGGACTTCTCCTTCAGGGGAATAACACCGGCCATTTCACCCAGAACATTAACCAGATCAGCGCCTGCGGGCACTACAATTTTGGCATTGTCTTTCAGTGATGTCTCCATCGCCTGTATTTTCCGGAGGATTTGTGCATTCCCGATGAAATATTTCTCAGCGGCCTCATTGACAAGCGCGATAGCCTGGGCTTCACCCTCTGCTTTTAAAATTGCTCCCTGTTTGATCCCTTCTGCTTTTCGGATCTCCGCCCTTTTTTCACCATCGGCTTTCGTTTCGGCCGCGGTTGCATAATCGACAGCGGCAATTTTCTCATTCTCTGCCTTGACGATCTTGTTCATGGTCTCCTGAACATCCTTGGGCGGATCAATCTCCTTAAGCTCTGTACGGATGATTTGGATTCCCCAACTTTTTGTCTCCTCCAACAACGTGGCATGCAATTCCTTGTTAATTTTCCCGCGTTCGCTGTTGGCCGATTTCAACGTCATTGTGCCAATTATGTTACGGAGAGTCGTTCTTGCCAGGTTCACAATCTGGTACTCGATGCTGTTGACATTGTACTGTGAATTTTTTACACTATCCTCATCGTTGTTGATTTTGAAGTAAACCTGTGCATCCACCTTGGCATTCAGGTTGTCGTTGGTGATGATCTCCTGTGGTTCCGCGTTGATCATTTTTTCAGTGACGTTCACTTGGTACATCTTCTCAATCCCGGGAATGATCCAATGAAAACCGGGCGAGGCAAACCTGCGGTATTTGCCCAATAATTCAATAAGCCCCCGATGGGTGGGCCTGACGATTCTGACGCCGGCCAGAAACAGAAGAATAACAACCACAACAATGGTTGTAATGACTACATTGCTCATAGCGAATCTCTTTAAATTTATATTTCGGATATCTCAGACAAACTTAAGAAATAAATCAACTATTCTTATTATTTTCGTTGACACTTTTAAAACAAAAACGAATATGACAGTCCGTAATTCTATAATGATGATGATCCTGTTAACCCTTTTCGTTGCAGGATGCCAACCAAAAAGTGAAAAGACCGCCCTAAGTCCACAGGATTCGTTGATGCTGGCGAAGGTGAATGATTTCGCAGTTGTCACTTTGACGACCGATCTGGGTAAATTGACAGAAAAAGAAAAGCAAATGATACCGCTGCTTATCGAAGTTGCCGATATCATTGACAATCTTTACTGGTTTCAGACTCTTGGAGATAAGACCGCTTTTCTCGATTCGATTAAAGACACGATTACCCGTCAATTCGCAGAAATCAATTATGGTCCCTGGGAACGGCTGAATGGCAATAAACCTTTTGTAGAAGGTTACGGAGAAAAACCGGCCGGAGCAAACTTTTACCCTGCTGACATGACCAAAGAGGAATTCGAAAAATGGAATGACCCCAATAAAACCAGCCAGTACACGCTGATTCGCCGTGCCGATGACCGATCTCTTAAAGCCGTTTGGTATCATGAAGCTTACAAGGATCAGATTACCCGGGCAGCCGACCTGTTAAAGAAAGCGGCAGGATTTGCAGAGGATGCCGGACTAAAAAAATACCTGGAACTTCGGGCTGAAGCCTTCCTGACCGATGATTATTTTGCCAGTGATATGGCCTGGATGGATATGAAAACCAATACGATTGATTTTGTTATTGGTCCCATTGAAAATTATGAAGATGAGCTTTTCGGTTATAAAACATCTTACGAAGGGGTTGTGTTAGCAAAAGACCAGGAATGGAGCAAGCGGCTCGCAAAATTCGCCTCCCTGCTTCCCGAATTACAAAAGAATCTACCGGTTGATCCCAAATATAAAAAGGAGAAGCCGGGAACCGATTCTGATCTCAACGCGTATGATGTGATTTACGTTACAGGACAAGCGAATAAAGGCAGCAAGACCATCGCGATCAACCTTCCGAATGATGAAAAAGTGCAGTTGGCGAAAGGATCGAGAAGGCTTCAATTGAAAAATGCCATGAAAGCCAAATTCGACAAGATCCTGTTGCCTATTTCGGAAGTGTTAATTGATTCAGGACAAAGGGCTAACATTAAATTTGATGCATTCTTCTCCAACGTTATGTTCCATGAAGTCGCCCACGGTTTAGGCATTAAAAATACCATTACCGGAAAAGGTAACGTGAGGGAAGCGTTAAAGGAGAAGTATTCCTCATTTGAAGAAGCAAAGGCCGATATTCTTGGTTTATACATGACTACCAGACTGATTGAGATGGGTGAAATCAAAGATATTACGGTTGAAGACTGCTTTATTACATACATGGCGGGACTTTTCCGCTCGGTCCGTTTTGGCGCAGCAAGTGCGCATGGGAAAGCCAACATGATGTGCTATAACTATTTTGAAGATAAAGGAGCATTCGAACGCCTTCCCGAAGGTACTTACCGGGTGAACATGGATAAGATACGTACCGCAATGAATGAATGGGCAGCCAAGGTATTAATGATTGAAGGAGACGGTGACTATCAGGGGGCTGTTACCTACCTGGGTGCCAACGGAAAGATCAGGGAGTCGCTTCAGGCAGATCTTGACCGGTTGAAAACTGCACGGATCCCAGTTGATATCGTTTACGACCAGGGGCCAAAGGTTTTGGGATTGAATTAGGCTCAATCACTTTTATTTCATGTTGGTCATGCCGGGTCCGGCATAAAAGGCTTCAGGAAAGAAAGTACGTTGGCAGCGAGGTAATCGGTATTGTATCCGCCTTCCATGATCACGAGAATTGGAATTTCAAGTTCGGTAATCAGTATTTCTGACAATCTGGAGTACTCAGGTGAAGTCAGTTTGAAATCGCCCAACTGATCAAATTCAAAAGTATCAACCCCCAGAGAAACAATCAGATAATCGACCCCGAATTTTTTAATATCCGTAACTGCACGCTGAAATACCGATTCGTATTCTTTATCGGTTGTTCCTGTGGGCAAAGGGTAATTGATGTTTTTTTCACTATTCTCTGCAACCGATCCTGTAAGATAAGGATAATTGTAATCGGGATCCCCATGAATAGAAACAAAAAGTATGTTCTCCTGGCGTTGTACAACATCCTGAGTCCCGTTGCCATGATGAAAATCAATATCAAGAATTGCGACCTTTTTCTGACTAAATGTAGCAGCCGAACCAACGTCAATCAGATATCTTGCCGCAATAGTCGCATTGTTTAAAAAACAATATCCGCCTGAATAGTCGTACCCGGCATGATGACCCGGTGGTCTGCAAAGGGAGAACACCACGGCATCTCCATTCAGGAGATTTTGTGCTCCGGTCAGCGCGGTATAAGCTGAATGTCTGACAGCTTCCCAGGTACCCTTGACAATCATGGTGCAACTATCGGTCATGTAATAGCCGGCCTTCCCAACCGGACTTTTCCCGGGCGAATTTTGCCGGATACGGCCAAGGGCAAAGAATTCGGGTAAAACCCCTTCACTCCATAATCCTGCTTCAATCCAATCATCGTATGCTGTTTCAAGGTATTTTATGTACTCCTCAGAATGAACTTTAAGAAGGTGATCGATTGAGAATTCGACCGGACGAATCACCTCAATTCCAGGCAAATCCATGAGCGCTTCAAAAATCAGTTCAGCCCGGAATGGAGATTCCCCGTAATTTTCTATATGATTAGAAATAAATTCTTTGGGAGGGTCATGCAGAATGTGGTAGGGCGAATAAATGACTTTCATAAAGTATTCCGATTAATCAATAATGTTGGGGTCCCGCTCTCGGATGTAATTCATCAATTCTTTTGCCACCTCGGTCACCAGTTGAATTTTACCATAGTCAAGATCCACATTGTTAAGATACTGCAGGATGATGGCATCCCCAATTCTTGATTCCGGTAATATCCCTGCGAAGAAAAATCCTAATTTCTCCAACTCGGCCGTGTATTTTGCTGAGAGCGGATCTTTCAGTTTCAGAAACAGGTTGATGGCTGCCATTCCATTAAGACAATAGTATCGGACCGACTTACGTATTTGCTTGATCAGGTCCTGACCAAATTCCATTACGAAAATTTCGGCACAGCCTTCCAATTCGTTAGCACCATCGCTGATCACCGACTCCGCCCGGGTACAAACCAACTGTTCAGCAGTCGGGACCAGGTAGCGGTGATTGGCGCCAACGTTACGGTACAACTTTTCGACCATTTCCTGATGTTGCGGCGGAACATAGAGATCGTAAACCAAAGGGGGTTCAAGGTACTTGAATGAAAGCAGGACACTAATCCGCTGCGTAGTATCTTCCGATATTCCCTTGAACTTCCAGGAAGCAGGGCTTGTTGCCAGCAATAATCCGCAATCGTTGATCTGGAATTTGATCATTGATTTCTGGGTAAATGGATGGTTGGTAACTGCATAGGCATACATTCCCCTCAATTCCCGTTTTTTGGGAACAGTGAATAGATAATCAACCAACCGGTTAAGAGCGCCCTGTCCCCGGTATTCCACATTCACAAAAACGAAAGTAAGTTCCGCGATCACATCCTCGGGATATTGATACAGAAACGCGGAGTGGCCCATGAACGTCCCATCGGCAGTTACTGCTACAGCAGATATCATTTCATGCTTCTTGTTCATTTCGACCAATCGTTCCGGAAAATAGATATGATCATCAAAAAAAGTATAGCCGTGTGTTTTGTAGGCACACCGTGAAACCTCTATGGCTTCTTCCTCGGCTAATGCCCTGACCGTATAATCAATTTTTTCCTTAATGACAGCAGGTTCTTTATTCCCAGCCTGCTGATCGGTCACGACACCCTTTCGCACCTCATCGGGCAAAAATTTTATCATTATCGTCTCCTTGCCCTGAGTTCCCAGGTTGTGAAATTCAAGATGATCCATCACATTCTGAATCAGGTAAATACCTAAACCGGAAGTCGAAAGGTCATCGAGATTCCCACTCACCTCATATTTTTTAATACCCTCCGGGTTGAAAGGGATACCCATTTCTTTAATGATGATCCTGATACCCCCTGCGATATGATCACAAATAATATCGAAGGTCGGATTCCCTTCATCACGGGTATGGATCATCACATTTGACACTGCTTCTTCAAGGGCAATATCGATCTTATTAAGTTCATCGCCTGTAAAACCGATCATCTTGGCAATTTCCCTTACAAATTGCTGAACCAAATAGGAATATTCAAGCTTATTGGGAAATGTTAACTTAATGCTGTCGCCTTGTACCATAATTTTTTTGTATATGGGTTGTTACTGTATGGATAATAGAAAATCAGACTATAATCCATGTCGATAACCGGACATGTAAATGTTAAAAAACAAATAAAATTAGACAATAATTTCAAATTGGTTTCAGAATTTAGTATATCATTAAAGTTAAATCAAACAATTTGTTATATTTGAACAACATAAATCAGCGGATAAATGGTGAACCTTGAGAAGATTGACGACATCGTGGAGCGTGCAATGCTTGCAGCTGCCGAGTTTCAACAATTCACTCAGGAAGAGACTGATCATGTGGTTGAAGCGGTTTACAAGGCCGGTTTCAATGCCCGTGTTGATCTTGCGCATCAGGCATTTGAGGAAACCGGTCTTGGCATATGGGAGCATAAGGTACTGAAAAATGTCATAGCAACCCAACTAGTTTACGAGTGCATAAGGCATGAGAAAACCGTGGGCATTATCTCGCGTGATCCTGTTACCGGAATCACAGAAATTGCCCGTCCACTCGGACCGGTGCTCGCTCTGGCACCCGCTACCAACCCGACATCAACGGTACTGTTTAAAATTCTGATTTGTATGAAAACCAGAAATCCGGTTATAATCCGACCTCATACATCAGCCAGGAAGTGTTGTCGTGAAACGGTACGAATCTGTTATGAAGCTGCGCTTAATGCCGGAGCTCCTGAGGATTGCATCCAGATTACAGGTGGAATGAGGGATTTTACACAGGTTCTGATGTCGCACCCCGGAATTGCTCTTATCCTTGCCACAGGAGGCACAAGCCTTGTCAAAGCTGCGAACAGTTCGGGCAATCCTGCCATTGGTGTCGGTCCCGGAAATGTGCCCGTTTATATCGATGAAAGTGCCGATATCCCGTTCGCCGTTTCCAATATAATCGCATCAAAGACCTTCGACAATGGAACGATATGTGCCAGTGAACAAGCCATTGTTGTGGAAAAGAGCCTGGCTGAAAAAGTCAGGGAAGAATTCATCCGGCAAAAATGCTATTTTCTGAATTCTGAAGAGACCATGAAGGTGGGCAGGATTGCCTTCAATCCCGAGCAGGAGATCATGTCACCGTTTATTGTGGGTCAACCTGTTGAAGTCATTGCCCGGAAAGCAGGAATTGTGGTTCCTGAAGGAACGAGGCTTTTGATTGCTCCGATCGACGGGGTTGGAAAGGGTTATCCGTTATCCTATGAGATCCTTGCTCCTTTGCTTGCATTCTATTCAGCAAAAGATTATCATTCGGCAATTAATATTTGTATTGACCTGAATTACCTGGGCGGTTTAGGCCACAGCGCCGGTATATACGCAAACGATGAAAAAAGGATCGCTGAGTTTTCCGGACTTATCAATGTAGGAAGAATACTGGTAAACTCTCCCACCTCCCAGGGCGCTGTGGGTGGGATATATAATAACCTGACACCATCGCTGACACTGGGTTGTGGAACAGGTGGGAAGAATATCACTACGGAGAATATCACAGCGAAGCACTTACTGAATATTCAAAGGGTTTGTTACAGAAAGGTGAATAAGAACTGGGAAGAAATGGATCTGAACCGGTATTATGACACTTCTCTGGATGAAGCTCAACTTATTAAAGAATATACAAAAAGTCACTAAATCATACAACCATGTTAACCATTCAACACCAACCCGAGAATGACCTCCTGGTATTTTTGTTTTCAGGGAGGCTTGACACTGTTGCAAGTGGATCCATTTCAGAAGAAATCGGACGCAGGATTGATAAGATCAGGGAGGAAACCGGGAACATCCCTTACAGAGTTGTTTTCGATGTCAATGAGGTTGACTATATCTCATCATCTTTTATCAGGATATGTGTCAACACTGCAAAACAATCCCAATTAAAGGGTTTCTCAATCATCAATTGTAAACCATTCCTGAAAAGCACATTCAAGATTTCGGGGCTCGATAAAATCCTTAATGTTTCATAGCCCGACGCCCAAAATCTGAATCAGGTTACTGTTAAACAGCCTGGGTTGTGTTATTCAACAGGAAAAGAGTTCCCGCGTTTGAGGTAACCCCGATTCTTCAAAGCCTGGTAACAAGATGGCCGGTTTTATCCCCGTGGATCGCCTTTCAATGGCATTTTGGCCATTTTCTCGACTTCCAGGCTCGGGAATCCGAATTCCTCAACAATTCGCCCCTTGATGAGATACACGCCATCGCCTCTGAACGGGTACTCCGTCACTGCCTTTGGAAAATGTACCGTATCGAAGAAGTGTCCGTTGACATCGATAAAAGTACCGAAATGCATCCATTCCTTCTTCACGGTCCTAACATACTTGATCGTGACAAGCAATCCCATCATTCTGCGTGTTTTACCAATATTTTCCGACATCTCATGAGCCAGGATATCTCCCCTGAATTTCGTTTCAAGGAGGTCGAAGTAGCTGTGTGATACCGGGAACCCCAGCAATTCGATTTCATCGTACACATCTGCCAGCAGGTTCTGTTCAAGAACAGGGAGCTCGTATCTACGTTGTGGTAATTGACAATTGACAATTGACAATTGACAATTAACGGGTATTTCGGAGGGTTCTGGTAAAAAATGTGAAGCCGGAACTGAGACCTGAGGAGCGTCCATGGCAGAATGATTCAACTTCTTTAATGCACCAGGCTTTACAATACCCTCCTGGTTCTGGCCCTTTCCGAGCAGCATGTGCGCTTCCCATAGCAATGCGACTTTTGGTTTCCCGGTGAATCTGAAAGCGCCCACCCGAATCAGAATGATCAACTGGTCGAGGGTAACAGGCACCCTGGTGACAAAATCTTCAAGACTTCGGTAAGGGATTTCCCCGCCATTCTGTTGTCCATGATTTAGCTGCATCTCAGCTCCTTTTCGCTGCCCCACAGTTCCAACTTTATACGCTCCAACCTCCAACGCGTCTCCATTTATCATTTGCATGACGCCATTTGGTATTCGCAAATCGGCTATGCTTTTCCCCAATGCTGCCTCCAGTCCGGCCACATGAACGAAGCCCAGGAATATATCCTTTCCCTGGATACCGGTCATGTATGTACTCCGGTTCACACAAGGCGGGTGTAGGTCTGCTCCCGAAATCTTCGCTTCATTAAAGTAGACCCAGGAGGGGTAAAATCCTCCGAAATTATTGATCACACCGGTAATGAATTCAAGTGGGAAATGGGCTTTCAGGTAAAGGCTCTGGTAACTTTCAACCGCGTAGGAGGCCGAATGGGCTTTGGAGAAAGAATAACCAGCAAATGATTCGATTTGCCTCCATACCTCTTTTGTCACTTCCTCGGGATAGCCGAACTGTCTGCAATTCTCGAAGAATTTATCGATAATCCGCTGCAACTCTTTCTTCGACCGGTACTTGCCGCTCATGGCACGTCGGATCACGTCGGCATCAGCCAGATCAAGGCCCGCAAAATGGTGGCAGATCTTAAGCACATCCTCCTGGTACACCATAACCCCAAAGGTCTCTTTGAGTTGTTCTTCCATCACCGGGTGCAGGTATTTGAATTTTCCGGGATTATGAAAACGGTGAATGTATTCCTTCATCATCCCTGACCGGGCCACTCCCGGCCTGATGATCGAGCTAGCGGCAACCAGGGTCCGATAGTTATCGCATCTCAGTTTTTTTAACAATCCCCGCATAGCCGGGCTTTCAACATAGAAACATCCGATGGTCCTTGCACTTCTTAGTTGCTCCTTGACCAGTTCGTCTTCCTTGAACGATCTGACATTATGTACATCAATGCTAATCCCCTGGTTCCTCCTTATTAATGCTGCTGTCTCATAAATATGTCCGATACCCCGCTGGCTCAGTATATCCAGTTTTTCAAACCCGATGTCCTCTGCCACATACATGTCGAATTGTGTTGTCGGAAAGCCCTTGGGCGGGAGATCAAGCGCCGTGTAATTGGTGATGGGTTCTTCAGAGATCAGTACCCCGCCTGCGTGAATACTGCGCAGGTTGGGAAAATCCGCCATCATTTCACCCAATTCACTGATTTTGCGAATTATATGATTCTTATGAATGGCCTCTTCAGGAGATTTCAGGAATGCGTCAATTTCGACCTTGGGAAGGCCGTGTACCTTTCCCAATTCCCGGTAGATCGATTTATCGCGAAAGGTCGACATGGCGCCCAACAAGGAGGTATGTTCATGACCGTATCGTTTGAAAATGTAATCGATCACTTCGTTCCGCTCTTTCCATGAATAGTCGATGTCGAAATCGGGGGGGGAGGTTCTTTTGGGATTGATGAACCGTTCAAAATAGAGATCGAGTTCAATCGGATCAACGTCGGTGATCCTCAGGCAATATGCGACCATGCTGTTGGCCCCGCTTCCGCGTCCCACGTGATAAAAGCCGCGCGACATCGAATAACGGATAATGTCCCAGGCTATAAGAAAATATGCAGCAAAACCCATTTTGTCGATTATATCAAGCTCTTGCCGGATCCTGCGCATCGCTTCCCCGTTGTTGTTTCTGTATCGATAGCTAACTCCATCGTGCGCAAGTTTTTCAAGCAGGATACAGTCATCATAACGGCTTCCCGTAAAGGTCTTTTTATTCTTACATGGCTTGAAATCAAAATCGATATTACATGTTTCAATGATCCGGATTGTATTGGTGAGAATCTCGGGAAAATCCCTGCACAATTCCAGCAGTTCCGGCACCCTCAGCATAAACTCGTCGGTAGCTGCAACCTGGTGTGATTCCAGCCGGGTCAGCAATACATTGTGATCAACAGCCCTGAAATTACGGTGCAGCTCATACTCCTTTTCATTCCGAAAAGTAACAGGAGCCAATAGTACCATGCGGGGAACAAGGTCCCGGTGGCGTGAAAGCAACAACGGATTGAGTTCTGAAGGGCGAATGCCAACGAAAGTGAAAGGCGAAATAGTGAAATGGCTAAATGGCGAGATAATTGATTGATTTAAATTATTTTTCACTATTTCACCATTTCGTTTTTCACTTTTCGTTTTTTCGATATTTGCCAGTGGCAATATCCAGTACACATTTCCCAATTGCTCTGGCACATCGGGCAATGGATGACCGGTGAGGTTGTGCCGGCTCAGGAAATCGTTCAATTCACGGAAACCATCATTGTTTCGTGCCAGTCCCACATAAAGCAACGTGTCATTGCGCCTGAACTCAATGCCCGCGATCGGTCTGATGGCTTTTTCACGACAAACCGATATAAATTCCATGATTCCTGTGGAATTGTTGATGTCGGTCAACGCCATGGCGGGCGCAATATCTCTGACGACAGTTGCGGCCAGACCTGATGCGGTCCGGCAAGCTGGTTCCGATGCCACGCCACCAGCCCTATTGGAATAGGCAGTAACCGCCTCGTCTACAAGCGTTTCAACCGACATCGTGCCGTAGCGGAGTGAATAGTATGAGTGGCAGTTGAGAAACATATATAAAATGGCGAAATAGCGAAATAGCGATTTTCTTGATTATTTTTTAATCAAAGCAACGATAACAATATAATCAAAAAAAATGATGGGGTGGAAGAAAAATATATTTGTATTTTACCCGATATTTTCGTAATTTTGTTTTTAATTTTATCGGGTAAAATAATAATCTTTCTTTATGATTCGAAGATATATTCTTGATGAAATAAAATCTCATCTGAACCAGCCGGAAATGACATTTATCAGCGGAGCAAGGCAAGTGGGCAAAACAACCCTCATGAACCTGCTGATGGCTGATCTCGTTAAGACCGGGAAGCGGGTGATTTCTTTAAGCCTCGATTTCGAAAACGACGAAGTGTTCTTCAGCTCTCAAGCCAGGCTGATCGAACGCATCCGCCTTGAATTCGGAGATGAACCGGGATATGTTTTTCTAGATGAGATCCAGCGCAAGGAAAATGCCGGGATATTCCTGAAGGGTCTTTTCGATATGAAGCTTCCCTGGAAATTCGTTATTTCCGGATCCGGAAGCATCGAATTAAAGGAAAAGATTTATGAGTCCCTTTCAGGCAGGAAAAGAATTTTCGAAGTGTATCCTGTCACATTCCATGAATTCCTTGATTTTCGGACGGGGTACAAATATTCCAAGCGAGTGAAAGACTTTGTCAATCTCAACACACAGAAATCCCTCGAATTTCTCAACGAGTATCTGAACTTCGGCGGTTATCCGCGGGTGATCACATCCCAAACAATCAGGGAAAAGATCCTCACGATCAACGAAATCTTTCAATCTTATATCGACAGAGATATCAGACAAGTTATTAAAGGAGCGCAACCCGAAGCCTTTAAGAGGTTAATCCGGCTTCTTGCTGCTCAGACAGGTCAAATGATCAATCTGAGTAACCTTTCGAATGAAGCGCAACAGTCTTCTCCGACCATTCAAAAAAATCTTTGGTTGGCTCAAAAGACCTATTTTATCAGGCTGATTGAACCATTTTTTAATAATCCGGCAAAAGAAATCACAAAATCACCTGTTTTATATTTTTCCGACCATGGCATGCGAAACTTCGCCATTTCATCCTTTGGAAATATACAAAACAGGCAGGACTATGGTTTTGCATTTCAGAATCTTGTAGGGAACACGCTGCTACAAAAACTGTACGGAACTCCGTTCACCTTACATTACTGGCGAACCACCGATAAAGCCGAAGTCGATTTTGTCATTTCACGTCAAAGGGACCCGATTCCTGTGGAAGTCAAATTTTCAAACCTCAATAAGCCTTCTGTTACCCGGTCGCAGCGCAGTTTCATTGAAAAATATCACCCGTCAGAGGCCTGGGTCGTTAATCTTACTTACTCCAATGTCACTGAGATCGGGTCAACGAATATCAGGTTCATTCGTTTTTTTGATCTCCCTGTTGTTCTTGATGAACTGGTTTCTTCCATTGAAAAGGTTTTTCTTGCAGAGGAATCGAGATTCCCATATGGTTTACAAGGAAGGAAAAAAAATGGTGAAAAGCGAAAGACGAAAAGCGAAATACAGCATCGTACTGCTCCATAAGGAATGTTTATCCATTAATCCGTCAACCATCAAAAGGGAATACGCTTTTTAAAAATCTTTGCCATTTTGCTTTTCACTATTTCGCTACTTCGCTACCTGCATACGCCACTCCCCTCCTCACGATCTTCTGCCCGTACTTTCTCCGAATCCGGTCAAGGGCCTGGTAGAGGCTGACCATCTCCAGGTTATCGTCGAACATGTTCAGTTGGGGATTGCCTGAGATCAACCCGCTGAAGCGTACTCCGATTAGGCGGATCAGCATCCTGCGCTGGTAGAGGCGGTCGAAAAGCTCCTTCACGACCGGGATGAGCTGGTGGTCGAAAGACGTATAGGGCACCTGCTTCTGCAACGTATGCGTATCGAAATTGGAATAGCGGATCTTGACGGTAATGCAGGATGTCAGCTTTTGCTTGTCGCGCAGTTCAAAGGAGATCTTTTCCACCATTTTCACGAGGATCTCCTTCATCCGGATGATGTCGATGCTATCCTGGTCGAAAGTGGATTCGGTGCTGACCGATTTGGCTTCATGGTAGGGATAGACCGGGGTGGTATCAATGCCGTTGGCCTTTTCCCAGATCACGATGCCATTCTTTCCAATCACGCGTTCCATCATATCGACAGGTATCCGGCTGAGGGTGTCGATGGTCACCACCCCCATGGAGCGCAGCAAGCGGTAGGTTTTCTCCCCGATCATCGGGATCTTGCGGATCGAAAGCGGCGCCAGGAAAGGTTGTACGGCATCGCAGCCCACGAAGAGTTCCCCGTTAGGCTTGGCCTCTCCCGTTGCAATCTTCGAAACGGTCTTGTTCACAGAAAGTCCGAAAGATATTGGCAGCCCGGTATTTTTGATGATCCGTTCGCGCAGCTCATGCGTCCACTTCTGTACTCCGAAGAAACGGTCCATTCCGGTCACGTCGATATAGTGCTCGTCGATCGATGCCTTTTCATACAGCGGGGCCTTCTCGGCAATGATCTCCGTGACATCATGTGAATACTTCGAATAGCGTTCCATGTCACCTCTGACCAGGATTGCATCACCGCACAGCGCCCGGGCCATCTTCATCGGCATGGCCGAATGGACGCCGAATTTTCTCGCTTCATAGGAGCAACTGGCTACCACGCCGCGATCGGAGGTACCGCCAATGATGACCGGTTTCCCAACCAGTTCGGGGCGAATCAGGCGCTCCACCGACACAAAGAAGGTGTCGAGGTCAAGGTGGACGATATTGCGGGAGAGAAACATAAATAGCGAAATAGCTATTTTTTTTTGTTTATTTTTTAATCATTTTTGTGACTACAATATAATCATTATATTTGCAGTGACCAAATTTTTAACCATGTTTTTCAGCAGCAACATAAAATTTTTACGGAAACGCAGGGAACGGACTCAGGACGACGTTGCCGTTGCCCTCGGAATGAAACGTTCAACCCTGAGCGGGTACGAGAATAACATCGCCCAGCCGGGATTTGAAGCCCTGATTGCTTTTTCGGGGTATTACAACGTGGCCATCGACACCCTCATCCGGGTTAACCTGACCCTGCTTCCTGAAAGCCAACTCCGGCAACTGGAGCGGGGGTACGATGTTTTTATCAAAGGTTCAAACCTCAGGATATTGACCACCACCGTCGGTTCCGACAACGACGAGAACATTGAACTTGTTTCGGAGAAAGCGAAGGCAGGGTACACCAGTGGTTTTGCCGATCCTGAATATATCAGCATTCTTCCTACATTCCGGCTCCCGTTTCTTTCGAAACAGAAAAAATACCGGACATTTCAGATTCACGGTGATTCTATGTTGCCTATTCCGCACGGGGCTTGGGTCACCGGGGTGTTTGTTCAGGACTGGATGACCATCCGGAGCAAGGATGCATACATCCTTCTCACCATGGACGAAGGGATTGTTTTCAAGGTTGTCGAAAACCGGATCAAACAGGAAGGAAAATTAATCCTTCATTCTCTGAATCCCATCTATGAACCCTTCGAGATCAATGTGACCCAGATCCGGGAAGTTTGGCATTTTGTTCATTTCATCAGTTCGCAGATCCCCGAGAATTCTCATTCTGAAACCTGTCACCTTACGCAAACGGTGAACCAAATAAAACAGGATATCAGAGCAATCCAAACTAAACTGAATATCTGACCGCCTCCCGGGATCGCGTGAATTGCTCCCCGATTGGAGGTAGACATAACTGAATCTAAGCGATTTTGCTTTCGCGAAATCTCCAAGATTCAGTATAAAACTATTATATATTGAACATTTTTAATTTATATTTGTTCAAATTTTCTAACCTAAACTACCAACTTATGAAAGTCGCAATCGTAGGATCCGGATATGTAGGATTGGTCACCGGCACATGTTTTGCCGAAGTAGGCATTGATGTCACCTGCGTTGACATCGATCAAAAAAAAATCGAGAACCTTCAGAATGGCATAATTCCAATTTATGAGCCCGGGCTGGAGGAGATGGTTCACCGAAACATGAAAAAGGACCGTCTCCACTTTACAACCAGCATAGCTGAAGCACTCGAGGACTGTGAGGTCATTTTCAGTGCTGTTGGAACTCCACCTGACGAAGACGGCAGTGCAGACCTTAAGTATGTGCTTAGTGTTGCGCGTGATTGCGGAAGATTCATGAAGAATTATCTACTAATTGTCACTAAAAGTACAGTACCTGTCGGCACTGCAGATAAAGTCCGTAAAGTGGTTGCCGAAGAGCTGAAGAGCAGGAGTGTTTCCATTGATTTTGATGTGGCATCGAATCCTGAATTTCTGAAGGAAGGAGCAGCGATCGACGACTTCCTGAAGCCGGACCGGATCGTAGTTGGTTGCGACTCGCAACGTGCAGAGGAACTGATGAAAGCGCTCTATAAACCTTTCACGCTGAATGGTCATCCAGTCATTTTCATGGACATTACTTCTGCTGAAATGACCAAGTACGCTGCGAATTCCATGTTGGCAACCAAGATCAGCTTCATGAATGACATGGCCAACCTGTGTGAGATTGTCGGGGCTGACATCAATATGGTCAGAAGGGGTATTGGCTCAGATTCAAGGATTGGCAATAAATTTATTTATCCTGGTGTGGGATATGGAGGCTCCTGTTTCCCGAAAGATGTGAAGGCTCTCATACATACTGCCGATGAATTCAAATACAATCTCAGGGTTTTAAAGGCCGTGGAAGCGGTTAATGATGATCAGAAGGAGGTTCTTTATAACAAGTTTGAACTACATTATAAGGGTGATCTTCGAGGGAAAACAGTTGCATTGTGGGGTCTTTCCTTTAAACCCCAGACTGATGACATGAGAGAGGCACCCTCGTTGAAAATCATTAAAAAGTTACTGGGATCTGGCGTCAAAGTAAAAGCATATGATCCGGTTGCAATGAGTGAGGCGAAGCGCATCCTCGGCGATTCGATTTATTACGCCCCGGACCAGTATGATGCTCTGATTGATGCCGATTGCCTGATGCTGGTCACAGAATGGCCTGAGTTTAAATTCCCCAACTTCAATATCGTAAACAAGTTGTTAAAAGCGCCGGTAATATTTGATGGCCGTAACATTTATGAGATTCCGGAAATGAAGCGTAAAGGATTCACTTATTACTGTATCGGGGTTAATATATCGCGTTAAATTCCGTCAACTGCCTCCCCTGTTCCATCGCCCGGAGGCATTCAGAAATCTCAATCGGTTAACTTGCTAAGACATAGAAAATGATCAGAAAAAAAATACTCGTCACCGGGGGCGCAGGATTTCTGGGCTCTCATTTATGCGAAAGGCTTTTAAATGAAGGCAACGAGGTAGTCTGCCTCGATAATTATTTTACCGGACAGAAACAAAACGTCGTACACTTATTGAAGAATCCGTTTTTTGAATTGATCCGTCACGATGTTATCATGCCATTTTATATTGAGGTTGATGAGATATATAATCTGGCATGTCCTGCCTCCCCCATCCACTACCAGTTCAATGCCATAAAGACCGTTAAGACATCGGTCATGGGTGCGATCAATATGCTCGGGTTGGCGAAGCGCACAAAAGCAAGAATTTTGCAGGCATCGACCAGTGAGGTTTATGGGGATCCGGAAGTACACCCTCAAGTTGAGAACTACTGGGGTCATGTCAATCCCATCGGGATCCGGTCGTGTTATGATGAGGGGAAGCGGATCGCTGAGACCCTGTTCATCAATTATCACAAGCAAAACAAGGTTCGCATCAAAATCATGCGGATATTCAACACCTATGGACCTCGTATGCATCCCAATGACGGGCGTGTGGTGTCGAACTTTATCGTCCAGGCGCTTCGAAATGAAGATATTACAATCTATGGTGACGGGAGTCAGTCGAGAAGTTTCTGCTATGTGGACGATTTGCTTGAAGGGATGATCCGGCTGATGAATTCGAGGGAAGAATTCACCGGCCCCGTCAACATTGGCAATCCTAATGAATTCACAATCCTTGAACTTGCACAAAAAGTGATAGGTCTGACAGGTTCCAGATCCAAGATCATTCACATGCCACTTCCATCCGACGATCCGACCCAGCGCAAGCCTGATATCACACTTGCCAGGAAAGAGTTGAGATGGGAACCAACAGTAATGCTTGAAGAAGGGTTGCTTAAAACCATCAACTATTTTAAAACCATAATCTGAATCCTCGATCAATGAAAGTCCTTGTCACGGGTTCCAATGGTCAGTTGGGAAATGAGATCAGGCGATTGGCTCCACAATTTCCTGAATTAACATTCATCCACACCGACATTCAGGAGTTGGACATCACCAGTGAAAAAGCACTGGAAGGGTTTTTCGAAGTGGAAAAGCCTGAAGTTGTAATCAATTGCGCAGCGTACACGGCAGTTGATAAAGCGGAACAGGAGGAAACTCTGGCTTACCTGATCAACTCCAATGCTGTCGGCAACCTGGCCAGGGTTACTGCCCGCAACCAGGCGCATTTGATCCACATTTCCACTGATTATGTTTTCGATGGCAGGGGATTCAGGCCCTATACCGAAACGGATGTTGCCAACCCTGTCTCAACGTACGGGAAAAGTAAATTTGCCGGTGAAAAAATGATCCAGTCCCACGCAGTTTCCAGCACAATTATCAGAACTTCCTGGCTGTACTCTGAATTTGGTGGTAATTTCGTAAAGACCATCCTGAAACTTGCCCTAGAACATGGGAAAATCAATGTCGTATATGATCAGATCGGATCACCGACTTATGCCGGTGATCTTGCAGAAGCAATCCTGATAATTATTCGGGATCAGCGGTTAACTGAACATGTGGAGGTTTTTCATTATGCCAATGAAGGGGCGGTCAGCTGGTTAGATTTTGCTCATGCCATCATTGAACTGACGGGAATCGAATGTACCCTCAACGCGATTGAAACCAAAGATTTTCCGCGGCCGGCTGTGCGTCCTTTTTACAGTGTTCTGAATAAAACAAAGATAAAAAACAGGCTGCAGATTGAGATTCCATACTGGCGCAACAGTTTAAAAGTGTGTCTTGACCGGCTGATGAATCAGGAATAATGAACACCGAAAATCGTTAATAAAATTATGATTAATACCGATGCTGAAATCACGAGACGTGCCCAGGTATGGCTGTCTGAAAATTTCGACGAAGAAACCCGACAAGCAGTTGCTTCGATGATGGAATCCAATCCATCTGAGCTGATCGATTCTTTTTACCGGGATCTGGAATTCGGAACCGGTGGATTGCGTGGAATCATGGGAGCCGGCACGAACAGGATGAATAAATACACCGTCGGGATGGCAACGCAAGGGCTGGCCAATTATCTGAAGCGGATGTTTCCATTTGTTCAGCCTGTTAGCGTTGTCGTTGCACATGACAGCAGGAACAACAGCAGTTTTTTCGCAGAAATCGTCGCCCAGGTCTTTTCTGCCAACGGGTTTCGGGTTTACCTGTTCGAAGGGCTTCGCCCGACCCCGGAATTGTCATTTGCGATCAGACATTTCAGGTGCCAGAGTGGTGTTATGATAACAGCTTCTCACAACCCGAAAGAATATAACGGATACAAAGCCTATTGGGATGATGGGGCGCAGATGATCACTCCCCATGACGAGAATGTAATCAGGGAGGTTAAAATGATCACTTCCGTTGAAGATGTTCTCTGGAAAGGAAATCCGGAGCTGGTTATCCCCATCGGGTCAGAGACAGACTGTCTGTACCTGGATCAAATTGCCGCGTTATCACTTTCGCCGGATGCGATTAAACGAAACAAAAATCTGAAGATCGTATATACCCCTTTACACGGGTGCGGCCGTACCCTGGTTCCTGAGATTTTAAAGCGGTTCGGGTTTAAAAATGTTACTATCGTCAGCGAACAAGCCACTGCCGATGGCAATTTTCCGACAGTCCATTCGCCCAATCCTGAGGAACATGAAGCGCTGAACATGGGTATACATCTGGCAGAGGAATTACAAGCTGATCTTGTCATGGCTACTGACCCGGATGCTGACCGGGTGGGGATTGCAATTCGAAACCTCCGGGGGAAAATGATCCTCCTGAATGGAAATCAAACGGCTGCCCTGTTATTTTACTACATACTGACCCGGTGGAGTGAAAGAAAAAAGTTGACGGGTAGGGAGTACATTGTCTCTACCATCGTGACCACCCGGTTACTCTCAGAAATTGCGCGGAAGTTCGGTGTTGATTATTTTGAAAGTCTGACGGGGTTCAAATTCATTGCCGATGTCATCCGAAAGCATGAGAATGATCAGATCTTCATCATCGGGGGTGAGGAGAGTTACGGGTACCTGATCGGGGATTTTGTCCGTGATAAGGACGCCGTAAGTTCCTGTGCCATGATCGCAGAAGCTGCAGCGTGGATGGCTGATCGGGGTAAGACACTTTTTGATCTGTTGCAGGAGATCTATCTTGTATTCGGCTTTTATAAAGAGACCCTGCTCTCGGTGACAAAAAAGGGAAAAACGGGTGCCGAGGAGATCCAGCGGATGATGTTTGAGTACCGAAATCATCCTCCTGACACGATCAATAATTCAAAGGTTGTCTGCATAAAGGATTACCAGGAGCTTATCGAAAGGGATATCTTAAATGGAACCACCAAAAAGATAGATCTGCCCGTTTCCAATGTTCTTCAATTTATTCTGGAGGATGGAAGTATCATCAGCATGCGTCCATCGGGAACTGAACCCAAAATTAAATTCTATTTTGGTGTAAGGCAAAATCTTCAGTCATCCGGGGAATTCGAAATCACTGAAGAACGGCTTGACCGCAAGATCAGCGGAATCATTACCGCTCTGAATCTTAAATAGATGTGATACTTTCGTTCATACAGACACTGCTGATCCTTTTCGGAGTCCATGCCGATTTCCAGGATCGCGATCCAATGCCGGATGTTCAGGTTGAGCAATCCGACACCATTAAAATAAGAAAGGGTACCTATTTTCTTACAAAGTCACTGGTCGTTGAAATTCCCGGCGACACCTTTTTTCTGGTCACAAATCAGCAAATGTTTTCAAATGATTCACTTGCGCAATCAAGGTCCAGAACATTTTATGACACCCTGTATAAAAAGCTATCACGCAAGAAAATAACCCGGCTCCTTTATCCCCTTGCATTCGTGGAACCGCAGCCTGTGAATCCGGTCCGGAATGAACAGGTGGTTAAAAGCACCACGGATTTTGAATCATTTAAAGGTAAAGTAATCCGGAATATCCGGATCGTGATTCTGTCGCCTTTCGGGACATCCATATTTGACACATTGCGGGTGTCAACATCCGGGGCAGGCAGAGCCCTTAACAATGTGCACTTGAACACCCGAAAATTTGTCATAAAACGGAATCTGCTATTTAAGAAAGGCGATCGGATCAATCCCGCTGAGATCGCCGAGAATCAACGTATTCTGAAGGATCTTGATTATATCGATGATGCCCGGATCCTGCTGAAAGGAACCGGGATACTGTCTGACAGTGTAGATGTCACAGTCATCGCCAAAGATGTCTGGTCGATCGGGATTGATATTCCCGGGGTAACCGTAGAACGGATCACCGTTCGACTTTATGATGCCAATTTCCTGGGACTGGGTGATAGACTGACCGTCAATACTTCAGCCGACCTTTACCGTGCCCCGTTTTTTTTAATCAGCGGTTTATCCTACAAGTATTCAAATATTGGTGGAAGCTTCATTGATGGAATAATCGAGTATTCTGCCGGAGATGAGGGTGGAAGAAATTTCAGAGTGGGGCTGAACCGTTCGTTTCTAACGAACCAGACTAAATGGGGTGGAGGTTTAAACGCTGCATTTGTGAAAGACATTTATGAGTTGACCGACAGCACCGATATCATATCATTTTACAACCAACAGGGGGCATGGTTTGGCAAAGCATTTCCATTAAAAAACCTTAAAAACAATCAACGGATCATCGTTACTGCAGGAATCTACCTGAAACAGTTTACCTCCCGGCCATTGGTGACAATCGATTCCAACCGAGCCTATTACAACCAGGAACAATTTCTGACTTCGGTTTCTTTTTCCAGCAATAACTACTATCTGACAGAATATGTTTCAAAATTCGGAAAAGTGGAGAATTTACCATATGGTGCTCTTGTTCAAATTACGGCAGGTCTTGATCACACCGATTACTATTTACGATTTTATTCAGGTGCCCGGTTATCTGCAGGTAATTATTTTCGGAATTTTGGTTTTCTCGAAGGATATTTGAAATTCGGTGGTTTTTTGAATCGGACTTCCTTTGAGGACGCTGTTTTTAAGGTGAATCTAAGATATTTTACCCCGTTATACAAATCTCCCGATAAACGGTTTAAATTCCGTGCCTATCTGAATTCAGATTACAGGACCGGGATCAATCTGCGATCCAACAATCTGGATGCATATGATGCGAACCTGGATTTCAGGATCAACAAGGTCAATTACTACGATGATTTTTACGGAACTGAAATGTTTTATTCGAGGGCGATCCTTGTCGCCTTCACGCCATGGAACTTTTATGGTTTTAACTTTGCTCTGACGGCGAATTTTCAGATCGGGTTGGTCGCGCAGAAACACGAATATCTTTTTCAAGAGCCTTTTTTCAGTGGAATCGGGCTGGGCGTTCTCATCAAAAATGATAACCTTGTTTTTCCTCCTTTCCAGATTTCAGCCACCATTTATCCTTCACCGGCGGGAAATCTGAGCAGATTTCAATATTTGTTCAGCTCGGTCCCGGAAATCCAGTATTATGATTTTGTTCCCGGGGCACCGTATGAGGAAACACTTGGAAACTGATTGTCGTTTCATATATTTGTGAAAAAAAATGATCCATGAATGAAGAGCATCAATCCGGGAATGATGAACCGGTTTACTCCAGGCATGTTCTGGATTTTCTCACCGTGGCCAATGAGTACTGTTTATCGCTTGAAAAGAGCCAGCAGTATACCCGGTACGAATTGTTTTCGTTTTTACAGAAGATAGCACCCATGATCTATCTCAAGGCGGTTCTGCTCCCTGATACAGAATCGTCGGATGAGGAGGCAACCGAACATTTTGTCACCGAGGAAGAATGGGAAACAATGTTTAACGAACTGTACAGGAAATTCGGGGAAAATGACTCATTTTCGTATGTCGATCTTCGTGAAAACAGCCATCATGACCCGATAAAGGCAAGTCTGGCAGAGTGTTTCACGGATGTTTACCAGGACCTTCGCGATTTTATACTGCTTTATCAGAAACCCCGGAAGGCTCATAAAGAAAATGCGGTCAGGGAGTGCAGGAAGTTATTTGAGAACCGTTTCGGGTACCGTTTACTGATTGCGCAGGCTGCTATTCACAATATTCTTTATGTATCAACTGACAATATATACGAATTTTAATTTCACATTACTATTTTAAAATAGCTTTACTTTAATATATTTGTATAAAATATCTACTATGATAGACCGGAAGAAATTCAATGAAAATTTCCAATATTTCGACAAAGAAATTATTATTGAGATTATTGACATCTTCTTTTCTGAGTACGATGAACGTTTTGAAAAGCTTTCAAAAAACGTGAAGGAACAGGATTTCGTTCAGTTGAAATTTAACGCGCACAGTTTGAAAGGGGTCGTTGCAAATTTCATGGATCCGGTCACCATTGATCTTTCCCGGAGACTGGATGAAGCAGCGAAAAACAAAGAAACTGCCGGACTCGATATCCTTTACCAGGATCTGGTTGAAAATACCGCCAAATTGCTTGAGGAACTGAAGGTTATCCGGAAAGAACTCACTTCCTGATCTCTAACTTGTCAAGCCTGTTAAGCCCTTCTACTGCCTTATCGTAGTTTACCAGAATTTTCAGGGCTTGTTTATAATCCTCCCGGGCATGAGCATAATCACAGGAAAGTTCATACGCGTATCCCCTGTTATAGTAAGCCTGGTAATACATGGGGTCCTTTTTCAGGGCTTCATCAAAGAAACGGATTGATCTTTTAAAGTCCTTCAGGTAAACCAGATATATGTAACCAATGTTGTAAGGAGCATCCCGGAAAGAAGTGTCAATCCGGGCCAAATTTGTATAGATCGAAACGGCTTTTTCGTATTGACCCGTTTCCTGGTAGAACATACCAAGCATGTAGAGCGCTTCTTTGCTATCAGGCCGCAGGTTGAGCGCATTTTTCAGGTAGGTTTCGGCAACTCTGTCTTTACGAATCGAAAAAAGTTCACCCAGTTCGATATATGCTTCGTAGAATTCCTGATTTTTATCGGCTGCTTTCAGAAGGTCGCCCACTGCACGGTTTGTGTCGCCCTGTTCGAGCAGTCCGATAGCCCGGGTATAGTGTGCCTGAGCATTATTATGATCAAGTGTTAACAACTCATTGACCGTGGCATAACAGTCTTTATAATCCTTGACAATCAGATACAATTTTGCCAATTTCAACAAAGCCTTAGTGTTTCCCGGTTCCAGTTCCCTGGCTCTGAGAAGAGCGTCGCGGCTGTTATCGGGTTGCCCCATTACCAGGTAGGTATCAGAGAGTGTGATATAATATTCACCCTTCCTGGAATCGATGGATATTGCTTTATTGACATCTCTGAGCGCCAGGTCAAGTTGTTTGTCGAAAATATAGTATTGCGCTCTTGTGTTATAGAGTTCCGCATTGGAGGCGTCTTCTCGGATCTTTTCCGTAAGTTGTGAGATCCTCGATTTGATGGTATCGCCGGCATCGCGGGCCTGATTTTTTTCGGCTGCACGGTCACACGAAGCCAGCATCCACCAAATCGCCAGAAAACCGAAAATGATTTTTTTCATCAGAGGATCACTGTGAATTAATAGTTTCTTTGATTTTTTTCTCGAGTTCATCGGCAAGCTCAGGATTATCCTGGATGATCTTTTTCACAGCATCCCTACCCTGTCCCAGTTTGGTATCGCCATAACCGAACCAGGAACCGCTTTTCTTTATAATATTCATTTCAGTGGCGAGGTCAATAATCTCATAACCCCTCGAAATTCCTTCACCGAAGATGATATCAAATTCTGCTTTTCGGAAGGGAGGCGCCACTTTATTTTTTACAACTTTAACTTTAACATGGTTGCCGATAATTTCCTCTCCTTCCTTTAACTGGGTTTGTCGCCGGATATCGATCCTTACTGAGGCGTAGAATTTAAGCGCGTTACCGCCGGTTGTTGTCTCAGGGTTACCGAACATGACACCGATCTTCTCGCGTAACTGGTTGATAAAGATACAGCACGTTGCGGTTTTACTGATGGTGGCTGTAAGCTTTCTCAGGGCCTGTGACATCAGTCGGGCCTGAAGGCCCATTTTTGAGTCGCCCATTTCTCCCTCGATTTCACTTTTCGGAGTTAGTGCAGCAACCGAATCGATGACAATGATGTCGATGGCGCCGGAACGGATCAGGTTTTCTGTAATCTCCAGCGCCTGTTCCCCATGATCAGGTTGCGACACCAGCAGGTTTTCCACGTCCACGCCCAGTTTTCCGGCATAGAACCGGTCGAATGCATGTTCGGCATCGATAAATGCCGCAATTCCTCCGCGTTTTTGTGATTCCGCGATTGCATGGAGAGCCAGCGTTGTTTTCCCGGATGATTCGGGTCCGAAGATCTCTATGACCCTTCCTTTGGGAAATCCGCCGATCCCCAGGGCTGCATCCAGTCCGATGGAGCCGGTAGGAATTACGTCAACGGCTTCAATTGCGTGATCGCCAAGCCGCATTATGGTTCCTTTTCCATAAGTTTTCTCAAGCTTGTCAAGGGTCAGTTGCAAAGCTTTTTCCTTTTCCTTGTTTACTTCTGTAGCCATAAGTTTTCCTCCTTTTTCAGGGTCATGAAGTTTCACAGTCACGAAATCTTACGACCCACATTGGGGTTTGTTAACTCCCCGGTTAATAATCCAGTTCCTTCAGGATCTGGGCAGTGTGATTTTTTGTGTCGACTTTCGAAAAAATATGCTCGATAACACCTTCTTCGTTCAGTATATACGTTATCCGAAGAATACCTTCATAAGTTTTCCCGTAAAGTTTTTTTTCACCCCACGCCCCATAATCCCTGATGATAATTTTTGTTTTATCGGGAATCAGTATGAAAGGTAATGCATTTTTTTCTGAAAATTTTTGGTGTGAGATTTCGTCGTCGGCACTAACCCCGATTATAACAAAGCCTTTTGCGGTCAGAAGTTGATAATTATCTCTCAGGTTACACGCTTCTGCGGTACACCCGGGAGTCAAATCCCCGGGATAAAAATAGAGAATTACCTTTTTCCCTTTTAAGTCTTTTAATGAGATGCTCTTCCCAGATTGGTCCCTGAAAGCAAAATCGGGGGCACGATCACCTATCTTTAAATTTCTCATATTCCGACATTTGAATAACCCTGTGAACGCAAGTCCGCGGATTCAAAATTATTAATATAAAGGTCTTCAACCGGAATTTCCGGCATCAAGTTATTAACAGATTCACCCTTTAAACTTAGTCAGGAAATACTCGCAATAGTTCGCCAGTCCACAGGAAACACATTTGGGATTCCTTGCCATGCAAACGTACCTGCCATGCAGGATCAGCCAATGGTGCGCCACCGATCGCTGATTTTCCGGTATATACTTAATAAGTTGATTTTCTGCCTGCAACGTGTTCTTTGCACGGGTTGTCAAACCGATTCGTGCTGCTACGCGAAAAACATGTGTATCAACTGCAAGCGCCGGCTTATGGAAGAGTACGGAAGCAAGGACGTTGGCTGTTTTGCGACCTATCCCCGGAATTTTTTGCAGCTCCGTTACTTCTTCCGGAAAGTTCCCGCCGAAATGTTGCAGTACAGTCTGTGCCATTGCAATAAGATTCCGGGTTTTGTTGTTCGGATAGGAACAACTTTTAATCAACCCGAAAACTGCCTGCGAATCAGCTTGTGCGAGTTCCGTTAGATCGGGAAAAATCCTGAAAAAATCAGGTGTGATCATGTTGACACGCTTATCGGTACATTGTGCTGACAAAACAACTGCAACAGCCAGTTCGTAAGGTGATTTATACTTCAGCTCTGTTTGTGCATCCGGATTATGTTCACGAAAATAGCTGAGAACCTTTTCGAAACGTTCTTCTTTTTTCATATCCATATCTGAAATGATTATTTCCCCCGCAGGATCGTCACAGAACCCTTGAAGACATCATCACTGTATTGACCGTGACATTTCAGGATATAAAAATAGGTTCCGTCAGAAAGGTTCCCGCCATCCCAATCCTCGCTCTTGTAGTTGTCCTGGTGAAATACCTTTTTCCCCCACCGGTCGAAGACCATGAATTCGTTGCTCAGGTATGCCTGTCGGTAATCCTCCCGGTCTGATTCGTCTTTGATCTTGATTTTGAATTTATCATAGATCCCATCACCGTTAGGCGTAAAAATATTCGGGATAGATAGCTCAACAACCTTGACCAGGAGTTCAACCAGCAGTGTTGTGTCACAACCGTTGAGGTCGGTAAAACTGAGCCTGACATTGAATTTTCCGGTGCGGTCGTAAGTATGGTAAGCCGGGTTTGCATTCTGAATTTTGGCGCTATCCCCGAAATCCCAGGTCCAGTTCAACATCTGTACCCTCATGGAATCGGGAAATTGTACCTGGATATTCGGGTTTGTCAAATAGACCGTATCTTTTGGAAGAATGTCAAAGGTGACTTTAGGAGATTTCAGTACATCAACAAAATAAGTGGTATCGATATGGCATCCAACAGAGTCGGTAACAGTGAGGGTATATTTACCCCGACAAAGTCCGAACACAATGGTATCCTGAGAATGTCCACCATTCCAGTCATAGATGTATGGCGGATAGATACTGAACGGAACGCCGCCAGATATCGCGGTTTTAAATTGTCCTTTACATTCGCTCGGGCAGCCGAGTGGATTGTACCGGTACAGGGTGTCCACATTGATTTTTGGATGCATCGTCAACCGGGCATCATTGCTTGTATCTATCTCGCTGCCCATGGTAACGATGCACCTGTAAATTCCGGTGTTCGATCCACTCACAAACGGAATTGCATAAAGGGAATCCAGGGCATCCGGGATATCAACCAGATTTTTCTGCCATTGATAGGTCACCGTGGTAGTAACAGTACCCGAAATATCTGCCACAAATGCAACGCTGTCGCCATAGCACAGCAATGTATCCACAGGTCTCACGGTTACCGTGATCTGAGCAGTCGCGGCATAAGTGAAGAGGCATAAGGCAAAGACGAGGAAATGTTTCATCAGAGGTTATAAACAGGCACAAAAATAAGAATTTCTTTGGATTTTATAACGACAGGCGACAGGTGTTATTATCCACAGGAAAGCGAAAAACCGGTCAAAACGGCCGGTCAGTTAAAGAAAATCATGACAGATTTTCAACAGATCCATAAGGTATCCACATGGCAAAGAGTTTGTGACCTTCACAGCCAAACAAAAAGTATAAGCGAGCCGTTCCGGTTATCGAAAGCCGGAAAGGTTAAAATAAAGTGTATCCTATGAATTATAATCAATTCACAATCAAATCGCAGGAAGCGATACAAAAAGCAGGCGAAATAGCAAATGCTTTTCAGAACCAGTCGGTAGAGAACCTGCATTTATTAAAAGGAATTCTTAGTGTGGACGAAAACGTCGTACCCTACCTGCTTAAAAAGAACAATGTCAGTGTCGAAAAGGTTCTTTCTGCAACCGAACAAAAGCTGTATGCATTACCGAAAGTAAGCGGAGGGGAGCAGTTTTTATCGAATGATACAACCCGGGCGCTTCAGAAGGCAACAGATTATTCGAAAGCCATGAAGGATGAGTTTGTATCGCTGGAGCATCTTTTACTGGGGATATTATCGGTTAGTGATCAGGCATCTCAAATTTTAAAGGATCAGGGGGTAACTGAAAATGATCTCAAGACGGCAATTCGTCAGCTCCGGCAGGGTTCGACGGTAAAAAGTCAGACGGCTGAGGAGACCTATCATGCATTGAGTAAATATGCCCGGAACCTGAACGATCTGGCAAGGGACGGCAAGTTGGATCCCGTCATCGGCCGTGATGAGGAGATCCGGAGGATTCTTCAGATATTATCAAGAAGAACCAAAAACAATCCGATCCTGATCGGGGAGCCTGGTGTTGGAAAGACCGCCATTGCCGAAGGTCTTGCCCATCGAATCATCGACGGGGACGTTCCTGAGAATCTGAAATCGAAGCAGATATATTCACTTGACATGGGTGCATTGATAGCCGGTGCGAAGTACAAGGGTGAATTTGAAGAGCGTTTGAAAAGTGTTGTGAAGGAGGTAATCGGAAGTGACGGGGAGATCATCCTGTTTATCGATGAGATTCACACCCTGGTCGGCGCCGGTGCCAGCGAGGGGGCAATGGATGCAGCCAACATCCTCAAGCCGGCTTTGGCACGAGGTGATTTAAGGGCGATCGGCGCGACGACCCTCAAGGAATATCAACGGTATTTCGAGAAGGACAAAGCACTGGAGCGCAGGTTTCAGCAGGTCATGGTACTGGAGCCGGACACACTGGATGCAATATCGATCCTTCGCGGTTTGAAGGAACGTTATGAAACGCACCATCAGGTCAGGATCAAGGATGAAGCAATCATCGCTGCAGTCGAATTGTCGCAACGATACATTTCCGAGCGTTTTCTTCCGGATAAAGCCATCGACCTCATCGATGAAGCAGCTTCAAAACTCCGGCTTGAAATAAATTCTTTACCCGAGGATCTGGAGAAGATTGAAAGGCGGTTAAGACAAATGGAGATTGAGCGGGAGGCCATTAAGCGCGAAAATGACGGGGAACGGCTCAAGGCTTTGAACAATGAAATCGCCAACCTCAAGGAGGAGCAGAAAAGCCTGCGTGCCAAGTGGAAATCGGAGAAGGAGCTTGTCGATAAAATCCAGAACCGCAAAAATGAAATCGAGAATCTGAAACTTGAGGCAGAACAGGCCAACCGTGCCGGCAATCTGGGGAAAGTGGCGGAAATCAGGTATGGTAAAATTCCACAGGCTGAAAAGGATATTCAGAATTTTAAAAGTCAACTTTCAGATATCCAGAAAGACACTCCGATGGTCAACGAGGAGGTTGGCGCTGAAGAAATTGCCGATATTGTCTCGAAATGGACGGGGATACCGGTTTCGAGAATGCTTCAAAGTGAGCGGCAGAAATTGCTGGAGTTGGAAAAGGAACTGCATTCGAGGGTTGTCGGGCAGAACGAGGCCATAGCGGCGGTCGCTGATGCAATCAGACGAAGCCGGGCAGGTTTGCAGGATGCCAAGCGGCCGGTTGGATCCTTTATTTTCCTGGGAACAACCGGAGTTGGAAAGACTGAACTGGCAAAAGCCCTGGCCGAATTTCTTTTCAATGATGAAAACAACATGATCCGGATCGACATGTCGGAATACCAGGAGCGGCATACCGTTTCCAGACTTATCGGGGCTCCTCCCGGATATGTCGGTTATGAGGAGAGCGGCCAGTTAACCGAGGCCGTGCGAAGGAAACCTTATGCGGTTGTGCTGCTTGATGAGATCGAAAAGGCACATCCCGATGTCTTTAACATCCTGCTTCAGGTTCTAGATGACGGCCGGCTTACCGACAACAAAGGAAGGACGGTTGATTTCAAAAACACGATCATCATCATGACCTCAAATATCGGATCGTTGATCATTCAGGAAAACCTTGAAAAAGTAACCGATTCGAACCGCGATCACATCATCAATATCACGAAAGAAGCGGTTTTCGATCTGCTTAAAAAAAGCATCAGGCCTGAATTCCTGAACCGTGTTGATGAGATCATTATGTTCCAGCCTTTGACGAAGGAGGAAATTTACCAGATCGTCGACCTGCAGCTTCAGATCATCAGGCGGATGTTGTCGAAAAACGACATTTCCCTCTATGCTACTCCCGAAGCCGTCAGGCTCATCGCCGATCAGGGATTTGATCCGCAATATGGCGCCAGACCTATCAAACGGTTAATCCAAAAACAGGTACTGAATGAACTTTCCAGAATGATCCTATCGGGGAAAGTGGATCGAAACATGGATATCGAGATCGATGCGGAAGGGCATAACCTGGTCTTCAGGAACCGGTAACTATTTGGCAACCGGTTCCTCACTTGATTTCAACAGGGTACCTTTATCATATTGCTCTTGTTTGATCAGTTCGCCCTTCTCTGTATAATAGTTCCATATGCCGTCCTGATGTCCCGACAAGTAGTGTCCGGAGATCATTGCCTGTCCGGAATTGTAGAAAATGGTAAGTGTGCCCTGTTTTTCACCGTTCAGGTATGTACCACGCAATTTCAATTTGCCGTCCAAATAAAATTGTTCCCATAATCCCGATTTCAGGCCATTTTTATAACTGAAAGTTTCGGAAACGCCTCCATCGGGATAAAAAATCTTCGTGGTGCCTTCCCTGATCCCGTTCTGATAGGTTTCCTCGGAAACCAGTCCACCGTCGTACTCATTGAAAAACTTCCAGCTGCCGTCTTTTTTTTCGTTCAGATAACATCCGGATGCCATTTTCAATCCATTCTTATAATACGAGACTGTGGATGACCGCTTTCCATTATCCGAAAACATGGAAACGGCTTTTAACTTTCCCCCGGGATAGTAATACCGGAATTCACCGGTGGGTTTCCCGTCAATAAAACGGCCTGTATATATGGTCATTCCGGCAGAATCGATTTTTCGCCAGTAACCTTGTTTAAGGCCTCCGGCATCGGTACGGTTCAATGTATCCTGTGCCATAAGCACAGGAGTAAAAAAATAGAGAAGAATGAATGGGAGGTACCTAAGCATGTCATAAAAAATTACTTTTGCAAAATAAATACTTTTTCCTTTGCAATCATACCCGACCAAACTGCTGGAACAAGCCGTTCATGAACTGACAAGGCTGCCCGGAATCGGACGAAAGACGGCGATCCGGATGGCGTTGCACCTGCTGAAAAGGCCCGCCGTCGAGGTTGAATCTTTAGGAACCGCAATCATCCGTCTGCGCACTGAGATTCATTATTGTTCACGATGCATGAATATTTCCGAAGAGGAGATTTGTGCTATCTGCAGCAATCACAAAAGAGACCAGCATCAGATCTGTGTCGTGGAGGATATCCGAGATGTGATGGCCATTGAAAACACGAATCAGTACAACGGTCTCTATCATATTCTGGGTGGAATCATTTCGCCCATTGAAGGGGTCTCACCGCAGGATCTCAACATTGAAGCGCTTCTAAACAGGATCCGACCGGAAGGGATCCGGGAAATCATTCTTGCATTGCCCACCACCATCGAGGGCGACACAACCAATTTCTTTTTATTCAGGAAGCTCAAGCCTTACGAAATAATGCTTACCGCGATCGCACGCGGTGTTTCGGTGGGTGATGATCTGGAACATGCAGATGAAGTGACGTTGGGACGGTCGATCCTGAACCGCACCCCTTATGAATCATTGCTCAACAGGAAATAAAGATCAGAAAAGCTGCAGTTGGTTGACGCTGATGTGTTGCGTATTCACTTCAAGTCCTGCATAGTTGCTGAGGAGCGGGTTCAGAACTTTTTTTATCATTTTATTCGGGGTGGTATGGCGGGATTTGCAAAAATTCAGCAGGGATTTTTTCTGCCTGTCCGTAACCTTGAAAGTAATTGTTTTGTATTTTACCTTCCGCCTTGGTTTTTTAGTTTTTTTACGGGTCATGCTTCAGATTTCTTTTAGAATTTCGCTAAAGTCACTGATGATTTTTTTCGCCAGGTTTTCCGCTTTGGCCGGGGCATCACTCTCCGCATAGATCCTGATGATGGGCTCCGTGTTTGATCTTCTCAGATGTACCCACTCGTTGCCGAAATGAATCTTCACACCATCGATGGTAATAATCGGCTGAGATTTATATTTATCGACCAGTTTTGTCAGAACTTTTTCAATATCGGTGTTTTGTCCAAATTCAATTTTATTCTTGGAAATATAGAAAGCCGGATATTGGTCCCTTAGTGCGGAACATTTCCTTCCTGACTTTGCCAGGTAGGTAAGAAAAAGGGCGATTCCCACCAGTGCATCGCGTCCATAGTGAAGTTCAGGAAAGATAACACCGCCATTGCCCTCACCGCCAATAACCGCCTGGTGAAGTTTCATGGCTTCTACTACATTGACTTCACCCACAGCAGCTGCAAAATAGGATCCGCCTGCCAGTTCCGTTACAATTTTGAGGGCGCCGGTGGATGACAGGTTTGAAACGGTATTCCCTGGCTGATGGCTGAGAATATAGTCGGCTACTGCAACCAGGGTGTATTCTTCACCAAAAGGTTCTCCCATTTCATTGATAATGGCGAGCCGGTCAACATCGGGGTCGACAACAAAACCAACATCTACATTATTTTTTTCTATAAATGAACATATTTCGGTCAGATGTTCAGGCAGTGGTTCGGGATTATGTGGAAAATCTCCGGTCGGATCGCAAAACAACCTGTCTATTTTATTGACTTGTAAGGCTTCCAGTAACGCCGGGACTGCGATTCCCCCGGTGCTGTTGACCGCGTCGACGGCAACCCGCAATCCGGCTTTTCTTATTGCATTCACATCAACCAGGGGAAGCTCAAGGATCATTTCAATGTGGCGCCGGATGAAGGTGTCATCAGTTCTGTAGGTCCCGAGTTCCTGCACCCTGGCATAATTGATATCCATCGCATCAGAAAGTTTCAAAATTCTCTGACCATCGGTTGCAGAAAGAAATTCACCCCGGTTATTCAGCAATTTCAGCGCATTCCAGTTTTTGGGATTATGACTTGCGGTGAGAATGATCCCGCCGTGGGATCCTGTTCCGGTAACCGCGATCTCGGCTGTGGGTGTCGTGGTAAGCCCGATGTCGATCACATCGGCACCCATACCCAACAACGTTCCTACCACGAGATTGTTGACCATGGAGCCTGAAATCCTGGCGTCCCTCCCGACAACTACCTGCAACCTGCTTTCCCTGTGAATTTCACGTAAAAAAGCAACATAAGCGGAGGTGAATTTAACAATGTCCAAAGGGCTCAGGGTATCGCCCGGAGGACCTCCAATGGTCCCGCGGATACCTGAAATGGATTTGATCAGCGGCATAGTAACTTTTTTAGGCAAAAGTAACGTATTTTGAATTTTATCTTTCTTCTGTTAACAAAATTTGAAATCTCGTGAATCAATCATGATTCCGAATTGCATTTTTACGTAACTTTGCCAAATAAAATCGCCCTGTTTCCCGGGATGTATTCATACTGATGGAAGAATCTTTTGAATCCTATTTTGACCATGAAACCCTTTCATTGGTAAGTCGTTTCGAAAAAATGATCCAGGAAGATCAATTCTGTTTTTTTGATGTTGATGAATTTGAAGAAATCATTGAGTATTATTTTTTCAAAAATGAACAGCGGAAAGCACAACTGACGATCCGGGAAGCGTTGATCCAGCATCCCGGGGCACCTTCATTGCTGATAAAACTCGCACAATACCAGATCAACACCAAGAAGGATCATGAGGCGCTTAAAATCCTGAAGGATGTTGACTTTGCTGCTTCAACCGACAGCGATCTCCTGATTGCCAAAGGCAATCTTTACAGTCAGCTTGAAAAACCCGAGAAAGCCATTGAGGAATACCAGAAAGCCATTGAGGGCGCGGATTACGCCGATGAGATTTACGCCAGCATTGCATACGAATATGAAAATTTAGGGCGGTATGATAAGGCGATCGAGAATTTGTTGAAAGCTATTGATCTGAATCCGGAAAATGATGCCGCGATCTATGAATACGCCTTCTGTTGTGAAATATCTCAGCAAACCGGTCAAAGCATATCTTTTCTTGAAAAATTCCTCGATACACATCCCTATTCGGTTTCAGCTTGGTTTAACCTGGGAATCGCATTCGGCAATGCAGAATTATTTGAAAAAGCTATTGAAGCATATGATTTTGTAATAGCCATCGACGAAACTTTTTCATCAGCCTACTATAACAAAGCAAACTGTTTTGCCAATATCGGCCATTTTGAAGAGGCGATTGAAACTTACTTTGAAACTTTTTATTACGAAGATCCGGAGCCTGTTACCCATTATTACATTGCCGAGTGCTATGAAAAGCTAAAAAAGTTCGACAAGGCAACCGAATATTATCAGAAAGCGGTGGCTTTGGATCCTGAATTTGCCGATGCCTGGCTTGGGATCGGGATATCAAGGGACGAGCTCGGAAATCCTCAGGCAGCCCTGCCCTACGTTCAAAAAGCAATAAAACTGTCGCCTTCCATTGCCGAGTATTATTTTATTCTCGGTGACTTGCAGATCAAATTGTCTAAAATTGAGGATGGAATTGCTTCCTACCGCAAAGTCATTGAACTCGGGCCCGAAGATCCTGACATCTGGCTTGATCTGTCAGTAGTATACGCGGATCAGAAGGATTATCAGGCCGCGCTGGATGTTCTTTCCGAAGGGATGAATTACCACCCTGCCCATGTCGATTTTCTGTATCTGAAGAGCTGGTACCTGATTCTTCTGGGAAAAACCCGGGAGGCCTCCGGTCTTTTTTGCCAGGCACTCAGCACCGAGTATGAGGGATGCAAAAGGCTTCTGACCACCTTCCCGGATGCTTCAACCCACCCGGTTATTCTTGATTTATTACAAGAATTCAACAATTCTCATTCTGAAATTACAGCAATAAAAAAAACCGATACATGACCGAGATTCAGCTTCCATTCTTACCCGACAGGACGAAAAAACCCAGGCAATCGGGAATTACCATGATCATGGATAAAGGATTGAGTACCCGTGAATCAGCCGATTTCATTGAAGTATCCGGTCATCTGGCCGATTTCGTTAAACTTGGGTTCGGAACTGCGATGGTCACCAAAGGGGTCCGGGAGAAGATAAAATTATACCAGGAGGCAGGCATTAAGGTTTATCTCGGTGGAACTTTGTTTGAAGCATTCGTCATACGTAATAAATTTGAAGATTACCTGCGCTATGTCGATAAATTAAACCTTGATACCGTCGAGGTTTCTGACGGTTCCATGTTCATGGAGCATGACATAAAATGTGAATTCATCCACAATCTTTCAAAACGATTCATGGTCCTTTCTGAAGTCGGTTCCAAAGAATCGGGTATCCTGATTGCGCCAGGACGGTGGATCGAGATGATGCAAGCCGAGTTACAAGCCGGTTCGTTCAAAGTCATCGGCGAGGCTCGTGAAAGCGGAAATGTCGGGATTTACCGACCAACGGGGAAAGCTCATGTAACCCTGATCAACAAGATTCTTTCGAAGGTTGAGGCCGATAAAGTCATCTGGGAATCACCGCTGAAATCGCAGCAGGTGTGGTTTATTAAAAATTTCGGAGCCAATGTCAACCTGGGGAATATATCACCCATGGAATTAGTTCCCCTTGAAACGCTCAGACTGGGTTTGCGGGCCGACACTTTCTTCACCTTTCTCCCTGAAAAATACAACGCCTTCCAGCCGAAATAGTGCCGGTGATACAATACGGACTGATCGGATTCCCTCTGGAACACTCCAAATCACCTGAATGGTTCAGCAAAAGGTTCTCAGAACTTTCCGGACCGGAGCGATCATACCGACTTTTTTGTCTTAAGAATCTGGATCATTTTGATCGGTTCCTTGCTGAATACCCCTTTCTCGCTGGTCTGAACGTAACTATTCCCTACAAAGAGCAAATCCTGCCTTTGTTGACAAGTCTGGATTCTTCAGCACAGGAAACAGGCGCTGTCAATACGATCACCATCAGCAGGGTTTCCGGGAGACACATTCTGACAGGATACAATACCGACTGGGCCGGCTTTTTCGACACTATACCACCTGAAATGCAAGGGGAGCGCGCGTTGATACTGGGTTCGGGAGGATCTTCCAAAGCTGTCGGATACGCTTTAAAGAGAGCCGGAATTCCATTTTTAATAGTTTCACGGTCAAAAACGGGGCCAGGTATTATCGCCTGGGAAGAGCTAAGCGATGAAATGGTCCGATCACACCGGTTTATCATCAATACTACACCCCTTGGCATGTTTCCGGAAATGAATCAGGTGCCTCCTCTTCCCTACCAAGCTATCACACCGGACCATCACCTATACGACCTGATCTACACTCCGGAAATGACGGTTTTCCTGAAGACAGGGAGGGAGAAGAATGCCCGGACAACAAACGGGCTCCGGATGCTGCACAATCAGGCCGCGCGTACCCTTGAGATTTTTCTGCGGCATGAGCAGGAAGCGCGGTTATATCAGGCCTCCGGATGAGAATCGTCCGGGTTGTCTGCCTTTTTTGCCGGTTCTTCATTCCGTACCACCTCAATTTTCAGGTTTGCTACCATGGCTGCAACCGCACCAACCGCTGCAAGCATCGGTGCCAGAAGGGCACCAATCACGCCGAAAGTGACGGGGATTTCCAGGTAGACCTTACCATCTTCATCTTTAATGATTAAACGGCGTACATTTCCTTCATGGATGAGTTGCCGGACTTTTTCGACAAGCTCCTCTCCTTTTACCCTGAATTCTTCATTTAAATTTCCCATATTCTAAAATTTATCATGGTCATTTATTGATGTGGCCCTTGAAACCGGCCATTGATCTGTAGATTCCCAGCCAGCGTCCGACAAACAGGTCGAAGAGTCTGACCGGTAAAATTCCTTTTACAAATGGCAGTAAGCGTACCAGAACCGGGTCCCTTACCCAAATCCGGTCAGCATTAATGGCACGGACAACACGGGCTGAGATTTTTTCCGGTTTTAAGAGGGGCAGTATGGAAGGCACTTTGACCCCGGCAAACATTCCCGTTGAAATGTAAGATGGGCAAACCGTGGTCACCCGGATTCCCGACAGGGACTGTTCCAGCTCGATGCGCAAAGAATCCGACCAACCCGCAACCGCCCATTTACTGGCGCAATAAACCGACATCTTCGGGATGGATATCATTCCTGCAGCCGAAGATATATTAACGATATGCCCTCCACCTCTTGCCGCCATTGCAGGTAAAAATGCGCAGGTGACATGCATCAGGGCAGCGGAATTGACCGACATGGTGCGTTCGATCTCGTCATGGGTCATTTCCCGGAAATCCCTGTTTCCGGTTATAATTCCGGCGTTGTTGATCAGCACATCGACCGGTCCGTGTTCCGAGATATTCCTTTCGGCCAGGGCCAGCATTTCGTCAGTTCTGGTGACATCAATCAGGTAGGGATGTACGATAAAATGGAAGGCCCGGAGTTCGCGGGTTGTCACATCCAGTTTTTCTTTATTAAGATCCCAGATGATCAACTGTTTAGCGCCTTCCTGCAGGCACATATCACCCATCAGCCGACCGATTCCCGAGGCGCCGCCGGTTACCAGTACCGTTGTTCCGCGTAGTTTTGTCATGGCATTTCGATTTCAGGTCATGATGAATCAAAAGTAATGTTTTATTAATAAAAAACAGGTATTTTAAAGATTTATTTGGTTTATTATTATGAAAACCGTACTTTTGCACCCCGATAAAAAAGCTGAAAAGTCGTAACAGTAACAACAAGAACACCCATGAATTTAGCTCCAGAAGTAAAAAAGCAGGCATTTAAGGAATTTGGAAAGTCAGAATTTGACAGTGGTTCAACCGAGGCGCAGATCGCCCTATTCACCATGAAAATTCAGCATCTGACCGAGCATCAGAAGGTCAATAAAAAAGATATGGTGACGGAACGGTCGTTGGTGATCATGGTCGGAAAACGCAGAAAATTGCTCGACTATCTGAAATCAAAGGACATTGAGCGTTATCGTGCGATCATCAAGAAACTTGGGATCCGCAAATAACATAAAAATAACTATAGCATTTTGGAAGAGGCAATTCACAATTGCCTCTTTTAATATCTGAAAGAAGGAAAAAGATGATTGGAATTTCGAAAACATTTGCACTCGCCGATGGGCGGGAAATCACCCTTGAGACCGGGAAACTCGCTAAACAGGCCGACGGCTCCGTGGTTGTAAAGATGGGTAACACGATGTTACTTGCTACCGTGGTCGCGGTACAGGAAGCAAAGGAGAATGTCGATTTTATGCCGCTCTCGGTAGAATATCGTGAAAAATATGCCGCGGCAGGGAGATTTCCCGGTGGATTCTTCAAAAGGGAAGCCCGACCTTCAGACTATGAAGTACTGATCTCGAGGCTTGTTGACCGGGCGCTCCGTCCGCTCTTCCCCGATGATTTTCATGCTGAAGTTCAGGTTATCGTGACCCTGATATCAGCCGATAAAACCACTTTACCCGACTCGCTTGCTTGTCTTGCAGCCTCCGCAGCGCTTGCAGTCAGCGATATTCCCTTTAACGGACCCATTTCGGAAGTCAGGATCGGCCGTGTTAATGGCCGGTATATCGTTAATCCTACTCTTGCCCAGATGGCAGAATCGGATATCGACATTATGGTTGCCGCCTCACTTGAGAACATCGTGATGGTTGAAGGGGAATTGAAGGAAGTTTCCGAATCTGATATGGTTGAGGCCATTCGGGTGGCTCATGAAGCGATTCGCGAACAGTGCCTTGCCCAGCAGGATCTTGCCGCGATGGTTGAAAAATCAAAGACCAAGAGAACCTACTGTCACGAGACCCATGAACCCGAGTTTAAAGAGCGGCTGAAGGATGCCACCTATCAGAAAATCTATGACATGGCTGCGCAGGGAATCCCAGGTAAACAGGAACGTAAAAATATCCTTGAATCTGTGAAAGCCGCTTTTGTTGCTACTTTGACGCCGGAAGAGGCCGAAGAAAAGGCCGCCATGATAAGCCGTTATTTCCATGAGATTGAAAAGGATGCTATTCGCAATGCCACCCTCGACAACCGGAAACGGGTCGATGGACGTCAACTGGATGAAATCAGATCCATCTGGACTGAAGTCGATTACCTGCCCTCTGCGCACGGGTCGGCGATATTTACCCGTGGCGAAACCCAGTCTCTGACAACCGTCACGCTGGGCACAAAGCTCGATGCGCAGATGATCGATGGCGCCGTCATTGAGGAAACAGTTAATTTTCTGCTGCATTACAACTTCCCGTCTTTTGCAACGGGTGAAGTAAAACCAATCAGAAGTACGGGACGCCGGGAGATCGGACACGGGAACCTGGCCCTCCGCGCTTTAAAAAACATGATTCCGCAGGGACCTGATAATCTTTACACCATCCGTGTTGTCTCTGATATTCTCGAATCGAATGGTTCCTCTTCCATGGCGACCGTCTGCGCAGGTACGATGGCGTTGATGGATGCCGGTGTGAAGCTCATCAAACCCGTATCGGGAATTGCCATGGGACTGATCACCGATAACAAGCGTTATGTGGTATTGTCCGACATTCTGGGCGATGAGGATCATCTGGGTGATATGGATTTTAAAGTATGCGGCACCCGTGATGGAATTACTGCCTGTCAGATGGACATCAAGGTCGATGGCCTTTCGTACGACATTCTTAAAGAAGCCTTGGAACAGGCCCGTCGCGGACGGATGCATATCCTGGGTGAAATGGAAAAGACGATTTCTGCACCAAGGGAAGACTACAAGCCCTTTGTTCCGAGAATTTTCCAGATGAAGGTTCCCAAAGAATTCATTGGCGCCATTATCGGCCCCGGTGGTAAGGTCATACAGGAAATGCAGCGCGAAACAGGTACCACCATTGTCATTGAAGAGATTGGTGATTTCGGGGTCGTCGACATTGTTGCCGACAATCTTGAAGCTCGCGACAAGGTCATCGAAAAGATCCGCAGGATCGCCTCTGTTCCCGAGGTCGGAGAAATCTACAGAGGAAAAGTCAAGAATATCCAGTCGTTTGGTGCCTTCATCGAAATACTCCCCAACCAGGACGGTCTGCTTCACATCTCTGAGATCGAGTGGAAACGGCTGGAAAAAGTCGAAGATGCCCTCAAAGTCGGCGATGAAGTGGAGGTCAAGTTAATCGACATTGACAGTAAAACGGGTAAACTGAAGCTGTCCAGAAAAATTCTGCTGCCCAAGCCTGAAGGATACCAGGAACGGAAACAGGAACCTCGTCAGGAAGGTCGTCCGGATCGCACCGGTGATCGCGGAGGAGAACGTCACGGCGGTGATTACCGCGGTCCCAGAAAATAATTAATGTAACCAAAAACTGATTTTTTCGTAAACTGAGCCAAATCCGGGTAAACATCAAATCGCGTTTGAATGAGGCAGTTAAAAATTACCAAACAGGTTACAAATCGTGAAACCGCTTCTCTGGATAAGTACCTCCAGGAGATTGGCAAAGTAGAACTCATCACTGCAGATGAAGAAGTTGCATTGGCGCAACGCATCAAGCAGGGTGACATGGCTGCGCTTGAAAAACTGACTAAGGCAAATCTTCGTTTTGTTGTTTCCGTTTCCAAACAATACCAGAACCAGGGGTTAAGCCTCCCGGATCTTATCAACGAAGGGAATCTGGGGCTGATTAAGGCTGCTCAGCGGTTTGACGAGACCCGTGGATTCAAATTCATCTCCTACGCGGTATGGTGGATCCGTCAGTCGATCCTCCAGGCGCTGGCCGAACAATCGCGGATCGTCAGATTGCCGCTTAACAAAATCGGGTCTATCAACAAGATCAATAAAGCCTATGCCCAGTTGGAACAGCAATATGAGCGGGAACCCAATGCCGGCGAGATTGCCCATCTACTGGAGGTTTCGGAAAATGAAGTAAAGGAATCCCTGCGTAATTCCGGTCGTCACGTTTCCATGGATGCTCCGTTGATTCAGGATGAAGATAACACCATGTACGATGTTCTCCGGAGTGAGGAGAATACGACACCCGACAACGGATTGCTCTATGAATCACTGAAAAAGGAGATTGAAAGGGCTGTTTCAACCCTGACCCAACGCGAGGCGGATGTTATTCGGTTGTACTTTGGACTAAACGGAAGTCACCCGATGACCCTCGAAGAGATCGGCGAGAAATTCGACCTCACCCGTGAAAGAGTGAGGCAGATCAAAGAGAAGGCCATCCGCCGGCTGAAACATACTTCGAGGAGTAAGATCCTGAAAACCTACCTTGGATAACTACACACCCTCATTAAACCCGATTCCTATCTCAAAATCGTCAATCGTAAATTGTTAATCATTTCGTGCCCCTCATTGCTCCATCGCTCCTTTCGGCTGATTTTCTGAATCTTCAGAAAGAGATCGAAATGGTAAACAAGAGCGAGGCTGACTGGCTGCATCTTGATGTAATGGATGGGGTCTTCGTTCCCAATATTTCATTTGGTTTTCCGGTGATCGAGAAGGTCTCGCGGATATCGGTCAAACCGCTTGATGTTCACTTGATGATCACGAATCCGGAACCGTATCTCGAACGTTTTCGAAAAGCAGGAGCCGATATCATCAGTGTTCATGCCGAGGTATGTCCCGATCTTCCGGTGGTTCTCACAAAGATCAGGGTGACTGGTGCAAAAGCCGGCATCGTCGTCAATCCGGAGACCGACATCACCCGGATTTTCGGGAGTATCGAATTTGCCGATATGGTACTGGTCATGGCGGTCCACCCGGGATTCGGCGGGCAAAAGTTTATTCCCGGAACCTTTGAAAAGCTTGCCACACTCAGGAGCTATCTCCGTGATCGGGAACTGCAATGCCTGGTTGAAGTGGATGGCGGAGTGGATCTGAACAACGCCCGCCCCCTTGTCGAAGCGTCGGTTGATATTCTGGTTGCCGGCAATACGGTCTTCTCATCACCCGATCCGGCAGAAACCATTCACAGGTTGAAAAATATCTGCTGATTTCAGATTGATTCTTTGCAATGCGGTCGGTCACCGTTTTTTTTCTATTTTAGCAAAAAAAACTTCGGTGGACTTCAACGGCGCACGGGATTACATTCTTCACAGGTTAAGGACTGAGCTGAATCCCTCATTGTTTTATCATAGTGTGGAACATACCATTGATGTTTACGAAGCTACCCGCCGGCTGACCGAGGTTGAAAATATCGAAGGGAAATCCAAGATACTGCTTGAGACTGCTGCATTGTACCACGATTCGGGAATGCTGATACAGTATGAAAATCATGAAGAAATTTCGTGCGACTTTGTTAAAAAGGTTCTTCCCGGATTTGGATACACGACCTCGGAGGTTGATGAGATCACTTCCCTGATTATGCTGACAACGATGCCTCAGAAAGCAGTATACCTGCCTGATCAGATACTTTGTGATGCCGATCTCGATTACCTGGGACGGGATGATTTCTTCATACATTCCTTTCAGCTTCAACTCGAATGGCAGGTAAACGGCATTATGTCGACGAATCTGGCGGAGTGGCTTGAAATCCAGAAATCCTTTTTATCAAGGCACAATTACTATACAAAGGGAGCGTTTGCCATGAGGAATGAAAAGAAACTCCGGAACCTGGCTGAAATTGAATACATTCTGAATCCTGAAACCTGTTCACGAAACCATCACAAATAAGATCACTATTTTATTGCTTAAAATCAACAGAAAATGGCAAAAACAAAAACGGAAAAGAAGTATAACAACATTGTACTTATCCCCACCGATTTCTCGGAAGTGTGCGGAAATGCTATTTCCCACGGCGTTAAACTGGCTAAGTTTCTGGGCTACAAAGTCTGTATACTGCACATCATCAACAAGGAGACCAAGGCAGCCCTGAAGAAAAAAAATGTCGGTATCGACTACGTCGATTGGCGGCTGAAGGAATACAAAAAGTACTACACAAAAAAGTATGAGATCGAAATTGACACCATGGCCGTGGAAGGGAGTATCTTCTCCACCATTAACGAGGTTGCTGCACAGATAAAGGCAAACCTCATGATATTGGGAACCCATGGAAAAAAAGGTTTGCAGCATGTTTTCGGAAGTTACGCGCTGAAGGTGGTCATTGAGTCGCCAATTCCGGTTGTGGTGGTGCAGAAGCGATCGTTCAAGGAGGGATACAAAAACATTGTGTTCCCGGTCAGCAATGATCTGGAACCCCGGCAAGCTGTTCAATGGGCAAAACTCATCGCCAAATTGTTCTCCGCGAACATCAGCATTTTCCTGTCGCCCGAGAAAGATCCGGCGCTTAAAAGCAGGGTCACCATCATCACAAAACAGATCACCGATATTTTTGATCAGGAAAAGGTTCCCTACAATGTAACTTCGGCTTTAAAGTCGGTAAATTTTGCCGAGCAGGTCATCTCATACGGCGTGACACGCCATGCCGACCTGATCATGATTATGACCCGCCCGAACATCGATATCCCCGGTTTCAGTCTTTCGGCCTGGAATGAAAGGCTGATGTTCAATGAGGCCCAGATCCCCGTCATGTGCGTGAATCCCGTCGAATTCGGTTACCATTATTATGAATGGATCATGCTTGCCTGACAATGCATCTCTCTTCCCGAACATACCGGGAGGCGGTTAATAAGATTGGGATCAGATGAATGCAAATGTATTTGTAAAGAGATATTGGGATGAGCATCCATTGGCCGTGATCATGGGCTTGGCTGTTGTATTTCGTTTACTGGCCTCCGTGTTTGCCAAAGGATGGGGAATGTTTGATGATCATTTCATTGTCATTGAATCGGCCGGATCATGGGTTGCCGGGCACGATTATAATGACTGGTTGCCGGGAAGTCCGGGCAATCACGGTCCTACAGGTCATAATTTCTTCTACCCCGGTCTTAATTTCATCTTCCTCCTCTTCCTGAAATGGTGCGGGATCACCGATCCCCAGACGAAGATGTTTTTTGTTCGTTTGGTTCATGCTGCAATATCGCTGGTGACTGTTTACCTGGGATACAGGATTGCAGAAAAGCTGCAGGATAAAAAGGCAGCCAGGCTTGCCGGGATCCTCCTTGCCATTTTCTGGTTTATGCCCTGGATGAGTGTCAGAAACCTGGTCGAAATGGTCTGCATTCCCTGTATCATGGCCGGATACTGGATTGTGATCAAAAAAGGATCCGACCCACGGGTCTTTCTTACCTGGTTTCTTTCAGGATTGTTTTTCGGACTATCCGTGAACATCCGTCCGCAGACTGTTTTCTTTCCCATCGGGATCGGATTGGTGTTGCTATTCAAACTTAAGTGGAAAGAGTTGTCAGGCTTATCGCTGGGTTCCATAATAATATTTGCCCTGATCCAGGGTGGAATTGACCTGGTGATTTGGGGAAAGCCGTTTGTTGAACTCCTTGAATACGTAAATGTATGTTTTACCGAGCGAAACGATTACATTTCCCTGCCGTGGTACAACTATTTTCTGACCATTTTCGCCATGTTGATCCCCCCGGTCAGTTTTTTCATTTTTTTCGGATACATCAGGACCTGGAGAAAACTGCTTCTCTTTTTTATACCAATTCTGCTCTATTTTGCTTTTCATTCCTATTTTCCCAACAAACAGGAACGATTCATCCTTCCGATGATCCCGGTTTTTATTGTAATCGGAACCATGGGATGGAATGATTTCATCAAAAAGTCGAAATTCTGGCAACATCACGGCCACCTCCTGCGCTCCTGCTGGGTGTTTTTCTGGATCATCAACACCATCCTTCTGGTGACTTTTACCTTTACTTACTCCAAAAAGGCCCGGGTCGAAGCGATGCATTATTTATCGAGATACCCCCACATCAGGGCCATGGCTGTCGTTGATGAAGAGAACAGTCCGGAGCTGATGCCCAAATTCTATCTGGATCAATGGCCGGTTTCCTACAATGAATTCGTAGGCGACCTGAGCGCCGATTCCATTCTTGCCACGGCTTACCGGTACCGGGATACCAATCCGCCGGGATTTATCCTGTTTTCCGGTGACAAAAATGTGCAGCCCCTCGTGGTTAAAGCAAGAAAGTATTTTCCTTACCTCGTTCATGAGACGACTATCGAACCCGGGTTCATCGATCGTTTTGTTCACTGGTTAAATCCAATCAATAAAAACAGAAGGCTTTTCATTTACCGGAACACCGCCTTGTTCCCGGAACAAATAACTCCCACGGATGAGTGACCAAAAAAAATTCAGTATTGCTCGTCCCTCCTTTAAGGGAAATGAGAAGGCATATCTTCTCGACACCATTGAAAGTGGCTGGATCAGTTCCATCGGTCCTTACATTGTACGTTTTGAACAGGAATTTGCCCGGTATCATGGTGTAAAGCACGCCGTAGCCACACATAACGGTACGATCGCACTCCATCTTGCCCTTGCTGCTGCCGGGATCGGACCGGGTGACGAAGTAATTGTCCCCGATTTTACCTTCATCGCAACAGCAAACAGTGTCAGATATTGCCAGGCAACTCCCATTCTTACCGATATTGACCCGGATGACTGGAACATATCCCCTGCAGCAATTTCTGAGAATATCAGCTCACATACCAGGGCCATTGTACCGGTACATCTTTACGGAAATCCTGCCCGCATCAGTGAGATCATGGCAATTGCCCGGAAGCATGACCTTATCGTGGTGGAAGATTGCGCAGAAGCGCTGGGCGCCGAGTACAATCAGAAAAAAGTGGGAACATTCGGCGACATTGGTTGCTTTTCTTTTTTCGGAAATAAAATCATCACGACCGGTGAAGGAGGCATGTGTATTACCAACCGGGATGACCTGGCTGAACGGATGCGGATTCTTCGAGACCATGGCATGAACCGCGAAAAAAAGTACTGGTACGACTTTCCCGGCTTCAACTACCGGATGACCAACATGCAGGCTGCCGTGGGGCTTGCTCAACTTGAACAGATCGAATCATTGTTATCGGAGCGTGATCAGATCCTTTCGCATTATCAGGATGCCTTCAGCAGAAACCAAATGATAGTGACGCAAGACCATCATAATCAACGAAATGTAAATTGGATGTTCACCATCCGGCTGAAAGGGATCACGGAACCGGGCAGGGATGATCTTATGAATAAGCTGAAAGAAAAACAAATCGACTCACGACCGGCATTTTATCCGATCCACCAGATGTCGTTCTATCAAACCGGCGGATTCATCAGAAGCATTCCGGAGAACAGTATCAGGATCTCATCGGAAAGCTTGAGTCTGCCAACCTACATCGGACTCACCCGCGAGGATATCGATTATATTGCCACCCGGGTAAACGAAGCAATCCATGTAGTATGAAGATCTCCGTCATTCTGCCGACATACAATGAAAAGGATTCCATTGTACTTTTACTTCAGGAGATCCACACGATCCTGACCCGCGAAAACACCGACTTTGAGATCGTGGTTGTGGATGACAACAGTCCCGACGGCACCTATCAGGAAATCATCAAGGCATTCCCGCGCTGCCCTGAAATCAAGCCGGTTTTAAGAACCCGTGAAAAAGGGCTTGCTTCCGCGATCTATCATGGAATCAGGAATAGTGACGGCGACAAACTGGTTATCATGGACACCGATTTCAACCACCCGCCCGATCTCATTCCCCTGTTGATCAAGATAACCAATTATTTCGACATCGCCTCCTGTTCACGTTATGTTATTGGCGGAGGTATGGAGACATCCCGGTTGCGATACCTGGGAAGTAAGTTGTTCAACAAGTTCGTGCATTATACCCTGCATGTCAAGACCACGGATAATCTCAGTGGTTATTTTGCTTTTAACAGGAATATTCTCGATGGCATTGATCTTTCCGGAATTTTTTATGGATACGGCGATTATTTCATACGTTTTCTTTATGTGATGCAGAAGAAAGGCAGGTTCATTCTAGAAGTGCCCGTTGTGTACAAAGACCGTAAGGGCGGGTTGTCGAAAACAAACCTGAAAAATGAATTGATCCGGTATACCCGTTCCGTGCTGAGTATACGATTTGGTTCTTTGAAGCGATTGGTTCCTGATGGTTCATTTCATAGGAATACCGGATAAAATGCTAAAGAAAGATGGACATAGAAGCGGCCAGAAAGGAAATTGAAACCCTATCGGAACAAATCAGGGTACATAATTACCAGTACTATGTGCGCTCCAGTCCGCTCATCAGCGATTATGAATTTGACGGGTTGATGCAGCGCCTGATAGATCTGGAACACGCATATCCTGAGCTCGTTTTGCCTGATTCGCCCTCCCGTCAGGTTGGGGGCGAAGTCACGAAGGAGTTCACACAGGTAACCCACCGGTACCCGATGCTTTCGTTATCAAATACATACTCGGAAGATGAAATCCGTGATTTTGACGAACGGGTGAAAAAGTCACTGGGAACGAAAGTCACCTACATCTGTGAATTGAAGTTTGATGGTGTCGCCATCGGACTAAGCTATCGAAACGGCCGGTTGGTGCTGGCAGTCACAAGGGGTGACGGGACTCATGGCGATGACGTAACCGCGAATGTCAAAACCATTAAAAGTATTCCGCTCCGGCTTTCCGGAACCGGCTTTCCGGCTGAGTTTGAGATCCGGGGAGAGATCATTCTGCCTCACGCCAGCTTTGAAAAAATCAACAGCCTTCGTATTGCCGATGAAGAGGAGCCATTTGCAAATCCCCGCAATGCTGCCTCCGGGACTTTAAAAATGCAGGATTCAAGGGAAGTAGCACGGCGTAACCTTGATTGTTTTTTATACTATCTGCCAGGGCTTGGTGAAATTGACCTGTTTAAATCCCATTACCAGGCTCTTTCGGCCGCAAGATCCTGGGGATTTAAAATTTCGGAATATGTTGTCAAATGCGACAGTCTCGAAGATGTTTTCGATTACATCCGAACCTGGGATCAATCGCGAAAGGATCTGAAATTTGACATCGATGGGGTTGTTATCAAGGTTGACAACCTGAAGCAGCAAGAGATCCTTGGCTACACTGCAAAATCGCCCAGGTGGGCCATTGCTTACAAGTTCAAGGCAGAACGGGTAGCCACACGGCTGATCTCGGTCGATTTTCAAGTCGGTCGGACCGGTGCCGTAACTCCGGTGGCGAACCTCCTGCCGGTTCAATTAGCCGGAACGACGGTCAAGAGAGCAACCCTGCACAATGCCGATATCATATCGTCGCTCGATTTGATGAGCGACGACGTGGTTTATGTCGAAAAAGGAGGAGAAATCATACCGAAAATCGTGGGTGTCGATACCGGGAACAGGAAACCGGAGGCCCGACCAATTCGTTTTGTTGAACAATGTCCCGAATGCGGTACCCATCTGATCCGGCAGGAAGGAGAAGCGGCCTGGTACTGTCCGAATGAAAAAGGGTGCCCACCACAGATCAGAGGCAGACTCGAACATTTTATTTCACGAAAGGCCATGAACATCGAAAGCCTGGGTGAAGGTAAAATCCAGATGCTTTACGATAACCGGCTGGTATATGATTGTGCCGATTTGTACGATCTGACTTATGAAAAGCTGATCGGACTTGAACGGATCTATTCAGGCGATGCCGACAAGGAGAAAAAAATCTCATTTCGCGAAAAGACGGTCAACAATATTCTTAAAGGTATTGAGGCATCCAAAGCGGTTGCGTTTGAACGGGTACTTTTCGCGCTGGGTATTCGTTTTGTCGGGGAGACGGTCGCCCGGAAGCTTGCCTCCCATTTTGGTTCAATCGATCAGCTTGCGGCTGCAGATTTCCAGGCATTGACAGAAGTTGAGGAGATCGGCGAGCGAATCGCGCAGAGTGTCATAGACTGGTTCGCGGTATCCGATAACCAGAAAATCATTAACCTGTTAAAAGCAGCCGGGATCAGGTTCGCGATTGAACCGGGCGTTTCACAGCGGGTCAGCGACAAACTCAGCGGGATGACCTTCGTAGTTTCTGGGGTTTTTCAGAATTTTTCGCGGGATGAGCTTAAAAAAACGATCGAAATACATGGAGGTAAAAATGCGGGATCATTGTCCGGAAAAACTACTTACCTGATCGCCGGGGATCAGATGGGCCCTGAAAAGAGAAAAAAGGCTGAAAAGCTGAATATTCCGATCCTCTCCGAATCCGGATTCCTTGGGTTGATCACCTAAAAAAAAGGCAGCCGGATTCCCGGCTGCCACATTCATAGGGTTCATGCCTGTTACGGCACTTTCTTGATGGAACCGGCCCCCGAAACATTCTGATTGATTTCTGAAGGAGAACCTTTGTATTTTACAGTTCCTGCGCCTGAAATTTCGGCTGCGATTTTTTTGGTCACATTGATCTGAGCCTCCCCTGCCCCACTGATTTCAATATCGTAAGTTTCAGCAACCAGATCGTAGGCAAGGATATCGGAGGCTCCGGAAAGGTCCATCTCCACATCCCCTGCGGTGCCATTCAATCTGATTTTGCTGGCTCCGCTGCAATCGATGTGAAGTTTCCTTATGGTAAGATCCAACCTGGTGTCGGATGCGCCGCTGGCATCAAAATTCAGCTCCGGGATATTCAGCATCCCTTCCGATATAACATCGACTGCACCGCTCAGATCAAGTTTATTCAGATCTTTAAAGGTGATGTAAACTTTTAATGTTGAAACATGGCTGATGGGTTTCCTTGTTTCGATCTTCAGGGTGCTCCCGTATACTTCAGTCTGTATCAGCGGAAGAATATTTTCGTCGGTTTCAACCACGAGTTCTTCAGTTGATCCTTGTTTCAGATAGACTTTAAAGGCTCCTGAAACCTCAATTCCGTTGAAAGACGAGATTTTGCGGCTTTCTTTTTTAACATCACCGTTTCCACGGACACCGATCAGGTTACAACCGGCGACCAGGCCGGAAAGGCTCGTAAACATGCTGATAATCAACAGAAAGAAAAAGATTCGTTTTGTTTTCATAAAATTGGGTTTTAAATATTTGACGTGAAATGGCATATTAAGTTACAATTCTGATACCGCGGCAAACTACCGGATGGATACATTTCCGAATTCACTCTTTACGATGACTTTACCGGCCGGGGCCTCGGTTCCTCCGATCACTCCGTGGTACGATTTCTCGGTATCCCGAATGGAACGGTAAGAAAATTTAGCTTTCTCTTCGGGATAATTGAGGTCACAGAATTTCAGATCGGCATCCAGGGTATATTTTGCCTGGGAATCCAACCCGACCGACACATTGCCGTACTTATTCCGTATGTTCACTGTCGTGAAATCGGCAGGCATTTCGTGAACATCGCAATTGCCGTATTGGATGTCGAGGTTCAGGGATTGTTCGATGCGCCGGATATCCAGGTCTGAAAACTTCGATTTGCTGTCGACTGCCGACGAATTCTCCATATTCAGCTTACCTCCTTCAAAGCTGACATTCAATGCGATGATCTTTCCGGCATCGAGGTTTGAAAATTTTGAATCGAGCCTGAGGCTTCCCGCGTATTCTAATTCCAGGTCGGAGTACTTCAGCATCACGACTGCACCTTTCATCCAGTTGATGCGGGCTTTACTGAATTTGATATCCAATAGATTATCGGAGTTGTTGAGTTTGTTGGCCTCCAGATTTCCGTAACCGAGATTCACCTTGAATTTTCCGGTAATTTCATTCAGGTATATATCACCGAATTTATTGGTTATATCGGCATTCAAGGTTACCGGAAAATGGACCTGGTAATCGATGGAGAACCTCCCCTTTCCTGATCCACCGTGGTTATCGTTAATTGTGGTTACCGCATTTACATTGGATGGATTCCCGTTTATATCGATGTTAATCCTCCGGAATTGCTTTTCGGCCGATTCCTCGTTTCCCGCGGTCACAGTAATTCGAACTTCGATGGCCACGACATTTTTTTCCCAATTGCTGCAATGGACCTTACCAAACCGGTTGTTAATGGTCAGTTGGGCGTCGGGGTTCACCGTAAACTCTTTCGAAATGGTTTTCGTAAATTCATCGTGTGCTTTGACTCCTTTGATGCCCAAAAGGAGGCAGAAGAGCAACAGAAACAATGCTATTTTCAAACAGGTTTTCATATTCTTAAGATTAGTTGGTTTTTAAACTCGTTACATTTTGTAAGATGGTATTGAGAATCGATTCTTTCATCTGTTGGTTTTGAATGATGGCGGCCTGGAGCCGCTCATTACCCGGATTTTCGCCGAGAGACTGCTGCAGATCGTTGGTTGCTGCATCGAGATTGTCAAGATCGCGTAGAACGGCAGCCTGCATTTTTCTGACTTCCGGTGAAGTCCGGGCGAGAATTTCGAGTTGGCCCAATTTATCGAGGGTCTGGTCATTATAGTATTGTATTGCCTCTTTCATTTCCGGGGTCAGATGTGAAGTTTCATTTGTTTTAAAGATCCTGTGCATAAATGAACCGGCCATGAATTCTGTGGCAATTACACCGACTGTGATCATTACCAGGATAACAGCTGCCAGTTTCAGCACATAGAACCGGCCGGGCTGCGATCGTGGCCTGTCGGCATCCTGTTGCAGTTTCAATGCAAACCTTTCAAAATGTCCTTCCCCGGGTTCGGCTCCGTCCATTTCGGCACGGTGTTCTTCGATGAAATCTTCCAGCCTTTTCATAAGTTCAGCATTGTTTTTACGATACACATGGATATCAATTTCAATTATTGCAACAGGAATGGAGTCGGTCCTTTTCTTTAAGGACGGATATCAGCTTTTGACGGGCCCTCGAATACCGGGTTCTTGAGAGCTGGTTGGTTATGTTCAGAATCCGTGAAATCTCTTCATGGTCATATCCTTCCAGTAAAAAGAGCGAAAGGATGATCCGGTAGTCATCAGGAAGTTCCGATATGGCTTTACAGACCTCAGCAACCTGACACTGAATCATTTCATGGTACCCTGAATCGTTATCATTGGGCAGATCGAGGGTTTGTATCTCAAGGGATACGGTCTCCTTAAATTTCCGAAGGTAGTCGAGCGAACGGTTGACCACGATCCTTTTCAGCCAGGACCCAAAGCTCCCTTCCCCGGAATAACTTCCGATCCGGCGAAAAGCATCCAGAAAACATTCCTGCATGATATCCTCGGCTTCGGCTGAATTGTTAACGATGCGGAGACTGGTATTATACATGGCTTTGTAATAGAGTTTATATATTTTGAATTGTGCATCCCGGTCGCCACGACTGCAGGCCTCGATCAATTCCTGGTGTATGTTGACGTAAATACTGTCCAAGTGAACCCTTTTATGACCATGGACTGACCTCTGGTCGAAATGTTACAGTAAGGCCTAAAAATATCACAAAAAAATTAATTTTGCAGCCGTTGAAAAAAATCAGGTTACCGGTCCATTTCTACCCATTAACCGCCATGGTCTTCTGGGGGCTGTCGTTCATCTGGTCCTCATATTTGTTGAAATTTTATGAGCCGGTAACCATTATTTTCATCCGTCTGATCCTCTCGGCATCTTTTCTTTTCCTCATCCTGCGCCTGTTCTTTCCCGCGGAGCGGGTTGCACGTAAGGACTTCAAACTGATCCTTCTGAGTTCCCTTTTCAATCCATTTCTCTATTTTCTGGGTGAAAATTACGGTTTAAAGTATTCTACCCCGACCATTTCGGCAGTGATCATTGCAACGATCCCGGTATTTTCACCCGTTGTTGCCTACCTTACCTTCAGGGAAAAGCTATCCCGTCTGAATGTTGTCGGGATTGCCGTTTCATTCGCGGGCATAGTGATCATGCTGATTATGAAGGATTTTACGCTGGCAGCCGATATCCGGGGCATTATATTCCTGTTTGGCGCCGTGCTGGCAGCCCTCTTCTATTCCGTGATGTTGAAGAAACTGACGGGAAAATATTCCGCACTCCTGTTGATCGCCTGGCAAAACTTTTTGGGTATCTTCCTGTTTCTCCCTTTTTTCCTCATTTTTGAATACGATTCCGTTATTCACACCATGCCTACAGCCGGGATTGTCGGCTCCTTTTTGTTGCTATCCATTCTGGCCTCTTCCGTTGCATTCGTTTTTTTTGCACATTCCGTGAAACTTCTGGGGATCAGCAAGGCCAATATATATTCCAACCTGATCCCGGTATTCACGGCTTTTTTTTCCTGGATTCTCCTATCCGAATCCATTACCATACGGAAAATTCTGGGCATACTGCTGGTCGTCGGAGGGGTTTATTTATCTGAAAGAACCCGAATAAGATGACTTTCCACCCTCTAAAAAGCGTATCTTTGTAATGACTAAATCACAATCCGATGATATTCAGACCTGAAAAATTGAAGATCAGGGATCAGCGAATGAAACCCTTTATCGATGCCGCTGAACTGTGGGATTATATCCGGAACACGCCATCCGATCCGGTCAGAGTAAGAGAAATCATTGCCAAGTCGCTGGATAAAAACAGGTTGACTCTGGCGGAAACTGCTGTTTTGTTGAATGCAAATGATCCCGAACTGATTCAGGAGATCAAACAGGGTGCCCGTACACTGAAAGAAAAAGTATATGGTCAGCGGATTGTACTCTTTGCCCCCCTGTATATCGGAAATCTCTGTACCAACAACTGTGCATACTGCGGATTTAAATCTTCCAATAAGCAAGCCAAACGGGTAACACTCGATCATGATGAAATCATCAGCCAGGTAACAGCCCTCGAGGATTCCGGGCAAAAAAGGCTGATCCTTGTTTATGGTGAACACCCGAAATATGATGCTCATTTTATCGCCGAATCGGTAAGGACGGTCTATTCCGTCAAGAGCGGACCCGGCGAGATCAGAAGGGTTAACATCAATGCAGCGCCGCTCGACATTGACGGATTCAGGATTGTAAAAGATGCCGGAATCGGAACCTATCAGATCTTTCAGGAAACATACCATGAGGAGACCTATGCCAAAGTTCATCTTGGTGGCATGAAGCGCAATTTCGACTGGCGCCTGACTGCCTTAGACCGGGCTCAGGAAGCCGGGATCGACGATGTCGGGATAGGGGCGCTGTTCGGATTATACGACTGGCGTTTCGAAGTGCTCGGTCTTGTGCGGCATACCAACCATTTCGAAGCGGTGTATAATGTCGGACCGCATACTATCTCATTTCCCCGCATCCAGTTTGCATCGCAACTCAACATCGACAAATCTCACCTGGTACAGGATGATCAGTTCACCAGGCTGGTTGCGGTACTCAGGCTGGCGGTCCCCTACACCGGATTGATCCTGACCGCACGGGAATCTGCACACATCCGGGATGAGATCATGCAGTACGGTGTATCGCAGATCGACGGTGGCACCAACCTGGAGCTGGGTGGATATTCGAAGAAGAAGGTCAAGGAGGCCGAGGATCAGGATATCGATCTGGAGCAATTCCAGATCAACGACAACAGGACCCTTAACGAAATAATGAACGACCTGATCGAACACAAATACATCCCTTCATTCTGTACGGCCTGTTACCGGCTGGGCAGGACAGGGGAACATTTCATGGAATTTTCAGTTCCCGGATTTATCAAGCGTTTTTGTCAGCCCAACGCCATCCTGACGCTGGTCGAATACCTGGAAGATTATGCCCCTGCCGAGACAAAAGCCAAGGGCTATGACCTGATCCGTGAAAAGCTGAATGAGATCGATGATATTGCCTTCAGGGAAAAACTCATCGGGAAAATTGATCAGATCAAAGCCGGGAAACGGGATCTGTACTACTGACAAAACTTCAAATCCTTATTCAATGAAAGAGATTCGTATTCTGGGACTGCTCATCACCGACCGGGTAAAGGAGGCCGGGCGCACTCAGACAACGCTGACACGGTATGCATCCATAATTAAATCAAGGCTGGGTTTTCATGAGGTTACCGAAGACGTCTGCAGCCGTGTTGGCATCATCATTCTGCAGCTTTCTGGTAATCCGGCAACTTGTGACCAACTGGAGCATGAGTTATCACTGATCGGAGGACTGGAACTTCAGCGCATGGTATTCAGCGTTTAATCAGGATATAATGTCAATCATTAGCAGAAAGGAATTAAAAAGGGAATTCCAGCAGCATCATCTCATCTCCTCCCTGTCGTCGATGCGGCTCGGCTTTCTGGTAACCCTGATCCTCTTCTCCTTTTTCATGATCTTCAACCGGATCTTTTTCCCCGAAGCTCCCGAAGGACAATTTTACAACAGGTTGTGGATCATTGTTCCCATGTTAATTCTTTGTATCGGCGTGTCATATCTCAGGCCGCTCTACAAGAATCTAAACAGCATCTATTTCATCCTGAATACATTTTTAAGTTTCGGGATTTTCGTTATCGGATACCAATCCGACTTTCTTGAAAAGGGTTATGAGTTTTTTTATGCCTGGGTGATGCTGGTCATTATCGGGCTGTTCTCTTTTTTTCGTGTGCGGTTCTTCGATCTCGTCGTCCTGGGCCTCATTCAGGTTCTTTCTTATGCCAGCGCTACCCTTATCAACGGGACTTTTTCGACCAACAGATTCATTTTTTTCAACAACCTGTTTTTTGTCCTCTCCATCTATTCAATTGGCTTTTTGATGGCCTATGCCATCCGGAATCTGAGCTGGAAAAATTTCTTGCACCAGCGGGCGCTTTCCAACAATTACAAAAAGCTCCTCAAGGAGATCGAACAGAAAAATCATGTGGAGAAAGAGCTGAAACAATCAGAAATCCAATATCACAACACGCTTAACTCCATTCCCGACTGGATCTATGTCGTCGATAAAGACCTTCGGATTGTACTGATCAATTCGGCGCTCGAGTCGGAACACCAGCGGCAGGGTTACCCGGCCGATACACTGGGGAAAAAACTCACCCGGGTCTATCCCTACATACCGCAATCAACCCTCGACGAGATCCGTCATGTTTTTAATACCGGTGAAACCGTGGTGGGCGAACAAAAGTTTTTTCTCCGCGATAAATCGATCTTCGGCGAAACCCACAAAGTGCCTATATTCAAAGAGGATGAAGTGGTGCAGGTAATGACCATTCTGAGGGACCGTTCCAAAGCGAAGGAGGTGGAGGAATTGAAACTACGCAACGCCGAACAGAAGGAGGTCATGCTCCGTGAGATTCACCACCGGGTTAAAAATAACCTTGCCATCGTGATCAGCTTACTCAACCTGCAACTCCGACGGAACAACGATCCGGAACTTACAAGGATCATCCACGATATTGAAATGCGGATCCGATCGATGGCATTGATTCATGAGCATCTGTACCGTTCGGAAAATCTCGACAGGATCCCGCTGGATAATTATCTGCAAGCGCTGATCCAGATCATCATCACAGCCTATCACGGGAACGCGATCAACCTGACGACCTGTCTGGATCCTATTGATGTAACTATTGAAACCGCACTACCCTTGGGTTTGATCGTCAATGAGTTATTGACCAACTCCTATAAATATGCCTTTCCCGGTAACCTTACGGGTAAAATCGACATTGAACTTAAAAGAACGGAAACAGGGATGATCTCACTTATGATTCGTGATAACGGCGTCGGTTTGCCCGACGATTTTTCGATCCATTCAGAGAAATCGCTCGGAATCTTCATTGTAAACCTTTTGGTTGAACAACTGGATGCGAACATATCGGTTACGAACCATGAAGGGGCGTGTTTCCTGATTGAATTCCGGAATAATATTATAAAAGATAATTCAATAAATTAATACCCATGAAAGAAACTTGGATTGTTGGTATCCAGATCACCGACAGGGTCAAAGAAGCCTCGCGGGTTCAGGACATTATGACAAAGTTCGGATGTACAATCAAGACCCGGCTCGGGTTGCATGAAGTTACGGAGAATTTCTGTTCGCAGAATGGTCTGATCCTGCTTGAACTGACCGGAAATCCTGTTGAGTTCCCGAAACTGGAGAACGCGTTGCTTGCCATTCCCGGACTTCAGGTCAAAAAGATGATTTTTCAGGAATAAAGGATATGTCCTGTATCAGACAAGAGTGATTCGGGTACCGCCGTTATCGATGCCCAGCATGGTAGTCTTGGTGATTATGGTATCCTTGCCTGAATGCTCAACGAAATGAATGGCTGCCCGGATCTTGGGGCCCATGCTGCCGTCGGGAAATTGTCCTTCTTCAAGATATTGTTTCGCTTCGGCAATCGTCATGCGGTCGATGGACTGTTCCTGCGGTGTGTTGAAGTTGATACAAACCTTGGGAACGTCGGTCAGTATGAACAGCTTGTCGGCATTGATCTGGGAAGCAAGTAGTGCCGATGCCAGGTCTTTATCGATGACGGCATCGATACCCTGTAGTTTATTGGGTTCCACATAAAAGACGGGTATTCCGCCTCCGCCAACTGCAATCGCGATCTGTCCCTGACGCGCGATCTGTTCAATGGTCATTTTATTGATGATAACGAGCGGTCGTGGAGAGGCCACAACTTTTCGCCAGCCTCTGCCCCGGGGATCTTCTTTGTAAACGGATCCTGTTTCGTGGGCCATCCGGTCGGCATCCTCTTTCGTGTAAAACGGACCGATCGGCTTCGTTGGGTTCTTAAATGCGGGATCGTCTTTATTAACCAAAACCTGGGTCGCGATTGTGATGATATCGCGTTCCATGTCGTGTTTCTGCAGGACGTTCTTTAGTTGTTGTTCGATCACGTACCCGATAAAACCCTGGGAATAGGCTACACAGATATCAAGAGGCATTTCGGGCAATCCGTACAATTTATTCCCGGCTGCATTGGCGAGCATGATGTTTCCGACCTGGGGCCCGTTACCATGCGTGATCACGATGTTATAATTCCTTTTCAGCAGTTTGACAAGACTTTCACCGGTAGCGTACGCATTGTTTTCCTGTTCATCGATGGTACCCTTTTGGTCTCCCCGTAAAAGTGCATTGCCTCCCAGGGCTACAACAGCTAATTTCTTCATAGATTCATGAATTGGATAACAAAATTAGACAAATTTTCGAACTTTAAGTACCTTAGCAACGCCATGAAATCACAGAAAAAAGCCTATATTTTCGCACTTTTAGCTGTTGCATGCTGGTCGACCATAGGATCGGCTTTCAAAATTTCGTTACAATTTCTTGAACCGGTCTTCCTTCTGTTGATCTCTTCGTTAGTCGCATGCCTGGTTCTCATCTTTATTTTGGCGGTGCAGAACAAAATCCGGCTTCTCCGGGAACTAAGCCTGAAAGATCTCAGAAACTCAGCAATTCTCGGATTTCTAAACCCGTTTTTGTATTACGTCGTTCTGCTTGAAGCGTATGATATTTTAAAAGCGCAGGAGGCAGGGACGCTAAACTACATCTGGCCTGTTTTCCTGGTTCTGCTTTCCATTCCCATCCTTGACCAGCGGATCAGTTTAAAAAGCATTGCCGCGATCGTGATCAGTTTTTCCGGGATCATCCTGATCAGTCTACATCCGGAAACGTTGACAGAAAGGATCAGCCCCGGGTTCGATAGTTTGAGGATCAAAGGAATTGTACTTGCCGTCGGAAGCGCGCTTTTATGGGCGCTCTACTGGATATACAACATCAAAGACCGCCGTGAGACAGTAAGTAAACTGTTTCTCAATTTCATCTTTGGTTTTATCTATACATTCCTGCTTGCCCTTCTTACAGGGAATCTTCAATTACCATCATGGCAGGGAACTCTTTGCGGAATCTATGTCGGGATTTTTGAGATGGGGTTGACTTTTGTCTTATGGCTGTTTGCCCTTCAGTTTTCTGTCACCACGGCCAAAGTGTCCAACCTCATTTATCTTTCGCCTTTTTTATCCCTGATCCTGATCCATTTTGTGGTTGGTGAGGTAATCCTGATCTCCACCCTGATCGGGCTCGTGCTGATCATCGCGGGAATCATTCTGCAGCAATATTTGCGACGCTAATTCCGGCGAACCTTGTACCTTTGCAACATGGTTATCAGGTCGGTCGCATTTCACCATTTTGGTTGTAAGGTAAATTTCTCCGAGGGATCCGCGTTATCGCGCGAATTTAAAGGCAAAGGATTTAAAATTGTTGATTTTCACGAGCGTGCCGATTGTTATGTGATCAGTACCTGTATTGTCACCGCCGCGGCTGAAAAAAAGTGCCGGGCAGCCATCCGGCAGGTTCACAAAAAAAATCCGGACGCATTCATCGCGGTTATCGGTTGTTACTCAGAGCTCAGGCCGGAAGCGTTGTCAGGGATGGAAGGAGTCTCCATGATCTTGGGTACCTCCGATAAATTCTTATTACTGGAGAAATTGTCGGCCATGGGTGTGCAGATGCCGGATTCCGGAACTGATAGTCCGGAACCTGATGACATCGGTCATTATCATGGCGGGATTGGGAACAATCTTAAATCCGGTAGCTCTGACTTTGTAGCGGCCTGGTCGTCGGATGACAGGACCCGCTCTTTTCTCAAGATCCAGGATGGATGCGATTATTTCTGTTCCTACTGTACCATTCCGTTGGCCCGTGGGCGAAGTCGAAGTGATAACATCGACGGCGTACTTGATCACGCCCGCAAAATTGGCGCCGCGGGAATCAGGGAGATGGTGCTTACCGGCGTGAACATTGGTGATTTTGGCCGTCACCAGAACGAGAACCTTTTACAATTGATCAGGCGTCTCGATGACATGGGCCCTGTGAGCCGGATCCGTATCTCTTCGATCGAACCCGATCTTTTATCTGATGAGATCATCGAATTCATTGCCGCCTCCCGCCATTTCATGCCCCATTTTCACATTCCGCTTCAATCCGGTTCCGACCGGATTCTGAAGCAGATGCGCCGGAAATATGACAAAGCATTGTATGCCGGCAGGGTCGGTCGAATCCGGACACTGCTGCCGCATGCCTGCATTGCTGCCGATCTGATCACGGGGTTTCCGGGAGAGACCGAAGAAGATCACCAGGAAACCATTACGTTCCTGCAAGATATTGACATCTCTTATATTCATGTTTTTACCTATTCGGCACGGCCTGATACCCGGGCAGCCGGATTCAGCGATCCGGTGTCGCCGGGATTAAAAACCCTGAGAAGCCGGGAACTGCACAGGCTATCTGAAGAAAAAAAACGAAAATTTTATAGAACGAATGCAGGACGCCAGGCAAGGGTCCTTTTTGAATCGAGCAACACCGGGGGCAGAATGGATGGCTTCACGGAAAATTATATCAAAGTCAGCCAGATTTTTGATCCCGCGTGGATCAATCATATCCGTGAAATTGAACTTTCCGGACTGGATGAAAAGGAGATCATCTTTAATTTTTGATCTGTTGATCGTTCATCCGTTGGAACATTTGTAACTGAAAGATTACCGCAAAAACAGCAAGTAGCAGAACATGATTGTGAACTTGGAACAGATTGCTTTACAGGTATGTAACCTCGCCCGGGAAACCGGAACGTTTCTCCTGCGGGAAGTCGATACCATTCAACATGCCGATGTCGAAGAGAAGGGGCTTCATAATTTTGTCACCCGGGTCGACAGGGAATCTGAACGCAGGTTGGTTGACAGGCTTTCGGAGATTCTGCCGGGGAGTGGCTTTATTGCCGAAGAGAACAGGGTTTGGAATCCATCCGAGTACACCTGGATCATTGACCCATTGGACGGCACAACCAATTTCATTCACCGGGTACCCTTGTTCGCGATCAGTATCGCATTGATGCGGGGGCAGGAGACGCTGCTGGGCGTGATTTATGAAGCGAACCATGATGAATGCTTCCATACTTGGAAAAATGCGCCTTCGTTTTTGAACGACAGGCCGATCCGGGTTTCAGATACCGCGTTGATCCATGAGTCGCTTTTTGCAACGGGTTTTCCCTATTACGATTACAACCGGTTGGACGATTATCTTCAACTATTCCGCCATTTGCTGAAGAACAGCCGCGGAGTCAGACGACTCGGATCGGCCGCGACAGATCTGGCGTGGGTTGCCTGCGGCAGGTTCGACGGTTTTTATGAATACGGATTGTCGCCCTGGGATGTTGCCGCCGGCGGTCTGATCGTTCAAAATGCAGGTGGAAAAGTCAGTGATTTTAGAAGCGGTGAAAATTATATCTTTGGCAGGCAAATTATTGCTGCCAATAAACACATCTATCCGGAATTTCTGAAACTCTTTGATACATGGAAACACGAATTGAGCTGATCCAGGGGGATATCACCAAATTAAAAGTTGATGCCATCGTTAACGCGGCCAATCCTTCACTTTTGGGCGGAGGTGGCGTCGACGGGGCCATACATAAAGCTGCAGGACCCGGTCTGCGGGAAGTGTGCCGGCTGCTGGGCGGTTGCAATACCGGTACGGCTAAAATTACCCGCGGCTATAATCTTCCGGCGAAGTTTGTCATTCATACGGTAGGACCTGTATGGAGCGTAGGCGACCGGAATGAAGAGGAACTGCTGGCCTCCTGCTACCGTGAAAGTCTTGCCCAGGCCACGATTCATGATTGCAGGACGGTTGCCTTCCCAAACATTTCAACCGGTGTCTACCATTTCCCGAAAGAACTTGCCGCTGATATCGCGATCAGGGAAGTCAGGAATTATCTTTCCCAAAACACGATTCCCGAAAAAGTCATCTTTATCTGCTTTGATACAGAAAACTTTTCCATATATAAAACCCGGCTTACCTGATTCGGGATGTGCTTTCACCAAATGAACAGGGTTTGTTCCCTTCCGGTTGCGCCAAAGGGTTATTTCCGACACGGCAATAACTCAGGGGGAAGCCCTATTCCTTGTGCTTTTACCAGGGTGAAAGCCCTGATCCTGGTCGTTCTCATTTTCACTGGTATGTTGGCAATGGCACAAACGGGCAAAAAGACCATTCAGGCCATCGAACGAACCTCGGATATCCGGATCGACGGGATCCTCGATGAACCCGAGTGGAAGAATGCCCCACCCGCGACTGATTTCATTCAGCGCATTCCATTTAACGGGAATCCTGCAATCTTTCGGAGCGATGTCAGGTTTGCTTTCGATAACCAGGGTTTGTACATCGGAGCCATGATGTACGATCCATTTCCCGATAGCATTCCGGGACAACTTGGACTTCGCGACAGCGATGAGCTCAATGCCGACTATTTCATTTTCGTTGTAAGTCCTTTTAATGACGGGATCAATGCGTTTTGTTTCATGGTTTATGTCAGCGATGTACAATCCGATTTCAAGCTCTCAGGCGAAAGTGACGATGATTATTCGTGGGATGCGGTATGGTTAAGCAAAGCGAGAAAAAATGAAAAGGGATGGGTCTGCGAGATGAAGATCCCTTACTCTGCCATCCGTTTTCCCAACAAACCACTGCAGGAGTGGGGTATTAACTGCCAGCGAAGCATCCGGCGGTACCGTGAGATTGATACCTGGAATTTTATCGACTCAAAAGTTTCAGGTTATGTTAATCAATCCGGACTTCTCGAGGGAATTAGCGAGATCAAACCCCCGCTGCGGCTTTCGATTTCGCCTTATCTATCGGGTTATTTGCAAAATGCCCCGGGGGATAAGAATTACCGGTTCTCTTATAATTACGGCGCTGACCTGAAGTATGGCATCGATCAGAGTTTTACCCTCGACATGACCCTGATCCCCGATTTTGGCCAGGTGCAATCGGACGACAAGGAGTATAATTTCTCCCCATATGAAATCCGATACGAGGAACGCCGGCAGTTTTTCACGGAAGGAACGGAATTATTCAACAAAGGAGGTATCTTTTATTCGAGAAGAATCGGCAGTGAACCCAAGGGATATTCCAACGTGTATGCTGCAACCGAAGCGAACGAAAAAGTGACCGACAACCCAACCCAGACAAAACTCATCAATGCTTCCAAGATTTCGGGCCGAACAACCGGTGGACTCGGTATCGGATTTTTCAATGCCATGTCGGCAAATACCTGGGCTACGATCACCGACACCATCACCGGTGAAACCCGGAGATTTCTCACGCAGGGGTTTACCAATTACAACATGTTTGTTTTAGATCAGAACCTGAAGAACAACTCGTACGTTGATTTCCTGAACACGAATTACTTCATGCCAACCGAAGGCTATACCGCCAATGTGACGGGTACCACCTTCCGGTTTGCCAATAAAAAGTACACTTACGCTTTATCAGGAAACGGATTCATAAGCCAGAAATATTACAGTCACGCCGCCCCGGAATTTGGCTACCATTACGCGCTATCTTTCGGGAAGATCTCCGGAAATTTCAAGTTCAGTTACAACCAATTGCTCGAAACCGACAAATACGATCCGAATGACATGGGTTTTAACACCATCAATAATAAATTCAATAATACCCTGTCGTTTCAGTATAATTTGTATAATCCCTTCTGGAAGGTGCTCAATTGGTACAATTCACTGGAAATAAATTACAACACACTTTACGACGGGTTGAAGTACACATCGCTTTACATTGATGGTTCGACCAATACGACCACCAACAAGCACCTCACACTCGGGGCCAATCTGGAAATGCAGCCGGTTGAAGGTCATGATTATTATGAACCGCGGGTGGATGGATGGATGTACAAATCGCCAGCCTATGTGTTTCAGAATGTATGGGCATCTTCTGATTACCGCAAAAAGTTCGCTCTCGACGGTTCATTGGGCATCCAATATTCGGGGCAGTATAAATCGACCGGGGTCGACTTCTCATTGTCGCCGCGATACCGGATTTCCGACAGGATCATGCTGATCTATCTCCTCTGGGTCAATAAAATAATGAATGATGTGGGATATGTGTCGGATTCGGTCGATCAGTCGGAACATACTGTAATCCTCTTCGGCAGGCGCGACCGGCTCACCGTGATGAACCTGCTCGAAGCCAACCTGATGATCACCAGTACCATGAGTATTGACCTCAGGGCACGCCATTACTGGGTTTCAGCCCCATACCTTTCTTTCTATCAACTTCAGCCCGATGGATCGCTCCGGGATGTCGAATATCACCAGGATGCCGATATCAATTACAACCTGTTCAACCTCGACCTGACCTATATCTGGAATTTCGCCCCTGGGAGCCAGATCTCCGTGATGTGGAAAAACGCGATCAACACGTATGACCAGGAAACTCCCCCCGATTTTTTTGATGATTTCAGAAGAACCATGCTGGCACCGGCATCCAACAGTTTTTCTATCAGGATCATCTATTATCTTGATGCGTTGTACTTCAAAAAGAAGAAGAAATCCGAGTGAACTTCTGATAACCCGGTAGTTTTATTTTGTTATTTAATTTTTTTATCTCAATTTTGGTTCGTAATATTCATCCATGTTCAACCTGAACCGGTAATGCCTCTGTTAAAGAAAAACGGGAGAAATTCTCTTCTCATTCTTATTGCAGCGATGGTTGTCGTTGTGGTAACAGGTATCCTGGTTACACGTTGGCGATGCGGCGAGGTTGACCGAAAAATCCGGGAAGAAATATTGATTCAGACTGTCGAAATTGCTCAGACCATCAATCCGGCTCTGGTAAAAAAATTGACCTTCACGGGTTCCGATTATAAACTTCCCGAGTACCAGCAGATCAGATCTCAGATGATTGCCTATGGAAAGTTGATCCGTCAAAGAGGAATATACAGCATGGCCCTAAAGGAATCCGACATTGTATTCGGTCCGGAAAATTATCCTGAGGGAGATCCGATGGGATCCGGGCCTCCCGGTAAAATATATGAACAACCCGGAGAGGATGATTTCAGGATTTTTAAGGATGGAAAACCGGTGGTCACGGGTCCGATTACGGATGAGTACGGTACTTTTGTTTCAGGAATGGCGCCTGTTTTTGATCCAGCGACCGGGAAAATACTTATGGTGATCGGAATTGATATTTTGGCAACGGATCTGCAACGCTCGATTGACAGAGCGAAAATACAGTCGATTGCAGGTACCATCCTATTTCTGCTGTTATTGGGAACGGGATTTTCCCTGATCCGATACCGAAACCGGCTTCCTGATGAATCAAAAATGAAATTCCGGCATATCGAAACATATCTGACCGCCATTGTCGGGATTCTGGTCACCATTTTTGCCTTGATTACCTTCAAAGGGGCCGAAACCAAAGAAACCTCTTACCTGTTCAGGATCAAATCCAATTCAGAGATCGATGCCGTCAGAAAAGAATTTTTTAAAGTAAATCAGGAGTTGCTGACCCTCGAGACTTTTTTTATCAATAGTATTACAGTAGATGCCGGCGAGTTTTTCAACTTTACCTCATCTTCAGGATTCAATAAAATGGCCGCAAAAATGTTCTGGGTTCCCAGAATTACCAGAAACCAACGGGCGTTTTTCGAAAAAAACAGCTTGAGTTTCCCCCGGAATCCCGGCACTTTATTGGAACGGCATCCCGGAGGAACGATCGGGCCTGCCGGCATAAGAGAAATTTACTATCCGGTATGCTACGCTGATTCATCCGGAATACCTGTCCTGACTCCCGGATTTGATCTCGCTTCGATTCCCGTTATTTCTGCTGTCATGGAACATGCACTGATCAGCAAAATGACTACCGGGGTAGAAAGCGATGAAATCTATGGTACTATTTTTAATAATTCCACCATTCTTGCCTTGAACCCGGTCTTCAAGATCCTGAACAAACCTCTTTCGGAATCCGGCGAGGGCATCATCAAACCCGACAGTGGATTTGTCGGAGCGCTGGTGAATTTATCTGCCATTATGCAAAATGCCTTGAGGGCGAATTTTGACCTCGGCCCTCAACTCGATATTGACCTGGTTGACCTGACCCACAAACCAAATCCTGTCAAAATTTTCGAAACAAATGATTCATCTTCAACCCGGCAAAAAGAATTCAATTTGGATGACTACAAAAAAACCGGATTCCATTATGTAGCTCCGCTCTTCATGTTCGGAAAATCCTACGCTATAATTACACACAGCGGTACAAATCCTTATAAAGCCAATGCCGTTCCAAACTCCTGGATAATCCTCATAATCGGGATATTATTTACAGGCATTACCACCTTCTTTACCAGATCTGTTCAGAACAAGCATATCACCCTTGCCAGAACCGTGAAACAACGAACTTCAGAACTGGAAACGGCAATGGATAAAGCCCTCGAAAGCGACCGTCTGAAATCATCTTTTCTGGCCAACATGAGCCATGAGATCCGGACACCGATGAATGCCATCGTGGGGTTCTCATCGTTGCTGGGCGAACCTGACATCCCGGAGCAGGAGCGCGAAAAGTACATCGAAATCATCAAGACCCGTTCCGACGATCTGCTACACCTCGTCAATGATATCCTCGAAATGTCGCGGCTTGAATCGGGCACTGTCCAACTGGTAAAAAGCCAGGTGGATCTTGATGAAATGATGGATGAACTCTCGGTTATATTCAACCAGAAACTTTTAAAAAATCACAAAACGGAAGTCCGGTTAATAATCGAGAAAACAGAACACGACTGTACAAAAATCATTTCTGACGGGTACGTCATCCGGCAGATTTTTTCGAATCTCCTCGAAAATGCCATAAAGTTCACTCACAAAGGTGAAATTTGGTTCGGTTACCGTACCGATGATCATTCTGTTGTTACCGGTTTTGTGCGCGATTCGGGAATCGGTATATCCCCCGAAAACCAGAAAGTGATCTTTGATAGTTTTCGTCAGGCGGAAATTCGTGATATCCACCAGTATGGCGGAACCGGGCTCGGTCTTTCCATCTGCAAGGGATCGGTAGCCTTGCTTGGCGGGACGATCCGTGTTGATTCGGCTCCCGGTTCGGGAAGCCAGTTTATCTTTTCCTTCCCGGCCGAAGTAGTGCCGGTAAAAAAACAACCGGAGGGCATTCCATTATCTGTACGACCTGAAGAAGTCCGATACACCTGGTCTGGTAAAAAAATCCTGGTGGTTGAAGATGAGCCATCGAACCTCGATTACCTGGTCACGATCCTGAGCCATGCCGGTGCAGAACTGGCGACAGCCATTACCGGAAAAGAGGTTCGTGATCTTTACCCTGTCATGGATACCATCGATCTGATATTGCTCGACATCCGGTTACCCGACGTCAGCGGTACAGATCTATGCCATGAAATCAAATCGAAATTCCCTTCCGTAACCATTATTGCCCAAACTGCATTTGCACTTCCCGGAGACCAGGAAAAAGGAAAGGAAAAAGGCTTTGATGATTATGTTACCAAACCCCTCGACCGCAGGGCACTCCTGCGCAAAATTGACACCTTCCTGAAAAAGAAAGGCTAATCGAAAAAACCAGATCGTTACGGTTCAATTGCCGGGATGTTTTCCCGGTCGGTAACCACCTTCCCGTCCTCCAGCACGATGATCCGGTGCGCTTTTTCCACCACACGCTGATCGTGGGTGGAAAAAATGAAAGTAACCTGTTCTTCATGATTCAGGCGCTCCATGATCCCGAGGAGGTTCCGGGTCGATTGAGAGTCGAGGTTCGCCGTGGGCTCATCCGCCAGGATAAAAGCGGGCCTTGAGGCGAGTGCCCGTGCAACGGCCACCCTTTGCTGCTGCCCCCCCGATAATTTGGAGGGTCGGCTGTGGATCCGATCGCCCAACCCGACCGACTCCAGCAATTCCATGGCCCTTTTCTCACGGTCAGCCCGTGGAATTTTCTGAAGGTGCATGATGAATTCCACATTTTCCATTGCCGTAAGAACCGGGATAAGGTTGTACGACTGAAAGACAAAACCGATGTTCCGAAGCCTGAAATCGATCAGTTTCCTGCTGCTTAGCCGGGTAATGTCATTCCCGCCGATCAGGATGGTACCGCGATCCGGCTTATCCAGTCCCCCGATCATGTTCAGCAGGGTCGTTTTTCCCGATCCCGAAGGTCCGACAATCGCAGTGAATTCCCCCTCTTCAAAATTCAGGTTGATCCCATTCAGGGCACGAACCTCAATCTCCGAATCGTGGTAGCTTTTTTCCAGGTTTTCAATGGCAATGATACTCATGGTTGATGGTTATTCGTTACGCACTGCATCGGCCGGCCTGAGACGCAACGCTTGACGCGCGGGGTACAGGGAGGCCAGTATACCGGTAAAGATCACAAGAATGGTCAGGTTGATAAAGAAATACGGATCCAACGAAGGATAAAGCACCGGGTTGTACCCGATTTTTTCAAAGCCTTCGGCAAAGGATCCCAGGTTTATCCCGGTGTGTCTTGTATACAGGGTGAGGCCCGTTGCAAGGATTATCCCGATGATCCCTCCGGTCAGCGACAGAAATACCGACTCGAGCATGATCATCAGGAAGAGGCGGAACTTATTCATGCCGATCGCGGCCAGCATGCCCAGCTCACGGGTACGCTCCAGAATGGCCATCAACATGGTATTGACAATTCCAAAACCCAGCGCCAATAAAATAATACCCATGAACAGATAAAGCCATAAATCCATAAAGTCATTAAGCATACCCAGTATGGGATCGATCTCTTTCCAGTTCTGCACTTTCAGGTCCGGGAAAGTGGATTGCAACAGGTTCTGAACACGGGCGGTTTCAGCGGGATCTTTCATCCTGACAGCGATTTCATGACATAACAGACTGTCGGCCCCGAGTAACGTACAAATTTCAGATCGGCCTACAAAGACATTCATTTCATCGAAAACGGAATTACTGGTCCGGTAAATCCCGCAGATCCGGAAAGCGCCACCGGTCAGGTTCCCCTGCATATCCTGAAAGGTAAGGATGATCTTTGAATTCAGCCGGACCTTCAGCTTCTTAACCAACGCCTGTCCAACCACAACGGGAACTCCCCTCCCGCCCTTGAACCATCCCCCGCAGGTATCGCAAATCAGTGAATGGATCTCCGTCACCTGCCGTTCAAGTTCCGGGTCGATCCCGTTAACCATGACACCGATCCCGGCATTGGCGCTCCCGGCCATCGCAATGAACTTCACACGCGGCGACCAGGCCTCTACCGATCGGATGGTATCCAACACAGCAGCAATTGGTTTATAGCCCGTTCCGATAAAATAGATCACCTCCTGATCCTCGATATACTTTGGATTGTGAAGTTGCAGATGGGAGGTCTCCCGGCTCACCGCTTCCCGTACGCGCTGATCGCTGGTGCCTTTGAGCACCGCCGAAGAGAATATGCCACCGAGGAGCCCAAGGGCTATTGCCATGACCACCACCAGGCTTCGCATCCTGTTTCTCCAGATATTTTTCCAGGCTACACTCCAGATCATACGTTTCGTTTAACGTCGGATTGCGTTGATTACATTCAGCCGTCGGACCCGCATCACCGGCAACAGCATCACTACCATGATGATCAGCAACACGATCACCGATTGCGCGATGAAATAATCGGGTGTCCACGCCGTCGGCATCGAGGGCTCAAATCCCATCCGGATGGTGGATTCGGCCAGTTCGCCGGTCAGTGGAATCGGGTGTATATAAAAATAATAAATCAGCGGTAAAGCAGCAAGAACGCCGGTAACGATTCCCAAGATTCCCAGCAGGAAGGTCTCTGCAACCAGGATCCACATCAATTGTCTTTTCTGCATCCCTACGGCGATCATCATGCCGAACTCCCGCATGCGCTCATTGAGCATCATCAGCATGGTTCCGAAAATTCCAAACCCCACGATCATGTATAGAATCCCGAGCATGATCAGCCCCGAGGCGCTGTCGGCCCGGATCTGCTGCACCACATCCGGCATCATCTCCTCCCACGTCATCACTTCATAAACGGCGGGATCTGTTTTCCTTCTCAGAGTTTCAGCAACCTTTGGATACCGCGAAGGATCCGCCACGTTGAATGCAACGGAGGTGACCATGCCGTCGGCGCTGAAAAGGTTCTGCGCGGCTTCCAGACTGAGGTACACCAACCTGCCGTCGAGGTCGGGCGAAGGAAACCTTACAATCCCTTTGACGGGGAACACACCGGCAGCGCTGTTTCCGTGATAGCCCTGACCGATGATGACAAGGGTGTCGCCAATCCCGATTTTCAGGTAACCGGCCAGCCGTTCCGACACGAGAGCGCCTGAATCGGCCGGAGTAAGATAGGTTCCCCTTACCAGCTTCATTTTCAGGGAGGTAAGACCGTTTTCATCATCCGGGTGCACCCCGTTCACCAGCACACCCCGGGTTTGCAACCCGGACGAAGCCAGTGCAAACGATTCCAGCCTGACGGTGTAACCCGACGATCCCGGCAGCGAATCCAGTATCTGATTCAGCGTCGGATCATTGACAAAGCTGTTGTTCAATACCTGCTCATTCCAGTAACCCTTTGCATGAAGCTGGAAATACCCGGAATAAGCATGTACGATGTTGTTCACCATCAACCCATAACTACCCAATTGAAATGCCCTCATGATCAGTGAAAACCAGATCGCGAAGAACACCGAGGTCGCGGTGATCAACGTCCTGCGCTTGTTTCGCCACAGGTTTCGCCAGGCCAGGGTGAGCAGTTCCATGGAATTATTTCAGATTTTTCATTCGTTGCTGTGAAAAAAAAGCATCTGGTATGGGAATATTAAATTTGGCGCTGCGTATCTTCACGATGGTCTTCTGTTTGGGTTTATCCTCCGGGATGATCTCAAAACAGGTCGGGATCTTCCGGTCATACATGAATTTTATTTCCGAAAGCAGATGGGTCTTCACGCGGTTCCCGTCTTCATCGAAATAGACGGCCTTCAGCTCGTAATACGCATCTTTACTGATCCACAGATGAATTTTTCCCCAGACAACCGCCGCATTTTCCTTGGGAATGAGTTCGATCTTATAACAGGAATAACCCGAAACCATTTCGGTTCCGATAATTGCATGGGTATAGTCCATTACTACGGATGATTCCTTCAGGATGTCATCGTTGGTGTAATCCGATCCCATCCAGCCCTGCGACATCATGGAGGGCGGCAGCTTGATCATCCGGTTGATGGTCGGATTCCAGCTCCACATGTCGTTGCCAAGTTTCAGGAACGACTGCCCGCTCTCCTTTGGCGGTGCGGTGATCAGGGTCATCGAAAGGTTCCTCCCCTTTCCCCAGCTCTTAAAAGTGACCGATCGCTGCCAATCCGGACGCACAATAGTCATCGCCATTTCACTTTCGCTGGTAACTCCCTGCATCAGATCATCGGCCTTCTTTACAATTTCCGTTGCATCCTGCGGGAAGCCGCAAGTCACACACGCTAAAAAAAACAGCAGACACCCTATTCTGTTTAACATACGACTTTTGATAATAGTGCAAACAACTTCTGCATTCATTTAAAAGCTCCATTTCACGCGGAAAGTTCCCAGAAATGATTTGAAGTAAACATTTTCCATCAAAGGATCGGGACTTTTAAAGCGACCGTTAAAATACTGAATAAACAGACTCAGGTCGATATTTTGCCTGACATTGTAATTCAAGGTCGGTCCGACGAAATACCCGGCAAGGTCGGGGAAATACATGGTTGCCAGGGAAACATCGAAAAGCGGGGTGACCGGGTAGGATCCCATCAGAAAAATATTCCATTCGGCAAAGGATAACAATTTTGGCGTGGAAGGAGCCTGGTACACGTTTACCATACTTCTGGGGCGGTAACCGGCGGGAAGCTGGTTGTAAAGCACCTGAAACGTCAGGGCAAGCGAATTTGAAAAAGTGTAATCCGCTCCGATGGTTGCGAGCAATACCCCCGTGGTATCATTCCAGTTATTCTTGGACTGATAATAATTGACCTCGCCCCGAAACGCGGCGCCGGAGATGTTACCCGACCAGCCGGTGCCGACGACATAATCCTGGTCATCAACCAGCCCGGCCAAAAACTGAACGTCAAATCCTCCCGTGTTGAACCTGCCCAGGGCCGCACAGGTCAGCTTCCCCTTTGAATTTAACTTGGCCGCAAGTTCCAACACGGAAGTCGCCGAAGGATAAACCTGGAGGCGGATTGCATCGCTTCCCGGACGTTCGGGGTAATCGACGTCAAAATAGGAATAGGTGTTGAACAGGTCGTTGGGATTCCAGACCAGGGTTTGCCCCCAGTTGATCCGTTGACGACCCGCCGTCATCTGAAATTTTCCAAAAGTTCCCGAAATCCATGCCCGGTCAAATTGGGTTAAAAGGGCAGCGGAAGCTGATGACCAGAGATCCCAGGTCATGTTTACCAAACCGTTGTCATTAAAAAGAACTCCTTTGTATGCCGGATTCGCTGTCAGCGATTGCCCGAAAACAAACCGAGTCCGCAACCCGACCCCCATTCCGAACACCTTCGCCGGATTCCAGGTAAAATCAAAGCGGTTGTGAATCTCATTGTCGAAGGTCCATGGATCTTCCACTGCAGGAAACTGAACCATCTGCATATCATCAAGATACCCCTTGAGCTTCCACGAACGTTCTGCTGATTCCTGGGAAATAACCAGCATCGGAATCAGAAGCATCAACCCGGTGATTGAAAAAAACGGTTTCAACACTGTAAAACTAAGAAGCTTCGACCACTTTTCAAAAGCCGGTAAAAACTATTGATAACCTGATTTTCAGAAAAAAGAACGTCTATCTTTGCGGAACCAGGGGCGGCAAGAAACCACCGCCGGGATGTGTTCGTAAATACTACAACACCAACGATATGAATTACCTTGATAAAGCGCTGTTGTATATTCTTTCAGTATCTGTTGTTTTTTTCATGGGATGTTCCGGGAAAGATTCTGATCCGGAGCCCAGGCCGACTGAAATCCCAATAGGGGTCGTGGTCTCACTTACCGGATCCTTCAGTCCTTACGGGCCGATTCAGCAAAACGGCATGCTGCTCGCCATTTCGGAGATCAACAGCAAATCGCTCCTCCCCGGGAAAAAGCTCACGCCCTATATCCTGGATGACCGTTCCGTACCCGATACCTGCCGGAGCGTATTTCTGGATCTGATCAACACCCGAAAAGTCGTTGCGATCATCGGACCAACCTCCTCAAACTCGGCTTTTGCCGCCGATACGATCGCACAGAACCGGAAGGTGGTTGTCATAGGGATATCCAACACCGTTCCCGGGATCACCGGTATGGGTGATTATATTTTCAGGAACAGCCTTCCCGAATCGGCCGTGATCCCCAACACGGTACAGATCACCCACGATGCACTTAAATATTCGAAAGTCGCCATTGTATACGGGGATGATGATCCCTATACCCTGGGAGCCTACAATTCGTTTAAAAGCGCCCTCGAATCCACGACGGGTGTGAGCATCGTCGCCACCGAAACGGTTCATAAAGGTGATTACCAGTTCGCAGACCTGATCAACCGAATCAAAGCATCCGGCCCCGATATCATTGTGGTTGCCGCGCTGGTCAACGAAGCCTCGCGGTTCATGGTTCAGGCGCGGAACCTGGGAATTCCCGACAGCATCCGTTTTTTGGGTGGTAACAGTTTCAACACTTCCAAATTGTGGCAACAGGCCGGGAACGCCGCTCAGGGAGCCATCTGCGGTACAGCATGGATCTACACGGAAGAAACGCCTGGCAACGCAGCTTTTATCGAAAACCACATCAGCATTTACGGCGCCCGCCCCGACCAGTTTGCGGCACAAGCCTATGCCGCCGTTTACATCCTCACCGATGCCTTGAAGCGTTCAGACCAACTGAATTCAACCGACCTCCGCAATGCACTGGCCGCCACCGCCAACCTGCCAACCGTACTGGGAATGTTCTCTTTCGACGGGAACCGGGATCCCGTGCATCCCCCTGTGGTCCAGGAGTTGATCGACGGCGAGTTTGTAGTGTTCAAACCCTCCAGGCGATAAGTCATTTCAAAGTATCCTGCTCCCTAGGCTTCACAAACCAGCCCAGCCATACGGAAGCGGGTCCCCACCCGATCGTCAGATCTATAATCTGTGTTCTGATAAAGCTCCGGGGAAACTCCCACCAGTTCATAAAGGCTAACGCACCCTGCAACATGGCGAAGACCGCGAACAACATCGAAACGGTAAAGCGCGACCAGAAACAGGTGAATTTCCTCATGTACATGATAAAGGCGGCGATAAAGGTGGTGAGGAACGCGAACAGGATCCCTTTGATCATCGTTCCCATCGAAAAGTCCGTAATCGCGGGATGGAAGAACACCATCGCCCAGGGGTTCCCGATCATGGTTTTCTCCAGCTCCTGTTGGCGGGCCTTGAAGTCAGGACTGTTCTGATCGGCCATGGGCATCATGTACATCCCTTCGGCAGGAAGGGTCCGAGATAAAAATTCGAGAATCGTATCCTGTTGTTTTGCATGGGTGTAGAAATTCTTGTGGAACCCTCCCACCCACATGGTGGTCTGGAATCCGAAATAGATCAAGGTTCCGACCAATCCGCCAATGATGACTTTTTCATGATGCTTTAATTTAAGTTTGAACTTCAACTGCAAATTTATACTGCACCATAATAAAAACGCAAAGCAATTTTATAATCAACAAAAAAATAACACTTATTACTGGTTGCGAGGATACTTAGACTCACAGAAGAAACGATCGCGATGGTTGAAAACTTCCGGTGAACAGGGTATCACCTCTTACCATTCCGGGTGATAAACGGGGAATAAGCTATGAGCACCGTGAAAGTATTTGAAAACAGGAAAGTAAGGTCTGTTTGGAAAGAAGAGGATCTCGAAACAGAATTAATTGGTGCTGGGAGCCAGCGGAACCATCCTGAAAACCAATGATGGCGGGATCATTTGAACAGTCCAGGCAAAGGGTACGACGGCCCGCTAATTCAATGTACCTTCAAATTGCATTTTTTATTCCGGAATAAGAAAAGCCCCGAAAGTTCAGTTATCCGGGGCTTTTCAGTGCAAGTAAGTGAAAAAGTGTGTGAGCGGTAAATGGGGATCGAACCCACGACCCTCAGCTTGGGAAGCTGATTTATACTTCATCAATACACAGTAAATATAGGTGTTTTAAGATAGGATACAATTATGCGCATAATAATTAATGATTTCAGTTATCCCGTTTTGCATTGGATTGCTGTATAAATTTGTTATCATAGCTTATACAGAATTTCGGTGTTGATAACCTGATGAGCCGCATCGAGGTCAAATATGATTCCTGGCCGAAGAAGGCCTAAAATGTCTTTCCTGAAGTTATCATCCTGCATCTTTTCATCGATATTGGCAATAAAATCTTCCTTTTTAATCCTGGTACCGGCTGCGTTCAGGTATTCATGATATGCGTGAATGATTTTTCCTGAATCAAGTTTCAGATAAACAAGCGCATACCATAGATCAAAAAGATCTCTGCCCTTGCTGCGTTGGTAAAGTGCCCGGAGTTTTGTTCCCAGAAGTTCTTCCGGTTCATAGGTTTTAACAGCTGCATTACCTGAAAACCATGAATTTTCTATTGAAACATTGACCTCCTTCAGATCAAACACAGACATGTGCTCTCTGCAATTGATTTCAATTTTAAGTTTCATTTTTTGTGGAGGCGTACCGTCAGCCAAGTAACGGTAGTTTATTGAAGTCATTGCCTCTCCCCTATTGACTTTCACTTTTTCTGCAATGATAAAAGATAGCGACTTCCGCAGATGATCAATTACCTCGCCAATGGGTGCGGCTTTGATTTGAACAAGATCGATATCCTCTGAATACCTTACCGGTGGGGTTAAAAATAACTTATGCAAGGCGGTGCCTCCTCTGAAGGCAAGCTTTTCCTTTAGAAAATCATCATTGTAAATGGCAATCAGGGCTCTGGTTATGATCAGATCCTGCTCCACCTGAATGTTTTCATTCCAGTTTGCAAATTCTTTCCATTCTTCAACATATCGCCTGGGAATCATAAATCTCCCTCCACTTCTGAATTAACAATTATTTTCCATTTATGATCGGTCACTCCTGTTTTTGGCTTGTTTGCAACCAAAGGAGTTAAATAACATTCACGCCCATTCAGAGCCTTCGATAATGATGCGGATAACTGTTCCTTTTTCAATTCCCTATCCAGCAAATAACCCAGGCGTTGAATAGCTGCAGTTTGAGGGTACTGTTTTGCAGTTTTTAAAAGTTTGGGGGCTTCCATTTCCTCCGTTAATTCCTGTAACACAGTAAAAGCACGATTGAGACTGATCTTTGCGGAGTAATAAAGTAAATCAAGAGCTGTTAATTCCGGAGAAGAGACGTTAATATAGCCAGCATCGGTGTTTTTCTTTATAACACCATCGGCTGACCACTGTTTTTTAACCATGAAGTTGATGGCCAATTTATTTGTTCGGATACTACGAATTGCAGGACTTCCTGCTACAACGAAATATTCCATGGGTTGTTGGTGTGCTGCGCCGTACAATGCTGCTGCGGATAATAATGCAACATAATAGTCCTTATTGATTGAATGCATCAGATCATCAATGAATAGGTTTACAGGCAGGATCCCTGTGGCTGAATATTCCTGAGGGATAATCACGTAAAAACCTTTTCTTATTGTTGTGATCGCGCTTTTAGATTTCAATCGGTATAAATTCTGATCCAATGCCTGTTTGGAGATATCAAACGCATCCAATGCCTCTTTGTAAGTAAATGAATAGCGGCCTTTTGCTCTTATCCTGGCAAGAAATTCCTCAAGATAATTATAGGATATAGTCTCGTTTTTCATGTAGTTATCATTTTCGATTCTTTATAGATTGTATAAAGAATTGCAAATATAAACTTTTATATTATATCAGAATGATAAGGCATATTTTAGATTTTCATAATTATCAAACCCTGGTGAAAGTCAGAAAACATCGAATGGATTAATTTTTGAACTTAAAAACCAGCAATGCTAAAAGAAGGATTATGAATATCAAGCCTGAGATTAGCTGGAAGAGCTTTTAAAGCTACCTGATGAGGAATTATCGTCATTGGTGTATCCTGAACCTTCTTCAACTCAACCCGACTGGAAGTTGGCTGATTTTCAACTGCGTATCCAAGACCTTTGTGATGAAC
>Ga0209749_1000217_pt1 | contig 90761 bp, 75 predicted proteins | sample EPASupsiteSAE347_FD_187267 | JGI IMG/M metagenome (GOLD analysis project Ga0209749, IMG submission 187267) | Bioremediated contaminated groundwater from EPA Superfund site, New Mexico - Sample SAE3-47 (SPAdes) (version 2) | ecosystem: Environmental > Aquatic > Deep subsurface > Groundwater >... | reverse complement strand
TCGCTTTGTTGTTCGTTTCCCTTCCGTCTTCATGAATTCTGTCTGGTTCTTACCCCGGATTTTCTGAGCATCAAATCTTTTTCATTTCGCAATTACCTATCACTTTAACATCCGGACAAGCCGCTTTAATGGTCTGTACGGCTTCTTTTAAGGCGGGCATGGTGGTGGTCAGCAGACCAGAGCAGGCAACTAATTTTACATTAGCATTGTCTTTTGCAGCTTGTACAAAATTATCTGCAGGCACATCAACACCCAGATCGACCATATCAAAGCCAGCGCTTTCGATCATCATGGCAACTAGGTTTTTCCCGATATCATGCAAATCTCCGGCAACTGTTCCAATTACACAGGTTCCCAGAGATGCTGAGCCATCACCGGCCATCAGGGGTTTTAAAACTTCCACACCTTTTGACATGGCCTTTGCCGCGATCAGCATTTCTGGTACAAAGATTTCTCCTGATGAGAACTTATCCCCGACCACACCCATGGAGTCTACCATTGCCTGTAGAATTTCTGCTGGTGCAGCACCGGCCTCTAAAGCTTCCTGAACCAGCCCGGGAACCAGTTTGGATTTCCCGGCTTCGACCTTGGCTTTGACTTCTGCAATTTTTGACATCTTCTTTCCTCCTGTTAAATGAATTCAATGTTCTTACGAAACTAAACTATCTGGATCATTTTTAGCCATTTTCATCGTTTTTTTATCATTAACGTTTAAACGCATAATAACTGTATCTATCCGATGATAATGTGGATTTATCCAGAATAATTCTTCTGGTTTAATTATTTTAACCGGTTCAATAAATGTATTGTAAACGGTTTTTTACGAAAAGTCAATACATTTTAAATTAATTTAATTTGAACCGGTACAGTAAAATAAACTTGCATCCCTCCGCCGAAAGCGCTAAAATAAAATAATATTTAAAAATCCCAATATGAGAGAGATGACCATGAATAACCAGAAAGAAAATATTCTCCAGGTGGCCAGCCAGCTATTTTACGAACAGGGCTATAAAAAAACCTATTTAGATCAGATTGCCGATGTCTGTGAGATTACCAAACCTCTGATCTCCTACTATTTTAAATCAAAATCCAGCCTGGCCCGTTCTGTTAGTGACGCCTTTTTATTCGACCTCAAGAATAAAATCGCCTTTAAACTTTACACCCAATACTTTAAGGAGCAAAGAGCCGATCTTCAGGTCAGCACCGCGGTGGAAATCCGGCTTTATCACCTGTTGTTTCTTTCCGACCCCAAAGCGATGCAGTTTATCCGGGAACTGGCCGATGACAAATATGAAGACCTCTTCAGTACTGATGGCAATGCCCTCTATAAAATGCATGATCGCCGTTATCATCTGAACATTAACAAAGAATCCGATGAGCTATCGATGCTTGCCAACGCCGCCCGGGCTTCCAGTTTCTCCCTGATGTGGGCCTACGACCGGGGTGAGTTCAATTGTACCCGGGAGGATTGTCTGGATTACATCATCCGGCTGAACTTTGTGTTGATGCATATCGATAACCACCGGATTGATGAAATCCTGGCTGAAAGCAAAAAGGTGCTGGAAATAGTGCCTTTCAACTTTAAACCTTATTTTCAAATTGATTAAGCGCTTTCAAAAAACGAAAACCTCCCGGATTCACAGTTGAATCCGGGAGGTTCTTGCGTTGATGACGGTTATTAAACAGTTTGTTTTTTGTCCAGAATAGCATTGCCAATAAAAGACATCACCCCTACAGCAGCCAGCCCGATGGCCGCCAGCAGAAATTTAATTTCGATATTGCCGCCAGCTAAATTAGCGACCCCATTGGAAACGATCGGTGAGACAAAAATCCCCACACTGGTAGACGCGGTAACAATAGCAATCGCCAATGAACTGATCGACGGATGTACAGCATTGGCCGCCTGGAATGTTCCCGCCGGATTGATGGTGGCCAGGCAGAAACCACAGCACATCGCTCCGATAAATAGGGACGGTAAATTACCCAGCACAAAGATCAGCAGCATCCCCATTCCACCAACCAGTAAAGAGACTGGAATCACCAGCTTTTTCAGCACCTGCTGCATCCGTCCAAAAAGGATCCCGGTGATCATCCCGGCTGCCGACATGGAGGTATTAATCAAACCACTGGTGGAGGCGTCCCCCAATCCCTTGCCGGCAACATAAAGGGCAATATTAGTCTGAAAGACAAACAGGAAAACCCCAAATAGAAACATGGTCAGGGCAGTAAAATAAACCCGGGCGTTAAGCTTGGCACTTTTTTCTGAATGTTTTTCTTCGGGATGGTCCGGGGCATGATCTTGGGGCAGATTTTTCATGACAATCACGATCACCGGTATAAAAACCAGATAGACGAGATAAGACATTTGCCAGGAAATCCCGGCCAGCATTCCGGAGCTGAACAGCAACACCATGCTGCCGCCATTGACAAAGGCCGACTGCAGCCCCATCAAAGCGCCGCTTTCTTCCGCCACAAAATAATCCGCAATCAGGGCCATCGACATGGTGGAATTCATTCCCTGGGCGACCCCCAGCAGTAAACTACAGCCAAGCAGCACATAAATACTGGTGGAACCGAAAAGTAGAGCGATCATTCCTCCAGCCAGTCCGCAGACAAGACCAAAAATAACCAGACTTTTCTTAGGCAGTCGCAGCGACAGCGGACCGGATGCAAAGGCAAAGACCAGCCCCATCAAGGCCGGAATGGTCAAAACCATTGAAATCAGCGAAGGATCGACGCCCACAAAATAGGCCTGAATATCGGCCAGAATCGCTGATGCAGTCATGGATATCATCAATAATGATGATATCGACAGAATCGCAACTTTAATTTTTTTCTTTTCCAAAACTTTCTCCTAACAATAATAGCGTTTTTCCCAGATTAATTTATAATTGTCTCTAAATTTTACCGGTTAAATTTAGGAGTATTATATTACATCCTGATTTTTCTGTCAACGCTTTCAGTATTAACAAAAAAACATCTGCTATCAACGGATAGGTGTTTTCTTGCTTCACGACGCAATTTTTTTAACTCATCTAAACTCTATGCTGAATGCTGTTATTAGCTCATTAATAAACGAAAAGTCGTGTTGACTCCAGCTGGCCTGTCCTTTTTACAATGATATGAAAGAAACTCTCACCAAAACCAGTATTGCCATTGCCAAAGCTAAACACTTTTCCGTTCATCCCCTCGTTACCTATTACTCACAATGAATAGCTATTTAAAAATCATTTCAACTTATCTAAAAATTCTGAAAAAGCCGTCTTCAACCTAAATGATGGTCGAATACGGCTTCTCTTATTTTTTGATTCTGTTAACTTCTTTTTATTATTTTCCAAACTTATTCAAAATGGACCCGCCCAGCATCAAACCGGTCTTTTTGCTCGGCATCTCCGACCGGATAACCAATCGGGATAATGGCGTAGGGTTGGAGATGATCCGGTACATTCAACACTTTTCGGACATTCTCCATCCGTTCTGCCAGTGGCGCGATGCCAATCCAGACTGCTCCCAGTCCCAGTTCGGTGACTTCCAGCAGAATATTCTGGGTAGCGGCAGCCATATCGATGTCGGCAAATTCCGGCATCATCATTTCTTTACGATATACAGGGACAATTGCCATAGCGGCATCCTTGGTGCATCCGCCATAGGGACTGCAATTAGCCAGAGCGGCCAGGGTTTCTTTGTTTTTGACCACATAAAATTCCCAGGGCTGTTGATTGGCAGCTGATGGTGCAGCCATGGCAGCTCTTAAAATCTTGTCGATTTTTTCCGCTTCCACTTCCTTGTTTTCATACTTTCTGACACTGGTTCGACTAAAAATTGTACTCATTTTCTTCCTCCAATAAATTTTAATAATCGTATTTTTGCAATTTCTTGCGCCTTGCTCTTATTCATGCTATCATTTTACCAATGATTTTCATAAAAACAAGTATGCACTTATAAGTCACTTACTACCCAAAAGGATAGTAAGTATTCAAAATCACTATAAAAGGAGTCACAAATGACCGAAAAAAAAATTTTCTGCTGCCCCATTGATGCCACTATCAGCCTGATTGGTGGTAAATATAAAGCCAAGATTCTTTGGAACCTGGTTAACCAAACCCTGCGATTTAACGAACTGCAGAAAATCGTTCACCATGCCACCCCAAAAATGCTCACCCAGCAGCTCCGGGAACTTGAACGAGACGGTCTGATCACCCGAACGGTTTATCCGGTGGTACCGCCCAAAACCGAGTACGCCCTGACCAGTTTCGGCCAGAGTCTTTATCCAATTCTGGACGCCATGTGCGAATGGGGTAAGGACTATATGGCCGAGGATGACCCCGTCGAGCTGGCTGAGGCGGTCAGTAAGTAAATTACTTAATCAAAAACAGTAACCTGCAAAATAACAGGTTACTGTTTTTTTGAATTGCTATTTTGATTGCATCAATATCTTCAATCTAATTTTTATGGTGGCGTTGCTTAAATATTAATGGTACAATTTAGAAAATCTTTTCAGTTTCTTTCATTATAAATGAGTGGTTAAATACATGCGTAATGCGCAAATGAGGTGGAGCTAATGCGACAAATGATCAGAAAATTCTATATCGTCGGGATTATTGTTGCCATCACCGTAGCCCTCGGCATGTATATTGAATTTAAATATTTTGAGTGGACAATCAAAAATGAGACCGAAACCAATATCATCCTGGAAAGAGATGCGATCGCCAGTGACATCAGTTCCAGCTTAAACATTGAGGCTCAAGTTATTAAAGATGCGGAAAGTTATATTTCCGTTGAAAAAAATGACGATCATATCGATGCATTTCTGACCGAGCTGGCAAACAGCAACCCGGCTTTTGCTTCCATTTATTTTGGAACCCCCGACAATATCATGATCAACAGCAGCGGGTTTGTGCCCCCATCCAGCTTTGATCTGAGAACCCGGCCCTGGTATCTCAAGGCGGCGGACGAGAACAAGCTGATTTTTACCGAACCCTTTGTCAATGCTTCAAAAGACCAGCTCATCATCACCATAGCCAGCCCGGTCTATAATACCGACAACCAATTTATCGGTGTGGTTGCCGGGGATATTTCCATGCAACATATCATTGATCTTGTCAAGGATAAATACGTTTCGGATGCGCGGTACTCTTTTTTGATTGACGGCAAAGGCAATATTTTAGCCCACCCCCATTACGAATACAATCTGACATCCGAACTCATCAACATCAAAGACGTTTCCGAGAATCTTTCTGCGTCAATGCTTCAAAATAATACCGGCAGCACCACCATCCTCCTGAACGATACCAAAGGTTACCTGGCGTATCAGCCCATTGCGGGCACCGATTGGATGGTTGGCAGTTTTATCGCCATTGATGAGTATGTCAAAGCTGATTATCAGGCACTGATGATTTTTTTACTGACCTTGATATCCTCAGGGTTCATTCTTTTCGTCATTTTATATCTGCTGAAAAAACGTATCATCGAACCGATCCTGAAACTGGACAAAGATATCCAGGCCATTTCCATTGAAGAGCACCTTTCCTATCGACTGAAGGATGGCGATGATTCGTTTGCGGTGATCCGCTCATCGATTAATCATGTGCTTGAGAAAACCCAGGATTTTTTTGAAGAATTAACATCTAAAAAAGAAGCTCTGACTCAAAGCGAAGAGCGAAACCGAGCGATTGTCAATGCCCTGCCGGATACGATCTTCATTATCGATTCAGATGGAACCTTTAAGGATTTTCATGTGAGCGATGAGTCCCAATTGCTTTTGAAAAAAGAAGAGTTTATGGGGAAAACACTGATGGCCGTTCTGCCACCGGATATTGCCTTCACCTGGCATGACGGTGTTGCCCAGGCATTACAGACTGCCTCTCTGCAGCTGTTTGAATATGAATTGAAGCGGCCGGACGGCTCGAAATTTTTTGAAGTGCGAATGGTGAAAAGCAGTGAAAATGAAGTTATTGCCATTTCCCGAAACATCACCGACCGGAAAAATAATGAGCTTTATATTGAATACCTGAGTTACCACGATCAATTAACCGGCCTCTATAACCGACGGTTCTTTGAAGATGAAATTGTCCGGCTGGACAATGAAAGCAGTCTGCCCCTGACCCTGGCGATGCTGGATGTCAACGGATTAAAACTGACTAATGACGCTTTCGGACACATCGCCGGGGATACCTTATTGACTAATATTGCGGACCTGCTTAAAAAGGAATGCCGCGCCAGTGATGTGATTTCCCGGATCGGCGGGGATGAGTTCGTCATTTTATTCCCCCATACAGGTTCTGATGAGGCTGCAAAAATTGTCAAACGGATTTATCAAACAGCTGCGACGACCCAAGTGGCCAATATCATTCTATCCGTTTCGATTGGCTGGGAAACCAAGACCAACATATCCCAATCAATTGATGAGCTTTTTATTAAAGCTGAAGATCATATGTACAAAAAGAAACTCAGCGAAAGCCAGAGCATGCGAAATAAAACCATTCAGGATATCTTAACGGCCCTGAAAATGAAAAACGAAATGGAAAAACTTCATTCCGATCGTGTCAGTGCGCTGTGCGTGAAAATCGGCAAAGCGATAAAACTCGATCAGGATGCGATTAAAGAACTTGAGACTGCAGCTTTGCTCCATGATATCGGGAAAATCGCTGTCAGCGACGCAGTTCTGAATAAACCGGAAGCCCTTACTGAAACGGAATACGATGAGGTCAAAAAACATCCGGAAATCGGCTATCAGATTTTGAAATCGGCAGACGCTTATTCAGCATTAGCAGAATCTGTCTTATCCCACCATGAACGGCAGGATGGCACCGGCTATCCCCGTGGCATCAGCGGAAACGAGATCCCCCTGATGGCAAAAATCATTACCCTTGCTGATGCGGTTGAAGCGATGACATCTTATCGACCATACCGTAGGACATTGAGCAAAGAAGAAATAATCAGCGAACTCAACAGCCATTCCGGCACCCAATTTGATCCGGATCTGGTCACAATATTCATCCGGGATGTCTGGGATGATTTTTGTAGTGAATAGACGGTTATTTCACTATCGTTATAGATCTGGTTGCTTAATCCTACTAATCAAATAAAAAAGTTTGGTCGATTTAACAGCTTGACCATTTCATAAAGAGGAGACGTTTCATCGTACTCATCGCTTCGATACCTGTTCTCCCATCGTTATCTCGATATCAGATAAAAAATACCGTCAACCACATCTCAGTGGTTGACGGTATTGTGTTTTAATTATATTTTTCATCTACCGCTATTTTCCCAAATAGTGACTACAGCTGATCCCGTTTATATACTTAGTGGCACATAGCCTACATAATCGGATCCATAGCCAGGGCTGGATGGCCCTTTGATTCCAGGAATTCCAATACTGCTTCTGAATCGGTGGCAATGGTTTCATCACAGACCATATCGGCAAAGTTTTCAATGCCGGTCATTTCAAAGACCGCTTTATTTAACCGTTCGGCGACATCGTCTTTTAATTCTTTGGGCATCCAGACGATTCGCGATAAGCCGCCTTCAGCCGACATGAATTTCTTCGAACCGATCAGGAAACGGCCATGACCCATAAAGCCGGGGGTCTGCACGCCGCCGCCGGTCATTGAGGCCAGCTCGCCGAAGGTCATGCCGACCGGTGAGGACTCGCTGAATTCACGGTTGACGATGATGACGCCATTGGCTTCAGGCATAATCCCGCAGATACATTCAAAACAACCGCAGGAAGTCATCGGATCTTCAAGGATTGAATACAGGGTTACCCGTTCAACGGCGCCCTGGGACGCGGCATTAACCACCTCGTTGACGGAATTCCAGATGCCCAGTCGTTCATCAACAGCTTCACCTTTGACAATCGGCTGATTGGGCCCCAATGGATCGAGTTCTTTGGTGGCTTTGGCATCCAACCAGGAGACGGCGCCGCACAGACCCAACCGTTCCGGGGTAACGACACAGACATGACTCGGCGCAAATGACTGACATAATAAACAGGTATAGAATTCATCAACGCTGGCATCGGTTAAGGCACTCATTCGAGCATCACGTTCGGCATAAATCGGTTTAACCATTTCTTCGCCCAGCCGTTTGACATCTTCTGCTTTGGTGTAAATGGTGATTTCGCATTTATCAACGACCTTTTCAAAGTCGGAGCGCATTTTTGCGTAGAGCACTTCACCGATATGTTTTAAGCGGAATCCTTTTTCAAAAGCTTCTTTGGTCAAGCGGATCCAGGCAATGTTTCGTTGACCGACATGCATGGCACCATCAATATAGTTGGTGAAATAGTGGATCCGTCGTTCCAGCACAGTTTCAAAATCTTTTTGCATCGCTTTACCGCCAACGGTCACGACAATCCCCAGTGGTAAACGGACGACGTCGGCATCGGCAAAGCTCGCATCATCGATATCCGGTCCGATCAGGGTGATTTTGTGATCTTCCATTTCGGCCGGATCACCGCTGGTAACCAGTTCCCAACACTCGGTTTTGTTGCCGCCAAATTCAGCAAACATGGTATCTTTCCGGACCCGTTCGCCTTCAAATGCCGAGGCCACGGAAACAGGGACATCAATTTTGGTCACTTTAATTTTAATTTCCCGGGCCTCTAAAGAGAACTCAACGGTTTTGGCGTGGTCGGCCTGGGTCATTAACGCACCGGGTACTTCTGGTACCGGAACATCGGCGATTACCGGGAAACCTAAAGCAATGGCACCGGCACCGACAGAGACAATCACTTCGTTTAATTCACCGAAGGTATTGACAAAGGCGGGAACCCGATCTTTGGTATAGGTCAGGAATTCTGCCAGTTTACCTGGTTCGATGCCGCCAAAGATCAGAGCGGCCCGTATCGCGACGGAGACCACGTGAATCACGGAGGTCACTTCATGGCCTAAGGGAATGACCCGATAGTCCAGTCCCATTTTCACACCGGCTGCTAACGCTTGATCGATGATATTACCAACCATAAAGGTCAGCAAGCCTTTTTCCTGATAGTCTTTAACAATCGCTGCCAATGCGGCGGGATCTGAGGATTCGCCCAACAATACCGCAATTCCGGGAATATCTCCAGTTACCAGTGGCACGCCCAAAGAACGAATAATCGGATCGGCGACAAAACCGATGCCGGCATCGTTGGCGTAAGGGTCGCCATCGAGGTAACGGATCGCTTCAATAATTTCGGCACCGACAGCGGTGGCCAGTCCGGCGTTTAAGGCTTCGCCCAGGTCTTCTTTGTTGGTGATCAGACTTTTCAAAATCCCCACTGCCGCTGGTAAATCGCCCAATGTTTTAATTTTAACGCCGGTAGCCGCGTAAATGATCGGTAAAAAGTAAGCCGTATCCGGGTAGCCAACCGCATGACCTTCGCCATATTTTTCAATGGCATCATTGACTGCGCCTTCCGTTAATCCGGCAACCGCATTTGAACCAGCATAAATTAAATCTGTCAAACTCATAATTTTTCACTCTTCCTTTTCAAAGAAATTTATTATTTTAGTGTTACTTCATCGCTAAATGTATCGCAATTTTTGTGCCAAGCAAATAAAACCCGCCGGACTCTGCATCCAGGCGGGTTTTATTTAATATTCATGCGCCAGCAGTGTCTAAATTTTTGACACTGTCAAAAATGACTTGACACTTTTTGACACAATTTTACACCTACCGGCAAGCAACTCGGGCGTCATGATGTGATGTTATACTTTTTGATTTTATTATAGAGTGTTTGACGCGTGATCCCCAGTTTGGCCGCCGCCGCCGACTTGTTGTTGCGGCAGTTTTGCAGCACTCTGACGATCAGCTCTTTTTCATTTTCTTTGATTTCGTTTTTTGCTACCCCGGCAAAGACATTTAACGATTCCGCCGTATTCAGTTCTTTTTCAATCGCGGCCCTGGAAATGACCGGCTCATCGACTAAAAAGGTCAGTCTTTTGATCAGATTCTCCAGTTCGCGGATATTTCCCGGCCAACTGTAGTTCATTAATTCCCGCAGACCAGCGGCTTCAATCTTTTTCACCGCCGTTCCCGTTTCCTGGCTGATTTGCGTCAGGATTCGCTCCACCAGACCAGGAATTTCCTGACTTCTTTCGCGCAGTGGCGGCAGCACGATGTTGATCACATTGAGCCGGTAGTAAAGATCTTTTCGGAATAACCCGGCCCCGATCATCGCTTCCAGGTTTTGACTGGTAGCAGCAATCACCCGGGTATCAACTTGTTGGGTTGTTACTGAGCCCATTTTTTCAAACTTTTTTTCCTGCAGAAAACGGAGCAGTTTTGATTGGATTTCGATGGGAATCTCGGCGATTTCATCTAAAAAAACCGTACCGCCCTGGGCCATTTCCAGTTTTCCTATTTTTCCCTTTTTATTGGCCCCGGTAAAGGCTCCGGGAGTATATCCGAACAGTTCGGTTTCAAAAAAATTCTTGGGAATGGTGGTGCAGTCAATATAAATAAACGGTTGGTGACTTCTGGGACTCTCTTGATGAACAACTTCAGCAAACATTGTTTTTCCGGTGCCGCTTTCCCCGCGCATTAAAATTGAGGCATCAGTTTTTGCCACTTTCTTGATGTAGTTGACCAGGTCAATCATTTCAGCACTGGCAACCATCACGTTGGGATCATGAAGTGTAACAAACTCTGGCTCGCCGGCTTTATTTTTGCTGTCAATCTGTTCTTCCAGCACCGATATTTTATCGAGGAGCAGCTTAATAAAGTCAGATTCCACTGGGATCACCTGTCTTAGCACCGCCTTTGCTTCTAAAATCGGGCTCTCGAAGATGATATGTTCCTTGCCGGAAATCTGCTGCTGCCAGATGGCCGGTGCCCCGGTCGCCAGAACCTCGAGATATTTTGATTCCCAGGCCAGTGAAATGATGCTGGTATCTTTTTTGAAAGCCGATGATAAGAACTCCTGATACTTTTTATTGATCCGGACAACCATCCCGGAACTGTCAATCACCGCCAGATAATTGGGAATGCTGTCGATGATGTTCTGATTGAAATTGTCGGCTTCCAAAGCATTTTCCAACGCATCATTGAGTTTTTTATTGTCCTGGGTGGAGCGTTGACTTTGGGACTGGATCTGATTTTTGCTTTTAGCCAGTTTCAATGAGTTGATCGTCAGGTAAAGCATATTGATATCGGTTTTTCCACCATCGCTGTCGTCATTGAAGCTCTTTTTTGTGCCGCTTGCTTTGGTGACTTCAAATTCGCAATAGCTGTCGCCGAGGGCGTTGCATCTGACTTCCACGGCGTCCATATCCTGCTTGCTGATGGTACTGACGGCCCCGGCCAGGATCCCCGCTTCGAAGTAGCAGACTGGTTTCCCGATATTTTCCATGTCGCTGCAGGTAAAACAGTCGTACAGCCGAAAGACGACTTTTTCATCGGACATGTTGGTAATGACGATCTGGCCGATCCCCAACTCCATGATTTTTTCGGATAAGCTGTTATAATCGGTGACATTCAGGCTGCGTCCAACATTTTTGGCGGTATTATAATAGATTTCTTCCTCAACGGCCTTGGCATTCTGACTGGTATTGGCCAAATTCAGCACATTTTTCAGATTTTTTTCAACATTATTGTAATTTTCATAGTTCACAATACCATTATTAAACATCGCCATCGCTCCTAAAATTTATGAATTTGATAAAAGACCCGATCCGCCCAGTCTTTTCCTTTTATTATAGCTGATGTTTGGCTGATGATCAAATAATTAAGCAACCAAAAAAACTTTGATAGTTTTTTAATTAACAGCTTGACCTTGAAGTGACTTGAGGGTTTATCCTATGAGTAAATCCAAATATGAAAACGAGGTACAAGATGTTCACTAAATTATTTACGCCCAAGAAAATCAATCAGTGTGAGATTCCCAATCGTCTGGCGGTCACCGCCATGGTGGCCAACTATTGCAATGAAGACGGCACCGCCACCGATCGTTATATTGCCTATCACGAAGCTAAAGCCAAGGGCGGCTGGGGTTTGATTATTACCGAAGATTATGCCGTCAGCCAACATGCCATGGGCTATCAGTTTATTGCCGGACTGTGGAATGATGATCAGATTGCCAGTCACAAAAAACTGACTGATACCATTCATCAGTATGATTCCAAAATCTTTGCCCAGATCTATCATGCCGGCCGCCAAAGCGCCAGCTTCGTAAATGGCGGCGTTCAGCCGGTGGCCCCATCGGCAATCCCCTGTCCGTGGTTGCGGCAACTGCCCCGGGAGCTGACCATTCCGGAGATTGAACAGATTGTTGAAGATTTTGGCGACTGTGCTTTACGGGCTAAACAGGCCGGCTTTGATGGTATCGAAGTACATGCCGGACATGGCTATTTAATTGCCGAATTCATGTCCACCTATGTCAACAAACGTACTGATAAGTACGGCGGGTGTCTGGATAATCGCTTACGCTTTGTTAAAGAAATCTATGCCAATATCCGCGGCAAGGTCGGCGACGATTTCCCGGTCATGATCCGTTTTTCGGCTGACGAAGTGGTTCAGGGTGGCCGGGACATTTCTGAATCCCGGGTCCTGGCTAAATTATTTGCCGAATGGGGATTTGATGCCCTACATGTTTCCAGTGGTGCCTATGGCGATCATAATAAGGGGATTGTTTCGCCGATGTACGTTTCCCATGCCTGGACTGTCGATTTTGCTGCCGAGATCAAAAGAATCGTCGATATCCCGGTCTTTACTGTCAACCGCATCAATGATCCCCGCATGGCCGATGGTCTGCTGGAAATGGGCAAAGCCGACTTCATCGGAATGGGCCGGGGCTCCCTGGCCGATCCGGAGCTTCCTAACAAGGCCAAGGCTGGTGATTTAACCTCAATCCGCTACTGCATCGGATGTATGCAGGGCTGTGTTGGTAAATTATTAGTCGGCGAGTCGATTACTTGTTTAGTTAATCCCTCCCTGGGTCAAGAATATCAGTTGGATTACAGCAAATCCACCGCACCAAAAAAAGTCCTGATTGCCGGCGGCGGACCCGGTGGCCTGGAAGCGGCTCGCGCTGCGGCGATCAAAGGCCACGAAGTCACGCTCTATGAGCAGGGCAGCTTTTTAGGCGGTCAGTTTAAGTCCGCCGCTTATCCCCCCTGCAAGGGTGAGTTGGCCACTTATACCAACTGGATCACTCACGAACTGGATCAGTTGGGCGTAACGATTCATCTCAACCGCGAATTGACGAAAGAACTGGTGGCCACTGAAAAACCCGATATCGTTATCGTCGCCACCGGCGGAACCCCCTGCAAACCCGCCATCAAAGGGATCGACAAAGCCCTTGTTGTCACCGCGGAGGATGCCCTACTGGGCAATGTGGCCACCGGTGATCAAATTGTTGTGGCCGGCGGCGGTGAGGTCGGTTCAGAAACGGCGGCGCATCTGGCGATGCAGCAACGGGATGTGACCATCATCGAAATGCTGCCCAAGATCTGCAGCGATCTCGATGGCGTCAACAAATTCAATCTGATGAAAATCCTCCGCGAATATGAGGTCAACCAATTGACCCAAACCAAAGTTGTCGAAATTCTGGATGATGGGGTGGTCATCGAAAACAGCCAGGGCCAGCAGACCCTGCCTGCCGATACCGTCGTCATTGCGTTGGGCTACCGACCCAACAACCAGCTGGCCGAAGCATTATCAGCCGTTCATAGCAACGTCATCGTTATTGGCGGGGCCGTCAAAACCAGCAATGCCATGGTGGCGATCAATGACGGCTTTAATGCCGGCTTGTCGCTGTAAAAAATCCCGTTCACTGCTAACTATTAAAGATAGAAAAAGGATCGGTGCTTGTAAAAGCCCTATCCTTTTTTATTTGTCTTGTTTCATAAATGTGATACAATGAAAATAACCTGAAGCCACTATAGGGAGGAAAATCATGGAATATCGTATTGGGGAAGTCTCCAAGCTCTTGGGCCTGCCGGTGGAGACCATCCGTTATTATGAAAAAGAGCAGATTATTACGCCCAAACGTCAGGAAAACAGTGACTACCGCACCTATGAAACCTGGGATATCTTTTTTCTGATGGAATGCATGCGCTATCGCAGCTTTGACATTTCGTTAAAAGATATTTCAAAGATGCTTCATAATGAGTCGTTGGACTTTTTTGTCGAGCGGATTGGCTTTAAACAACAGGTCATCGATGAAAAGCTGCGCTACTATCAGATGCTGGATCGCAAAATTTCTGCCTACAAGGATAAACTGGCAAGCTTGCCCCATAATGTCGGGTGCTATTGGTTCGTCAATACCCCCGAGTATCGTTACTTTACCTATGTCCAGCGCGAAGACGGCGATCATTATGGCGAGGTTGAGGAAAAGCCCTTATTTCCGCACTGGCTCAAGCAGATCCCCTTTGTTGAGTTTACCCATCACATTACTTTTGCTGACATCGCCGACCCCCGCATCGACCGGGACGCCTGGGGGCTGTGTGTCGAAAGCGCTGACGCGGCGTTGTTAAATCTGCCGCTGAACGCGGATGTGCTGATTCGACCGGCGGGTTTATGTTTGTGTACGGTGATGGATCTGGGTGACTATGGCAATTTGACGTTACGGCAGTTTGACCCGCTGGTGGCCTATATCCGCGATCATGGCATTGTGCCGGAAGGTGATATCATCGGGAAAATCCTGACCCGGGTCCATGCCGATGGCAAAATGCACCGTTATATTGAGTATACGATTCCGATCAAAAAATAAAAAAAACGGAGGACTAAACGATGGAAACTTTAAAAACCAAGCTGCAGCCGCAGCGCGTTAAACTTATTTTTAATCCCGGTTCTGGGGCCAATGACGAATCCCCGCTGCAAATCATGGCAGTCGTTAAAGAAATGCAGGCCCGGCAGTTAATCCCGGAACTGTATTTGATCGAACCCGACAGTAACTTGAAGGAAGTGGTCGATGAGGCCATTGCCCAGGGCATTGAGCTGTTTGTCGTTTGTGGCGGCGACGGCACCGTTTCATCGGTCACCAAAGCGCTGTACGGTTCAGCGGCGACGCTTGGCATTGTTCCCACCGGAACCCGGAACAATGTGGCCTTAAGCCTCGGTATCCCCACGGATATTGCGGCGGCGGTTGCCATTCTCAGCGCCGGACAGCGTTTAAAAATAGATCTCGGCCTGGTCATTTGCAATGGCGTCAGCACCCCTTTTATCGAACTTTGCTCAGTGGGATTATTTTCGATGCTGTTCCCCTCCGGGGATGATATCCAGCACGGCAACATCACCCGGATCGGCGATTTTCTCGGTATTCTGACGACTGCTCCACCCTCGGAGATTCATCTTTTCCTGGACGATAATCAGGAAATCAGCGAGTTGGGTCACGCCGCATTAATTTCTAATATGCCCTATATCGGTCGTAATTATCAAGTCGGTGCGCCCGATGCCTATCATGACGGCTTACTGGATGTGATGTTTTTTGCCGATCTATCCAAGCTCGATTTAATCGCTTATATTCTTAACGGTGTCGGTACCGATAACCCGGAGGATCCCCGGATTATGCACTATCAGGTCCGTGAAATTGTCATCGACACGGAACCGGCCATGGCGGTAATGGCCGATGATATCAGTTTAGGCGAGGGTTCGGTGCGCATCAAAGTACAACCACAGGCTTTGTCGGTCATGGTCGGAGCGACCGCGTCATATGAAGGGCAATAAGCCGGATCAGTCCGCCACCGACAAAGGCCGTCACGCAACCGAAAAAAGCCCCTTACCGGTGGTTAAAATTCCCGGCGCCGCACAGAAAATCATGACCGGGATCCGTCACATTCCACCGCTTTACTGGTTAATCATGGTTGCGATTATCCTCGTTTCATTTCTGCTCGTTATTCCTGATTATGTCTGGATCATTTTTTCAGACGCCGTAAAAAGCCAAAATTCGCTGCTGATCCTGGTCCTGATTTTTGCTTTAACTACCATTTCGCTGGTGTGGTCGGTTGGTCAAAGGATTGATGTCTGGGTTTTTACTTATTTTAATATGCATGGCCGCCGCCGGTTCTGGCTTGATGTGACGATGCTGTTTTTTACCCAGCTTGGCAATGGGATTTTTGCGATGATCCTGGCCACTATTTTGTATTTTTTGGGTTACCACGTCCTTGCCTATGCCTTTGTCTTAGGCACCTTATCATTATGGTTTGTGGTGGAACTGATAAAAATGCTGGTCCATCGAACCCGTCCTTATAAAAAGATTGAAAATAGTCGTATTGTCGGGTCACCCGCCAGGGGCAGTTCTTTTCCCAGTGGCCATACCAGCCAATCCTTTTTTATGGCAACCTTTCTCTTACCCTATTTTCACGTCAACTTTTTTATCGGGTTGGCTGGTTATCTGCTGGCATTTTTGGTCGGGATCACCCGTATCTATGTCGGCATGCACTACCCCCGGGATGTCCTCGGCGGGGCGATGCTGGGAACCGCCTGGGGACTATTAGGCGTGATTCTTAATAATTCATTTTGAATTTAACCGCGGCGGATGGTTTAGTGTTAGTTTAATGATTGTTGCACGCTACTGATCAAAATTTTAAAAATGACTATTTATTATTTTTAAACCGGATGCAAAGGGGTATTCATTTAATAACCGACATAATATTAGGGAGGTAAAGATAATGAATATTGAACAAGTAATCAAAAACCTGAAAAAAATTGATGGGTCCCGGGATATCTGGCGGGACATTATCAAAGCATTCGAGGGGTTTTCTTTTAATGGGATCACCGAAGTCACCATCGAATCGCAGATGGATGACGAAATCGTTCAGGCCTTTATCGATGCGGACGGGGCTCCGGTGATCCAGATTGCGCTGGATCAGTGGGCCGATGGCAGCTATGTGGTCATCGATGCTTCGCAGCTTCGTTGATCCATGTGTCTAAATAGTTGCCAATAATATAAATAAAATTGATTAAGATAGTTAAGTTAACTTCAACTTGACCTTGACAGATGTGAATATGCGTGAACCGGTGTGAATAATTAAAGGGCAAACTTACCGCGAGGTAAGGACGCAAAGCTATAGGGTCTGATTAATCTCATTACAGACAGCCAGTTGCAGATTAGTATTTTCTTTAATATCTCATGCATACAGATTAATATCGTTTTAATTCTCATGCATTATGCAACGTTTAATAACGTTGCTTTTTTTTTCAGAATTTAGCATTGATCTTTAGTTAAAAATGACGCGAAGCGACTGAAGTGATCCAAATCATTGGTCGACAACAAAAGATCACTGTTTTACGCTAAACTTCTGCCATGACATGAAATGATAGTTCAGATATAGAAATGAGTGATTAATATGCTACATTCTTCTTTCAGAATGCAAACGATTATATTCGTGCTGGTATTATTGCTGTCGCCGATGTTAACTTCATCTGCCCGAGCAGTTGAACCAGAACCCTTAGTGAATCTCGGTGCTGGTCTCAGTTATGCAGTTTTTGCCGGTACCCAAATCACCAATACCGGAACGGCGACAAAAATAAATGGTGATATTGGCACTGCTGCGGCAACATTCATCACCGGGCTAACGTCCGATCAATTGGTTGCTGGAATGACCCCAGCAAATGACGACAACGCCGAGCTGGTTCAAAATGATTTGTTTATGGCTTATAACAATATCAAGGATCGAAATAATGCGAAAGCAATTACCAGTAATCTGGGCGGACAAACACTCACGCCAGGCGTTTATTCTTTTAATGCACCAGCGACAGTATCCGGAACGCTAAAGCTTGATGCTCAGGGTGATATCAATGCGGTCTTTGTATTTCAAGTAAATGCAACGCTGATCACCGAAAAAAGCAGCCGGATTGAACTTATTAATGGAGCGCAATTCAATCGAGTCTTTTGGCAGGTTTCAAACGATGTAAAGTTAGCGGAAAAGACTAACTTTAAAGGGACTATCCTGGCCAATAACTCCGTCTTTGTAGAAACCGATGTTATCGTGCAAGGCCGCTTGTTGGCCATTACAGGTGGCGTCACCTTAAATAATACGCAAGTCGATATGACGGAAATAGCGCCATTGGCGGATAGTGACAAGATTGATATTCGAAAGATCAGCGCGCTCCCCGAAATTGTGAGCGAAACACTAACGATAACTGAACCGGATGTCGCTACTGCTCAAGAAAACAATTTGCCAGAAAGTGACAGTGTGGAGCCGGCTATCGCGGTGCCAAATACAGAATTAACAAATACAAGTCCAGTTCCTGCTGTCACTGCAACGAATGAACCAATAGCGCTTGATGGCATAGGCGACACCTATAAAGTGACGATCGACTGGGGATCAATGACATTTAATTATAATTTGGGAACCTGGAGTCCGAGTTCCCACTCCTGGATTGGCGGCGGATGGAATGCTGCTGGCTTTAATGGCAGCAATAATCAGATCAGCATAATGAACGAATCGACGCAACCGGTAACTGCTTCATTTACTTACCTGGATGATCTAACCGATGGCGGTTCAACAACCGGGACGTTTGAGGATGCCGATGGGATTCAAACGGGTATTATGGAATTGCCATTATACCCCGCTGGCGGACCTGCCCCAACAGCAAGTACCTATTTAAAACTCCAGGGACACCCCCCGCAAATTGGTTTTGCGCCAACGAAAATTGGAACGATCGAGATTCAATTAAACTCAGTATTACCCTAGATTCAAAGCTGAGATAATTTTAGAAAGAAGGCATCATGATGGCTAATATAAATGCAGTTTGTGGCGGATTTGTCGCCTTAAACAGTGGCATGATCATGGACTGTTATTCAAATATGACGGTTTTGGGAAAAGGAACCTCAGCAGGATTTTGCGGAAATAACAACGGTGAGATAAAAAATTCATATAGTACCGGGCGTGTCAAAAAGACAAAAGTCACAGGTGGATTTAGTGCCAATAATTCAGGAACGATCGCTAATTGCTTTTTTGATAAAAGCAAAGCCCATTCAAAAAAGCTGGTGGACAGCAGCATCGGTAAATTGCCCAAAGAACTGACTTTTGAAAAATTCTTTAATCAGTCTAATTGGGATTTTGAAAACATCTGGAAAATTGCCGATCGTGCGGTTAATAACCAGCGAGAACCGTTTCTGCCAACATTTTCGAGCTCAAAATTTTACTTCGAGCTACCATCTACCGATGACATAATAAAACTGTCAACCGCGGAACAGCTCTTTAAAATTGCGGTAAAAATTAATCAAGGTGACAAAATGTTCGCAACGGCGCGATATCAGCTCAGCAATGATATTGACCTTAAAAAAAAGAAATGGACGCCGCTCGGCAGCGATGAAAACAATCCCTTTAGTGGTACCTTTGATGGCGACGGCTACTGCATAAAAAATCTTTTGGTCAACGACAAAGCTTTGGAATATGCCGGATTCTTTGGCGTAATCAAAGACGCGATCATTGTTAATTTAGGTGTTGAAGGAGTTGTCAAGAAAGGTAAGTACTCAGGTGGCTTAGCTGGTGTTAATGAAGGCAGCTTCATCAACTGCTGTTTTGCTAACTGTGAAATAATCAGCAGCCAATATCCCGGTGGCCTGGCTGGGAAAAGCAATGGTGAAATTCAGCATTGCCTTGTTTTTGGCAAAATAAAAAATGGCGGCAAACCATTGCTGCCCTGGATTTTGGGAGCGGGCGCATTCGTATTGGCAGCCACAATGTTAGCTGTTCTCGCTTGGTTTTACATGGGCAAGACACCTGTCTATCCGGCAGTCCCCATTGATGATCATGTCACCGTTATTCCCGATGAAGAAATAAAGCCAAGTGCAGGAAACTCTGTCTCTTTTGAATTTTCAAAAGAGATCATCTTTCAAAATGCAGAATCCGGAGGTGTTTTTGCATTCAAGAATCCTGGGGATTCAACCAATAATATTGTTATTGAGCTCCAGTTAACCGATGCCAAAATGATAAACACCTTAGGTTCAACCAGCCGAACCCCAGCAGAACAGGCCAGAATTGTAGCGCAACCCGGATATTCTCCTGAAACAACTAGACAGGTTATTGGAAGATCCGGCGCAATTCCTCCGGGATACGCACTTGATGAAATAAAATTGCAATTATTACAGGATGGAACAACGCTGAAAAGAGGTGAATATAACGCTATCATCTATCTTGTTTTTTATGATATCACAACCAACGAACAGGCCATGCTGAATACTCAGATGCCTGTAACGTTAATCATATCAGAGTAGAGGACAGAAACCTATCTATATAAAAAAGGAGAAATAAAATGAAAAAGCTTCGTACATTGATCGGAACCATGGCAATTATGGCCCTGGTAGCTACACCCATTTTTGCGGCACCGTTAGACCCTGGAGAAATTTCAGGTGGAGCGGGTCATGATGTTACCGGCACAACCACTCAAACAGATGTATACAGCGCTACCGTTGCCTGGGGTTCGATGGCTTTCAACTATGCCTTTGGGACATGGGATCCAGATCTACACACATGGAGTGGCGCTGGATGAAATGCAGCAGATTTTGATGAGACAAGCGATCAGGTAATCATTACCAATGATTCAAGTCAGCCAATCAATGCTGATTTTGTCTATACGAAAGATTCAGCTAAAGGTGGATCGACGACCGGGACATTTACAAAAGTAGGTGGCAATTTGAATACTGACCTAACTGGGACGATGGCGTTGGATCTTTGCGAAGCTGGCGGGATCGCTCCGGCAGAGCAAACTTACCTGAATTTACAAGGGGTACCGGCAGCTAATACTACGGCCGGAAAAGTGGGTGCGATTACTGTCTCACTTACAACTTCAGCTACAAGTTCAACAACTGAGCTTGCCAACATTTTAGATCCGACAGTGGCAACCGTAACTGCAATAGCAAATACCGAAGAATCGGTTGAAACAGCGATGATCGCCGCAGCACAAGCGGTAGTTACCTCGGGTTATACTGTTACAATGGCAAATGGTGTCTACACACCAAGTGATGCAACAACGGGTACATGGGTTGGTAAATTTACAGTTACCAATGATAACACCCCATCAAATACTAAAACTGACGCAGCTGACAGAACTATCGCAGTTACTGTAACTGTGTTACCTTAAATAAACAGCAACTTTATGAAAAGGACAGAAAATCTGTCCTTTTCATATTATAAAATACAAAAGTTTAAAGGAAAAACAATGAATACCAATAGAGAGTTACCAAAATATTCCAAAGCATCCCGAAAAACCAGGGTTTTATACGTAGCCCTCCTTGGCGTTATCCTCATTGCTTTGATAGTGACCGGAATTTTAGTCTTTCAGCGATTGAATACGACACCCGCATTTGTGCCGCCAGCATTTGATAAATCCGCACAAGTCGGAGAACCCACACCGGATCTTGATTTAGGTTACACCACAGTGAATGTGGAACAAGGGTTTGAGATTAGGCTATGTGGCAGACTATTTGTCAAAAACAATCACATCGAGATTAATCTAACCAATCCGACCTCAAATGATGTTTGGATGATGACTGAATTACAGGATGAAAATGGTAAAGTCCTGGCCAAAAGCGGCATTATTAAACCGGGCGAATACGTGCAATCCGTTACGCTGCTTAAGAAATTGACCGCCGCCGAAACAAATGTAAAAATAGTTGTAATTGGTTATGCTCCGAATACCTATGCAAGCAGAGGAACTGTTGGTATGAAAACGGTGTTATATAAACAATAAGATTTTTCTTCAGAATCTTCACCGCCAGGGTTTTATCCGCACAGGTAATATCTTCAATGATCTCACAAACAATTAGCCTCTTTCATCCTTTACAAGTTGCTCACTTACTATTTGTTCAATTAGTATTTATGCAATTAGTCTATCCGCCTTTAGATGGTTGTCAATCGACGATCATTTCCCACATTCTGAATTTCACTGTGTAAAGAGCCGTTTTTAGGGCATATAGTTAATTAGAAGCATTCCAATTATCTGGTTAAAAGAGAGGTTTTTATGGAGACTCCAGTTTTAAAGGTTGCCAATCTGTCCAAGAGCATTAAGAATAAAGAAATTATCAAAAACATCAGCTTTCAGCTTAACAAGGGTGAAGTTTTAGGCTTCTTAGGACCCAATGGCGCCGGCAAATCGACGACCTTACGAATGCTGGTCGGCTTGTCACGGCCCAGTGCCGGCACCGTTTCAATTTGCGGGCACGCGATTGATGATGACTATGTCCAGGCGATGGCGCATGTGGGCTGCATCATTGAAGGCCCTGATCTGTACGAGTATCTGAGCGGCTATAAAAACCTGGAACTCTTAGGTGCCATGTCTCAACATGTCACAAAAACCGCGATTGACGATGCGATCGCGCTAGTCGGCATGGAAAAGCGCATCCATGATAAGGTAAGCATTTATTCGATGGGCATGAAACAGCGGATCGGATTAGCCCAGGCGCTGATTCATCAACCGGATTTACTGATTCTTGATGAGCCGACCAACGGCCTTGATCCCCAGGGCATCCATGAATTTCGGGAAATTGTCAAATCCCTGGCCAAAGATACCGGAATTTCGGTGCTCATTTCATCGCATCTAATCAGCGAAGTCCAATTGATGTGCGACCGGGTCTGCATTATCAATCAGGGGATGCTTGTCCGAGACGGCGCGGTGACGGAGATGCTATCAACCGGTGAAATCGTCTGGGTTGTAAATAATCCCTGCCAGGGCCAAAGAATCCTCAACGAGCAGTTTCAGCTTGACGCCCGAATCACGACTCAAAACGAACTGATTGCTGCCATCGACCTGGAAATCCTGCCCAAAATTAATGCCGCTTTGATCGCTGCCGGCCTGGAACTACAAACTGTCGCGGCTAATAACACCACCCTGGAGGAGCTCTTCCTCAGCCTGACCAACCAGAAAACCATTCATTAAAAAGAACCAGTAGAAAGGATAAGATGATGCTGAACCTCATTCGCAATGAAGTCACCAAACTGCTGTTAAAGAAAAAACTATTTTTGATTATCGGCTTGCTGATTATTTTCATCACCCTGCTTTCCTATGGCCAGCAATATACCTATGAGAAAAATATCGACCGCTTTGAAAATCTGTCCGGCGCCGGGTCTTATGATTGGAAAAGCCTGGCTACCCAGCGGTTGGATGATCTTGAAAAACGTCTCGATAGCCCCTATATTCCCGATGACGGGATTGCCTCAATTGATATTGAAATCAAACAGCTGCGTTATTTTATCGATAACGATATTAACCCGATTACCCCCAGCGCCGCCAAGTTCAGCGTCGATTTTGTGGAACAGGGCATTTCTTTGCTGATTCCGCTGATCATTGTAATCCTCGCGGCTGACCTTGTCTCCGGGGAATTTTCAACCGGGACCATTAAGGTTTTACTAACCCGGGCGGTCCCCCGTTGGAAAATTCTGCTGAGCAAGTTGATTGCGCTGCTTTTGATGACCACCCTGGTGGTCTTGATCATGGGGCTGCTAGCGATCCTGATATCCTATCTTTTCTTTGGCCAATGGGGCTTTGATGAACCCGTTGCCACCGGCTTTCGCCTGATCGACGGGCAATTAAACGCTGATGCGGTGATTCTGGTCAGCCGCTTTGAGTACACCCTATTGATTTATTCACTGACCTGGTACGTTGCGATTGTGATTGCCGCTCTGACCCTGTTGATTTCGATTATCGTTGATAATACGGTCACAGCCATTGGGGTATTGATGGCCGCCCTGATTGGCGGACAATTTCTACAGTTTTTTCTATCAGACTGGCCGATCGTCAAGTTCTTCTTTGTTACCAATCTGGATCTCATCCGTTATTTAACCGGCTCCTATCAGCCGATTCCGGGGATGAGTCTGAATTTTTCTATCATAACCCTGGGCATATGGGGCTTACTGGCACTGTTAATCGGGTTTCAGATTTTTAATCGCAAAGATGTGCTGGTCTAAAAGGAGGCAATCATGATCAATAAAATATGGCCCCTACTCTTGGTCTTATCGATCGCGCTGATGCTTATTTTTGTGACCGGCGTGATCATTGCGATTGCCATCACCAATGATGGCAACAAAAATCCGGAAGACCTCGCCGAGTCCGCTGAGACCATCGAAACTGAACCGGCCAGCACCGCTAATAGTATTCTGGTGCTGGGTGATTCGATCGGATACGGTGTCGGTGATGAACCAGATATGGGTATCGGCAAACGCTATGCGGCGCTAATTGATCCCGACAATACCATCACCGTGGTAAATCTTTCGGTGTCTGGAGCGATCAGCGCTGACCTGGCCGCACTGGTCGCCGCCCCGGAAAATGCCGCCTATATTTCCGCCGCCGACTTAATTATTATCTCGATTGGCGGCAATGATTTAAATCGCCTTCAGTATCAGGATGCCCTGTCTTTAGATGCAGCCTTTCAGGAAATCGTTAGCCCCTATCAGGAGCATCTTGAAGCAACGATCAGCCGCATTCGCGCACTTAATCCAGAGGTCCAAATTGCCCTGATTGGTTTATATAATCCTTATCCCGATCAGGATCCACAAAAATCGCAAAAGCTGTTCGAATGGAATTATCAAACCCGCCTGATTGCCACTACCGATAAAAAAACGGCCTATATTCCCACTGATGAAGCGTTTAACTATCATCTGCAAACCTATCTGGCAGCCGATCAGTTTCACCCCAGCAGCATCGGCTATCAGGTTATTGCTGATGCCCTTGATCGCATTTTAAATGGCATCGATTAAAGAACCAGCAAGACCAGGCGAAAGATCTCGGCAGCCGGCTTAAACGAAAGGATAGCAAGAAAAAATGAAAAAAATAATCATCAACGATACGATGCAACAAGGCTTTTATTACTTAAATGAAGCCATGGGGACAAATTTTGATCCCGACTTTAAGCCGGAGCTCTCCCCAAAAGCGCTGTTGGCGCTAGGCCTTTTCGGGGGCAAGTACATGACCGATTGCGGTTCTGAATTTCCCGAGGATTGGTATGATAATGCCATACTTTCGCCAGCCCGAAAGGATGTTTCTTTAAATTATTATCAAGTGGATGCTTCGCAGCCCCTTAGCGTCTGGCAGGTCAAAGGCTGGATCAATCCCATCGATCCCCGGGGATGGTTTCAATGGTATTGCCGTTATTATTATGGCCGCCGCGTTCCCGACGAAGACCGCCGCCAGATCAAGCGCTGGAAAGCGATGGTGCGCCATATCGGCGCGATTAAAAAGAATTGCGAACAAATGGATCAAAACTGTCGCAAAAAACAACGTCAGGCGCTGCTGCACTGGGCTTATGACAGTCGCAACCTTTAAACGCCAAGCGCCTGTTGTAGCTGTCAAAGTCGTTAAAAAAACCTCGCAATCACACGTTGCCGAGGTTTTTTCTAAAGTGATGGGATCCATTTGCCTGCTTATTTGTCATAGAGGATATTTTTACGCAAGGTCTCGGCCTCTTTCGCGCCGGCTAAAACCGTCACCAGTTCCAAGGCAAAATCCACCGCTTTTCCCGGGCCCCGGGAGGTGATCAAGTTGCCGTCCCGAACGACCGCATCCTGTAGATAGATTGAATCGCCTAGATCCGCTTCAAACCCCGGATAAGAGGTCACTTTTTTGCCAGCGATGAGCTCGGCTTTTGCTAAAACGATCGGCCCGGCACAGATCGCTGCCACCAATTTCCCGGCAGCAGCCATGTCGCTGACAATTTTAATAACCCGGGGATCGTCTCTTAGATTCGCTGCTCCGGGCATTCCGCCGGGAATAACAACCGCCGCGTAGGTGTCAAGGTTTCGCAGATCATCGATGTGGTGATCCGCTTTTACCGCAATCTGATGACTTCCGGAAACCATCAGGCTATCGCCGATGGCCACCATATCAACCCGAATCGACTTGGTTCTTCGTAAATAATCGACAACAGTTAAGGCTTCCACTTCTTCAAATCCTGGTGCTAAAAAAACAATTACATTCATCATTCTTCTCCCTTTATGTGGTTTTTGTGGTTTTACAATACCATTAGTCAAAATAGATGCTGCCGCCGATGAATTCACGCAAGATGGAATTAAAAGGGACTTTTTCAGTATTCATTGGCTCACAGAAGGATAGAATATTAAGCAGGCGGTCCCTTGTCTTCGCATAGGGGCTGTTATCATCTATTTTATTTAAGGATGCTTCGGCAAAAGTTCTCATGGCATTTAATTCGTAAAGAAGGCTCGAATTAAACATCACATCAGATTCTTCCTGGAATTTAAACACGTTTTTATACTCCCCGCGCCGGACATTTTCCCACTGATCAAGGGTATCTTCGGGATGCGTACCGCGAAATTGGTCGCCTCTGACGATTCGTCTGATCAGCCGTACTTCAGAACTCGGGACTCTGTTTTCCAAATTGAAGTTTAATTGAAAAAGCGAACTGAGGTAGACTTTAAAAAGCATGTTCCGGTTAATACCCAAAAACAATACCGGATTCAATGCATGGATCCCTTCGACGACAAGTATTTCATCGTGTCCGACGCGCAGGCGCCTTGTTTGGGTGGAACGATGGCCGGTTTTAAAATCATATATCGGTGTTTCAATCGTTTTTCCATTTATCAGTTCGCCGAGCTGCTGCTGCAAATAGGGAAGATCCAAAGCTTCCAGGCAATCGAAATCTGGCTTGCCATCCTCAGTAAGCGGCGTCACTTCCCGGTTCACAAAATAATCATCCATCGAAAGCGTAACCGGCTTTAATCCGTTCACACTCAACTGGGTCGATAATCTTTGCGCAAATGTCGTCTTCCCCGAAGAAGATGGCCCTGAAATCAGCAGTACCCGCAGGGCCCGCTGCTGCTGCAGAATCATCACGGCAATATCTGATATCTCCTTTTCATGCAGGGCTTCGGCCATCCCCAGCAGCTTCAGGCTGGCACTGCTGATGACAAAGTCGTTTACATCATTAAGCAACTCGACATTAATATTTTTTAACCACTTTTGTGTCTTATCATACATTGCCGAGAGTTTATCCGGCGGAATCAACGATGTGTTACAATCGCGGTCAATGTCTCCAAAGTCGACAATAAAACCATCTGCGTAAGGAATCACACAGAAAGGATCCATATTTTTAACGTTTGTTTCACAGGGATAAATCATTTTAACAACATAGCCATCTACCCGATAAAAGTAGTAGCCCCCCTCATGCTTCAAAAAGTCAATATCAGGATTTCCCAATATCCATGCTTTGAGTTTCTTTTCAATCTGATAGACTTCTCTGATTGAAATTGCGGAGTCGGCAAACCGACAAAACACCCCCTCCATAATTGAATACGCGGTTTTAAGTGATTCTTGAGGAAAAAGTTGCCTAATTACAATGATCAATCCGAGCTTACAAGTCTGTCGGTTTTGAATTAAATGTGTTTCTCGCATAGCCACACCTTCTTTCTATCTAATTTATGATTAAGTATCTTAGTATCAGTCTAATATGGATAACCATAATTTTTCTGACGCGACCACAAATTCCGATACCAGCTCAATGAACGGCTCATAATTCGTGGTTGTATGTGCCCCAGGTCAAAAACATCATAGTATCTTACCCGCTCCTCTTTCTTATAATAATTAGCGGCAGAACTGCGGATGATGTTATTCGTTTTGTTTTACTTTGGCAATAGTCGCTGGGGAAATCGGATGATCATATCCATTTGAAGTATAGCGTATCATTATGTTATTGGCTGCGATTCGCTCTTTTGAAAAATATTCAATGTTATACTTAATGATGGGGATCTTCATTAGTTCAAGCCAACCATTATAAACACCATCGATAAAAGCCTGGCTCCACTCAGAGATGCGTCCAATCAGTACACAGCCATGAATCTGCTCTTTTTCAATCACAAGTGAGAAGGCACCATTTTCGAGATGGGGTTCAAAGGGGTAGGTCCGGCATTGAATGGGACGATATTCTCTCAGGCAACCTTTGGCCAAATGGCAATAGATATAAAAATATTTCTTAATTTTAGGGGGCATATTGTAGTGCATACGACGGTGCAGATCGTAATCTGTAACGACCTCGCATTGCATATATTCATATTCAAGGGGTAATAAATACATGCCCAATCGCTTACCGTCGACGTCGTTACGGCGACAACAATGATAGCCACATAGTTCGCCACAATTACCCGCGATGATCGCTTCATCCATCAAATGATAGGCATTTTTAAAAATTGCTTGATAGTCCATTCTCATTGATTTTTTATTTTTATCTGTCACTTGTGCTCCGATCTTTTGAATCCATAAGAATTTTCTTCGCATACTCCTGCGCAAATTTTCTCCAAGGCGAAGTTAAGTGTGGCTGGCACCGAGACTCTTTTCAGGAATTCAGTTTGTTAGATTGTAAATTTCATTGTTAACCTCTTAGTCCGTATCAATTATTTAAAAATGTCCCAGTTTCTTCATTCCGCTTCGAAATTTCACGCCACTACACGGCTAGATGCGAGGCTTACTTCACAAGTTTCTAACACACTCCTCTAGCGGAAACTCGTCATAAAGCTCAAATTTCTTTATAATCTGCAGTTAAAAACTTGATAAAACTTTTTAATGTTACTATGTAAAATTGGTCCATGCTCACTTGCGGCGAGTCTTTTGTTTTTGTCATTCCCCCCCAAATTATACATTTATTTTTCATACACATATTTCATAGATACTTCCTCTTTAAGTTGAGCTGAGCCGAACACAATCAACGCAGAACTTTTAAAAATATCTGCTGCACCCGTTTGATGATCTTCCGAATGCTGATCTGAACGCTTTTAACCTTGCCTATTATTATACGCTTCTGCCATCAATAAAACTATTCCTAATTCGATTTTTCGCCATGGTTATTCTCCATAATCATCTTTCTTGGCATTTGTCAAATATTTGCCTGGATTAACGCAAAAACCCCGCCAGCTGAGTGGTGGGGGTTTTTCACTTAATAAATATTCAAATTGCGGGGCTATCTGGCCGTTCAGACGTCAGCATGCCGACTATCCTTCTCCAAACCCAGTGCTTCCTGATCCAGATCCTCATAACAGACTACCTGGTTGCGACCACTATGCTTGGCGACATAGAGCGCCTGGTCGGCTTTTTTGATGGTCTCAAAACAGTCGCCGCCTTCATAGATGGCAACGCCCAGGGAAATGGTGATCTTGCACACGCCGTTAACAGATTTTTCCACCGAGCAGCGGATCCGCTCAGCTACAAGGCTGGCCTGATCCCGCTGGCAGTCAAACAGAATCGCCACAAACTCCTCGCCGCCCCAACGAATCACCAGATCCGGCCCCCGCAGACAGTGCTTGATGCAGTCCGCCACAAACTGCAGAATCCGGTCACCCTCATCGTGTCCGAAACTGTCATTGACCTGCTTAAAATGATCCACATCCATAATTACAATGGCGATGGCATCACTCATAAACGACAGATCGTGGCCCGCTCCCATGATCTTATGGAGCTGCCGCCGGTTGAACACCTGAGTCAAAGGATCGTGGAACAGTGCAAAATCAAGTTTTCGCTTAGTGATATAATGATCATAATAAAAGCCGGTGACGATCAGATCGACTAGGCACAGGAGAATGATCACCTGAATATTAAAGGACAGGATCACGTCCAGATTGGGAAAATGATAGAGCTGGTCCGCCAGCAGGATATTTCCAATCAGTCCCAGTTGGGCCGCCATGGCATAAAACGGCGGCACACTGAAGGAGGCTAGTAACAGCACAAAGCTCATGATCAGAAATCCTTCATTGACATAGGACTGATCGGTCCCGTAGGAACCGGCCCAGATGTTGCCCCAGATCATCGCATGAACCATCAGTAGAGAAACGACCGACATGACCCTATAATTACTGGTCTTGCGATAGACCAGCACCACCACCGCCAGAGGAATCACCACCATGCTGCGGATCACCAGTAACCGCCAGGTAAACTGTTCATAAACCTGCCAGTCCGGCACAAGGAGAATAAAAAACATGAAGGACGAGGCAAACAAGACGCCCAGATTAAAACGGCGGTAATAATCATATTTCGCCTGATAGAAATCCTCCTTGGCCTTGCCCTCAAGTCTTAAAAATGCGTCCATCTGTCGAACCTCCCAGTGTTTGTCGTTATTTATCATTAAACCCCATCAAGGCTGGTTTTGTCAAGAAAAACAGCGGCGGGACTTTGGGCTGGCTGGACAAAATCTCGTCGTAACTAAAAACAACACAACGATTGAGGTGCTGTGTTGTTTCAAATCTGTTATTTAGCTTATCGTTTTGTTTTCTTTACTATTTAAGTTCTTGAGATACATCATCAAACCGACGAATCCTCCCATAAAGCCACTGATCAGCCCGCTGATGCCATTGCCTGAAGCATTGGCTAATACCGTTTCTGGTAATGGTATTAGCCAAAAGTTTATTAAAAAACTGATTATCAAACCCATTAAACCGCCAATTATCCCTGAAATTATTGCTTGTTTCATTCGTCTTACCACCTCTTTATATTTTGTCTAGTTTATTTCATATGTTAAACAAAAGCATCCAAATTAAATTGCTGATACGAGTTCTTTAGCCTTCACCGCGGCACTGCCGGCATCCGGGGCATAACCATCGGCACCAATTTCTTCGGCATATTCCTGAGTAACCGGCGCACCGCCAACCATCACCTTCATTTCTGGCAGTGCTGCTTTAACTGTTTGGACGGCTTCTTTTAAGGCTGGCATCGTAGTCGTCAGCAGACCCGAACAGGCAACCAGGACTACGTTATCGTTTTCTTTTACTGCTTCCACAAATCGCTCGGCTGGCACATCAACACCCAGATCCACCATGTCAAATCCGGCACTTTCGATCATCATTGTGACCAGATTCTTGCCGATATCGTGGAGATCCCCGGCTACCGTGCCAATGATGCAGGTCCCTAAAGAGTTGGATACCTCGCCGGCCATCACTGGTTTTAAAACTTCGACACCTTTGGACATCGCTTTGGCGGCAATCAGCATTTCTGGTACAAAGATTTCACCGGAAGAGAATTTATCCCCTACCACACTCATCGATGCGATCATCGCATCCAGAATATCCTGAGCTTTATCGCCAGCATCCAGAGCTTCCTGTACGGCTGCCGCAACCTTCTTCGATTTACCCGTTTCGACCAAACCTTTTACTTCTTTTATTTTTGACATGTTTTTCTCCTTTGATTTCATATTGAATAGCAGCTTGCGAAAGAACCGTGATTTTTTTTAACGATTGTAATCTGTTTTGGTACTTTTATTGTGCTGCCAGCTGATGACTGTAACGGGCCGCTTCCTGAATAATCGGCATCATTTGCGCGCCGATTTCGGCGGGATCCAGACTATTGACGAGAACAAATCCAAAGAAGATAAATCCTGGTTGTTGGCCATATTCATCAAAACAGCGGTGCACTTCGGCGATTCGGGTTTCCATAGTCGCATCGGGCGCGCCGGGGCCGCCGTTAGTATCAAAGCCACCCATTAACACAATTTTATCGCCGTATTTTTTCTGCATTCCGGCAATATCGTTGGTTGGCTGAACCGACGTCCAGACTGCGGCGCCGGTTTCGATGATATCTTCAATCAGTGGTTCGCAGTAACCGCAGGTATGCTGCACCGGGATCATCCCCAGTTCTCTGACGGCGTCGTTAAGCCGTTTGTGATGGGGTTTAATCAGTTCACGGTAGACCTTTGGCGACATAAACAGACCACGTTCGGTGGCAATGTCGTCATAATTGGTAAATAGATCCGGATTGTAATATTGTTTTACCTTTTTGGCAAACTCAATCTTATAATTGGTAATCGCGGTCATCAGTTCATTGCAGGCTTCCGGTTCATCGGCCAGTGCCATCAGCGCTTCTTCAAAACCCATTAACGCCGCTAACCGCTCAAAGACGCCATTGCCACAGCCAAATTCAATAGCCTTCAGATTTCGATCCACCGGCATCATGCTTATTTCGGTGTCCACCATGGCCTGCCAGTCAATGGCTTCCAGATCGGGAAATTTGACAATCTTTTGCCAAATGGAAACTGGAATTTAATGCTGCAGCAATGTTTGCGCGAGAAAAAACCGCTGCAACATCTGGCGGATATTTCTGAACAAATTTTTGGAAATGGTATGTTTGTGATGAACGGTGATTTTTATATGGTTGCCCACTCAATGATGCATGCCTCATATGACTCCCCGAACTTACATCTTGACGAATCGGGACGGATCCCCATCGAGCAGGTCAACTTGTTTAAAAATGATGCAGTCTACAATAAAATCAAGAATGAAAAGGATGTTTTTATCTATCCTGCCGAAGTGATGCCCTTTCGGACCCTATGCAAAAACATTTTTCTCAATGACACCTTTCTTTTTCGGATCATTGTCCCCGAAACCGCCCAGCCCTTCTCTGATAGTGACAGTCAGATTTTAGAATATTTATCTCAGCAGCTGGTTCAGGATCCTGATTATCTTGCGACCTTTTTGCGCAGTAAGAATAGTCAATTGGCGACCCTGCTTGAGCATATTATGTTGGGCAACGCCTATAACCAAGCTGCTTTTGAAAAAGCATTGCAACAAATGGGTTGGTCGCAAACCAATCGTTATTGCGTGGTCCATATCAAGCCTAGCTCTCAGGATCTTTACCACACCACGACCACCTATTTTTGTAATGTGATCATGCAGGATTTTCGACAGACCTTTGCATTTTCCCACAACCACAGTATTCTGGTAATCATCAACCTCAATCACCTTGAAGAGCCCCGGGATGGGTATTTTAAGAAATTTAATCGGCTGGTCAAAGAAGGTAATTTTAGAGTGGGTTACAGCAATTACGCGGTTGGCTTAAGCCAACTGAAAGAATATTTTCGCGAGGCCGAAATCGCCCTGGAAATCGGCACCCGCAACGATCCCACGAAAGCGATCCATAAATTCTGTGACGCAGTACTACCCTATATGCTCAATCAGATCACCGCCGAATTGCCGGGCCAATTGCTGCTTTCGCCAATCCTCACGCGGCTTCTGGATTATGATCAAAAGAATCATAGCGACTATGTCCACACCCTGTGCGTGTTTCTCAATAACAATCACAATGCGGTTCAGACTGCCAAAGACTTGTTCATTCACCGCGCTACGATTGTATACCGCTTGGAACGGATCAAAGAAATCGGTCAAACTGACTTGAAAAATAAAAATGATCTGCTGCACCTGGATCTTTCATTTGAACTGATCAGCCTAGCTGAAAACTGAAAAAAGGGTAATCAAAAAGGGGTGGTCACTAACCATAAATTGATTAGTGACCACCCTTTTGTTGTGATAACTGACTGTTGTGCCTGTCCTTACTCTAAAAAGCGCCATTCAGACGGCATACTTCCCAATCCGATTCTTAACCAGATCCGCCACTGCCTCGGTGGCTTCAAACAGGTCGTTGGCATAGGCATCGGCTTTGATCCGGCTGGCGTATTCAGCCGTGACCGGAGCGCCGCCAATGATCACCTTGACCTGGGTTCGCAGTCCCGCCGCTTCAAGGGCGTCGATCATATTGTCCAGCTCCGGCAGGGTGGTGGTCAGCAGCGAGGACAGCGCCAGCACATCGGGCTTGTGCATCCGGACGGCTTCAATAAAGGTTTCCACCGGTACATCAATGCCCAGATCAATGACCGTGTAACCGCTGCCCTGAAGCATCATAATGACCAGGTTTTTGCCGATGTCGTGGAGATCCCCGGCCACCGTGCCGATCGCCACAATCCCTTTGGAGGTGCCGGTTGAACGGGACAGAATCGGTTCCATCACATACATCGCCGCATGGGCGGCCCGGGAGGCCATCAGCACATCGGTGACATAGATTTCGCCGTCAAACATTTTCTGACCCAGATCCTTAAAAGCCGGGTTGATCGCGGTTTGGATAATCTTATCGGTGCGGATGCCGTAATTCAGGGCTTCTTTGGTTTTATTCATGGCGATCTGGGTTTCCCCGTTTTCAATGGCCTGCTGTAATTCGATTAGTAGTTTTTCCATATTCGGCCCCTTATCGTTTGTGAATTTTCCGGAACTGGGTCGGGGTGATCCCTTCAAATTTACGGAACACCTTGGTGAAATAGCCGGCATCCCCATAACCGACCGACTCGGCTATCGCCTGAATCTGATAGTGGGGATTAAGCAGCAGTTTCTTGGATTTGTCAATCCGGACTTTTAAAACATAATCCATGATCGGCAACCCCAGCTGTTCCTTAAAGGTCCGGCCGGCATAGCCGGGGCTGAGACAGGCAGCGTCGGCGATGGCCTCCACGGTCAGGTTATTGGGGTAATGCTTGTCAATGTAGTCGGTCATCAGGGTTATATTGGGGTTTTCCGGTTTGACTGCCGCGGCTTCAAGCTGTTCCAGATAGGCATCAACGGCCTTGGACGTGATGACCGAGATATTTTCTTGCGACGTGGTCTGATAGATCTGGCCGATGGCCTGATCGTTGATGTGCAGAAACGGTGCCCTTGCCAGCCCGATCTGGTCGACCACCCGGGACAGCACCACCAGCAGCTCGGTCATTTTGGCCCGCAACTGGGCCAGATTCTGGTGGGCTTCATAGCGCAGCCCGGAGATCAGCCCCTCCAGATAAGCTTTCGCTTTTTTACGGTTTTGCTGCAGCTTGACGATGATTTCATCCTCATCAAGCAGCGACCGGCGATCGCTTTTGTCCGCTTGTTCTTCCCGACTTTTATGGTTTTCGATTTCGGCATGGTAGAGCGTGCGCTGGCGGGCAAACTCCCGGGACTGTTCAAAATTTTCCCAGCCGGCTTTCATAATATAGTTGGCCACCACATACAGCAGGTAGGCCGAGGCCTGGACCTGATTGCCGGTGACAATGGCCAGCTCTCCCACCGCTTCAAACAATTCCTCAAAATCATCGGTGAGCGTCTGGTTCATCTTCCTGAGTTCAATCCAGAAAAATTCCTCCGGCTCCCACATCAGTACCTGGCCGCAGATAATCGTGCCGACATGATCACCGCCCAGGACAATCGGCGCCGCCCACTCGATCAGTCCCGAGGGACAGCGGAAAATATAGGGCTCGCCAAACAGCGCCGCCTGCTTGCCGGCCCGTTTGTAAGCAGCCTGACAGCGGTTCTTGCCGCCTTCCAGACTATAGATAATGCGGCAGAATTTGCAGCATTTTTTAATGCCCTTGCGCGGAAAGATCGAAACCCCTTCGCCATCGACAATATTGGCCATCAGGCCGGTGGTGGTGGTAAAGGCGTCAAGAATTTCCTGGAGGGTTTTGATGTCGACCAGGTCGCTGAGGCGTTTTTGATTGGGCTTTCGGGGTTCGTTGTGATCCATTGCTTCACCTGTTTAGTTTAATCTGTGATTTTTATCAGTATAGCATGATTTTTCTAAAAACAATATTAAATTAAAAGCGTTGTCTTTTGTAAAGATGAAAACAACACAGCGGTGTGAAGCGCTGTGTTGCTGTCGTTTTTTGGAATGCGATTATTTTTCTGGAGCCGTACTTTTTTTGAGATACATCAGCAGCCCGATAAAGCCACCCATAAACCCGCTGAGCAAGCCGCTGATGCCGTTGCCAATGGCGTTTGCCAGCACTGTTTCGGGGATTGGAACCAGTAACCAGTTGATGAGAAAACTCATGATCAGACCCATGACCCCACCGATTAGTCCGGTTAGTACCGCCTGTTTCATGCGAGTTTTTCGACGCCGTGCCAGGCTTCAAGCATCGGTGCCAATCGCGGATCACCGACCAACATTGAGTTGCCGTTCTCATTCATTAAAACAGGCATCAAAATGAAATTTCCGTATTTTCCATATTGTTTTGCACACCGAACAGCTTCGTCAATGACAGCTTCGGTTGAAGCATCATTATAGCTGACTGGTCCGGAAGAGTCCCATCCCCCTTCAACAATCAGGCGTCCTTTATATTTTTCCATTATCCCTTCAAGATCATTGCTGATCTGGGCGGAACTCCACATTTTAGCCCCCATTTCGACATAGTCTCCAACAATTTCTTCACATTTACCACAGGTGTGCTGGGCAAAAATCACACCTCTGGATGTGACGGCTTCAATAATGCGCTGATGAGCTGGCTTGATTACTTCACGATAAACTTTTGGTGACATAAAGAGCCCGTTGGCTGTCGCCAGATCGTCAAAATAAGTGAGCATATCCGGCTGATAAGCATCGATAAAACGATGATGACAGGCAATTTTATAATCAGCAAAAGCGTCAAAGAATTCCTGGCAGGATTCGGGATCTTCCACCAGTGAACACAGGGCGTTTTCAAAGCCCATAAAGGCGGCCAATCGTTCAAACAAACCGCAAACGCTAAACACATTGACGACCTGTTCCCCGGGAGTAACGTCTGCCATTTCTATTTTTGCAGCTGCTTCAATCCCGAGACTATCGATATTTGGAAATTTAACGTAATCTTTCCAATCAGCAATATCTTCAAACATGAAATTATTCGGTTCCGGGATAGCACCTTCTTTGGTTACAATCCAATTAACACCAAGAGGATCCAATCCCCCTTGTAAAGGACTATCGGTAATACCGGTCCCAAACACGCACATTTTATAAACTTCCATCATGTTCGGTATAAACTCCGGCTTTTTCCCCTCGATCATCGCAAAAAAATTCTCTCTCTGATTCATCTTGTATCCTCCCCTTATTTATGCTTATATTTTTAGTTCTTATCAATTATTTATTACTTAACCAGTTCTTTGGCCTTCACCGCTGCACTACCAGCATCAGCCGCATAGCCATCAGCCCCGATTTCCGCGGCGAATTCCGGCGTTACCGGCGCGCCGCCGACAATTACTTTGCAGTCGCTCAGGTCACTGGCTTTAATGGTCGCTACCGCTTCTTTTAAGGCGGGCATGGTGGTGGTCAACAGTCCCGAACAGGCGATTAAGGTAACATTATCATTTTCTCTGGCCGCTTCCACAAATTTTTCAGCGGGTACATCCACGCCCAGATCTACCATCGTAAAGCCGGCGCTTTCAATCATCATCGAAACCAGGTTCTTGCCGATATCATGAAGATCCCCGGCGACGGTTCCGATCACGCAGGTTCCCAGTGAGGCAGAGTTATCGCCGGCCATTAAGGGTCGTAACACATCCACCCCTTTGGACATCGCCTTGGCCGCAATCAGCATTTCCGGAACGAAAATTTCGCCGGCCGAGAACTTATCCCCAACCACGCTCATCGAATCCACCATCGCCTGCAGAATATCCGCCGGCTGGCCGCCAGCATCCAACGCTTCCTGGACCGCTGCCCCTACCTTCTTGGACTTACCCGCTTCCACCAATTCTTTGACTTCTGTAATTTTTGACATGCTTTCTTCCTCCTATTATAATCAATTTTATTTAAAAGTGTTGATTATCAATTTAGTTGTTTTATTTTTTTACCGCGCCGTGAATGCCCTGGCGGTAAGCCCGGATATATTCGACGCAGTATTCGTCTTCCCCCATCAATGCCTCAGTGGCAAAGATAATGCCCATTAAATCCCGATCGGTGGGATCAAGGATGGCACTATCCAGCCCGGCCATCATTGCCATAACGGTAAAGCCCATATTGACCGTTTTGCGGGCCGGCAAGTTAAAGGAAATGTTGCTGATCGCCCCGGTAACGTGGATGATCGGGTATTGGTTCTTAATCTCCCGGATCACCTCGGTCACCACCGCGATTCCCTCTTCCGAGGTGCAGAGCATTTCCACCAGCGGGTCAATATGCAGTCGCGAGGGGGCAATGCCGTATTCTTTGGCTTTAGCCATAATATCGGCAAACACCTCCAACCGGTCATTGGCGGTTTTGGGGATGCCCTTGTCACTATTAAGCAGCGCCACACATTCCCAGCTGGTGTCGGCAATGGCCGCAAAGCCGACATCGACCTTGTTGCCTTCCATCGAAACCGAGTTAAAGAGCCCCGGTTTGTTACAGTAGTTCATGGCTGCAATGCAGGTCTGCTCGTTGGGGCTGTCCACTGCAATCGGGGTCTCAGTGACTTCCTGAACGATGTCGATCAGCCATTTCATGGTCTCCAGCTCAACGTTATTCTCGACTGAAGCGCAGACATCGATATAGTCCACCCCGGCCGTCGTCTGAATCCGGGCCAAATGCTTAATATACTCGGCATCCCGGGCCGCAATGGCTTTAGCCGTGGCGGGAATGGCGCCGTTGATTTTTTCTCCGATGATGATCATGCTTTGTTCTCCTAATTTCTCTTCATTATTTTTAATTTTCCTGCCCGGCCAGAAAGGGCTCCAATGCCTTAAGGGTTGCCTCACTGACCGCCAGCAGGGCCGGGCCGTCAGGTCCATCACACCATTCAAAAACATAGAGATCTTCGCTGGCGGTTTCGGCCGGGTGGTGATGGTGATCATGGCAATCACAGCTTTCGTCATGATGGTGGTGGAGTCGCTGCTCCCTGGCCAATACATACTGCTTATCACCAAAACTGAAATGCTTTATCACATCTATTTTAAAATGGTTGCCGTGTTCATCGCTATAGATCCGGCTTTCGGCTGGCTGGTTTTTATCGGTCATGGCTTTCTCCTTTTTTCTGGGCGCATTCCAGTTGCTCAAAAAGATCAATCAGCCGCACTTCCAAATCATTCGGGGGGATAGAAAAAACGATCAGCGCAATACTGACTAAAACCCCATTGCTGCCGTCTGCGGCGGCTGGCTGCAGGCGACAACTTACCTGATCACCGGTTGTCGAGATCATCGCGGTCTGTCCCGTTGTTGCAAGAAAGCTTTTGAGATGACCAACAATCCCACCGCGCGCGGCAATCCATTGATTGATTGCCGCAAATTCTTCCTGGATAATGGTTTTTAGGGCATTAAAAGATTTCTCCTGAAACACAGTTTCCCCGGCCATGGCCACCGCTCCTTCATGCAAAGTGGTCACAATCTGATATTTTTTGCGTTTGCTCAATTGCCCACTATTTCTGATTTTGATCTTATTGTCAGCCATTCTGGATCACCTTAAGCAGTCGTTCATCAATGGGTTTAATCCCATTAATCAGATAGATTGACGCGTCTGAATTAAGTTCCCAGAGGTCGGCTTCAACCTCCCGCAATACGGTTTCCTCCACCAGATCAGTTTTATTGATCAGAATCAGGTGGGCATCATTTAGCTGTCCTTCAATCAGATTTGCCAGCGGCAGCCGAATCCGCTGCCAGCGACTGGCGTCAACAAGGGTGACAATCTGGGCGGCAATCCCCAGGTTAGTAAACAGTGATTCGGCGATCTTATCGGGAAAGGCCACTCCAGTCGCTTCGATGATCAACCATTCCGGATCAACTTCACGTTTTATTTCCTGCACGCCTGACAGCAAATCACTGTTAAGACTGCAGCAGACGCATCCCGAGAAAATGTCCCGGACCGTATAGCCATTGCCCCGCAGCAACTTGTCGTCAATGCCGATCTGGCCGATTTCATTTTCAATGATCGCCACCCGACTGTTTTGATTGCCAGAGGATTGCTGCACCAGATATTGGGCCAGCTGTAGCAGCACCGATGTTTTGCCGGATCCCAGAAAACCACCCAGTATCAATATTTTCAAAGCTTTCGCCTCCTGTTCCCATTTCTTTTGCATCGTTTATAATGTGTTATCGTATCAGCTCCTTCGTTTTTGTAATATCTGCATTATATCCGAATGAAAACGATGAAGATATGGACGAAATCACATCATTTTATGAAAATTCCCGCTTATTTTCCGGGACAGCATCCGGCCATTTTATCAAATGGTAAAATACCGACATCGATTTAGGGAAAGATGGGATGATTCCAATATCGCCGGCAAAAAAAACACTTGCTACCAGATTGTCGTCTGATAGCAAGCGGCTAGATTACGTTTTAATATTTTCGAGGCAGCTATTTTGCCACCGCGCCAATTATCCCGGCCCGGTAAGCCTTGGTGTACTTGCGGCAATGCTTATCCTGACCCAGCAGGGCATAGGTGGCAAAGATGGTGTCCTTCATGTCCCGGTTCAGTGGGTCCAGGACCGCCGAGTCCATTCCCGCGGCAATGGCTAAGGCCATGGCGGTCTTGTTCAGCAGCGGCCGCAGCGGCAAACCAAAGGAGATATTGCTGATCGCACCGGTCACATGGATGGTCGGATAGCGGGCCTTAATCGCCCGAATCTCTGCCTCCAGATTCAGCAGTGAATTGTTTTCCGTGGATAGCGCCATCACGCAGGGATCAATATGGATCCGATCCGGAGTGATGCCAGATTTGTCAGCCTTTTCGACCATGCTCTCCGTGATTTTAAGCTTGGTTTCCAGATCACAGGGAATCCCGTTGTTGTCGCAGGTCAGCCCCACCACCTCCCAGCTATTGCCAGCCAGCAGCGGTAACAGCACCGCGCACTTGTCCCCTTCTTCTGAGATCGAGTTGAGCAGCCCCGGTTTATTGACGTATTGAAACACCGCCTCAATCGCCCGGGGATTGGGACTATCAATACATAACGGCGTTTCTACCGCTTCCTGAACCACTTCGATCAGCCATTTCAGGGTTTCAATTTCCAGCTCCGGAGCGGTACTGGCGCAGACATCAATAAAATCCGCCCCCGCCCCCGCCTGTTTAACCGCCCGGTCGGCAATGAAAGCAGCATCACGCTTGTCAATCGCCTCCTTAACCGCCGGAATGCTGCCGTTTATTTTTTCTCCGATTATAATCATCTCGTTGCTCCTTTTTTACGTCTTAAATCAACAGGTTCATGTAAAAATCAAAGGTTTCATGGCTGAACCGCTCAAAATTGGCCCGGGCAAAATCTGGGGTCAGCGGATAGCTTTGTTTAAATGTTTCCCAGTCGAATAAATATTGAGACTTGGGCTTGGGCACCAGGCGCTCATCATAGACAAAGCCTTCGCTGTTCAGCGGTGTACCAAAAGCGGCGCCGGGGTTTTCGTAATCGGCATGGTCGCGGATGTACTCGGTTAAGGCGGCCAGAGTTTCCAGATTCACTTCCTTCAGAGTCAGCGGGTTTTTGTCAAAGCCAAACAGATAACCGCCGCCGGGGAGCATAATATCCAGGAAGGCCTTGGCCCGGTCAACAATCTGGGCCGGCGTATCGGTCTTCAGTGAGGCACTGGGGAATAAACCGGTCAGCAGGAATTTTTTACCCAGTTTATCTTTGATGGTCTGCGGATCACCGTATTCAAAAGCCAGCTGACAACCAGCTGGGATTTCTGACAGCAGGATATCCAGATAGCGGCTCCAATCGTGTTCACAAAACATATTGGGACGGGCGCCCACCGCAGCAAACTGCTGCAGCATCGTTTTATAGGAAGGCAGATAAATCTCGACAAAATCCTTTTCCCGCATAAAGGTCGGCATATGCAATGGAATAAAGACCGATCCCTGAGGATGGATATTCCCCGGCAACCCCCAATGATAGAGCAGCGGCATTACCGCCGCGGCGGCTTCCTGAAGCTGGGTTTTGTGACGGCGGACATCCATACTGATGCCCGAAAAGCTGCGTAGCTGATCGGCAATAAAATCCAGTGGGGCTTCGGTAAAATTAAAGGAACCCAACGGACTGCCGGGATAATAGCCATGAGTCTGGATCAATTCAAAAAAGGTCGGTAGAAAGGCCATTTCGTCATTTTGCAGAGCCAGCTTGCCCATCTGGATAGCAGTAGCCATTTTAATCGGATTCAGGGGATCGAGGTTTTTATGCTGCCGCGGGATGACGGTTTCGACCAGAAAATCAAAGGTATTCTCAATCAATTGCGGATACTCGTCATCCATCATCCCGACCACCTCAGGATGCTGCACAAAACCACCATTCCCCATTACAAAGGACTGGGAGCCATAAAGCTGATACATCGACGGAGTCCGAGACAGCAGAAAATTTGCCGGTGCCACCAGACAGGAATCGGAATAGATTTTTGCACACAACTCCCGGGCCGGATCAGCCAGCATCGCATAATTGAATTGAAAATCAAACAGGTTCTGACCACCATATTCAGCCACCAGATGCTGGGGCAGGGTCAGCCCGATCGGCATCCGTTCGGGAATTGTGTTTGAATAATAATCACTGTACAGTTTTCCCCGTTGCTGTTGTAAAGCTAAAACATCGCTCATTTTTTTCCTCCATTATATTAGTTAGATTTTGAACAAAAGTAATTTCGCTACCGGGTTCCCCGATCGACCGTTAAAGGTTTACATCGTTACCGTTATCTTAGCAAATTTTAAAGCGTCCTTCTGTCTCGCAAAAGACATAAGACGCTTTTTTTGTAAAAATTATTTATTTTAAGAAAGTTTAAATGTTATTTGAGCAAAACTGACGCAGTTTTTCCATGTTTATCACAATTATATGGTTTCGTTGGGTGTCGATGACCTTTTCTTCGCGCAGTACCTTGAGATATTTGGCCACATTGGCCCGGTTCAGACCAACAAATTCGGCAATCGCCTGCTGTGAAAAGGGAATCCGCTGGTCATGATGGTTGGTGTTTTTTAAATAGATATAAAAGAAATTGCAGATCTTTTCCATCCCGGTGGAAAACAACTGATTGGCCAATTCCTGCCCATTCAGGGAAACCAGTTTAATATAAGCGCGATACATAGCCATGTTCAGGATCGGATTAGTGTTGACATACCGCTCAAAGCCAACCCGGTTAAAGACATAGACTTCCAGATCGGTCACGGCGGTAAAGGCAAAGGAGCGCATCATTTCAATCTCGCCGGGAAAATACAGCGGCGCCAGATAACCCTTACCGTAAAATGACGAGGTTTTGACATTCCCGGATTCATGAATAAAAGACCCGGACATGGTCCCGGACATGATGTAGTACATCTCATCCATCGGCTCCCCAAAGGCGTTGACCGGCTCATTTTTATGATAGCGCCGGACCGCACTTTTAATCTCGGTGAAATAATCTTCAAACGCCGAAAAATCATCGGCAAAATAATATTGCAGCTCCATCGCGCCTGCCTTTCATCTAAAACTCATTCTTCTAACTTTCATCGTATCTGTTTCTGGTTTATCTGTCAACTTTAATTCTCAGTTCATCAGAACCTTAAAGATTAACGTCTATTCACCCCCGCCGCGCCACAATCCGGACAAACCGCGGCCGGTTATAGCGCTGGGCAATGATACAGGGCATGTTGATGGCCAGGGCATAGATCAACATATAAAGAATCACGATCGGCGGGGTAAAAAAGCCGAAGATCCAAAATGGCAGAATCGCCAACCAGTGGATCAATTCGGCCCGGCAGGATTCCAGCAGGTATTTGTCGAGATTGTCTTTTTCAAAACTGACCAGCTTTTTCTTTTCAAAACCGCCCTTGACCAGCGATCCGCCATCGGGCAGGTATTTTTTCCAGCCCCGCACCCGGAACCACTTTTCATAAATCTCGCCATCGTTTTCCCAGCGATGGGCCCGGTAAAACCAGGCGGAGTAGTCAAAAAAACGATCCGGCAGACGGGTGCAGATCAGGGCAGCAGTAACCATCAGAAACGGCCAGACAATAAAACACAGCAGAATTGTCAGTCCCTGGGTCAGAAAAATGATTTGCATGCGCTTCTCCTCTCTTATTTATCCAGTCTAATTTCCCGGTCTTTCCAGATCACCGGGCAACCCAGTATTTTTTTTACCAACGACCGTAAAAAAATCAGCAGATAAAAAAGCAGCAGCGGCGGATAAAAGACGATGCTGATCACTGAGAAGCTGCCGATATGCCGGGCGATGCGGTTCAGTTCCAGCGCCCAGATGCCATAGCACGCGGCCATTATCACGGCCCCGAGCCATTGCTGCCAGACCAGATTGAGAACCAGATAAAGCGGTGCCGAGGCCACCGCAGTGATCCACAAAAAGACCAGCACTAACATCAGCCGCGGTGTTTTCGCCACCCCGGCGGCCTGGTTTTTGGTCCAGCCCTGGATCAGCTCCCGCACCCCGCCGCCATACATCCGATAGGAAACGTCGTGATCCCCCAGAAACAGGGCAAAGGGAATTTCATTTTCACGGAGTTTTTCACCCATGGCCATATCATCGACGATGCTGTCTTTAATAGTGGCATGACCGCCGACGACCTGATAATCGGCCCGGCTGATCAAGATCACGGGGCCATAGAGGCCAATCTGAAAAGGATTGATTTGCTTATTTTTACCACGCCACACCGGCAAGCCCAGGCCATTGGCCCCCATCTGGATGCAATTAAAAAACAACGACAACGATTCGATTTTGCTCTCAATCTGATGATAGGGCATCACCGAGATCACCCGACCGGTTTTTTGATGGGCCTTTAACAGCTTGCCGATCCCGGTCGGACTCAGCCGCACATCGGCGTCCAGAAATAGAAGCAGCGCCCCGGTGGCAGCCGCCCCGCCCTGCTGACAGGCCCAGGACTTGCCCAGCCAGCCGGCTGGTTTTGGGGCTGCGGTAATCAGCCGGGCCCCTAAAGCCGTGGCGATGCAGTTGGTTTGATCGGTGGAGCCATCATCGACGCAAATAATTTCGTGAATGTCGAGCGTCTGCTTTTTTAAATCCCCCAGCAGCAAGGACAGGTTTTTTTCTTCGTTCCGGGCCGGGATGATAATCGACAGTCGGGGTGTGTTTTTGCCCCGATCTTGGGGATCTCCTCGCTCCAGACCGGGAAAACGATAAAAAAGTATCCAACTGGCCGCCAGCCCCAGCACCATCATGGCCCCGACGATGATCATCGTCGGCCCCCCGAATCATCACCGTAATGACCCGCTCGGCCTTTTTTTGCGAGCCGCTTGATCACCCCATCCGCTGCCAGTTTACCGGTCAGGATCGAGACCGGCAGTCCCGAGGGACTAAAGGTCCATTGCCCGGCCTGATAAATATGGGGCAGCGGGGTTTCAATGGTTTTGGCAATTTTGCGAAATTGGTTGACCGCCGGCAATTTTCCGGCGGTCGCCTCGTCGCGAAAGGCCCAGCCGGTAATGGCTCCACCCAGATTCCCGGTGAGCCGCTCAATCGTCAAGGGGGTGGAACTGAAGCGTTGCTCAATATGTTCAGTCAAGCCGGGAAAAACGCTGTTCTCCAGCACCGCCATCATCTGCTCTTCGCATAGGGCTTTAAAGGCCGGATACCAGCCCGCTTCAGCGATGGCTTTGACCAGCCGATAATCCATTAAGGTGCTGACAATCACCCCGGTTTTTCCGGCTGGAGCCAGGGCCGGATCCCGGAGCGCCGGGCAGGAAATCTCGTAGGTGGTCAGGGCCAGATATTCCCGGATCCAGGCTTCTAGGCCGATCTGCTTTTCCGCCGCCGACCGTCCCGGATCCGCCAGTACCGCCTGCCAGGGTTCTGACTGGATGGCCGAAAGCCCGGCTTTGCTGGGGGTATAAAAACAATGGGGGCCGCAGCGCGGAGCAAAATAAGCCGGGGCCAGATTGACTCCCAGGTAAAGGGTCAAGATCGAATCCCCGCCGCGGTTTTCGTGGATCTTTTGTTGTTGTTCCCGGGCCTGCTGGTCGGGTTCCCCTTGTTCCCCAAAATCAACGGCGTTATAAAGGGTCTTCATATCCCCGCACCAGATCAGTTCCCGGTAACCAAAGCGGCGGCCATCCCGGGTGGTCACCCGCTGCGTTTTAAGATCGATCTGACTGATCTCAGCGCCCAGAGCCAGCTCGCCCTGATGGTCGGTAATAAAGTCACACAGCGCGGTGACCAGCCTCCCAGTACCACCGATGGGGTAGCTGTAATCGCTGTATAAGCCAAAATAACTGAGGGCAAAAAAAGTCGGCATCTTTTCAAAAAAATGCTGGATGATGACATCGATCAGCGCCTGGTTTTTGGTAAAGCGCCGCAAATAATCCTCAATCGGTTCACTGAGTTTCTGAGCTTTGCGAATATTCACCTGGTATTTAAACAACCACGGCAGCAGCGTTTTAAACAGATAGTCCTTGTCCATAGTCAGATCCATAAACAGCGGGTTTTCGATACCGTAGAGTACCTCCATGTAACCGGTCACTTTGCGGATTTCGCTGATAATGACGGCAATTTCCGCTTGATTGTCGGGAAATTTAGCGCTCAGCATGGCGGCATAAGCAACCAGACTTTCCACCCCAGTTAAGGTCATCTGGGCATCTTCAATGCCGATCACCACCGGATTATTAACAAACTCCAGCTCAATCCCAAGCTGCGCTAACATCGGAAAAACAATGCCGGAGTTCTCAAAGGCCCGGATCCCGGCATCAAAGGTAAAACCCTGGCGACTGAAGCTCCCCACCAGACCACCGGCCTTTTCGCTTTTTTCACAGAGCAGGGTCGTATAACCGGCTTTGGCGGTATAGGCAGCGCTGGTCAAACCGGCAATCCCGGCACCGACGACAATCACATCATAGTCGTTCCCGGCAGCCACCGTTCCGTTTGCAGCGTCTTTTTTAAAATCTTTCATCGCAACCACCTCCATCTACCCCAGCAACCCATCGATCACCGCCTGGATCGCCACCGGCTTACCGTTTCTGGTGTTCTGAATGCAGCGGCTTTCGCAAAGGGCCAGATCGAGCGGCGTTGTTTCGATCCTGATCTGGTGTTCAGCGCAATAGGCTTCCAGCCGTTTCCTGGCGCCGACCAGATTCCCCACCGTGACCCGGCGCATGATACCGCGGATATCCAGATCCTGGCCCCGGGCTTGCATCCCAATCGAGCAATCGGGATGCTCACAGTATTCACAGCGGGAGGCCTTCTGCATCAGGATTCGGATTTCGGCCGGGACATCGGCATAGAGTTTTTCGGCGGTCACCGGTTTGTCAAGGATCCGTACCATCTTCTTTCGCTCTGGCTGATAGACATAGGGCTGCAGGCCCCGTTTTTTGAGTACGGCATTGGCCGCCGAAATCCCCGATGTGGTAACGGTTGGCGTGCCGGTACCCATCACCGTCGACTCGCCGCAGCAGAACAGATTGTCCCATTCGGTCCGGGTATGGAGCCGCTTAAACATGTGCTGCCCCAGCATCTGTTTGGGACCGGCCACCGTCCCACCATTTTTATTGGTATAACGCTCGATCGTCCGGGGCGTGGCCAGTTCGACGTAACGGATTGCTTCACCAAAGCCGGGAAAGCGGTTTTCCAGCACCGCGATCAGCCGGTCTTTTTCCAGCACTTTTGTGGCCAGATAATCGGCTTCCTCACCCTGTTGCCAGTTTTCAAAGCTGGGGCCGATGGCCAGCACCACATGGCTACTGGCATCACAGAGGGTCTGGTCATCAAGACTGGAAATATAGACGGTAACCTCACTTTCGTCGAGACAGTCCGGATTGCCCACCAGCATTTCCACCGGCTGGGTGTCCGGTGGGATCACCGCTTTGTCGACCTGGGCATAGAGCACCACACTGGGATAGGTAGGCACCTGTCGGGCCGCCCAGCGGGCCCGTTCCAGATTCAGGTTGGGCCGATCGATGAGCTTGTCGTATAAATTCCAGACCGTTCCCGAATAGATCAGATCCCGGCCAAATAATTTTTCACCACTGCTCAACTCCACCCCCACCGGCCGGTTATGCACAAAAATAATCCGGGTGACTGCTTGTTCCAGCACCATCGTACCCTTATTTTCTTCAATCACCTGTTCTAGCTTGCCCGGCAGAAAAATGGTGGAACCGGCGGGATAATAGCTGCCACCGAGATGGTTATCGACAAACATCACCGCGGCCAGCACCGCCGGAGCTTCTTCCAGCGTGGCATAGCAATAGGTGGAAGTGATCTTATCAAAAAACTTGAAAATTTCCGGATCGCTGAAATAAGCCGCCAACAGACTGCGGGCACTTTTATTTAAATAGCCCAGAAACCGGGCATAGGACAGTGGGTGTTTGATCAGACTCTTGAAGGCGCCCCGGGCTTCTGTTTCATCTGGGGTGGTATAATTGGGATTGGCTACCATCACATCGCGATACATTTTTTCCAGATCCCGGTAAAAACGCCGAATATTGGCTTGTTCCGAGGGGAACACCGTGCCCAGCTGCGCGGCAAAATCATCGATATCAGCCCCAAAGCGAATGACATGACCCTTAAAATGCATGCAGTACAACAGCTCGTGCTTGACCACCTCAATCGGTTCCTCCAGACAATCAAAAACAAAGCGATGGGCGTTAAAGCCCTTGTCGCCAAAACCGAACAGCATCGCCGCGCCAATATCAAAGGTCACCCCATTGCGTTTAAACACCCCGCAGGAACCGCCGGGATTATAGCTTTTTTCTACTACCGCCACCTTCAAACCACTTTTCGCTAGCAAACTCCCGGCCGTCAAACCGGCTAAGCCGCCGCCAATAATAATCGCATCATATTCCATAACTCTACCCTCTTTGCGCTCATTTTTTTGTTATTGTTATCTATTCATACCCCGAATCATTACAATTACGCCCGGTGTAGTGCGCAATTTTTTCGAGATTTTGATCAGCCCTTGTTTATTCTGGCTGTCAACAGGTATAATAAAACCACCAGAACGCAAGCAGCCTATTTTTGTTTATCCGTTTCATAATCACCCGATCCCCAATTTATCACCGGAGGTAGAAATGATTTTATATGGACTCAATCCCAATCAAATGATCCCTACAGCCCAGGCTCTGCGGCAAAAAGGCAAAGCCGCCCGGGCCGTTGTTACTTTTGTAAACCAGGGTACCTTTAATCCGGTTAACCGGGATGTCAATACCATGATCGACGAGCAGAACCGCACCCGGCTGCCCGAACTCATCGACCTGCGGCGGGAACGGATGGCGGTATCACCCTTCACCTTTTACCGCGGCACCGCGCTGATCATGGCCCATGACCTGTCCCAACAGGCGATCACCGGGGCGCCGCTGATTATCTGCGGCGATGCCCATATCAACAATTTTGGACTATACGCCTCCCCCGAACGGCGGCTGGTTTTTGACCTCAACGATTTTGACGAAGCCGTCCCCGGTCCCTGGGAATGGGATCTGAAACGGCTCGTCACCAGCATTATCCTCTGTGGCGAAGATTTGAGACTGAGCGATAATCAAGTCAAGGAAGCTGCAACTAAAGCCACCCAACACTACCGCTATGAGCTCCGCAAACTAATGGAAAGCAGCTCGCTGGACCGCTTTTACAGCAGCATCGGTGAAGATGACATTCTCGATTCGGCGTCCAAAAAAAATAAAGAGATTTACAAGAAGGTCATCAAAAAAGCCAAAAACCGTAACTCGCAACAGGTTATTTCAAAAATGACCCAAAACGACGCCTATGGCCGCCGCGTTTTCATCGAAAATCCCCCAGTCCTCACCCATCTCGATGCCACCCTGGCTGGCGATGTCGAGGCTGCCTTTGTAGCCTATAAACAAACCGTCCGCGCGGATATCGCCCTGCTGCTGTCTCAGCATCTTTTAACTGACGTGGCGAGGCGGGTTGTCGGCGTCGGCAGTGTCGGCACCCGATGCTATCTGCTGGTGTTAACCTGTGAAAACGCCAGCCATCTGGTGCTCCAGATCAAAGAGGCATCCCCTTCGGTGGTGTCCCGCTATAATCCCATTGTCGGCTCACCACTGGGTAAACTGAACCCCGAACAAAACAACGGCCTGCGGGTCACCACCTATCAGCAGATTCTGCAGGCCTACTCGGATCCTTTTCTGGGGCACTTTCAGGCCAACGGCCGGGATTTTTACGTCCGTCAATTCCGGGATATGAAGGGCTCCTTTGAAATGAATGAACTGACCAACCAGGGCTTTCTCGACTACGTCGAAGGCTGCGGCCTGATGTTGGCCCGGGCCCACGCTCAAAGCCCCAACGCCAACTACGTCGCCGGCTACATGGGCAAGTCTGACAACTTCGAAAAGGCCATTGTTAAGTGGTGCTATGGCTATTCCCGCCAGGTTTATAGGGATTATGAGAATTTTGTCAGGTAGCCCCAGGTATCCTAGCACTCATTAAAAAAACCGGATCTTGCGGATTGATCACGGCATCTTGCTTACCGTAAAACAAATCAGGAAACGACCTGAAAAACGGTCATTTCACTTTTGCTATTCTGACTTTTCCTTTAATCCATTCAAGTTAAGCTAATATGATTGAACACCCATCTGGAAATAAGATAAACTACAGCTATAAATTTGACTACTTGAAGGATCGCCTACCCCGTCCACCTGTATTTTAAAATTAAAGATATCTTCTATCTTGACGATTCCAGAAGAAGATGAACAGAAGGAGAAATCGCTATGTATAATGGTATTGTTGACTATGAACGGTATAACCAAGTCGAAAAGAACCTGAAAAATGTATTGAATTTAGCCAACGCCGATCATTATTCAAAGGCCGTTGAGGAAGAAATTTATTATCATACCGCAAAAAACATTGGCAGCCGACTCAATGTTACTGATTACAACAGTTTATCGGCAAAAATAATGGAATTGGGGATCGGCGAAATCGTCATCACCGATATGACAGACGATAAGATAATCTTTCGGTTATTTGACTGCTTTACCTGCTCTGATATGAAACATCTTAGCAAACCGATCTGCTTTTTCGAGGCGGGGATCCTGGCGGGAGCTGTCTCGAATATTCGCAAACAGAACATGGATGCCAACGAAGTGAAATGCAATGCCCTGGGCGATGATTTTTGCGAATTCGAAGTTACGAGAGGAATTCCCGACAAAATCGATGACACTGCTGAAAAAAAAGATGATCAAGATAATATAAATCTGCTGTTTTTAACCATTTACTCATTAACTTTAGCTAAAAGCAACAATCAGATACAATCCCAAAGTCAGCGTTCAGAAGAAACTAACCATAAACTGAACGAAGCCCTGAAGAATGCTCTGGAATTGAACAATTTCAATCAACATATTTTCGATAGTATCCCCAATTATGTTGCCGTGATTGACAGTAACGGTTCTGTGATCCGAATTAATGAAAAGTATCGCGAAACCCTCGCTGCTGCTTTTATCGGCGAGACCAGTATCACTGATTTAAAATGGGAATCAAAATTTGCCGAAGTCCTGGAAACCGGGAAACCGGCTATCTGGCAGCAGCTGATTTACGGTGCTGAACACATTATCTTTGAAAGCCCGATTATCGAATCAAATACTGTTTTAAGACAGGTCATCCCATTAGAATCTGAATTCGTTAAACAACTGCTGGATAAGATACCTGACGCAGAACCTGAAGTGATGCCCCGTAAAAAGCGAACCATTAAACAGGAAAGTCTATGTGATAAAAATATTATTGTTGACAGTCCTGCGATGAAAGAGCTCGTTCATTATATCAAAAAAATATCAAGAACCGATGCTTCCATCTTAATACGTGGTGAAAGTGGAACCGGAAAGACCCTCTTTGCTAAACAGATTCACCAGGAAAGTCGCCGCAGTCAACACCCCTTTGTTTACATTGACTGTACCACCATTCCCAAGAATTTTTTTGAAACTGAGCTGTTTGGATATGAACCAGGATGCTTTACTGGTGCGAATAAGAGTGGAAAAATCGGCAAACTGGAAATGGCCCAGGGTGGCACCATTTTTCTGGATGAAATTGGGGAAATCCCCATCGAAATCCAATCAAAATTGCTGCGCTTCCTCCAGGAAAAACAATTTGAAAAATTGGGTTCAGTGGTAACCCGAAGTGTCGATGTCCGAATCATTGCCGCAACCAATCAGCCGCTTGAAACGCTGATCCGGGAAGGCTTATTCAGAAAAGATCTGTACTACCGGTTAAATGTTATTAATGTGATGATGCCATCACTGAAAGAAAGACGTTCCGAAATACCTGGCCTAATCGATAAAGTGCTCCTTGAAATCAGTGCCGAAACCGGATCGGAACCAAAAACCATTGATTCTACCGGGATAAAACACTTAATCCAATATAATTGGCCTGGCAATATCCGCGAGCTGGAAAACCTGATCAGGCGTCTTTTCTTCCTGGCCGATGAGAATGTCATCGGTGAGGATATTATTTTAAAAGAACTCACTGCTGCCGATAATCTCAATCACTATGAACGAGCCCCACTGACAAGGAAAACCAATGTCAATGAAAAAGACCTGATCCTCAAGGTGATCAAAGACTGCAATAACAATAAATCCGATGCCGCCCTCAGACTGGGTTTTACCCGGCAGACCCTCTATAATAAAATTAAAAAATATCAGCTGCTATAATCAACAGCAATTGGCAGTGTCAAAAGTGTAAACCTTTACTTGACACCTTTGTATATTTGACACTTTTCAAACCTAATAATTTATTAAAAAAACACATTAACCCACCTAGTTTAACCATAGGTGGGTTGGTGTGTTTTTTTGGCACGATATTTGCGTTGACTATGGAATGACCACATTTTTTAATTGAAATTTGAAAGGCGGTGAAAATATGTGCATACCAAAAGAATTGAAATTCCTGGCGGTGGATGCATCCCAATGTATGGGGTGTCTAAACTGTGAATTAGCCTGTTGTACCCGAAAGGTAGAGCATTATGGTAATGAAGCTAAGCCTGGTGATATTAGGATTATGCCAAATATTATTATTGGGTACGATGGCAACGGAAGCAAACCTGCATTTTGCAGACACTGTAGCGAAGCATTCTGCGAAAAGCTTTGTCCTGTCAATGCGACAATAAAAGTAAATGGCGTTATCTTATTTGATAAGACTAAATGTAATGGTTGCGGTATCTGTGAACAGGCTTGTCCCTATGGCGTAATCACCATCGGAACATTTAAAATTAATGAAATAACGAAGAAGCTCGCTACTAAATGTGACTTGTGTATCGATCGTCGAATTAACGATGAAGAACCGGCCTGTTATGCGGCTTGTCCCACCAAAGCTTTAGCACTTATTTGAGTTGTTGTCTCTACCCAGGTTGTACTCAAAATTGAAATGAAGGAGAAAATTTATGAATGATTGTTATAACTGTTCCGACCAGAGTCTGATTGAAAAAGCTGAAAGCGAAATAATAGATTTAGTATGGCAACGATACGAAAAGATGAAACCCCTGTGTGGCTTTGGTGAACAAGGCATCTGCTGCCGGATTTGCATGAAAGGTCCCTGCCGGATCAACCCCTTTGGTATAAAACGCAGTGTCGGTATCTGCGGCGCCTCAGCGGATACTATCGTTGCCAGAAACCTGGTCCGAATGATTGCTTCCGGTACATCAGCCCACTCGCTTCATGGCAAAGAAGTGGCCAAAACCCTGATGCATGTCGCCAGGGGCGAGACCGCTATCTATTCGGTCAAAGATGCGATCAAGCTGCGCAATATTGCTCATAAGTTAAACATCGAAACCGATGGCAATGATTTGATCCCCCTGGCTGGCGTTGTGGCGGCCAACAGCCTGATGGATTACAGTCGCATGGATGATGAAGAAATCTGTAACTGGCTTAAATACACGATTCCCGATGCCAGACTGGAAAAATTAAAAAAACTTGGCATCACCACCAGTAATATTGATGGCTCCATCAGTGATATCATGGCCCGAACTCATGTGGGAACCGATGCTGATGCGGTAAATATCTTGCTTGCCGGTCTCCGCTGTGCATTGGCCGATTATTCGGGGATGCAGGTTGCGACCAATCTTTCTGACGTTCTGTTCGGAACCCCGCAACCGGTGGTTAGCCAGGCCAGTCTGGGGGTCCTCCGAAAAGATGCTGTCAATATCGCCATCCATGGTCACAATCCCCTGTTGAGTGAAATCATCGTCGACGTTGCCTATAAAATGCAGGCGGAAGCTGTCGCAGCCGGCGCCACCTATGGCATCAATATTGTCGGCGTTTGCTGTACCGGCAATGAAGTTCTGCTCAGACACGGAATCCCCCTTGCCACAAATTATCTGTCCCAGGAACTGGCAATAATAACCGGTGCTTTAGATGCCATGATTGTTGATGTCCAATGTATAATGCCATCACTCGCCAAGGTATCTGCTTGCTATCATACCGAGCTCATTACAACCATGCCCGATGCTAAAATTGCCGGTGTAACCCATATTGAATTGGGCAGTGGCGACAGTTTGAAAAAGGCTGAATTGATTATCCGAAAAGCAATCGATGCCTATAAGAACAGAGATGATGATCGGCTTTCCATCCCGGCGGAAAAAAATAAGGTCATCGCCGGTTTCAGTGCCGAAGCCATTATTGATCTGCTGGGTTCAATCAACAGTGAAGATCCGCTAAGCCCGCTGATCGAAAATATTGTCAATGGCAAGATCAGAGGCATTGTCCTTTTTGCCGGATGCAACAATGTTAAAGTCAAACAGGATCACAATTTCGTTGCCATAGCCAAAAAACTGATGGCGCAAAATATCTTAATATTGGCGACCGGTTGCGGTGCTGGGGCTTTTGCAAAAAACTCACTGATGAATTCCGAAGCAACTGAAAATTATGCCGGCAACACCTTAAAAGAAGTTCTGACATTTCTGGGTTTTGAAGCAGGTTTAAATGCCCCATTACCGCCAGTTTTACATATGGGATCCTGCGTTGATAATGTCAGAAGCATTGATCTGGCCGTGGCTATTGCCAACCGTTTAGGCGTCGACTTAAATCAATTGCCGTTGGTTGCCTCAGCTCCGGAGCTCATGAGTGAGAAAGCAATAGCTATCGGCTCCTGGGTGGTCACCCTGGGTATTCCTCTTCACGTTGGTCTGGCGCCCCCTGTTACTGGAAGCAGTCTGGTAACCAATGTGTTAACCTCAGAATTAAAAAATATCGTTGACGGTTACTTCATGGTTGAAGAAAATCCCCTGGAAGCCGCTGACAAAATCATTAACATCATTGAAGAAAAAAGACTGGCTCTGAATCTGTGCTCCAGTTTGGATTCCTTGAGCAAAGCCGAGGTTTTATAATGAATATTTCTATTGATGAATACGATAAAATTAATAAATGTCTCAAATGCGGACGTAAAATCAAGCCACTAAAACTGGACTATATCAAGAAAAGAATTCCGGAAATTTCTGAAGAAGAATTACAGTCTCTTAAAATCTGCAGCAGCTGTAAAAGAAAACAGCAATAATACCAATAAAAAAACTGCCATACAAATCATAATAAAGTAAAAAATGCCGTGGCCTGTCAGTTTATGATCAGGCTACGGTATTTCTCAATCCTATTCGGTTTTACCGTTAATTAAATATTCTGCCCGTTTACTTAAGATTCTTTTTTTATCAATGCTTTCCTACTCCTAAATGGCCTTATCAAAAAATCCGTTTGATAGGGTATCAAAAATTATTTCCCGCCCAACCGGTTCTCAGCCCCTTAAAATCCCAGCAGATCCAGCACCTTATCATCGACATGGCGGTTCTTGCCAACAAAGGGATAATTGTGAATATGCAGGGCCGGGTTGAAATTCAGTTCGATGATACTATAATTCTTGTCGTCAGGGACTTTTTGAATATCCTGGATAATGATATCCGCGCCACAGATTTTGGCTCCCACCGCCTGCGCCGCTTTAACGGCAATAGCCTTGTAATCAGCAATGATCTCATCGGTAAAATCAAGGCTGTCACCGCCAGTGCTGATGTTGGAATTTTCCCGCAGATAGACGGTTTCGCCAGGGCCGGGAATGGTCTCGATCGATTTAGACTGCTCGCTGAGAAAGGCAATTTCGGTTTTATCCAGCCGCAACTTCTCCAATGGCGTGACATAGCCCTTACCCCGCAGCGGATTCTGGTTTTTTTCCGCTACCAGTGCTTCGATGGTATGCACCCCATCACCCACCACATTGGCCGGAACCCGATGGAGAATCCCCACTACCTCATCGCCGATAACCAGAAAGCGATACTCCTTGCCGGGTATGAATTCTTCAATCAGCACCGCGGCATCATGAGTGAAAGCCTGGATTACCGCCTTCTGGTAGCAACTTTCACACTGCAGATTTTTATGAATCATAATCCCCAGCCCAAAGTTCGAGGATTTGGGCTTCACCACAATATCTTTGCCCCGGAAGTCTTGATAATGTACCATCGCTTCGGCTGCCGATTTGACCTTAATCCCGGCCGGCACATTGATGCCCTTTTCCCGCAGTACCAGTTTGGTGACTTCTTTATTTTCCATGATCAGCGGTGCGATATAGGTATCGGCCGATGTCCGGGTGGCCTGTTTGACATATTCGGTTCTATCGCCCTTTTTCAGCCGAATAAAATTATCCTCAAGATCCAGGATCTCAACTTCAATCCCTCTGTGCTCGGCTGCGTTAATCAACATCGCCGTTGACAATTCCAAGCCGTCATGATTATTTATAAACATCGTGTCCACTTTCTGAAAGAGATGCTGTTATATTCATCTTTTCCTGTTAATAACATTTTTATCTCATAGCTCTCTGTTTTTACTTTAAAAACCTGATCCTGCGTCAGCTTACAACTGCTCTTACAATCAGCCAGATAATGACTAGCCAGAATAACACCATCGGAAGAGCATAATACCACTTTTTAGGTTTCCCACCATCCCAAAGGTGCTCTGATTCTTTTTGACATTCTTTGAAAACTTCCTTAGGAATTAATTTGATCGTCAAGGCGATCAGTATTGGCAGAATAATTAGATCATCCAGATAACCCAATACCGGGATAAAATCTGGAATCAGATCGACGGGTGACAGTGCATAGACAATGGTAACTCCTGCCAGTATTTTAGCGACCAGCGGAGTTTCTTTTTTCTTAAGCGCCACAAAAACGGCAGGTATATCCGTTTTTAATTTTTTCCCTCGTTCTTTTAAGTTCATGTCACGCTCCGACTTCGATTATTTTAAGCAATTGTTTTCACTTATCATACCGCTAATAGCTTTATTATATTTTTAAATATCCGGTAACGAGTAAAATTACCACGGCCGCTATTATTGGCACCACTATTTATTTCAAAGTTCTGATAATATAATGTTTAACTGCTGGCAAATAGTATTTTAATGATTTTTGCACAAATCAAAAAAGCCGATGATCCTGTATGATTAACAGAAGTCATCAGCGTGTCAGCATTTTGGCCGTAGCCAGGGCGAACTTCATCACCTGTTTTATTAGTTTAATCGATTCAGTCGAAAATTTCAATCGCTAATTGTCATATTTGTCCAAATATGACAATTATTCACATTTTATTTTTGATTTCGATTTCAGTCCCACCTTTTATTGACACGTTTATTTCCCCATGATAACATTATTTCAAACAAGGTGATGGAGTTCACCTGAATTGCGTACCAGCTGATGACTCCTGCAGGATTTATAATGCTGCAGGTTTTTTATTGTCTGAAATAACCATACCTTACAATAAACAAAACCCTTCGTGTCTAATTATTTGTTCACTTGAGTCAGGAGGACTGTCATGAAAAAATATTATTTTATCGCCGCCGGCGGCGCCGTTGGGGCGCTGTTGCGATTTGAACTGAAAAACACCCCCAACCTTTTCCAATTTACCGACCCACTAATCAATCTGGTCCTGACGATTCTGGTCATCAACCTGATTGGCTGTCTAATTCTGGGTACTCTCAATGCCGTCTTCTCAAAAACTGAACGGATCAGCACCGATGTTAAGCTAGGTTTAACCGCTGGATTGGTGGGCGCTTTTACTACCTATTCAACCTTCTGTAAAGAAAGCCTGAATATTCTGGATGCCGGCTATCTGCACTTTTTTTGTTACTATGTCGCGGCCTCGATTATCCTCGGGGTCGGCGCTGTTTACCTGGGCCATCTGATTGGTCATCATATTTTGCATCCGGTTGGCAAGAATCTGGTGGCGCGATTCAGTTATGATTATCAATAAGGAAGACATCTCATGGAAACTTTATGCGTCATTGTCGGCGGTGCTTTAGGCAGCACCACCCGTTATTATCTGGGCAAACGGTTTGCCTCCCGGCACCAGCACCTCCCGGTCGGGACCTTTGTCATCAACGTGTCCGGCGCCTTTCTTCTCGGTGTCGTCACCGGTTTTGATATCTCAGCCCTGCTTTATGGTTTATTTGCTGAAGGCTTTCTGGGCGCCTACACCACCTTTTCTACCTTTATGTTTGAGGACTTTGTGCTACTCCAAAATAACCGGATCCTCAGTGCCATTGTCTATGTACTGGCCACGCTGGTCTTGAGTTTTCTGACTTTTTACGGCGGATCCCTGATTTCCACAACACTAATTGGCTAAGCGATCACTTTTCAAAACATCAAAGTTTTTGGCTTTGATGTCAGACTGTCAAAAAGATAACCCAGTACCGACAATTGTTACATCATGTTGTACGCATCGGAGCGGACACGGCAGCGCCTGTCCGATTCCGCAGCGAACAATAGATTAACCATTGGTCGGTGCGATAGTTTATCGATAACCTCACATCAAAGCTTCTGGCTTTGATGTTTTTTTGATACTTTGCCCCCTATCCTGCGGCAATTTTGTCAGTTTTTATTCACCAGATATGCTTGACAAATGCATCTGCCGGCCTTAAAATTAGATTATCTCTTTGCGCTGCATATTTAATCGACAGTACAATCTGATCAGGCCATGACCAGTCATGATCATGGAGCCGGGCCGTCGCGACGGCAACAGATATGAATTTTCACATCTGTGGGACAGTAAGTTCTCACAGGTGTTTTTTTATCCTTTTTTGAGAATGACGACTGAATATCCATTGATCGCAGTCTGGGAAGAAAAGCCAAAATGGAGGAAATCATGATGACCGAAAATTCTACTAACCCGGTGGGACTGACCACCACCGAAGCAATCCTGCGACAGGAGCAGTTTGGCAGAAACGAATTGGCCCCTCAGAAAAAAGAAAGCTTTTTCCACAAGCTGCTGCACATCATCGCTGAGCCGATGTTTCTACTGCTTCTGGTCGCCGCCGCCATCTATTTTATCTTGGGAGAACCCCAGGACGGCGCCATAATGCTGATCTTTGTCATCGGTATTATCAGCATCGATGTGATCCAGGAATGGAAAACCGACAAAACCCTCAATGCCCTGAAAGATCTGTCCGCCCCCCATGTCAAAGTCATCCGGGATGGCCAGGAAGTCACCATTGCCAGTGTCGATCTGGTACCCGGTGATGTGATGATGATTTATGAGGGGGTAAAAATTCCCGCCGATGGCATCGTGATCCGCTGCAATGATTGTTGCGTGGATGAATCCTCGCTGACCGGAGAAGCTGAAGGGGTCTGGAAAATCGCCACTGAAAGTGCTTTACCCTCAGGCGATCATTGGCGAAAAGACTATTGTTATGCTGGCACCCTGGTGACCCAGGGTACTGCCATGGTGGCAGTCGATAAAATTGGTCCCACCACCGAGTATGGCAAAATCGGTCTGGATGTGGCATCAGCTCCAGATGAGCCGACGCCGCTGCAGAAGCAGACGGGCAGCCTGGTCAAACTCTGTGCCGGGATCGCGGCGGTCTTGTGCGCCCTGGTTGGGGTGGTCACCTATATCAACATTCCCGACCACGCCCTCGGAGACCGGCTGATCGAAAGTATCTTGTCGGGGATTACCCTGGCGATGGCGATGATCCCCGAAGAATTCCCGGTTATTCTGACCGTCTTTCTGTCGATGGGGGCCTGGCGTCTGGCCAAGAAACAATCCCTGGTCCGCAAACTACCATCAGTGGAAACCCTGGGCGCCGTTTCGGTCCTTTGCGTCGATAAAACCGGCACCATCACGATGAACCAGATGACCGTTTCGGACACCTGGGCGCCTGATGGCAATCTCGATACCCTGTGCGAAATCATGGGCCTGGGCTGCGAAACCGATGCCTACGACCCGATGGAAAAAGCAATGCTTCGTCACTGCGAAAAAGCCGGTTTTTCCCGCGAACATCTCTTCGGCGGTGAACTGATCAGCGAATATGCTTTTACCAATGAATTGAAAATGATGGGTCATGTCTGGTTTCATGATGACGAGATTATTATTGCCGCCAAAGGCTCCCCGGAACGGATCCTGACCATCTCTGATCTCTCCGCCAGCGAGCGGGTCCTGATCGATGTTAAAATCCGGGCCATGTCGGAACAGGGTTTGCGGGTGATTGCCGTTGGCCTGATGAAGCCCAAAACCGAAGCCGATATTCCCCAGACCATTGAAGCCTGCCACCTGACCCTGTGCGGGCTGGTGGGGCTGGCCGATCCGCCTAGGGAATCTGTCAAAGCCGATATCGCGATCTGTAATCAGGCTGGCATTCGGGTCGTGATGATTACCGGTGACAACGGCATCACTGCCGCCAGCATCGCTAAAAAAATCGGCATGCCCAATGTTGATCATATTATCACCGGCGATATGCTGAATCAGATGACCGATGCAGAACTCTGCGAAAAGGTCAACGATGTCAGCATTTTTTCCCGGGTTATTCCCGAACATAAGATGCGGATTGTCAAAGCCTTTAAAGAAAACGGCGCGATTGTGGCCATGACCGGTGACGGTGTCAATGACGCCCCGGCCCTGAAATATGCCGATATCGGGATTGCCATGGGCAAGCGGGGTTCAGAGGTATCCCGGGAGGCCGCTGATCTCATTTTAATGGACGACAATTTCTCAACCATTGTTGACACCGTCCAAGACGGCCGCCGTATTTTTGACAATATCCGCAAGGCCGTCGGTTACGTCTTTACCATTCATATTCCAATTGCCTTCGCCGCTTTGCTGGCCCCACTGATCGGGATTGCGCCCGCCAGTCTGCTGTTATTGCCCCTACATGTGGTGTTGCTGGAGCTGATCATCGATCCCACCTGTTCGATCGTGTTGGAGCGGCAGCCCGCCGAAACTGATATCATGGAACGTCCGCCCCGGGATCCGCACGAAAAGCTCCTTAATGCCAGAATATTAATTAAAAGCGTCACCCAGGGTCTGGTGCTGTTTGCCGCCTCTTTTGGTACCTACACCTACATGCTGGGGCAACAGCCGGCGAACCCGGAGCTGGCCCGAACGATGGGTTTTGCCGTCATCATGCTGGCTAACTTCTTCCTGGTTCAGGTCAACAGTTCGGATCGTGACTTTGCATTTCAATCGATGAAACGATTGGCTAAGGATAAGGTGATGTGGGTCGTCAACCTCGGAACCCTGGTGGGACTGTTTGTCATACTGTATACCCCACTGAATTCATTTTTGAAATTTGCCCCCCTCACCATTGGTCAATTCCTGATTGTCCTGGCCATCGCCGCGATCTCGGTATTATGGTACGAGCTGGTCAAACTGATTAAAAAATTTAGCAATTAAGACCGCTGCGAGATTAGTCTTTTCCTGAAGCAAACAGTCTGATTAAGACAAACGAACCTAAAAAAAGAGGATTGCTGTCATCCAAGCGTATGGCGACAGCTTCCTCTTATTTTAATCCACCTTTAGTGGGCTACTACTCTGTTTCGGATAATCGCAAGGCTAACCCTTCACCACATTCCGCAACTCACCTTTTAGGAAACAGGCCAGATTATCAACAGCAATGTCCATCAGCCGCTGCCGGCTTTCCCGGGGGGCCCAGGAAATATGCGGCGTAATAATGATGTTTTGGGCCTGGAGCAACGGGTTGGTCAGTTTAATCGGCTCAGTGGAGACCACATCGACCGCTGCGCCACCAACCTTACCACTGTTGAGGGCCTCGCAGAGATCTTCTTCAACAATCAGCTGGCCCCGGGAATTATTGATAATCAGAACCCCATCCTTCATCTTAGCAATATTTTTGGCATTGATGATCCCCCGGGTTTCGGCAAACAGCGGGCAATGGAGAACGATCACATCGGCGGCAGCTAACAATTCGTCCTGGGTTACATATTGGCAGCTTTCTGATTCCAGTTCCGGATATTTATTGATGTCATGGTACAGCACCTTCATCCCCAGGGCCTGGGCAATGTGACCAGTACGCTGGCCGATTTTTCCAAAGCCAATGATCCCCATGGTTTTTCCGTTCAGTTCTATCAGCGGGTAATTCCAGAAGCACCAGTCCGGGTTATTGGTCCAGTCACCGGCCAGCACCGACCCGGAATGATCGCCAATCCGATGGCACAATTCCATCAGCAGCGCGATGGCAAACTGTGACACCGCATAGGTGCCATAGGTGGGAATATTGGTCACCGTAATACCCTGTCCACTGGCGGCTGCCACATCCACCACGTTATAGCCGGTGGCCAGCACTCCGATGTATTTAATCTGTTGGCAAACGGCCAGGGTTTCTTTGGTGATCGGGGTTTTGTTGGTCAAAATTATTTCCGCATCGCCAATCCGCTGGCAAACCTCCGCTTCGGTAGTCCGGTCATAAACTGTTAACTCCCCCAATTTTTCCAGACTTTCCCAGCTGAGATCACCGGGATTTAATGTATATCCGTCCAATACGACTATTTTCATTTCGGTCACCTGTTTCTTTATGATTTTGTTTACTCTCTTTTGTCAATTTCCTTTTTATTCTGGCAGCTCATCTGGTGGCGGCGCCTTGACAATGATCAGCTCCAGCGTTTCCGGATTAAAGTTATTAAGATTCATCCTGGTCTTAACCGGAATCTTTAAAACCGTGCCAGCCGGATAAGCATAGTAATCCTGATCATCAAGCTTTAGTGAAACAAAGCCCCGCACAACAGTCATATAGACCATAGCGTTAGTATAATGTTCGGGAAAACCGTCACTCTGATTAATTATAATGTGCATATAATGAAGATTTTCATCGAGAATAACCTTCTCAACCACTTTCTCATTTCCACCCGTCAATTTAAAAATTTGCTCAACCATTTTGATTTTCTCCTTTTCTTTTTGCTCCTGCCATCATTCTGATGAATGCTGATAATACGATGTTAGTTTTATACCCTGATTTGATCGCTTTAAAAGTCCTGAAGTCATTAATATTTTAGCGGTTTCAGGCTTCTGCTGCGATCGCCCTGAAGAAAATCACCCTCTGGTTGATTTTATCAACCAGAATCAACTGCAAATCGTTTGTGCTTTTTTGTCAAAGGTTCTATAATCATGGTGAGGTGATGACATGAAAGAACTTAATATTGGCAAAATTATTGTCGCCAAACGTCGCGAAAGAGGCCTGACCCAGGAAGATCTAGCCGCTTATATCGGGGTTTCCAAAGCCTCGGTTTCCAAATGGGAAACCGGCCAGAGCTACCCGGATATTACCTTGCTGCCCCAGCTTGGTGCCTATTTTAATATCAGCATCGACGATCTGATGGGTTATTCGCCGCAACTGACGGCCGCGGATATCAAATCTCTCTATCATCGGCTGGCTGATGGTTTTGCAACAAAAGCTTTTGCTGAGGTGCTGACAGAATGTCAGGAGATTATTAAAAAGTATTACTCCTGTTTTCCGCTGTTGCTACAGATGGCGGTGCTCCTGGCCAACCATCATATGCTGGCAGTCGATCCCGAAAGTGCCAAGACGATCCTGGACCAGGCCGTCACGCTGTGCCAGCGGATCAGAGCCGAAAGCGATGACCGGTTTCTGATTCGTGACGCTATGTCAATGGAGGCTACCAGTTATCTGATGCTCAACCAACCGGCTATGGTTATGGAACTGCTAGGTGAAACTGTCCGCCCCTTCCCCACCGACACTGAAATGCTTGCCCGGGCCTATCAGATGGCGGGCAACCCGGACAAGGCCAGACAGGTGTTGCAGATCAGCAGCTATCAGCATCTGCTTTTTCTGGTTTCCACGGCTTCCGCCTATCTGATCCTGAATGCTGACGACCTCAACCGGGTTGAAAAGATTCTGACCCGCACCCTGGGGGTGGCCGCACTCTATGATCTTGATGCCCTCCACCCTAATACCATGGCCCAGGTTTATTACGCCGCCGCTCAGGTCTATGCCAATCATCAGGATGCCAACACCGCCCTATCCTATCTGGCTGACTATACCGAGGTTTGCGTTTGTGACTTTTTCCCCTACACCCTCCACGGCGACGACTATTTTGACGCCATCCAGCCCTGGTTTGAGGATTTCGACCTGGGTGTCGGGGCCCCGCGCAGCGAGGCGATTATTAAGCAAAGCATGTTGGAGGGTCTGCTGGCCAACCCCCAGTTTGACTTTATTAAAGGGGATCACCGCTTTCTTGATCTGGTTCGGCAATTGGAACAACATTTAAATCACAAAGGAGACAATCAATGAAACGAATTGGCATATTTTTAGGCATTACTTTTTTTCTGACCTGGGCGCTGGAATTCGGTTTAATGGCCAATGGCGGTTTATCAAACCAGTATACCATTTTTGTGCTATCAGCAGTGATGATGATGCCCGCCATTGGCGTCGTAGCAACCCGGCTGATCACCCGAGAGGGCTTTAAGGACTTTGGCCACAAGCCGCACCTGAAAGGCAATCTCCGCGTTTATCTGATCGCCTGGTTTGGACCGGCGCTGCTGATTGCTTTGGGCGCACTGATCTATTTTCTGCTGTTCCCCGCTCAGTTTGATCCCACCATGAGTCAGATGGCCAGCCTTTATGCAGCTCAGGGTGTGTCCCTGCCAGAAGGAACGCTATTTACCATTTTTATCGCCCAGTTGCTGCTTGGCATCTTCCTGGCCCCGCTGCTGAACATCATCACCACCTCCGGCGAAGAAATCGGCTGGCGCGGTTATCTGCTGCCAAAGCTGATGGAAATCTACAGCCCCCGGGTTTCGATTGCTATTTCCGGAATCATCTGGGGGTTGTGGCATGCCCCGATCATTGCTATGGGCCATAATTATGGTACCGGCTATCCCACCGCACCCTGGGGCGGCATCCTGGCGATGGTCGTCTTCTGCTTGTTTATTGGCTCCTTTTTCTCATTTCTGTCCATCCAGACCAAAAGCTTTTTGCCCGCTTCGATCGCCCATGGTTCCTTGAACGGATTTGCTGCTATTTCGATCTGGTTTACCCTGGGAACCGCCAGCCCCTTCATCGGTCCTCTGCCCACCGGTATCATCGGCGGCATCGGACTGATCATTGTCGGCACCATCTGTTTTGTTCTGGTTGGCGGACAAAAACCCAAGTGATAGCAGCTTTCTAAGCCGTTTTTTTACTTCGCATTTTTTGTTTTTTTTATCAAACATGAATATTCCGCTCTTATTTGGGTAGGCATCCAAAAGGATTAAGATTCACAACCCGAAAGGAGAACCAATGAAACTAATCATTCACGACTTAAACCAGAGTGAAGCTGATCGTTTATTCGGACATCATCCTGACGACGCAATCTTAATTGGAAAAGATCAGGAAATTCACCAATGTGTTGGCTGTTTTGGCTGCTGGATTGAAACACCAGGGCTTTGCAAAATAAAAGACGACTTCCGCGATATTGGCAAACGGATGGCTCAAAGCGATGAGATCGAAATCATCAGTCACTGTCTTTATGGCGGTTTCAGTCCCTTTGTTAAAAACGTGCTGGATCGTACCCTGCCCTACCACCAACCCTACTTTACAATCAGAGAAGGTGAAACGCATCAGAAAGACCGATATAAAAATCATGTGAATCTATCCGTTCGGTTTTATGGTGAAGACATTACCTTGCCTGAAAAAGCAACGGCTGAACGATTTGTGGAATACAACGGGGTCGATCTCCATGCCCAGTCCCATACCGTCAGCTTTTACAAAAATCTGGAAGAAATGGAGGCCCAACGACAATGAAAATTGGATTAATCAACGGCAGTCCCAAAGCAATCGGCAGTACCTCGGAAGTGCTGCTTGACGAACTGAAAGCGCTGCTCCCAAAAGATCATGACCTGGTCAGTATTGGCATCCATCATGCGATGCTGGGTGTCAACAAGTTAGAAGATATTACCAGCTGCGATGTGCTGGTCTTTGCCCTGCCGATGTATATGGGCGGGATTCCTTCCCATCTGCTGCACTGTCTGATTCAGCTGGAAAAATATCTGACTGAATCACCCCATGATATAACCGTTTATGCCATCGTCAATAATGGTCACTATGAAGGCGTTCAGAATGAAACTACCATCGCCATGATGAAAAACTGGACTCACCGGGCCCATCTCAAATGGGGTCAAGGCATCGGCATCGGAACCGGAATCATGATCGCCGAAGCTAAAGATGTCCCGATGGGACATGGTCTCAAGAAAAATCTGGCCCATCCCTACAGTACCTTTGTCAATAATCTGCTTGATCGCGAATCCAGTGATAACCTCTACGTTAACCCCACCTATCCCCGTTTCGCATTATTGCAGGGTGCCAATCATGACTGGACCAAACAGGGCAAAGCTCATGGTTTACGCAAAAAAGATTTAACCATTGCTCCCTAAATTAAAAGGCCTCCACGCAAGTGGGGGCCTTTTGTACTAATGCTCATTTAGTAATTATTTACTGCTTCAAAGTCGGCGGCGCTCACTGGCCGGCCGCAGTAATAGCCCTGAACTTGATCGCAGCCCTTGTGCCTGAGAAAAGCAAGCTGCGCTTCTGTTTCCACCCCTTCGGCAAGCACCCGCAGGCCCAGTTTTTTAGCCAGATGGATCATCACCGCAATGATTGATTCGTCCTTGGGGTTCACGCCAATTCCCCCGATAAAGGGGCGGTCGATTTTGATGCCGTCGACCGGCAGGTCTTTTAACCGGCCAAGTGACGAAAACTCGGTGCCGAAATCATCGATGCTGATGCCGACACCCAGGGCTTTCAGCTGATGAAGAGTCTTTATCACCTCCGGTGAATCATCCATGGCAATCGTTTCGGTGATTTCCAATTCCAGATAGCGCGGCTCCAGACCGGTTTTCGCAAGGCAATTCTTAACAATCGTTTCTAGCTTACCACCGCGAAACTGCTCCAGCGATAGATTTACCGCTACCGGCAGCGGCTTGCATCCGCGCTCCTGCCAAGCTTTGTTCTGGGCACAGGCGGTCTCAATTACCCATGCGCCAATCGCTGTGATCAGGCCATTCTGCTCAGCAAAAGGAATAAACAGCGCCGGCGATATTATTCCCATTTCGGGGTGAGCCCACCTCAGCAGGGCTTCACTGCCAACCATAGCCAATGTTTCGGGACAAACTTTAGGCTGGTAGTGCAGAAAAAGTTCCTCTCTTTCCAGCGCCCGATGCAAACTGTTGGTCAGGATCATTTTCTCGCGCACATCTTTTTTCATCTTTTCTGAACAAAAGACGACCTTGCCTTTGCCATTTTTTTTGGCCTCATACATCGCCAGATCAGCATGCTTTATCAGCTCCTGAACGGTATCCCCGTCGTCAGGAAAAACCGCAATCCCGCCGCTTCCGGAAATATAAATTTCCTGTTCGCCCAGTTTTACCGGTTGCTGAAAGACCGCCATCACCCGGTCAGCAACATCGAGCAGATCTTCTTTATCAGTCAGCTGGGAAACCAGAATCAGAAACTCATCCCCGCCAAAGCGCGCCATTGAATCGCCTTTTCGGAGACTGTCTGACAACCGTCTACCAATTCGGTTTAGCAGGTGATCGCCCCAGTCATGTCCTAAGGTATCATTAACTTCCTTGAATCCGTCGAGATCGACGAAGATCACCCCGAAAATATTGCTGCCGACCCCGGCCGCTGTGATCGACTTTTGTAGGCGTTCATGAAACAGCACCCGGTTGGGCAAGCCGGTAAGGGTATCATAATAAGCGCGATTATGAATCTCTTGCTCGTTTTCAATCTTTCCCATTGCATCGGCTAGAATATTGGCCAGCACGCGCAGCATTTCGGGCTCGTCCATCCGCCAGTATTTATTTTTTTGGAGCTGCTCAAAGCCGAGAAAACCGATGATTTTCTCTTTGCTCTGAATCGGAATAAGCAACAGCGACTCGATCCCCGCGGCGGCCATTTTTTCTTTTTCCGGATTTGCTGCAGCCGGTAATTGATCCCGTGACGTCACAAAAACCAACTCGTTATTCAAAAGTTTTGTCGAAAACCAGCGGTAATCCGTTTTTTTCTGATCGCCGGTATTTTGCACTGCCGGTAAATGCTCCGCCGCCAACCATTCTTTAACAGCACTGATTTCGCCCGTTTCTTCTGAATACTGGCCCGCATAAACGCGGTCTGAATTGGTAAACGCGCCACTGGTTTTTAATAATTCCCGAACCTTTTCGTCAAAGTTACTGGCTGATACCGAAACAAACTGGGTCGTCACCTGGGAGATCATCTTCTGAAAGCCAATTTGGCGGTCATTTTCTTTGAGTCTGGCAATATAAATGCGATTGGTATAGCCCGCCAGCATATTCGCTATGACGCAGATAATCAGTCTGCCCAGATAATCCGGCGTCCCAATGTGAGCCCACTGCACCGGTTTGCCAAGCCAGATGAAAAGCCCTGAAACAAGCGTAATCGCGGCGAGCAGCACCAGCATTTTTTTTCGTTTGAAAACAATGGTGGTCATGATAAAGACAAGCGGCACAAACCAGACCGTATTGGTCAGATTATCCAGCGGTTTAAAAAGAATCAGCGGAATCGCCACGGCCATTAATACCGTCATGATCCGATCCTGAATCAGCGTTGATAAACCCAAAAAGGGCAGACAATAAGTACCCAGACCAAGCGCCAGATTAATGGTACTGACCAGCATCACCCGCCATAATACGGTTGGATGAAAAAAGAACTGCCCAAGATTGAGGATGCTGATGAAGACAAAGATAATGGCCATGGCGCGAAACAAGGCAAAGTGAGCGTCATTACTGAGAATTTCACTAAGCTTTATTTTTTTCGCTGTCGGTGCTGGCGCCATCAACTTATATTTGCGGATATCGTAGGCAAATGCCATCATCGGGATGAGCATAATTATCGGCGCAATCGAGGGAATCTTGAACGGCATTAAACTGTTTAACAGCATTTCCGATACCGTCCCCAAGGCGAGCGATGTAGAAAATGCCAGCAGCAGCCAGAACGCCTGTTGTTGTTTTTGACGGTCATCGGCGCGGCGGTACCATTTAAATAAAACCACCAGGGCAATCATCGAAAAACTGAGATAGTAAAGATTATAAAACATATCCCAGCCATTGTTGATTGGAATATTGCCCCAGCCGGCTGGAGTAAGGATCAGGTTATACTGAGCCTTGGCCAGCTCCGGAAGCAGTGAGAAAACCGCAATGGTGATCGCCGCCGGCAGATAAATCACCGCGGCTAATAACCGGGATCGCTGCAATGCCTGGTTTTCAGATAAAACGAGGACAAAATGCAGCATTAAACTGAAGGTACTGCCCCAGCCCCAGGCGGCTATCCGGCGCCAGATCAAGACACTCTGGAGATCAGTCAGGGTGTTGGAAATGGCAAACGTAAAGGACCAGACAACACAACTCATGCTGAGCCAGAAAAAAACCTGATTGAGCCGTTGCTTTTTGTTGAGAAACAGCGAAAAAACCCCCAGACAACTATAAAGGATAAAGGTTAGATAGAAAAGCATTGAAATTCTGATTTGCAGCATCATTTATCCTCCCGAAACAGTTATAATCCGGTCATTCTAGTATTATTTTGATAACGAAATTGTCCTCATCGGAACTTGCTGGTCTGGTCCGCAGCGGCCCGTTGTTTTTATTCTGGAAGTCTGACGCTCGTAGATATCCCATTTTATGGCATTGGCCGAAATCGGCCTTGAGAAATAAAAGCCCTGAATTTCATCACAGCACTGAGCCTCGATAAACGCTAATTGCGCTGCTGTTTCAACGCCTTCGGCGGTAACCGTCAAATCCAATTCGCGGGCCAGATGGATCATCACCGCAATAAGGTCTTCGTCGCGGGAATTTTTGCTGATTCCCCAGACGAATTGTTTGTCGATTTTGATTCGGTCGACTGGCAGATCTTTTAAGCGGCTCATCGATGAAAATGCCGTTCCAAAATCATCAATACTGATGGTCACTCCCAGCTTTTTTAAGGCATGGAGCTGCCTGATCACATATTGCGAGGTTCTCATGGCAATGCCCTCGGTGATTTCCAGTTCCAGATAGCGAGGTTCAAGGCCCGTGACTTCCAGGCAGCTTGATATAATCCGTTCCAGATTGGAACTGCGAAACTGCTCAACTGAAAGGTTAACCGCCATCCGCACCGGTTGATACCCCTGCTCCTGCCAGGCTTTGTTCTGGGCGCAGGCGGTCTTTAGCACCCATTCGCCGATGCTACCAATCAGCCCACTTTGTTCTGCCAGGGGAATAAATACCTCTGGGGAAATGAGTCCCTGTTCGGGATGCTCCCAGCGCAACAGTGCTTCAAAACCGGTTATCTGATGTGTCATTGCACAAACCTGAGGTTGGTAATCGAGAGATAATTCCTGGCGTTCGAGGGCGCGATGGAGGCTGTTAGTCAGCGTCATCTTTTCCTGAACCGCTGCTTTCATACCGCCGGAACAGTAGGAAATCCGGCCTTTTCCACTTTTTTTCGCAGCGTACATGGCCAAATCAGCATTTTTAATCAAGTCGTTGACTTTTTCGCCGTCTTGAGGATAAACGGCAATCCCGCCACTTCCGGAAATATACAGTTCCTGTTCGGCTACCAGCATCGGGCGATGAAAGATCGACATCACTTTGACGGCAATTTCTTCGAGCTCCTGGCGGTATCCAAACTGGGGAACCATTATCAGAAACTCGTCACCGCCAAACCGACCCACCACATCGGCTTCGCCAAGACAATCAGTGAGCCGCTTGCCAATGCGTTTGAGCAATTGATCACCCCAGTCATGGCCAAGGGTGTCATTGACTTCTTTAAAACCATCAAGATCTATAAAGATCACCCCCAGGTATTTACCGGTTTTTTTGGCAAACGCAATGGCCTGTTCCAGACGTCGGTAAAACAGCGCTCGATTAGGAATGCCGGTAAGCGGATCATAATAGGCCAGATAATTCATATCATGTTCAGTTTCCACCTTGGCAATGGCATCAGCCAGGATATTGGCCAGTACTCGCAGCCATTCCAGATCAATGTTCCGTAAGGCCTTGCTGCTTCGTACTGCGTCTAATCCGATTATCCCGATAATGCGATGATTACTCTGAATCGGAATGCGTATCAGGGCACGGATTTTTTCTTTTTTAAGCCACTGTCGCTCGCCTTCAGCCGCAGTCGGAAGCTGATCCGTACTGGGTATATAGACAGTATCATTGTTAAGAATCTGCCTGATACTCCAGGACAGCGCCGGTATGCCATTATTATCAGTATCGCCGATCAGCGTTTTGAGATTTTCACTCAACCATTCATGGCTATAGTAAAGAGTTTTGTGATCCGTCGAAAAGCGGCCAATATAGACCCGATCGGCATTGGTTAAATTTCCGCTTCGTTCGAGTAAACAATTGACCTTTTCGTCGAAATTAGTGCGGTCCATGGTGACAAAATCAGATGACAATTCGGCAATCATTTTTTGGAAAGCATCCTGTCTGGTGTTTTCCAGCAGTCGCATAACATAAATTTGGGTGATGATCGCGGTCAGTCCAACCCCAATGGCGTAGAACAACAGTCGATAAAAATAGAAGCGTTTATCTACTTCCAGCCACAAATCGGGCATGATGATCCAGAAAATCACTTCCAACAGCAGACTTAAGGCCCCCAGCCCTAAAAGAATATTTTTATTGTTGAAAATAACGGTCAGCATCACAAAAAAAATCGGGACCGGCCAGATGATATTACTGAAGGTCGCATTGAAATGAACAAGCATGACCACCGGCATCAGCATTCCCAAAATCAGCCCCAGAGCATTTTCCTGTGAAGTGATCGACTTAAATAGATAAGGTATGGCCATGATAAAGACTCCTGTCAAGACCAGCACGAAGCTTAAGAACAACCCCGTTACCCGGGTATCACTACCACTGAAACGACCATAGAAATTCAAAACACTGCCAATGATCAAAACAAAGCTGATATATTTAAAAAGTCTGGTGCGGTTGGCAGTATTGAGGATAATCCCTTCCGGTTGCGATTCATTTTGATTCTGAACATTCAGCATCAGCCCATATTTACGGATGATATAATAAATTGTCGCCGCCGGAATCATGATTTCCAGCGGTGCCAGTGACGGCAGCAGATTGTTTGCGAAACTGACCGTAATGAAGTCAGTTAACGTTCCAACGGCCAGGACCGCCCCAAACGATATCAGAATTGCCAGCGCTTTTTTACGATTAATCACACTATCGGTGGTTCTGTACCAGCGGATCAGCAGCACCAGGGACGCTATCGAAAAACTCAGATAATAGCATAAAAACAGCTGATCATACCATGTTTGATTGGATATTGCCACCCACCCGGCCTGCGAATAGATCATCTGCAGGTGGTTATTGGCTGGTATGCTGAAAGTCATGAAAACGATTCCATTTATTAGTGCGGGCAGATAAAGGACGCTCATCAACAGCGGCTTTTTAGCTTGCTGACTCCAGCTGGCTTCGGTCAGGACAATCACGAAATGCAGCATCAGACTGTAGGCAACACCCCAGCCCAACACCGACATACGCCGCCAAAACAGCGCTTCTTCACTGGTGACTGAAGAATTGATAGCAGCAAAGGTAAAGCCCCACAGGGCAAAACAAAAACAAAGGCCGGTAAAGACCCGATTGAGTCGCGATTCTTTGTTAAGGGTCAAACTATAGGTTCCAAATATAACATAGACGACAAATGAAACATACAGCGTCAGTGAAATTAGATTTTGAAGCGTCATTTGCCCTCCATAACAAAATTTAGTCGATAATAAGTTTACATTATACTATTAAGCGGCTGGATAATCAATTGGTTAATCCTCTTAGTACCCACAACGGATAACATTGTAACCATTATAAATCTTTGTCACGAGATGACCATCCTATTGTTGCCGATTTTATTTGAATAATTGGGATTCATTTGCTTCAATTTCATCAATGGCTAATGGTTTATAATAATAAAATCCCTGGATTTCATCGCAGTCCTCATCTTTGAGAAAGACCATCTGTCGCTTTGTTTCAACCCCCTCCGCAATCACCTTTAGCCCCAGACGTTTTGCCAGATTGATCATCACGACGATGATGGATTCATCCTTGGCATTGATCCCAATGCCTTTTACAAACTGCATATCAATTTTGAGTCGATCCACAGGAAGGTCCTTGAGACGACCCAAGGATGAGAACTCAGTCCCGAAATCATCAATGCTGATTGCCACTCCCAGGCCCTTTAAATCATGAAGGCATTTCACAACATATTCGGATTCTTTCATGGCAATGCCTTCGGTGATTTCCAGTTCCAGATATTGAGGTTCCAGTCCCGAATTATCCAAGCATTTCTTGACTATTTTGTCGATATTACCGCTACGAAACTGTTCCAGCGACAGGTTAACTGCCATCTGAACCGGTCTGTGTCCCTGATTCTGCCAGTTTTTGTTCTGTTTGCAGGCGGTCATCAGCACCCACTCCCCGATGTTGTTGATCAAACCGGTTTGCTCAGCAATAGGAATAAATACACCGGGCGGAATAAGCCCCAGGGTTGGATGTTTCCACCGAATCAGTGCTTCAAAGCCTATAATTTCCTGGGTGGGAATAGCAATCTGAGGCTGATATTGAAGAAACAGCTCCTGGCGTTCCAAGGCCCGATACATACTATTGGTCAGGGTCATTTTTTCCAACACTGCCTCTTTCATATCCCCAGAACAAAAGGAAACTTGGCATTTGCCATTATTTTTGGCAGCATACATCGCCAGATCAGCATTTTTTATCAGGGTACTGACTGTATCACCATCTTCTGGAAAAACAGAAACCCCACCGCTGGCAGTGATATAAAAATCCTGCCCACCCAGGTTAATCGGCTGCTGAAAAACATCCATGATTTTGGCAGTGATGACTTCCAGGTCTTTTTTCTGCGATATCTGAGGCAACATGATCAGAAATTCGTCACCCCCAAACCGTGCCACAGTATCATATTGCCGGATACAGTCCGATATCCGTTTCCCGATCTTATTGAGCAGATGATCCCCCCAGTTATGCCCTTGAGTATCATTGACTTCCTTAAACCCATCAATATCAATAAACATTACTCCCAAGTGTTTGGCACTCCGCTTTGCTAATTCAATCGCTTGAGCCAAGCGGTTCTGAAACAGAATCCGGTTGGGCAAGCTGGTGAGGACATCATAATATGCTAAATAATTCATTTCATTTTCTATTTCCAGCTTTGCGATGGCATCGGATAAAACATTCGTCAATACTCTCAGTAATTCAAGATCATCCAGCTGCCAGGCCTGCTTTCGGCTGATCTGATCAAACCCGATAAAGCCGATAATACTACCCTTCTTTTGGACGGGAATACATATTCGGGAATCAATATGCTGTTTGCCAAGCCACTGACATTCATCCGTAGCCTCAATCGGCATCGCTAAATGAGCATTGATTAACGCGATGCGATTGTCTGCCAACTGGCCGATAATCCATTTAAGCGTCTTAGTTTCAGAGCTTACCGTTTCCCCGATCACCGGTTCTATTTCTTGTTCCCGCCACTCATGAGTAAAAGTCACCATTTCCAGGTTATCCGAGTAGATACCTAGATATGCTCGGTCGGCATGAATCAGACTGCCGCTGCGCATCAACAAATCGGCCACTTTTTCATCGAAGTTGTCCTTTGTGACTGCCACAAAGTTGGTGGTAATTTTTGTGATCATCTTCTGAAATCTGACTTGATGGTCATTTTCTTTCAATCGGACGATATAAATCCGGTTGATATAGGCTGCTAAAACAATTCCAATTCCATAAAGCGCCAGCCGACTCAGATAATTTACGTTACCGACATCGACCGGCTGATCAGGGACGCGCAGCCATAAAAATATTTCGGTGATAAAACTGACCAACACAACGGCTCCAAGCATTTTTTTGTAATTAAAAATGATCGTCATCATCATCAAAATCAGGGGTACCGTCCATAAAACATTGCTTAACGAATTATCCTGGTAATGCAATAACGTCATTGGGATGGAAATCATCATGATTACCGTCAAAACCCGATCCTGTCCCTTAGTTGACCAGCCCGAAAAGGTAAGTCCATAAATAACCAGACCCAAACTGACACAGATGGTACTGAACAGCATCTCATTCAAAAGCTCAGTTTGATAAAATAACGTCAGAAACAGATTAAAAAAGCTGACGCCTAAATAGATGGCCGCAATGTATCGAACAAAGGTGGTATGGGTATAGTCGCTTAGAATAACACTGGCTTCAGAGTTTTTCTTAGATGCACCGGGTGCTGTTAAGCCGTATTTCTTGATACTATAAGCAAAAGTCATCACTGGAATCAAAATAATAATCGGTGCTATGGATGGTATTTTAAACGACAAATAAGTATTTGCCAGCATCTCTGACACGGTGCCGATAGCAATGGCAGCCGAAAATGACAAAATCAGCCAGCGCGCCTGGTTTCGCTTTCCTTCTTCATCCGAATTTTTAAACCAATTAATAAGCAACACCAGGGTAACTAATGAAAAGCTGATGTAGTAAAGATTATACAGTGTATCCCAGATATTATTAACGGGAATGTTTCCCCACCCGGCCGGAGTGTGGATCAGGTTGTATTGCGCATTGGCCAGGTTGCTGATAATTCCAAAAACAAAGACGGTGATGGCAGCGGGGATATAAAGTACGAAATAAATACCTGTGGTGTTTAAAATTTTCTGTTCGCCGGTCAAGATTAGAATGAAATGGATTATAACGCTAAACGCCACCCCCCAGCCCAGCGATGCCACCCGCCGCCAAATCAGCACATTTTCCATTACAATCAATGAATTGGAGATGGCAAAAGCAAAGGCCCAGATCGAAAAGCTCAGACATACAAAAAAGAATACCTGGTTTAAAAGCGCATTTTTATTAAGTGACAGACAGTATACACCCTGAAAAGCATAAAGGATAAATGCCATATAAAATATGATTGATATGATGGTTTGCAGCATGGTCTATCCTCCTTTTTTAGCTTGTAAATATTTGAAGTATTGCCCTCAGTCGCTTGATTGCGCTTTGGTTTAACCTAATAAATTTCACTTTCTATCGCATCTTTCGACATTGGTTTATAAAAGTAATAACCCTGTATTTCATCGCAATTTTCAGCTTTAAGAAAATCGCGCTGGCCCATTGTTTCTACACCTTCGGCAATGACCTTGAGCCCCAACCTTTTGGCCAGATGGATCATCACCGCAATGATAGACTCGTCCTTGGTATTGATGCCGATTCCGTTAATAAATTGCATATCAATTTTAAGCCGATCAACCGGCAAATCCTTGAGCCGGCTCAGTGATGAAAACTCAGTACCAAAATCATCAATGCTGATTGAGACCCCAATGGCTTTGAGAGCGTGGAGGCAGTTAACCACATATTGCGACTCTTTCATAGCAATCCCTTCAGTAATTTCCAGTTCCAGATACTGCGGTTCCAAGCCAGTTTTATCCAGACAATTCCTGACAATATTTTCCACGTTACCGCTGCGAAACTGTTCCAGTGACAAATTAACCGCCATCTGCACCGGTTTAAAGCCCTTTTCCTGCCAGGCTTTATTTTGGGCACATGCCGTTGTGAGTACCCATTCGCCTATCTCGTTAATAATACCCGTCTGTTCGGCAATGGGAATGAATACCGCCGGGGATATCGACCCCAGCTTGGGGTGGTGCCATCGCAACAGCGCTTCAAACCCAATTATATCCTGTGAGTTGACACAAACCTGGGGTTGATACACCAGCTCTAGTTCGCTACGTTCCAGGGCCCGATAGAGACTATTGGTCAGGTTGATCTTCTCCATCACCTCATCTTTCATCGTTGCGGAACAAAAGACGATCTGTCCTTTACCCGTTTTTTTTGCAGCATACATCGCCAGATCAGCATTTTTTATCAGGGTATTAACCGTTTCTCCATCTTCCGGAAATACTGAAATACCGCCGCTGGCTTTGATGTAAAACTCCTGTTCGCCAACAATAACTGGTTGTTCAAAGACGCTACTGATCTTTTTTGCGATTTCCAATAAATTTTCCCGGATCGTAATCTGGGGAACCATAATCAGAAACTCGTCACCACCAAATCGCGCCACCGTGTCATATTTGCGAACCGAGGCCGTCAATCTTTTTCCAATCTCATCTAGGACACGATCCCCACAATCATGGCCGAGTGTATCATTGACTTCCTTAAACCCATCAATATCTATAAAAACAACACCCAAAAATTTTTCATTGCGCTTTGCCAGTGAAAGTGCCTGTTCCAATCGATTTTGAAACAAAACCCGATTGGGCAGTCTGGTGAGGGCATCGTAATAAGCGAGATTATTTATTTCTGTTTCGGATTCCACTTTGCCAATAGCATCGGCCAGGATGTTGGCCAACACTCTTAAGTCTTCATGATCATCTAGCTGCCATTTTCTTTCCTTTGACATCTGATCAAATCCAATAAAACCAATGATGCTGTCCCGGTCAGGTATCGGAACACAAATCCGCGAACGGATCCGCTGTTCCCATAGCCATTGCTGTTCCGCCTTGGCTTCTATTGGTAGCTTATCTAGCCTTGAAATATAAACGATCTGATTGTCCCGCAATTGTTTCATACTCCAGACCGGAGCTAGTTGCTGAAGACTTCTGATGTCCTCAATTCCCGATGCCGGTTTCTCATCAACCCACCCGTTAATATACTCTACCATTTTCAGGTCCTGAGAAAACATCCCAATGGTTGCCCTGTCAGCGCCAATATAGCTCCCGCTGCGTTTAAGGAGATCAGCCACTTTTTGCTCATAATCCTGTCGATGCAGCGTTGCAAAATCAGCTGATATTTCAGCGATCATCTTCTGAAATTCTTCCTGTTTTATATTTTCTTTCAGTCTGTTTTCATATATTTTAGTAATTAACAGCGTCAGGCTGATTCCTACGGTATAAAAAAACAGTCGAAAAATGTGAGCCCGGGCATCAATATTCATTTCAAAACTTCCGATCTGTTTCCATAAAACAAACCCCATCAATATGCTCACCAATGCAACCCCATAAAAAATTCGCTTGTTATTAAAGATAACCGTGATCATAATCGCAAAGAGCGGCACTGCCCAAATAATATTAGAGAATGATTCATCTGAATAGCCGAGCATCACAACAGGCAATGCCAAAATCAGCAATACTGCCAGCATCGCTTCCTGTACCCTTGCCGATTTAATTAAAAACGGAATTATACTAATGAGAACTGCAAGCACTACTAAAATAAAACTAAATAAAATTGCGGCTTCATTATTTCCCGTCAAAACAACCCGATTATAAAAATTTATCGTACTCCCGCCAACCAGAATCATGCTGATATATTTGAAGAGTTTAACCCGGCTATCAGTATTGAGGATAATGCCTTCGTGGTCATTAACGGGACGCTCTATTGGACGCATTAAACCATGCTTTTTGATAATATAAAAAATTGCAGCTACCGGAATCATAATCACTACCGGTGCCAGGGAAGGCAGTTTGTAAAAAAGAATAGCATTAGCTAGAAGATCGGTAAAGCTTCCCAATACCAGGGAAAAACCGAAGGTTGCCAACATTAACAGGGCTTTCTTTTTATCACCTGGGCTGGTCGTTGTTCGATACCAATTAAAAAGCATAAATAAAAACACCCCTGAAAAACCGATGTAATAGAGATAAAACAGCATGTCCAAACCGTTATTGACTGGGATCGTTGTCCAACCCGCCACTGACCGAACCAGTTGCAGCTGGGCAATCGCGGTGTTGTTGTAAAGACCAAAAACGAAAATATTGAAAGCTGCCGGTAGATAAAGGGCCCACAACATAATCGGTCGTTTTTCTTTTTTACTCCAGTTTGACTCCGTTAAGACGATGACAAAGTGGACAATCAGGCTGTAGGCTACACCCCAGCCGAGCACCGAAATCCGTCGCCAGAGGACTGCTTCTTGATAACTGTCGGCAGAATTGAACACTGCAAATGAGAATCCCCAGATGGCAAAACAAAAACAAAGGATTGCAAACACCCGGTTGAGACGGGCATCTTTATTTAAAACGATGCTATATGCCCCCAACATGGCATAGATGACAAACGAGCTGTAGAGCATTAAAGATAAAAAATTATACACCCTTATTTGTCCTCCCCTAGTTATTTTTATTTCATATTCAGCGATCTCATAGTTTCTGTAAAATAAAAAAGAACGAAATAAAGCCTAGTGCCTAGGCTTTATTTCCGTTCTATCCGTCAACCAGTTTATCCTTTTCAACATCTCTAACGTTTTATTTAATTTATAGCGGTCTGATTATCCTATTCAAACGGTGGTTAGTCAGTGTTCTCAGAAAAGCTAACCTTAATTATGTTTAATCTTATAGGTGACCTGATCATTTAAGAAATCTGGTTCCCAGGCTAAAAGCTCCATCTGATGTTTTCCCTGAAAAATCTGATCTAACTTTTTTATCGACTCTGCCACAGTAATAAAGTAAAACTTGTGTATGGCATCAATATATTCCTGTCCAAAGGTTTGCACCATATATCTTTCGACTGGAGTTAAGGTACCCTTCACGATGACCTGCATTTCGTGATCATCATATTTGATATAGTGACTTTGGGGGCCAACCCCGCGGTAGCCTTTAATTAATCCCGATACAGATTTAAGCAACAGCTTCTTTTCTTCCTCTGTGAACATAGGGTCAATCTCCTATTTAAATTCTCTTTTTAATTCCGTTTCAATCAACATTTTAACAAATATGCGCCAAAACGCATAAATTATTTTTTCTATTATGCTGACTGTAATTCAACTCAATTGCGTTATCATTAGTTAATAAGCGATAATATGTAAAAATTATACTACCCAGCCAAAAATAAGTCAATTACTAATTTGATCAACATTAGCTAATTTTATTCGAGTTTTAAATTTATTCAATCGCAAGCTGGGCTTACTGACCCTGCTTAAAAAAGGGCGCATACTCGGCCCCCAGCCGAATCGCTTCGATCAGACTGACTGGGCTGGCAATGCCCTGCCCGGCAATATCCAGGGCCGTTCCATGATCCACCGAGGTTCTAAGGAACGGCATACCAAGGGTGATCGAAATGGTTTTTTCAAAATCCACCATTTTGGTGGCGATATGGCCCTGATCGTGGTAAAGTGATAAAACCGCATCGTATCTCCCTTTTAAGGCAAAATAAAAAACACTGTCAGCGCCAATCGGGCCATCAATATTGATCCCGCGCTTCCGCGCCGCTGCGACAGCTGGCATCACGGCATCGACCTCTTCGCGTCCAAAAATCCCATGCTCGCCACTGTGCGGATTGAGCCCGGCAATGGCAAGATGGGGATTTTTCAGCCCCAGCATTTGCAGCGCCGCGACACTCTGATCAATAAAAGCAGACAGCTTGTCCCGGGTCACCTGATCACAGGCCTGCCGCAGCGAAAGATGACGGCTGAGAAAGAACACCCGCAGATTGCGAACCTGAAACATCGTCAGGGGATTTTTGCTGTCGGTCAACGCTCCGATAATTTCGGTATGACCGATATAGGGCACCTGGGCTGCTTTTAAAGATTCTTTGTTAATGGCGGTAGTGGTCAGGACATCAGCTTTTCTTTCCAGACAGAGGCGGGTTGCCACGACAATGCTTTCATATGCGGCCTTACCGGTCAGCGCCTGAACCTGACCCATTTTAAGCTTCTTGATATCAAGATTATCGAGGTCAATCAGATTCAGAATTCCCGGTTGATAGTTGCCATCACGGGGATCGTTGATAGAGTTGATCTTCAGTTTGACATTTGAAAATGCCATCGCATGGTGCAGCACCTTCCGGTCCCCCACCACCACCAATCGGGCTATTTCATGAACCCGCCGTTCGGCCAGGGCTTTCACCGTTATTTCTGGGCCAATGCCGGCGGCATCCCCGATTGGAATCGCAAGGATTGCTTTGTTCATATTGTTCTCCTAATATAATCTATTTTTTCATGTTATGTTTGCTGTAATGCCAGCTCTTTTATTATCATTCTTAACCGTATTATCCCATTTTTTTAAATAATCTTCCAGTTGATTCTTGTCAATTGGACGACTGAAATAATACCCCTGAACATGGTCACACAGAAAGGTTTTTAAACAATCATACTGCTCCAATTCTTCAACCCCCTCAACAATCACGTCCATTTGAAGAGTATGGGCCATCAAAATAATCGATTCCATTAAATTTTCATTAGCCTTCTTATGTAACAGATCCCGGGTAAAGGCCTGGTCAATTTTCAAGGTATCAATCGGCAGGTTCTTTAGATACGCCAGGGACGAGTAACCGGTCCCGAAATCATCCAGCGACATCTTGACGCCAATCGCCTTGAGGCGATCAAATATTTTCACCGCATCCTCAAGACCATGAATAAACAGGTTTTCCGTAATTTCCAGTTCCAGTAAATCGGGAGATAAACCGCTGCGCTTTAATGTCTCTTCGACCATTTCCGGAAAGTTGTCATTGCTGATCTGAACCGGTGAAATATTGACCGAGATCAACATATTGGTACCACTTTTTTTATTTAAATCGACCATTTTGCGGCAGGCGGTTTCCAGTACCCAGGCCCCGATCGGAACAATCAGACCGGTGGATTCAGCGATGTAGATAAAATCCAGCGGTGATATCTTCCCTAATTGGGGATGTTCCCAGCGGATCAGGGCTTCAAAACCGCGGACCGCTTTTGTCCTGACATCAATTTGCGGCTGATAATGAAGGTAGAACTCATTGTTCGTTATGGCCGACCGCAAAGAATTTTCCAGGGTCATGTTACGAATCAGATTCATCTTCATCGAACTTTCAAAAAAAGTATGTTTCGATCCACCTCGTTGTTTGTCCACATTAGATGCGGTATGAGCATATTGAATCAGTTCCTCGACCGTTTGGGCATCATCCGGATATCGCGCAATTCCCACATGAAACCGTACATAGACTTTATTTTCATTAATGATGATGCTGTGATTAAAGATCTCTCTCGTTTTTTCAATTTCAATTAAAATATCTTCAGGGTTTTCCAGCTCCGTCAACACCCGGATAAAATTGGAGCCGGAGATCCGGGCAAAAAATCCCCGGGTCAATTTCATATCGCGAATTCGTTCACCCATGACTGCCAGTACCTGATCCCCAAAGGAGGGCCCATAAGTTTCATTGATCCGTTTGAAATTTTCAATGTCATAGCAAATCACGGCGATTCTTTTTTTACTTTCTAGAATATCCTGATTTAACTGTTCAATCAGATAAGCGGCATTGGGCAATTGCGTTTGGGGATCAAAATAGGCCAGATTTCTTAGCACATCATCCCGCTCTCTGATTGATGCCACCATACTATTAAAATTCTCGGTGAGCAGATTAAATTCATCAAAACGATTATCATAATCAATCGGATGATAGTCCCCGGCAGCAATTTCCCGGGTTTGCCGACTGAGTTCCCGAAAAGAATGGTTGATGTCTTTAAAGACGTGTCGGGCAACAAACCGCGAAAACAGTACCAGTAAGCCGATAAATAACAACACAATGCTGACAAGTGGGATAAATTCAGTCAGAATTGAGTCATAGGTTTGGTACACAAAAACGTGCCAATCGCCAGTATTCACATCAGCATGACTGATGATGGTGGTTTTGCTATCATCAACTACAGTGATGTAATCATTCGTTTCTGCTTGCTGGTGGATCGATGTAAAGTTTTTATCTATTTCCCGTTGATAAACCTTATCCATATCGTTACTTGAAATATATACGCCGTTGACATCCGTAACCGCCACCGTCACCTGATCACCAAAAGTCCGGCTGAGATTAAGCGAAAGCAAACTGATTTCTTCAAGATTCAAATATGCCACCAGTACCCCTTCCTCATATGGAATGGCAATGGTGATGGTCGGTTGTCCGGTTTGTTGGGAAATAAAAGTAGCTGACACAAAAGGTTGTTTCGTTTCTCTGGTGATCGCAAAAAAATTCTGACTGGCTCGATTTGAACCAAGGATGTTGATATTTTCCGGCGCTACGGTTTTCACAATCCCATTAGAATCGAGAATTTCAAAGCCCTCGAGATAGTCGATCCGTTCAAGCGTTGTATTTAAATAGGCCATGATGGCGGCATCATCCTTGAGAACATTGTTTTCCAGGAGATCACTCAATTGATAAAGCGCAAGAAAGGACTCATTTATAAAATCAGCTAATCCATCAGCAATGGTTGTCGCAATCATGCTATTTTTTTCATGCATATCTTTTATAGCAACCGTAAAAATTACCGGCATTATCAGCAAACCCACTAGAATCAAGGGAATAGCAATGGAAAGCATATTGTTGATCAGGATAAAGTTTTTCAGTTTTTTTATTCTTTTCATTTTCTAATCCACCTTTTTAAATTGACCATCCTTTATGATGTAGTGGTACAGGGTTCGGTTGGCATCTCCGTATTCATCAATAAAAATTTCACTCTGCAGTCCCTGATATTTACTTTTTTCAATAATCGCTGCTTTGATGCTGTCTGGATCGTAGCGGTTAGTTCTTTCCATCGCATCAAATAAAATCATGGCAGCTTCGTAGGAATAGGTAGCGGCAAAGTTAGGTTCTTCACCATACTTACTGAGATACGTTTTTTCAAAGTCGAGATATTCCGGTTGCTGTGACTCGGTATCAATCAAACTGGGGATATGAACCCCTTCAACCGCATCCCCGCCCTGCAAAATCAGATCATTGTTCATCGCCCAGAGTGCCAGGTAAATGGGCGCCTGATTTCCCGATTTATAGAATTGCTGACTAAACATCGCCGAATCAAAACTGGAACCAAGAATGACGATGGCTTCCGGTTTAGCGCTTAAAACCCGATTTGTAATTTCCAGATAGGCCGGGTTATTGCCAGATTGAAAGGACTCTTCAAAAACAATGCTACCGCCGTTTTTGGCCAGGTCGGCAGCGATAAAATCTTTAATGGTTCCAGTGTACGATTTGTTTTTCGATTCATAAATAACGGCGATATTTTTGCCACCATTTTTGAGAATACTATCGGTGATAAAGGCTGCTTCGACATCATTTGAAGAGACCACACTGATAAAATGATCATCCTGATCAACCAGCTCGTAGGAACTCATGGTGGGACTGACCAAATCCTTTGTCAATATGGCTGAAAACATTCGCGATCAGGCCGAAATAGCTCAGAATATGGCCTTGGGTGATTTATCGATCGATATTCAGCCCAAGTCAGAAAAGGATGTCCTCGGCAACAGTATGGTCTCGATCAAAAAGGCCATTGGCAGTCTGGTATCCGATACCATTATGCTCTCCGATTCAGCCATCCGCGGTGATTTCACCAAACGCGCCGATGGCAGCAAACACGCCGGTGAATATGCCAAGGTCATTACCGGCGTCAACCAGACCCTCGATACTGTCGTCGACAATATGTTCTGGTATGAAGCCATTATTGATGGCATCCCCTTCCCGGTTCACGTAACCGACATGAATATGAAATGGACCTTTATGAACCATGCTTTTGAAGATCTGATGATTGCTAATGGGGTCATCAAAGATCGTGCTTCGGCTTGTGGAATGGACTGCTATAATGCCGGGGCTAATATTTGTCAGACCGAAGGCTGTGGGATCCGCCGATTGGTTGATCAGGGACTATCTGATTCTTACTTTGAATGGGTTGGCCGCAACAATAAACAAGACACTGCCTACCTCAAAAATAAAAAAGGCGAAAACATCGGCTTCGTCGAAATCGTTACTGATTTAACCCCGATTATCCGGGTCAGCGATTATACCAAAGCTGAAGTCACCCGTCTGGCTGATAACCTGAATCGTTTATCAGGTGGAGATCTGGCCTTTGATATGAATATCAGTGAAGCTGATGAATACACCAGCGATGTCAGCGTCCAGTTTAATGAAATCAGCCATAGCTTAGCCGCCGTGAAAGCCTCGATCGGTGAGATGATCGAAGGCGCCACGATGATTACCAATGCCGTCATTGACGGTAACCTGCAGACCCGCGCCGATGCCAGCAAATTCGCGGGCGCCTGGGAAGAACTGGTCGGTGGTATGAATGCCATTCTTGACGAAATCAATAAACCGCTTGGTGAAGTCGTCGTCGTGATGGATGCCATCTCAAACGGTAACCTCCAGGCTCGTGTTAATGGCAATTATAAAGGCGATATCGATGTCTTGAAACAAACAGTCAACACCACTGCCAGCCGCCTGGATATGGTGGTCAGTGAAATTACCGAAAAAATCGAACAGTTGTCCCAGGGAAATCTGGATATTGATCATGCCAGAGCCTTCCGGGGTGATTTTATCACCATCTCCAATGCTATTAACGTGATCATCGATTCCTTAAATGATGTCATGGGCGACATTAACGTCGCCGCCGAACAGGTTGCCTCCGGCTCCGGCCAGGTATCCGCCGGCAGTCAGTCGCTGGCTCAGGGTTCGACCGAACAGGCCAGCTCAGTTCAGGAACTGACCGCCTCGATTGCTGAGATTGCCGATCAAACCAAGAACAATGCCGTTGATGCCAACAAAGCCAGGGAATTGGCCGATACCGTTAAAGATCATGCTGCTATGGGTAACTCGCAGATGTCACAAATGCAAAATTCGATGGTAGCGATCAACCAGTCATCCAATGATATTTCCAAAATTATCAAGGTCATTGATGACATTGCCTTCCAGACCAATATTCTGGCCCTCAATGCCGCCGTCGAAGCGGCCCGGGCCGGTCAGCACGGTAAAGGCTTTGCCGTCGTTGCTGAAGAAGTCCGCAGCCTGGCTGCCCGCAGTGCTGAAGCCGCCAAAGAAACGACAGCTTTAATCGAAGGGTCGATTGACAATGTTCAGGAAGGAACCAAAATTGCCGATGCGACCGCTGCTGCCTTAGATGATATTGTTACCGGCATCGAAAAGGTTACCACCCTGATCGGAAACATTGCCGTAGCCTCTAACGAACAAGCCTCCGGTATTGCCCAAATCGATACCGGTGTCGAACAGGTCGCCCATGTGGTTCAGCAGAACTCAGCCACCGCCGAAGAAAGCGCCGCTGCCAGTGAAGAACTCTCAGGTCAAGCCGAGCTGCTCAAACAACTGGTTGATACCTTTAAACTCCGAGGCAAAGCTGGAGCAAAATCGGTTTCAGCCGCGGCCCCAATAAAAGCGCCCGAACCGACCAGACCAGCCCCGGAACCAAGCATTGACCTGGGTGATATGGATATGGATAAATATTAAGCCGACACCCTTTTAAAAACAGGCGCATAAAAAGCGCCTGTTTTTAATCAAAAAAAATACCCGATTGAATTTTAAGTAAAGAAAGGAGCAACATCATGAAGGATACACAAACAACACAAACCGAACAATCCACGGTAAAAATGCGGTTGTCAACCAAATTAATGGCTTTTACCACTCTGATTCTGGCTGCAGCGGTTCTCACCCTGGGGCTGATTGCCATCAACTTGGGGGCTGCTGCCCTGACCAATGAAGCCAATACCCAGGAACAGGCCTATGTCGTCGAAGGTGCGCAGCATATCGGCGCCGTTATCGCTGACAATCTGTCCACCCTGAATGAAGTGGCCCTCCGGGCCCAGACCGTTACAATGGACTGGAACACCCAGGTCACCTCCCTCTCCGGCGATGTCGAACGTCTCGGTTATCAGGACATCGCGGTGATGGATTTAAGCGGCAATGGCCGATCTATCCTCAGCGGTCAGGAGTTTAAATCTGCAGGTCAATTCTGGTACGAAGATGGTTTTGCCGGGAAAACTTCCATTTCTGACGTCGCAATCAGCAAAGTAACCAATAAGCCAGTGATATTTGAAGTGGCTCCGATTAAAAATAATGGCCAGGTTGTTGGTCTCCTAATCGGACGAAAAGATCCCACCTTTATGAAAGATATCATCAGTGGCATGGGTGACGGGGCTCGCAAGTACGGAACGATCTTAAGTCAGGATGGCGCTTTTATGGCCCATCCCAATGATCAGCTGGTGCTGGATCAGTCAAACATTTTTACTGATATTGACGCCAATGGGCCATTAAAAGATTTTGGTCTGGCACTCAAAGAACTTGGACTCGGTCAAAAAGGAGCGATTACCTACAACTATAAAGGTGATGATAAATTGGCCTACACCGCCCCAATCCCCGGTACCAATTGGACCCTCCTGATTACCAAATTTGAAGCCGATGTGCTGGCTCCCATCAATAATCTGAGAAACATCATTCTGATAACATCGCTGCTGATCTTATTGGTCGGTGGTCTGGCTACCTTTATCCTGGCCCGCAGAATCAGCAAACCAATTGTTTCTTTAAACCATATGATCAAAGAAATCCAAATGGGTCATCTGGGGGTGCGGCTGGACGTGGCCTCCCGGGACGAAGTCGGTGAAATGACGACTTCAATGAACCAGCTGGCCGATGATCTCCAGAACGTCGTGATTGGAACCATGAACCAGATTTCCAACGGTGATGTATCTGCCGATATTACAGTGGATGATCCCGATGATGAAATTTCACCGGCTCTGAAACTGACCATTGAAACCATCCGCGCCCTGATCAATGAAGCAACCACCCTGGCACAATCCGCTATCCAGGGTCAATGGGAAACCCGGGGCGATGCTAATCGTTTCAGTGGTGGCTTTAAAAAAATAGTCGAAGGAGTCAATGATACCCTGGATACTGTCGTTGATAAAATGGTCTGGTACGAAGCGATCATCGATGCCGTACCATTCCCCATTCACGTCACCGACAACGATATGAAATGGACCTTTATGAACAAACCTTTCGAAGATTTAATGATCGCCAATGGCGTCATCACCGATCGCAACGCCGCCTGTGGCATGGATTGCTATAATGCCAATGCCGACATTTGTCGAACTGAAGGCTGCGGTATCAGGCGTCTCGTTGACCAGGGCTTAAGCGACAGCTATTTCGAATGGGTTGGCCGCAGCAATAAACAGGATACAGCCTATCTAAAAAATAAAAATGGCGAAAACATCGGTTTTGTCGAAGTCGTTACCGATCTAACCCCGATTATCCGGGTCAGTACCTATACCAGTAATGAGGTCACCCGGCTGGAAAACAACCTGAGTTGTTTATCTCAGGGGAATCTGGACTTTGACATGAATTTGGGTGTACCTGATGAATACACCACCGAAGTCAGCATCCAATTTCATAAAATTAGTGACACCTTATCCGATGTTAAACACTCGATTGGCAATTTGATCGATGACACCAGTATGCTGGCCCAGGCCGGCATTGACGGAAAACTAAGCACCCGGGCGGATGTGACTAAACATCAAGGCGACTTTGCCAAAATTATCGACGGCATTAATGCCACTCTGGATGCCGTGGTAGCCCCTGTCAGGGAAGCTTCCAATACCCTGCAGGATCTTGCCACCGGTAATCTAAACACCGGTATGGTTGGCAACTACAACGGTGATTACACCCGAATTAAGAATGACATGAACCAGACCGTGGCTTTCCTGAAAAGCTATGTCGACGAAATTGCTGCTACCCTCGCCGAAATGGGCCGGGGTAATCTGGACATCGAAATTACCAATGAATATCTGGGCGACTTCCAGGCGATCAAAACGGGTCTTAATGGTATTGCTGCTACCCTCAGCGAAACCATGAATGAAATTAATGAAGCGGCCGGTCAGGTTGAAGCTGGCGCCCGGCAGATTTCCGATGGCGGTCAGGCTCTCTCTCAGGGCACCACCGAACAGGCTAGTGCGATCGAGCAACTCAACGCCTCGATTGAAGAAGTGGCCGGTGAAACCAAACGAAACGCTTCCAATGCCAATGAAGCCAATGAACGAGCTCTTGAAGTCAGAAGCAATGCCGAAGTCGGCAATGGGCAGATGACCAAGATGGTTACTGCCATGGTAGACATTAACGAATCCTCTAAAAATATTTCCAAAATCATCAAGGTCATCGATGATATCGCCTTCCAGACCAATATCCTGGCGCTTAATGCTGCCGTCGAAGCGGCCCGGGCCGGACAGCATGGTAAGGGTTTTGCCGTGGTCGCCGAAGAAGTCCGAACTCTGGCGGCCCGCAGCGCTGAAGCCGCCAAAGAAACCACCGGTCTGATTGAAGGCTCCATTGACAAGGTCGCAAACGGTACCAAGATTGCCGATGAAACCGCCACCAGTTTGGTTGAAATTCTCAGCGAAATAGAAAAAGTAGCCGGTTTGGTTGGCAACATTGCCCGGGCCTCCAACGATCAAGCCACTGAAATCGCCCAGATCACCCAGGGCATTGAACAAGTCTCCACCGTTGTTCAGACTAACTCGGCCACCGCTGAAGAAAGTGCCGCCGCCAGTGAAGAACTGTCAGGCCAGGCGGAAATGCTCAAACAAATGGTTGGCGCTTTCAAACTAAAGAAAAAAGGCTCAGCCCATCATCCCTCCGCCAAGCCGTCGGTTAAAAAAGTGGTCAAGCCGGAAGCACCAGCGCAACCCCGGATTGTCCTCGATGATATGGAGATCGATAAGTATTGATCCTGAGTATTAAAATCAAAAGTATTAAGATTAAATAAGTAAATAAATCTAATAAAAAAAACAGGCATCCATAGTTGATATGCTCCCCTTATAGTGGACAGTTTAAATAAAAAAACTGTTTATTATAAGGAGGAGCATATTTTTTATGGGAAGAAAAAGTAAGTTTACCCCGGAAGAAAAATTGAAAGTGGTAGAAACCATTCAAAATGGCATCGATTCGGCTTACAATCAAGCCCGGTTGCTGAGAATCGATCAAACGACAATCCAGCGATGGATTTGTAATTATATGAGCCTTGGAATGAATGGTCTCATAACAGCCAACAAAAATTTTTCGTACAGCAAAGCGTTGAAGGAAGCGGCTGTTTTAGACTATTTATCGGGTTTGGGATCGTTGATCGAGATCTGTCAAAAGTATGGGATTCGTTCAAAAGGTCAATTATGGAATTGGATTTTGAAGTATAATGGTCATGAAGAACTAAAAACTTCTGGAATAGGAGGAACTGGGATCATGGCTAAAGGACGGAAAACTACCTATGATGAACGGGTGGAAATCGTAACATCCTGTATTGAAAATGAAATGAATTATGTGGTGACCGCAGAAAGCTATCAGGTATCCTATCAGCAGGTCTACCAATGGGTCAAAAAATACGAATCCAAAGGTGTTGACGGTTTATTGGATAAACGTGGCCGGAAGAAGCCGGAAAATGAACGGTCTGAACTGGATAAGCTGCGTGCTGAGAACAGACTGCTGCAGGCCGAAAAAAGACGAATGGAACTGGAGAATGCATTCTTAAAAAAACTCGAGGAAATCGAAAGGGGGCGATCCTGAGTCAGGTGCGTAACGAAACACGCTATCTGGCAATCCGGGAAATTCATAACGAAAAGAAAAGCTCAATCTCAGAGCTTTGTATTATCGCGGAAATCTCCCGTTCCGCTTACTATCAATGGCTGAATCGCCAGACCGGCGCAAATGAAACGTTTAATCATAACCTGCTGGGATTAATCAAAGACGCTTATGAAGAAACGAACGGCATCCTTGGCTATCGCCAGATGACCATCAAGATGAACCGGGAACACGATTTTAATGTCAATCATAAACGGATCTTACGACTCATGCGGGTCCTTCAACTGAAATCTGTCTGTCGACGAAAAAGAAGAAATTATGTAAAGTCAATACCGGAAGTGACCGCACATAACATCCTCAACCGGGACTTTCAGGCTAACAGTTTTGGTGAGAAATGGCTGACGGATGTAACCGAAATGAAATATGGGACGGGAAGCAAAGCTTATCTCAGTGCTATTTTAGATCTGTCCGATAAGAGTATTGTATCCTTTGTGATGGGCCATTCGAATAATAACCGCCTCGTATTTGAAACCTTTGATATCGCTCGTCAAAGCCATCCTGAGGTAAAACCAATCTTTCACAGCGATCGGGGATTTCAGTATACCTCAAAATCATTTCGAAAAAAACTGGTTGATGCCAGTATGAAGCAGAGCATGTCCAGGGTCGCCCGATGCATTGACAACGGTCCAATGGAAGCGTTTTGGGGAATGCTGAAGTCTGAGATGTACTATCTGAAAAAATTTAACACCTATGAAGAATTAGAGTATGCGATCGAAAACTATATCGACTATTACAATCATCATCGTTACCAGAAACGTCTGAATTGCATGACCCCACTCGAATACAGGCGTTATCTGAGATCTGTTGCATAAGAATACCGCCAACCATAAATGAATATGATTGGCGGCATCATTTTTATTTTTTGTTCTGTCTACTTGACAGGGAGCGGTTCA
>Ga0209749_1000216_pt1 | contig 91626 bp, 78 predicted proteins | sample EPASupsiteSAE347_FD_187267 | JGI IMG/M metagenome (GOLD analysis project Ga0209749, IMG submission 187267) | Bioremediated contaminated groundwater from EPA Superfund site, New Mexico - Sample SAE3-47 (SPAdes) (version 2) | ecosystem: Environmental > Aquatic > Deep subsurface > Groundwater >... | reverse complement strand
GAACGGATTGATGATAGTGTCCATTGCCACGTCATGAATGTTAATGATGAGACCAACCAGATTCTTCGGTTGTTCGGTCCGGAATTTGAAAAATATTATGTCTGAAAATTTTTCTGCCGAATGTCGGTTACAATCGTATTATTATCAAGATATTTCTCTAGAGAAATAAAAAAAATGAAAGTTGCACGATGCACAGTAAAGGCATCTAAAATTTCTTCAAACTATGGCGAACCAACCAACCAACCACTGGCACCGTCCTCGCTTTCATCATTATTGTTTACTTTATTCAGCCAATTGACAGCCGGCGGTAATGAATTCGGTTGTTGTGGTATTGTCTGATTGTTGTACGCATAGACGTTGAATGCAACCTTGGTATTTTCATCAAGTGTAGATGTAATGGTGTAGGTAATATTTGCGAGGCCATTGTCCATGAGAGGGGGTCCATTTAACCCATATCCTGTGGTAATGTTCCACCAGGTTCCATTAATTGTTCCAACCTTAAGATCAATCTCTATCAACTTGAATAGAAGATCAGATTCCATATTTTGGCCGCAGTAGATCGGATAATCAGCGGTAGGTGCAAATTTCCATTCCTGGAATAAATCGGTTGTACCTCCACCGGTGGTATTTTCCAGATAATCTCCTGAATTAAATGGCTTTACGGAGTATACTGTAGTCCAAGGATCTATGGATGAATTGGGTATTCCGTTAGTTGTTGGGACCCAAGTATATCCACTTGAAGTGATGTTAATTGCGAAATTTTCGAGAACCCCAGCTGTTGTACTGTTAATTGCCACTATGAGGATAATGTCATCCTGTCCTTTACGACCACCTGTATCTCCGACATAGAAAGTACCAGAACTACCTTTGTTAGAGTAACATTCACCAACCAGATTAGTCGGGTTCTCTGTAATATGGATCGCATTCATCCCACCGGTAGAATTCGTCAGGTTGATAAAGTAATATGGATTTCCCAAGGGTGTTGAATCAAACCGTACCGGTGGATTCGCAATCGGGACATACGTGGTGTTCCATGGGGTATCAGCCGCCACGTCAATTACATCAACCGCCGCCACCGGCACCACTGCCAGCGCGACAAACAGGAGAATGGCGACTACGGCCACTCCCCTTAAACTGATTCCTTTCCTGTTTTCCATACGAGATCACCTGACCACACAGAGCTCCGCCCTGCACGCCCGTCAACAATCTTTTGTTAATTAACAAAGGATTGTCAACAGTCTCAGCATACCTCCCGGACAGAATATAATTTTCTTCTATGAAAATTACAATAATATTAAATATTTTAAGCAGGTTAAAAAAATACAATTTCATAGTTTACAGAAGATTGCAGGAGAGGCGTGGGGAAAAAGCCGCCGGGAAACGTCTGAACAAATATTTTCTTACTATATTATATATATTCCTACAGAAATCAGACTGCCAGGCGGACCGGAAGTGTTTGGGGGGGGATTTGGGGCAGATGACCGGGTTCCCCCAGGTATCCGGAAGTCTTCCCTCATTCACTGTAAATCCGGGCCCGAATCAGCCCCGGATTGCCGAAATACGCAAACCTGGATCTGCCCGGATGACCGTTCGCTGCCGCCCGAAAAGAAAAACCCCCGTATTTCGCCCTATTCCAGGAAATACGCAATTTCCGCAGGTTTTTGGTCAGCCCCGTAAACGCGTTTTTTCGACCTCAAAAACAGGGGATCGATAGATTATACCTCGCAAAGCGGATTTTCGCGATTACGGGCTTCATCCGGGGATATATATATTGTCAGACGGGAGCGACGTTCTCTGTTTTTGGGCCATGCCATTGAGGAACTCTCCGGCATCCGTCAGACCCGTTAACGGGGAGAGGTAATTTATTCAGGTATCCGGAGTACATCGTACTGGAGAGAGATCTGCCGGATACAGATTGGCAGCGGAAGCGGGATAGCCGGTTGCACAATTGAGGAATCCTCCCGGGTCCCTTTCCGGACCATCTGGATCGACAACCTGACAAGGGAATCTTGCATAACTGCTAAATAATATCGTTCATAATGATGGACATATGTTCAAAAATTTGAACATCCTAGAAACACCACCCTTCGTGATACTCACCTTCCTTGGCCGGAATTACCGCCAATCGTACTATGTTCGCGAGCTCGCAACGATCCTTCCCATAAGCACCGGTGCAGCAAGCGGATATCTCAGAATTCTCGAAGAATCCGGACTCCTTCTCAGCGAACGTAAAGGAAGGACGCTCCTCTTCCGGGCAGATATCTCCCATCCGCTCGTACGGGAATCAAAGATCCTTGCAACCCTGATAGAACTGTCACCCATCATCTCTGCCGGAAAGGGGCTTGTTATCCGGATGATCCTGTTTGGAAGCTGCAGCACAGGAGAAGATACGGCAGACAGCGATATCGATCTCTATATCGAAACCGCGAGCCGGCCGGAAATATCAGACATGCTCTCCCGGTACGGTGGCACGATTCCCAGAAAAATTTCTCCGGTTATCGTATCTCCTGAAGAGGCGCGGCAGCTCCGGGCCCGTGATCGTCCGTTCTTCGAAAGGATACGCACCGGAAAACTTCTTGCAGGTGAGGCATTATGAGGTACCGGTTCGAGGAATGTCTCGAACGGGGAAAGATCGTAAAAATCCCGGTCGATCCCGCGCTGGTCGAAAAAGAACTTCGCGAAGCTGCGGCGGATCTGGTGGCGGCTGAACATTCGCTCAGCCAAAACCAGGTAAAGTGGGCAATCATCCAGGGGTATTACTCACTCTTCCACTCGTTAAGGTCACAGATATTTGGTAAGGGTTACCGGGAAAAGAGCCACCGCTGCCTCAGGTACGCAGTTGAGGCCCTGCTGGTCGATGAGGGTGAACTCGGGCCTGATGTACTGAACCATTTTTCCTTTGCCATGGATCTCCGGGAGGGTGCCGATTATGGCTGCATTTATAATGCAGACTCCGCCGGAATTGTCGTTGCATCGGCACGAACTGTGTACGATATGATCAATGAGGAATAGAGGAACTCCCGCCAGGATGCCGGCCTGCAGGGAACAATTTGAAAGAGAAAACCGCGAATAAACAGAACCTGCGGGTATACGAGCATTGAAAAGGGGATCCCCTATGGCAGGAAACAACAAACACCCTGTCCGGTAGATCCGGCAACGCTGAATCCGGGCCCGAAGCAGACCCGGATTCCAAGTCCCTGTCTACTCGTACCTAAAATATGCCGTCTTCCGGATCCTCCCGTAAACTAACGCCGCGAATTGTTACGATATGAAAAAAGAGAGAACAATCCGGTCCCGGATTTCCGGAGCCCGAATTGCAAAAATGCGGGTGAACTTGAAAGGGATCTGCCACCGGTACCTCGGAATCCGGATTTCAGCGTTTACGGGCTTCATCTGATGAAATATATATTACAGTGGCAGCGATACCCCGGCAGAATGCCAGGAAGTAAAATACGATATTTTTAACTTTATATTCATATATATTACATATTATTACACCCTGGCATTGTTCAGGAACCATGGTATCCCGGGGTGACGACTGAAGTGGCAAACGGGCTGTTCACGGACCGGCAAAAGATGGTACTGCGATACCGGATGGAGGGGCTGACGCAGGAGGAGATTGCATATATCCTCCATACCACCAGCGAAAACGTCTGCGAAACGGAAGCCGTCGCCAAGAAAAATATCCAGCGTGCAATGAACACCCTTGACTTTTACTGCACGCTGGATGCACGGTATCTCTGTACTCTCATGGCTGGAGCGGATGTTTTCGATGCGATCTCCTGCATTTTCGCCGAAGCCGGAAAGATTGGTGAAACCGTGAATACCGATCCGGTGGATCTCCTCAACCGGTTGCGGGAAGAGAGCCCGAGATATATTCATGGCGGGCATCTCATGCAGTGTATCAAAGTGTACCTGCAGGACGATGGGGAAATCCGTTTCGGATGGTCGTACCCGGGAGACCTCCGGACAGGCGATGAGAGGGACACCTCCCTACCGTCTCCCGATGACCGGGTTTCCGATATGCCTGCGCACATTCTCCGGGATCCGTTTCCGGATCCTTCCGGATAATTTTCCGGGGCTGTCCCTGAGGAATTACATCCCTGGCAGGTACAGGTATATATCTCCCATCGCCGGATTTTATTTTTACACGGGACCCTTCCCGGCAGATGCCGGAAAATCCCAGGAACGCGGGAATGGTCACGGGATCTTTTCCTTTGATGACCGGCAACCTTACGCACCCCGGACGAGCCGCCCTGGGGAAACCCGCAACAGCATCACGCTTCCCGGTTCGGGAATCCACCTTACCGGGTCCGATACTTTCCTGATGCCGGCAAACGATTCACCGACAGCCCTGCAACAGGTATGACTGCCTTCGAACCAGGGGCAGGATACGATAACCGTCCCGCCTTGACCGGTCCCGTTGGGGAGTGGGACAGGCAAAAACTCCTTCTTTTACCCGTACGCGAATTCCTTTCCGCCGGACCCGGGAAAAAAGCCGGGAGAGATATACCTCAGATCCCAAAGGATATAGCACAGGAAACGGCCCGGACCTGAAAGAAGAGATGCGAGGAGCCGGATTCGAACCGGCGAACCCCTGCGGGAATGGACCCTAAATCCATCGCCTTTGACCTGGCTCGGCGATCCTCGCACAATATACTATTGATTTTCAGTGATATAGCGCCTGCCTAGTGATCCGTGTTCTAAGCCCTGCGCCTTTGACCAGGCCTGGCAACCCTCGCAACGCGAACTGTCCCGGAAAACCACCGGTACTGAACCGGATCCGTGAGAGCCCGTATGTACTTGAATTTTCAATGGAAAAAGGAATTCCCGTCATGGGAATTCCTGTCCATCGCCAGGTTCCGGGAAAGGGAATGGAGACCGGTCAGATCCGTCGCCATACAACGAGAAACGCCCCCATCCCTATGGCACCGATTGCCAGTGCAATCGAAAGCGGGGATTTCTTCGTTGTCGCTGTGGCCGGAGGGGCCGTAGTAACCGGAGCTGACGTCACGGGTGTCGGGGACGTCGCGACCGGAAGGACCGTGAACGACGAAGAGACGCAGTTCGTATCGGCACCCACATTATTGCAGGTGGCAACTATCGTATTCGCAACGGCCGGGCCGTCTGACGTGCTGTCCGGTGTGAACTGGTAGATCGGCTGGCCGGTGGTCGTGATCACCGCGCTGCTGATCGAAGAGTTGTAGGTAACCGGATATTTCCCGTTATAGGGCGCTGCAAGGACGACGCCGTAGGTTCCGGGACCCAGGGAACCGGTATCCTGGACATAGGCGAACTGCCCGCTGAACGTGATCGCAGTCCCCGTAACCCATGCCGTAGTTCCGGTAACGACCCAGACCTGGAGCTGCTGTGCGCTCACCTGGGGAGCGGTTCCGGAGAAAGTCACCGGATCGCCTTCGACAACCGGGCTCGTGATCGGATTCAGCTGGATAAGCATCTGGCCGGGTGTGGCGGCATGCGCCGGAAAGATCCCTATGGCAACGAAAATGAGGAATCCCGCAAGGAGAACCAGGCGAAATCGTTCGGAACCGGAAACAGCGTTCATGACATCACATTTCCCGGGGAAAATAAAATGCCATCGCTTTAGTCTTCGGGTTCTGCATCCGCTTCCGGTTCCGCCAGGGGCACTGGTTCATCGGGCAGGACGAACGGCCGTGCATACCGGGTGGGGAGCAGGGCGAGGATGACCCCGCTCGCCGCGAGCGTCAGGCCGATCTCGGGGACGATTTTTCCGATGAAACTCTGGTACATCGGCAGGAACGGCAGCTGGATATTTGCCGCGTATATCGCCATATAGACCGGGGCGATGACCACGATATAATAGATCGGTATCCCGGCGATCCAGATTGCAACCCTCGTGAACCGGGGCCAGGAGCGGCCGGCACTCACCGTCCAGGCAAGGTAGTACCAGGCGCCTGCAAAGATCCCGCCGAGGATATGGGAAGGGAGGTTGCGCACCGGGGCATAGGGAGCACCCTGGCAGATACCCGCGATAATTCCCGCGACCGGACCGCCCAGGGCTCCCGCCAGGGTAACCGGGATCTCGCCGGGATCGAGGATCAGACCCCCGCCCACCGAGATATAGTATCCCAGGAAATAGAAGAGGAGCGAGACGAGACCCATCACGATCCCGATTACCAGCTGGGGAACGGAAACCCGGAAGAGCGTTTTCAGGAGCGCCTGCGCATCAGCCATAGTTCATCCCATAGCGATTGGCAGAGAACGAGATAACCATTTGCGCATACCGTGGCACTACGTTTCCCGGTCGCCGCGTCCCTTCCACCAGTCGCCGAGCGGCTTCTCCTCCACCATGATCCGGTAACCGGTGATCAGGAGAACCAGGATCAGCGGGCCGAGGACAAAGCCTATCAGGCCCATCGTGAGGATCCCCCCGAAGAACCCGACCAGCATCACGACGGGATGGATCTGCACGCGGCGGCCGGTAAGGACCGGCCGGATAAATATTTCCGGGGCCAGCGCAACGACCGGATAACCGATAAACAGCAGGAGGAAAAAGGCGTGCGTGTCCCCGGTGGCAAGGGCATATCCACCCAGGTAGAGCATGGTAACGGACGCCCCGAGGACCGGGACCAGTTCGCAGAGAAAGGTCAAAAACGCATAAAAGAGGACGTGGCCGTATCCCAGGAACATGAAGAACGGGATGGAGATCGCGAACGTGACAAGCGCCATGATGATATGGACGACAAAGATAGCGTGCAGGGCGTCATTGGAAGTCGAAGAAAGTCGTCCTGTAGGACTGACAAGGTTTTCCGGAAGGACCGCCATGATCCGGTCCCGGATCGATTCCCCCTTCCAGAGAAAGAGCGCGAAACTTGCAAAGAACGTGAAGACCTTGAGGAAAACGATCATCGAACCCTGCGAGATCCGCATCCAGTAATCGGCAAGGAGCCGCTGGGAAGAATCGATCCAGTCCGAGATCTGCCGCCCTTCCAGCGGGATGCCATACTGCCCGAGATCGGTTGCCGGGTCAATCACCCATCCCTGGATGGCATGGATCTGTTCCCTGAGGAGCTCGCTGTTGGCAGAGAGGATGCTCACCGAACCGATAAGCGTTGCGACGAGTGCGGCAAAGAGGATAAGGCTGATGAGCGTCGCCGAGAGGGACGGGCGCATGTACCGGCTGAAAAAATGCTGCGCCGGAACCGCGACGACCGCGACAAGAAGGCCGAGAAGGACCATGTCCATTACGTCCCGGAACGCCACCGCCGTGATCACGGCAAGCAGGATGACCACGTAGATCATCGGGATCGGGAACTGGTCCTTGGCCATGGTATCTAAGTATCGGATCCGGAAGCACTTGAAAAGCGCGGAACCCGGCTGGGAAAAACCTGATGCACTACGGGCCGGAAAAGAAAAAGGGACCGGTTTCCTATCGGTCGGACCGCTCCGGATCCCGTTTCAGATCGTCGACCTCGTAAAATTTCCCGATCTTTCGTTTTCCCTTGTCATCGGAGATCCGGTCCGCCCCCATGACGGAATCCTTTCCGGATATCGATATGTCCTGGTCGTCGTATCCCGGTTTTTCCGGGAATTCTTCTTCGTCCTCAGGGAAGTACTCGGTCTTCACGCCCATCCGCTTCCTGCCCTCCTCTTCAGGCAGTGCATCGGGGGAGATCCGGGTGCCGAGGCCGGGTTCATCGGAAAACCGTTCGGTCCTGGTACCGGTCCGGAGCGGGACATCGTATTCCACTTCGCTGTCCCGGGAAACCCGTACCCCCATCGCGGATTCCTCCCGGAACCGGGTCGTCTTCGTACCGGTTGAGGAAAACGGTTTTTTCACGCTGCTCCGCACGGCGGAAGCCCGGGACGTGTCCGCCCTTCGTTCCCGTCCGAGATCGGAGAACGGATCCGCACCGAGGTGCCCGGAATCGATGATCCGGGTGATCCCCCTCCCGCCTGCCCGCCGCTGGCTGATGCGTTCGTCGTCAGACAGTTCGCGGGGAGCGGGTTTCATACGCGGGGCCACCACTATCTTGGGTTCCTCTTCTTCCGGTTCCTCTTCTTCCGGTTCCTCCACCTTCCGGGACCGGGGTTCCGGACGCCGTGCCGGAGGAGGACGGTGAACCACCGGTTTCGGGGGCGGCTGGTACAGATCTTCCTCTTCGTAGGTCACGTACCCGGGTTCGGGTTCGGGTTCGGGCTCGGGCTCGGGCTCCGGTTCTTCCGGTTCCGGGTCCTCCGGTTCCCACCGGGAATCCGGGGAATCCCCGCTCTCCCAGATATCGGGTTCATCCGGTTTGGGGGAATTTCCGGCTTCCTGTTCCTGGTTATGTGGATCGTCTTCCCAGACGGGTTCCTCTTCCCAGATATCCGGGTCCGCGGTCCGCTCGCCGAGAAGCTCCGGGTCGGGGGTCACCCGGGACAGGGCCCGTTCGCCATGATAGACCGGTTTCCTCCTGGCTTTCGGTGCCGGATCGATATCAAGGAGCCGGAATTCTTCCAGCTCCTCCTTTGTGATCAGCTTTACTTTTGAACGGGCTGGCTTTGGTTTATGCGGTTCGGCTGCCGGGGATTCCGATCCTGCTGCGGGTGCCTGGGCCGCCGGTGCAGCGGCGGGAGCAGCGGCTTCCGGAGATGGCGCTGCAGCCGGGGAAACGGGCGGCGCTGATTCTGCTGCAGGACTGACTTCCGGGACGGGTGATGGTGCAGGGGTACCGGACGGTCCGGACCCTGCCTGGGGAACGGAGCCCGCACCTGCCTGCTGCAGGTCAGGAGCTGAAACCGCGTCCGTTTCCGCAGGGGAAGATAACACCGGCCAGGGAACCGGAAAGAGTCCGGTGTTCTCATCCTGTGCCGGGGCCTGCCCGGAGGATTCCGGGTTCGCTGCGGGCCCGGGTTCAGCGGAGGGGACAGATGCCGTGGGTGCGGGGGAAGTATTCTCCACGACCTGCGTTCCGTCCGGCTGAATTTCCGGAACCGGTTGCACCGGAGGTACCGGTGCCGGATTACTCTGGGGGGAGGCCGTCGCAGCCTCGGGAACTCCCGATCCGGGGACAGCCGGATTCTGCCCGGTGCTTGGTATCGGTGTATCGGCGGGAGTCTTGGATTCAGGGAGTTCCACTTTTGGTTTCCGGATCTTTTTGAGAGATCCGAGAACATCAAGTCGGAATGCCATTATCAGATTTTCGGGAGATGAGATATTAACGGTTTGGATTGAGGGATTTTTCCGTCAGAAAAATGCCGCCGTCACCATGCTCCTTAATAGGATAGCAGCGAGAAAACAGATAACAAATCAGATTGAAACGGGCAGCTCCTCATAAAAAGGGCAGCCTGTACAGTAATACGGACCCCGGCATATGGACACGCTTGCAGCACCCGAAAAGGCGGATCCGGCAGGAGATCTGAACCGGACCATAATCCTCATCATCGTCCTGATGGGTGTCGCGATGGGTGTCCTCGACGGGATAATGGTGTCGATTGCCCTCCCGACGATCACCAGCTATTTCAATGCGGGCGTTACGCTGTCGCAATGGATCGTAACAGCCTATCTTGTGACGGAAACGAGCCTGCTTCTGATCTTCGGGAGAATTGCAGACTATACCGGCAAAAACCGGCTGTTCCTTGCCGGGTTCATCATCTTCACGGCAAGTTCCCTGGCCTGCGGCCTCGCTGCGTCCCTTCCCGAGCTGATCCTGTACCGGATTCTCCAGGCAGCGGGTGCCGCGATGGTATTTTCCATCAGCAGCGCAATCCTCTTTGAGGCCTTCCCCAAGAGGGAACAGGGCCGGGCCATGGGATATATCGGGGCGACCATTGCCGCGGCAAGCATCGCATCCCCCATGCTCGGCGGTTTCATAACGGACGCTTTCGGATGGGAATACATCTTTCTCATCAACGTCCCGATCGGGGTAATCCTCCTGATCCTCGCGTTCCGGTACCTCAAATGGGAGAAAACGCCTGTACGGGGAGGCCTTTCCATGGACTGGGCGGGGGCGGGAACGATGGTCCTGGCACTCGTCGCATTCATCCTCCTCCTGGGGGAACTCGCAACCGATCTCACCCTGAGTGGAACCGCGATCCTGTATGGGGGGGTGGCGCTCCTCTCATCGGCCGCATTTTTTGTCATCGAAAGCAGGCACCCTCATCCCATCCTGGACCTCTCGGTCATGAGAATCAGGAAATTCGTATTCCCGAGCTCGGCAATGTTCCTCCTGTACGCGGCATTTTTCATGATGAACCTCATCGGGCCTTTTTACCTTGAGATCGTGATGGACCTCACTCCCGTCCAGGTCGGCATGGTATTCTTAATTGCCCCGGTCATCCTCGTTGTCGCATCCCCCATCACCGGCTGGCTCTACGACCGGTACGAATCCCGGTATTTGGCCACGCTCGGGATCTTCCTCTCCGGGATCTCGCTCGTTTTCATGAGTGCCGCAGCATTTTCCCGGAGCCTCACGTTCATCATTCTCAGTTTCATTCCCCTTGCGATAGGAGGAGCGCTTTTCACAAGCCCCAATAACACCGAGATCATGCAGAGCCTGCCCGAAGAGAAATCCGGGGTCGCATCCAGCCTTTCGGCAACGATCCGGGACCTTGCGATGACCCTGGGGGTTTCCCTCTCAAGTATCCTTCTTGCCTATCAGCTGCATGCGAGCGGGTACTTCGGACCGGTGGTCTCTGCCGCTCCGGAACTTTTCTCTTCCGCGGTCGGTATCATCATCATCATAGCGGCGGCGTTCTGCTTCATCGGAACCGGGTTCTCTCTCTTGGATGCGGTAAAACGAGAGACCTGACCCCGGTTCGTAGGGGGCCTGTCGCCGTTGAATACCGGAAAAGATCGCTCCGGGGCAAGGTACGAATCCCGGCCGGGTAACCCGTACGAGTCAGCTTCCTGACAGGCCACCGTTTCTCAAGAGAAAAACAGCCGTCCTCCTAAGCTCGGGAGATTTACTCACTCCGGGGGACAGCAGGCTCCTGCAATCGTCCCGCCAGTAAGTCGGTAACCGTATCGAACCGTACCGGCAATGACAGAAATACCCCGGGAACCGGTGCATTCAGGAATTGGTGGAATTTTATTTCCACCGTACAATTGAAAGAAAGACGTTATTACCGTAGGGCAGAAAATACCTTCTCTGGCCGGGAGATTTTCCGTTTCCCGGCCGGCCTGCATACGTGCAGGTATGACCTGTCATAGGTGTATTGCATGAATCTTCGACAACCAAATGCTAACGAAGCCACAGGGACGGCAAACCGGTCCCGGAACGTAGTTCCGATGTCCGGCATCTGTACCCGGTGTGTTGACGGATGCAAAGGGAGCTGCGAATCGTGGCTCGCTTCGTTCCGTGGACGCGAAGTCCTGTACCCGGGACCCTTCGGGGAAGTTACCGCCGGGGCAGACAAGAATTATCCCATCGATTACTCTCACCTCAACATCCAGGGGTATGCCGTAGGCGCCCGGGGTCTTCCTGAGGGAACCGATATCGGGCCGGATACAGCCGTCTTCTCAACGGTGAGTACCGAGACCGAGTACGGGTGGAGCAAAAAGGTCCGGATGAGACTTCCTATCTTTACCGGGGCCCTGGGATCCACGGATATCGCCAGGATCAACTGGGAACACTTCGCGGTCGGTGCGGCAATTGCCGGGATCACGCTGGTCTGCGGGGAGAATGTCTGCGGGGTCGATCCCGAACTCCAGCTGGACAGCACGGGAAAGGTGACGAAATCCCCTGAGATGGACCGCAGGATCACGACCTACAAGAAATTCCACGAAGGGTTCGGGGAGATTCTCGTCCAGATGAATGTTGAAGACACCCGGCTTGGAACCGCGGAGTACGTCGCATCGAAACACAACCTGGACACCATCGAACTGAAATGGGGCCAGGGAGCAAAGTGTATCGGCGGCGAGATCAAGGTCCGTTCGCTGGAACGGGCGATCGAGCTCAAGAAACGCGGGTACATCGTTCTTCCGGACCCGACCCTGAAGGAAAACCAGGCTGCATTCAAGGCCGGTGCCATCAAGGAGTTCGAACGCCACTCCCGTCTCGGCTTTGTCACAAAAGAAGGGTTCCTGGAAGAGATCGACCGGCTGCGGGACATCGGCTTCAAACGGGTCACCCTGAAAACCGGTGCCTACTCCATGGTCGAGCTCGCAATGGCACTCCGGTACTGTTCGGAAGCAAAGATCGATCTCCTGACCATCGACGGTGCACCCGGTGGAACCGGCATGAGCCCCTGGCCCATGATGAACGAATGGGGTATCCCGACGTTCTATTTACAGGCACTTGCCTATGATTTCGCCCAGAAACTCGAGAAGAAGGGCATGCGGGTCCCGGATCTTGCGATGGCCGGCGGGTTCTCGGATGAACCTGGGGTCTTCAAGGCGCTTGCGATGGGAAGCCCGTACTTCAGGGCGGTCTGCATGGGCCGCGGACTTATGATCCCCGGCATGGTCGGCAAGAACATCGAGAAATGGCTGAAGGATGGCGACCTCCCCAAGACCGTGTCCAGGTACGGCAGCAGGCCGGAAGAGATCTTCGTTGCCTACGAAGAACTCCGTGAGAAATACGGTGCCCGGATGAGCGAGATCCCGTACGGCGCAATCGGCATCTATACGTACGCCCAGAAATTCCGGACCGGTCTCCAGCAGCTGATGGCAGGAAGCAGGAACTTCAGGATCGGGACCATACAGAGAGACGACCTGATGGCCCTGACCGAGGATGCCTCCATGATCTCCGGAATCCCGTATGTCATGGCAGCCAGGTACGATGAAGCCATGGGTGCACTCCTCGATTAAGGCACGAAGTACGCCATAACGCGTGCCTTTCAGCACCTGCAGCCGGCGGGGATGATATCCCGCCACTTATTTTTTGGATCTGGTTCCGGAGTGTTTTCCGTTCTCCGGAGGTACCGGCTCCGGCCTGAGCGCATCAAGGATCTGGAGCGTGATCTTCGAACCCAGGGTCGGCGTGAGGGATTCGAGCCAGAGGAAAAAGCCTACGGTCGAAGGTGTTGCCCGTTCGAACCGGAAATTGCCGTTCCGGTCCTGGATCATCTTGAAATATTCCCGCTCTTTGCGCGGCCGCATGTACAGGATAGGCTCGAACTCCGGAAGATCGGTTGCGATCACCACCTTCGAGAACCGTTCCATCAGCGCATCGTAGGTAAGGGGAGTCCCCCTGACACTGAGAGTACGCGTCTCGGTGAGCGCATGAATTGCCGAGGGATAGATCGCTCCATGCAGTACTTTCTTCACCAGTTGGCCGGTCTTCGTTCTGCTGGGCATCGTTTTGATATCCTGGCCCCCTGCGATCAGGTCAAGGATCCGCTTGCGTTCCTCGTTATGGAACTTCAGGTAATCGAATTCGCCCCTGAGCGGGATATCGACCGCCCGGATGAGTTTCGGGTTGTCCGCCGGTTTCTGGTAGATGATCTTCTTCCTGATGTGACGGAGATTGGACTTTATCTGGTCGCAGGTGATGGTATGGATGATTGCGTTATCCGGGGATTTCATGAGTCTCCGGACAACCGTGTAATTGGAGAGATCCAGGGACGAGGCAAGGATGAACGGGGTCATGTCCTGGCCGAAGAGATAACCGAGGAGCCTTTTTTTGTACTGGATCTCCACCTCGAACTCCTTGAGATCGGTGGGGGTCGTGATCACTTCGCCGAATGCGACCCGACCTTCGTGGTCGACAAGCAGGAGATCGAACTCCGCGAGATCCTGCCCGTTTCCCCGGACAACGATGTCTCCCTGCGGGGAATAATAGAAACCGTTCTGCCCGAGACGGAAGTTGTTCCTCTGCCTGGGTGCATCCGCCCCTTTCCGGGCGATAGAGCGGATTTCATCGGAATGAAGGGACATTTCCAGGAACATCTCGTAGATGATCGCTTCGTACCAGCGCCCTTCCGCGGTCCGCATGGGCTCGATATCTTCGGAAAACAGTTTTTTCCTTGCGATCTTGCTGATGTGGCGCGTGGCATTGAGCGCGATTGCAGCAGTGGGATGGTAGGTGGTAAAATTTTCCTTGAGCCACGCAATCATGATGTCAGATACCCATTGGCAGGCAAACTACATAACTGGTATGCCGTAAAGAAAAGCGGAGGGCCTAGGGCCCCCCCACCAAAATGGTTTGTCTGGTGTTGTTCGTGGTTGCCAGTTCTTTTCCCGGAAGGGAAAAGAAAAGATGATGTTGTTTGTGTGAAGGCTGGTATGCACCGGACACGTTACATATCAGACCTCCACTTCCCCTGTCCGGATCCGGATTGCTTTCTCCACCGGCAGGATGAAGATTTTCCCGTCGCCGATTTTCCCGGTCTTTGCGGCATCGATGATGGTTTTCGTTACGGCCTCGGTATCGCTTTCCCGTACCACGATCTCAATTGCGATCTTCGGCAGGAGATCGACCAGCATCGTACCGCCGCGGTACTGGAGCTGGATCCCTTTCTGCTCTCCCCTCCCTTTGACATCGCTCACGGTCATGGAGACGAAACCTTTCTCTTCAAGCGCTTTTTTGACGAACTCAAACCGCTCGGGTTTTATGACTGCTTTTACCAGTTTCATGATTTTCCTCTCCCGTCAGATCCCGGTCAGGCCCGCTCTCCGTGCTGGGAGATGTCAAGGCCGACATACTCTTCCTCTTCCGTCACCCGCAGCCCGATCGTTTTGTCGATGACGAGCGCGAGGATGTACGTTACGACGAATGCGTAAATCAGTGCTGCAAATGCGCCTGCAGCGTTGGCAACGAACTGGTTCACGTTTCCTTCCAGGAGACCCGAGTACCCGTTCACTGCCGCTGCCGCAAAGATACCGGTTGCAAGGGCGCCCCAGAGACCGCCCATACCGTGCACTGCCCAGGCGTCCAGGCTCTCATCGAATCCCTTCCTGAGACGGAAGAGCATTGCAGCGTAGCAGAGAAGTCCTGCGACAACACCGATCGCGATGGATGCCATCGGCGTCACGAACCCGGCTGCAGGAGTGATTGCAACGAGGCCCGCAACGGCACCGCTGACAAGTCCGAGTGACCCGGGCTTACCGGTGTGGATCCATGCCGCGAACATCCAGGCAAGGGCAGCTGCAGCTGCCGCAGTGTTCGTTACAACGAACGCACTTGCCGCAAGGCCGTTTGCATCGAGTGCACTCCCTGCGTTAAACCCGAACCAGCCGAACCAGAGTAAGGCTGCACCGAGGATGGTCATCGGGATGTTGTGGGGTTCCATCGCATAGGTGCCGTACCCGCTTCTCTTTCCGATCACAAGGGCAATCGCAAGAGCTGCAAACCCTGAACTGATGTGAACGACGGTACCACCTGCAAAGTCAAGCGATCCGAACTGTGCGGCCCAGCCGCCACCCCAGACCCAGTGGGCGAGCGGATCGTACACGATGGTTGTCCAGAGCAGTGCGAAGATCACGAACGCACTGAACTTGACGCGCTCTGCAAGCCCCGAGGTCACGATTGCCATCGTGATCGTTGCAAATACCAGCTGGAATACCATGAAGAGAAGGCCCGGTATCGCAGCGCTATACGAACCGGGATCCATTCCTACGCCGTTCAAACCGACGAATTCCAGGTTCCCGATGAATCCCCCGACATCCGACCCGAAGGCCAGCGAATACCCGAAGAGTACCCACTGTACCGATACCAGTGCGAACGCAAAGAACGAAAGGGTGATCATCGAGATGAAGTTTTTCTTCCGGCAGAGGCCTCCGTAGAAGAAGCCGACTCCCGGCGTCATGATCATCACGAGCGCCGTCGCCGCGAGAATCCAAGCAGTTGCTCCAGTGTCTATAGCCATTTCATTCCCTCATTGTTTTTCCAAACCTTTTACCGGATGAAGCGGGTTTGCATCGGGGGGAGTATCCCGCCCTGTGCTTACCGCGTACGCAGAATTCCACGCCATCCCAAGAAGGAGCCCGATTCCTGGGCCTTCCGGGTCATATGGCGGATGGTCATGAATCCGGTACCGGGACATGTATCCCTGAAACGTGAATCCATTGGAACAACAGATAACACTTTCTGAACAGGGACCCGGTCCGGAAGGATGGACGGCAGGGGCGTTCCCACTACCAGGAGAGCGAACGCCGCCAAACGCCGTGTGCATACCTGTGTCCGGGCATGGACCGGAATACTGATCTGTTCCGTACTCCATTGCAGGTAAGAAGTTGCTTTCTATGTTATTTAAGTTTTATCAATATTATTCAAACCCAAGAACCGGCTTGACAGTACGAAATACGACGGAGAAAACAGCAGCGATTAAAAATACAGGTCCGGAACGCGGACTATCAGGTTCTAAAAAAGGGTTTAGTAAGTGGCAAGATACCGGTCAAGCTCCCACGGGTGGACCGTGAGACGGAATGCATCGGTCTCTGCCTGGGCCATCTCGGTGAGGCCTGCCATTACGTGTGGCCCCATAATCTTGGTCAGGACCGAGTCTTTCAGCAGGAACTCGTGGGCTTCTGCAAGGCTCCCCGGCAGCATCTCGATACCGAGTTTCCTGCGTTCTGCGGCCGAGAGATGGTAGATGTTGACATCCGTCGCTTCGGGCGGCTCGATCTTGTTCTTGATACCGTCGAGACCTGCGGCCAGCATCGCTGCAAAGGTGAGGTACGGGTTGCACATCGGGTCCGGGCTCCGGAACTCCGCACGGGTGCTGTTGCCGCGGGCCGCCGGGACACGGATAAGTGCCGACCGGTTCGTTGCGCTCCATGAAATGTAGCAGGGGGCTTCGTAACCGGGGACCAGCCTGCGGTACGAGTTGATGGTCGGGTTTGCGATACGGGTGATCGCCTTTGCGTGCTTCAGGAGACCGCCGATATAGTACATCGCGGTGTCGCTGAGCTGCTTGGGTGCCTTCGCATCATAGAATGCGTTCTTCCCGTTCCTGGAGAGCGATGCATGCGTATGCATACCGCTGCCGTTGATCCCGCCGATCGGTTTTGCCATGAAGGTCGCGTGAAGGTTCCGTTTGAGTGCGATGGTCTTGGTCGCAAACTTAAACGTGATGACCTTATCGGCAGTGTCGAGTGCATCGCTGTATTTGAAATCGATCTCATGCTGGCTGTCTGCGACCTCGTGGTGGGAGGCCTCGATCTCAAATCCCATGTCAGTAAGTGCAAAGACGATATCCCGCCTGACATCCTCTGCTGCATCCGAGGGTGCAAGATCGAAGTATCCGCCGTGGTCCACGAACTGGGTGGTCGGCATGTTCTCAATAAGCTTGAACAGGAAGAACTCGAGCTCGGGACCCGTGTTGAAGGAGTAGCCCATCTTTTTTGCTTCCGCAAGGGCTTTCTTCAGGACATACCGGGGGTCTCCCTCGAACGGCTTGTTCCCGTACGTGTATACGTCACAGACGAACCGGGCAACACGGGCATCCGCAGGTCTCCAGGGGAGGATTGCATAGGTCGCCGGGTCCGGCTTGAGAAGCATGTCCGATTCTTCGATGCGGGTGAATCCCTCGATGGAAGACCCGTCAAACCAGATCCCCTCGGTAAGCGCTTTCTCTGCCTGTTTCACCGGGATCGCCACGTTCTTGGGCTGACCCTGGATATCAGTGAACTGAAGGCGGATGAACTTGATCATGTCGCCGTCAATGCGTTCAAGCAGGTTGGAAACAACATCTGCAGCCATAACGGAAAAGTTATTCCACCCAATTCTATTTATACGTACTTCGCCAACATTTCCTGAATCAATCCCCTCGTTTCCGAGGAGACCCTGTCATAATGTTTACGTCGTATCTGTGGTTGCAATGTGTGGAATAATCGGTGTGATCGACCGGGACCGCCAGCTGATGGACGGATCCGGGATCAAAAATGCCCTCTCTCTCATGGACGAGAGGGGAAGCGGGGAAGGAGCCGGCTATGTGGCGTACGGCATCTATCCCGAGTTTAAAAACGAATATGCGCTCCATGTCTTTTTTGACAATATCCGCGAGAACAAGCCTGCCGTTGACGCAATTCTCGAACAGTGGGGTACCATCAGGCACAGCGAGCAGATACCCACGTACGAGCAGTCCAATATCCGGAAAGTTCACATCCCCTGGCGGTATTTTTTCCGGCCCGACCCGACCCTGATGCCCCGGAGCCCGACGCCCGATGAGGACATCGTCACCCATATCGTGATGAAGATCAACACCGCAAGGAACGGGGCACTCATCTTCTCCTCGGGAAAGAACCTCGGGGTCTTCAAGGCATCCGGCTGGCCCGAAGACGTTGCCGATTTTTACGGCATCCAGAACTACAAGGGATACATCTGGCTCGGCCACAACCGGTACCCGACCAACACCCCCGGATGGTGGGGCGGGGCACACCCGTTCAACCTCCTGAACTGGAGCGTTGTGCATAATGGCGAGATCACCTCGTACGGGACAAACCAGCGGTACATCGAGAGTTTCGGATATAAGTGCACGATGTACACGGATACGGAAGTCGTCGCATACTTAATCGATCTCCTGGTACGGAAGCACGAGCTCCCGACAAAACTTGCTGTCCAGGCGCTTGCACCGCCGTTCTGGGACGAGATCGATGCGATGCCTGAAAAAGACCGGGCGCTGAACCTCGCCCTTAGGCTTACCTATGGCTCCGCCATGATGAACGGTCCCTTTGCAATCGCGGTCGCCCACCCGGACTTCATTGTCGGGTTCACGGACCGGATCAAGCTCCGGCCGCTTGTCACGGGAGACCTGGGTGCCAGGCTCTACATCTCCAGCGAGGAAGCCGCAATCCGGAGGATGGAGCCAGAGGTAGATAACATCCGTATGCCCCGTGCAGGCGAACCCGTCATCGGGAGAGTGCGGGTATGACCATCGGCAGTACTCCCCTGAAATTCAAAGTCACCATCGATCCCGAACGGTGCATGCTCTGCGGACGCTGCGTCGAGAACTGCGGGTACGGCGTGTTCCGGATGGAGGGGGACCGGATCCGGATCAACTCCCGGAACTGCGTCGCCTGCCACCGGTGCCTTGCGGAATGCCCCCGGGATGCAATCTCAATCGAAGAAAAACCGGTGGATTACCGGAGCCACCCGATCTGGACCAGGGAAGTACGGGAAGCTATCTTCAAGCAGGCCGGTTCCGGAAAGATCATCCTCGCGGGAATGGGAAACGCCCAGCCCTACCCGGTCATCTTCGACCGGCTGGTACTCGATGCCTGCCAGGTGACAAACCCGAGCATCGATCCGCTGCGGGAACCGATGGAGCTCCGTACGTATATCGGCAAGAAGCCGTCCCGCCTCGAAATATCAAAGCGTGACAACGGCGACGTGGATCTTCTCACGAAGCTTGCGCCGAACCTCATGCTCGAGACCCCGATCATGATCGGCCACATGAGCTACGGGGCCATCAGTCTCAACGCCCAGCAGGCCCTCGCCCGTGCCGTCAAGGTGAGCGGAACCTTCATGGGCACCGGGGAAGGCGGGCTCCACCAGACCCTGTACCCGTACCAGGACCGCATGATCGTCCAGGTCGCCTCGGGACGGTTCGGGGTCGACATCAACTACCTGGAACGCGGGGCTGCAATCGAGATCAAGATCGGCCAGGGGGCAAAACCGGGGATCGGCGGCCACCTGACCGGCGAGAAAGTCTGTGCCGATGTCGCCTGCACCCGGATGATACCTGAAGGGACCGATGCCATCAGCCCCGCCCCCCACCACGACATCTACAGTATCGAGGACCTCAAGCAGCTCGTGCGGAGCCTGAAGGAAGCGACCGAGTGGAAGAAACCGGTCTTCGTAAAGATCGCAGCGGTCCATAACTCGGCCGCGATTGCAGCGGGTATCGCACGGACCGGCGCCGATGCCGTCGTCCTGGACGGGTTCCGGGGCGGCACCGGGGCGGCACCCCGGGTCTTCCGCGACCATGTTGGGATCCCGATCGAGGCCGCGATCGCAAGCGTGGATGCAAAACTCCGTTCGCAGGGTATCAGGAACGAGATCTCGATCATCGCGAGCGGCGGTATCCGGGAGAGCGCCGATGTCGCAAAGGCCATCATGCTCGGCGCAGATGCGGTCTACATCGGGACCGCGGCGCTCGTTGCGATGGGCTGCCGGGTCTGCGGCACCTGCTACCGGGGCCAGTGCTCCTGGGGGATAGCTACCCAGAAACCGGAGCTCGTCCGCAGGCTGAACCCCGAGGTCGAGTACCAGCATGTCGCAAACCTGATCCATGCCTGGACCCTGGAACTCTCGGAGCTGATGGGCGCGGCAGGCATCAACAGCATCGAGAGCCTCCGGGGCAACCGGGACAGGCTCCGCGGATACATGCTCGATGAGCCGATGATGAACGTCCTTGACGTGAAGCCGGTGGGGGCCTGAACGATGACGAAGGTTACCATCGATGCGAACGGGATGCACTACACGCCCCTGAACCAGGAGATCCGGAAAGCAGTGGCCGGAGGAGCAACCGAGATCGTCCTGAACAACGTCCTCGGCCAGCGGTTCATAGCTGACGGCCTGAAAGGAAATGCCACCATCACGGTCAACGGCGTTGCAGGGGGCGATCTCTGCATGTTCATGAGCGGTCCGACCTGCATCCTGAACGGGAATGCCGACCATGCACCCGGGAATACCATGGACGCCGGGCTACTCGTCATCCACGGGAGCGCCGGGGATGCAACCGCCCACAGCATGCGGGGCGGCCGGGTCTATGTCAGGGGCGACATCGGGTACCGGGGCGGCATCCACATGAAGCAGTACCAGGAGAAGCGCCCGGTACTGATCGTCGGGGGAACCAGCCGTGCATTCCTCGGGGAATACATGGCAGGCGGCCTCCTCATCGTCCTTGGCATCGGAATTGACGGCGAAGTCATCCGTGAACGCGGTATCGGGAGCGGTATCCACGGGGGCGAGATCTTTATACGGGGCCCGGTGGATCCCCAGTACCTCGGGGTCGGGGCAAAAGCCGGGCAGGCAACGGCATCCGACAAGGAAAAACTCGCGCCGTTCCTTCGCGACTTTGCGGAGAAATTCGGGATCGACCCGGCGCCCCTGCTTGCGGCGGATTACACGAAAATCGTACCTGCGAGCGCACGGCCGTTTGCCAACAAGTACTGCTGGGAGTGAGTGCGATGGCGGAAAAAAGTTATCTTGACCTGAAAAAGGAAGTCTGGGACAAGGGCACCTGCTCCGGTTGCGGGGCCTGCGTTGCGGTCTGCCCCGCGGACGCCCTCTATTTCGCGGATGGCGAGGGGGAGAAAAGCCCGAGGAGCACCGGGTACTGCAAGCAGGCGGTCGATGGCGTCCGGTGCGGGGCATGCTATGATGTATGCCCCCGCGTACTTCCGCAGAGGGAGGAGACGCTCGGATCCTATCTCGAACTCCTCGCAGGAAATGCGACGTTCGATATCCCCCGGAAGCAGAGCGGCGGGGCGGTCACGGCAATCCTCATGAACGCACTGGATGCGGGTCTCATCGATGCGGTCGTCACGGTCGCCGAGGACCGGTGGAGCCTGAAGCCGAAAGCGGTGCTCATCACGAAATCCGATGCGCTCATCCATGAAGCGGGCAGCAGGTACAACTGGTGGGTCCCCCTCCTTGCGTCGCTCAAGACCGCTGTGATCGACCGGAAGTGCAGCAGGATCGCAGTCGTGGGCGTGCCGTGCGTCATCCAGGCAGTACACCGTATGCGCACGAGTGAGAACGACCTCGTGAAACCGTTCGGGAATGCCATCCGGCTTGCCATCGGCCTCTTCTGCACGGAGACTTTCGATTACCGTCTCCTGGTTGAAGGGAAACTTGTGAAGGATATGAAGATCGAACCCTGGCAGATCCGGAAACTGGATGTCCGGGGCAAGCTCGACATCCTTCTTGCGGATGGCGGAACAAAAACCATCGCCCTCCGGGAGATCGGGTCCTGCGTCCGGGACGGCTGCCATTACTGCACGGACTTAACGGCCGTCGATTCCGATATCTCAGCAGGTTCGGTCGGCAGCCCGGAGAACATGACGACCCTGATCGTCCGGACGGATGCCGGCCGGGGATTCATCGGCAGTGCTGTCGCAGCAGGGAAACTCGCGGTCCGGCCCGGAATCGATCTTTCCGCTGTCGAGAAACTCGCAACGATGAAGATCGGGAAGGCACAACCGATCGGGTAATTACTCCTGGGTATAGTCCTTATTAAACGATTGGAATTTGAGATCAGACGAAAAAATCCGATAACTAATTGAAACTGAAAATGACTTAAAAAAAAGTGCCCCCCCGGGCAATGGATTTGATTTTCATCACGGAATAGGATTTCCGGTTCTATCGCATTGATGGGGAGTCGCCACAACGGAGGGGGGGAGGTAGTACCGAAGCCCCCCAGGAGTGTCTGATTGGCGGATTCTTTTAAAAGTCATTCATGAATTTAGTCGCTGAAATGTGACTATACCCTTACTCTTTTTACCGGAAATTTCAGCCGGATTCCTGCCTGTCTGTAAAAATTTCTGCCCAGTTCCCCGTATCGGGCGAGGGCATAGAACCTTCAGGGATTGTTCTCTCACCAGGGTACGGGACGTTCCGCTGCAATCCGTTTTTATTTTTTTCAGGGGGTTAAGAATATATTTTTATAATCAGACGCAATTCAAGAACATAGTTCGCGTGCCGGATTTACGGGCATCCGTCCTACCGGGATCCTGCGATGGGTATCCCCAATCGTGGCAAAGGAGGAATCATGATTTACAATCTGCTGAAAGAACGTCCGGAACTCAAAACCCCCTATCTTCTCTCGCTTCTCATCGGCATGGCCATGTTTGTTCTTACCGGTGCCGTGGAAATTGTGACGGTACTCTATTTCCCGGGTCTGCAGATCCTGGAGGTCTCCCTGATCATCATTGTTCTTGCAAGCGCCGGCGCTGGAATCATCGCGTTTTTTTTCCTGCGATCCCTGCTCCGTACTGAGATCCGGCTGGATGCAATCCTGAACGGTTCTCCTGCCCTCCAGTTCGTGATAGATACGGATCACCGGATCCTGTACTGGAACCATGCGCTGGAAATAGAGACCGGCGTCCGGGCAGAAGATGTCATAGGGACAACCGATGGCTGGAAAGCGGTATACCCGGAAAAGCGCCCCTTTCTCGCAGATCTCCTGCTTGACGGTGCCATCGAGTCGCTTCCCGAATGGTACAAGGGAGCTATCAGAAAATCGCAGATCCTTGAAGGGGCATATGAGACCGTAGAATATTTTCCGAATCTGGGGAAAGATGGTTCATGGATGTATTTCACGGCTGTCCCGGTGAAAGACAGAAACGGGAAGGTTATCGGTGCTGTCGAGACGCTGATAGACATATCCGAACGGGTGAAAGCGGATATCGCCCTGCATGAGAGCAAGGATCGCTTCCTGGTATTCATCAAGGAGGCAGCGATGCGTCTCAAGACCCCGGTTGAAGTGGTGGAAGAAAATCTCGCACTGGTTATGAAGGATATCGAAGGAAACGAGACCGAAAAGGACGAGATTTTGCTCCGGATAAACCTCCAGATCAAGAACCTGGAGCAGATCCGGAAAAACCTCATCGAGCTGAACGCAGCCATAACCGAGCAGGCCGGAGCGTTGTCGGAAGGATCCCGTCGGCTCCTCATGGAGTAGGTGACCCGCGTGGTCGTTTCCCTGCAGGAAATACAGGACCGGGAGATCTGCCTGATTGTAGCCACCGCTGGAAAAATACGGGAGGAAAATATCAATCTCATAAAACTGCTGCATTCGCGGGATAATTACGTCCTCGTTATTTCGCTGAACCAGCCCTATGACACCCTGAAACGGTCCTATGAGAAAAACGGCGTTTCGATGGAGAAAGTTTTCATCATCGATACCGTTACAAAATATGCGATGGGGCGCGACCACGGGTCTGTGGACAACTGCCGTTTCCTGAACAATCCCGCCGACTTAACCGATCTCGGGATTGCCGTGACCACGGTTCTCGGGACCCTGAAAGGACAAAAAGTCTCGCTTCTCTTCGATTCTGTCAATGCCATGCTCATTTACATCTCGTCCCAGAATATCATGAAATTCATTCATTTTGTCACGACCAAGCTCCGGCTGATGGATTTTTCCGGTATTTTCCTTGCCGTTGAGAAAGGGCTGGATCCGGAAGTTTTCACCCAGCTGATGCTGTTCGTGGACCGGGTGATCGATGTGGATGAAGGATCCTGAATTTCGGTGCATTTCAGGGAGGAACTGCCCGCCGACCCCCGGATCCATCCGTAGTCTTTTCCATGAAGGAGATCGTGACGTAAGAGTGCGTTTTATCGTTCCCGGTACAGAAAAATGAAGTATGTTCTGTCCACACTGCGGCGCCGAACTGAAGTTTGAGGAAGCAGAGATCTGTCCTTCGTGCGGGGTGCGGCTGAAGAGTCCCCCTCCGCCTGCCGGGGAACTCAAGAGTACGGGGATTGCGGTCGTCGCCTCGTTTTTCGTTCCGGGTCTCGGCCAGATCTACTGCGGGAAGATCGGGCGCGGTCTTGCAATCCTCATCGCGTTTATCATCGCATGCATGCTGATCGCGGTCCTCATCGGGATAATTCTTGCACCGGTTCTCTGGGCCTGGAACCTGTACGATGCCTGGTCCCTTGCACAGAGGATCAACAGCGGGGAGATCCCGGTCTGATCTTTTACCCGTATTCTTCCGGTAGATGTAGATCCGGTATTTCGAATCTGCCGGACATCCCGGATACTTCCATACCAGCTCCCGAACAGACGGGGTGGACGGAAATCCGGGATAAAATCACCGGACGCCACAACCCCCTCCCCTGTCACACCCCGGAAATGGCGGGTGCACGGAGACTTCCAAAAACAAGGGGGAAAATAAGCCCGTAGCGGGCCCGGATTGCCTGTTTTTCCTGTCCCGGATCGGGGCTCCACAGGAAACGGTACCCACGCCCACGGAAAATATCGTTTTAATCGGTTATTTTTAAAAAATACGGGATAATATCGCTCTGAATTCATGCAAAATAGCGGCGTTTTGCGGCCCTGAAAATTCTGGATCGGTGATTTGTCCGATCAGACCTGAGATCGGGGCGGGAAGACCCCCTGGCGGGGCCCGGTTGTACCGACGATATATAAAGGGTCCGGGTATGAGAGCGGGGTACCGATCGACAGATAGTGGTTACCGTATATTCCGGCCACGGAGACCGGGCAGGCAGCCCTTCCTGAAAAACCCCAGGTACGCAAAGCGAGCTTGCAGAATGGATACTGCGTACCGCCATCATATGACCGGGTTTTTCACCTGCAACGATCCATAGGACACGGGAATAATGAGTACGGAGCGGATGCTGGTGCAGGGCGAAACGGAACCGGGCCGTGCAGCAGAAATTGAGCGGGAACGATCCCTCTTCCTGAACCTTCTCGTTGCAACCGCTCCCGCGATCCCCAAACTTCTTGCAGCGGTACTTGCCGGTTCCGTGACCCTTTTCACTTCCGGGATGAAGACCGTCAACGAGGCTGCGGCCATCCTGGTCGCATGGGTGATAGCCCGGAAGATTGCGAGGGGCGATCATGCGACTTACGATTACGGCATGGGAAAATTCGAGAACCTCGCGAGGATCGTAACCGGCGGCCTGATCCTGGTTTCGCTCCTCATCCTGGTTATTGCCGCGATGTACCGGATCCTCTTTCCGGCAACGCTTGGGAGCACGTGGGCATTTGTCGGGATGGTGATTGTTGTCGTCATGGCGGCCGTGGACACGTATTTCTGGATCCGGAATTACCGGATTGCGGTGCGGGAACCCTCGCCCATCATGGATTCGCAGTGGCGGCTCTTCCGGTTGAAAGCCGTGGCAAACATCGTTGTCCTCGCAACCCTTGTCTTTGCGGTCTTATATGCAGGGTACCCGTGGGCCGTGTACATCGACCCGGTTGCCTCGTTTGCTGTCATGGGCATTCTCCTCTACTCCGGGTTCAGTATGATCCGGGAGTCGCTCCCGGATCTCCTCGACCAGACCCTGGAAGAGGAACTCCAGCTGGTTGTCGTAAAGGAACTTGCCGACCATTTCCCCAGCTACGAGCAGCTCCACGGCGTCAGGTCGAGACGGAGCGGGGGAAACGTGTACATCGATATCTTCCTCGAGTTCCGGGGCGATCTGCAGATGTGGGAAGTGCTCGATACCATGGAACGCATGAAAATTTCCCTTGAGACCCGGATACCGAAAAGTTTCGTGAACATCATCCCCACCCGGGTCAGGTGCAACGGGGACAGGCTCTGAATAGAGCGGGGACATTCACGGGAAGAATATTCCTGCCGGTTCGATCGTTGCAAGGGACGGGCACACGAACCCGCCCATCAGTGCGGCCTGCATGCATTTCAAAAAAGTACGGATAAGATACGCAAACCTGTTGTTTCAGATTTTTTCCGGAACGCCGCACGGGACAGGGAGAATTATTCCCCGGTCCCTCTCCTCCGCTCGATCCTCACGAGCGGCGAACTCAGGCTGAAGAACTCCCCGAAACACTCCGCGAACTCTTCCCGCCAGCAGGCTGCTCCCTCAAAAATATCCATCCCTTCGATCATGGACTGCCGGACATGCTTCCCGAGGCTCGTCATAAGCAGGTCCGGGGAATGGAAGAGATCGATTGCCCGGGTGCAGCTGCGTTTCACCTCCACCCAGTACCTGCCTTCATCGATATAGGGTCCCGTGACGTTGCAGGCAAGGTACTTTTTTGCGAACTTCTCCGCATTCTCCGGGTTCCAGAGGGGCGGGCCCATGTGCCGTTTGACAGGCGGGAGCTCGGCGACCAGGAACTCGAAGAGCAGAAGCGAGAACTCCTGTGCCATGCAGCAGCCGGTCCTGTTCACCACGAACCCGTTGCGCTCCGCAAGTTCCCGGATCGCATCCGTGCTCTTCCGGAGCTGGGGGACCACCACGTCCTCGATATAGGGAGGGGTCCGGAACGTGACCGCGACGAGGGTCGTTCCCCGGGTGGAGAGGATCCGTTCAACATCCTCCCGGTCCAGAGCGCACGGCTCGGGATACGAGAAATACCCTTCATGGGGATCCTTCAGGTACCCGCGTGCAACCTCGACGAACTCGTACATCCGGGAGAGGGAGAGGGATGCCGCAACGTTCCGGTTCGGGTCCACGGGATCGATCACGACCAGCGGGTCCGCAAACTGCTTCCCTGCATGGTTCACGATATCAATATGCGTCCCCGGCCGCCATCCCGCCGCAGCCGTGAGCAGCTCCCGGAACCCGCCGTACCGGATCACCAGGAGCTCGCAGAGGTACCCGCTGAACCCCTCGGTCATGTGATCCGAGCCGTACACCCCGCAGGCCTTTGCAAACTGCTTGAAGAGGAGGACGTCGTCCGTGAACCCGCCGATCCTGCCGAGCAGGAACCGGGTATGAAACGGGGTCCGGTCGACAGCGCTCTGGATATGCGCAGCGTCCGCGATATTGTAGCAGGGGACGAGATCCACATCGATTCCCTCGATAGAGGCATTGATGTACGGGTGCTCGGCATACTTCTCCTGCGCAGTCCCGCCGAACCGCGCCGCGATCTCCCGGCCGAGCGCAGTCCCGCGTTTCTCCAGATCCTCGCGGGCGGTCTCCGGGGGAAAGAGCAGGAAAACATCGAGATCGAGGTCGCCCCGGATCCAGGTGCCCCGTGCAATCGATCCGACAAGCATCCCTTTCGCAATCCCGGCTGCATCCACCGCGGCGATGAGCCGGTCCCCGAGATTCCGGATCTGCTCCCGCTCTTCGGGAGTCGGCCGGATCCGGTCCAGCACCTGCTCTTCGAGAGGCGTCCTGCTCAAAACGGGGCCTCCGCGATATCCGTGTAGACCGGCCCCTCCGGTGTCAGGACGCTCTTTTTGAGTTTCATGGATGTGATGGTACAGCATCCGCACGGGAATTCGGAGAGGCCCTGCATCCTCTCGGAAAGGGCCGGGTGGAACTCCCGGACACGGGCAAGGGTGGCATGGGGGGTGAACGGCCGGTCCTCGCGTTCGAATCCCAGGGGTTCGAGCGCATCCTCAAGCAGCCCGGCAAGCGCTGCGGACCGTCCCTCGTCCTCGGCAACGCCCCAGATGACCCGGGGCCGGCTCCGGTTATTGCCCCGTATGGACCGGATGGTGATATCATAGGGAGAGAACTTCACGGACCGCATGGCGGAAACGATATCCGGGATCTGCCGCTCCTCCACTTCGCCCAGGAACTTCAGGGTGATATGGATGAGCCGGGGGGAGACGAACGTGAGCCGTGCCCGGGTACCCCGGAGTGTCTCCTGCGCCTCTGCGATCGTATCCTGCATCTCCTGCGGGAGTTCCAGGGCAATGAATACCCTGACCATGATCATACTATGGTGCGCAACCCCTACAAATGGTGTTCGGCCGGGGCCCGGGATATGCATGGCATTTCCCGTATCATACGGTGCGAAAGTAATGTTTTTTTTCTCCTATCACTAAGGTAGATCGAATCAGGGTGCTCTTCCTTATGACCACGACACAACCGCTCACCGTTTACACGCTCGAGTTCTGCCCGCATTGCGACCTTCTCAAGGCCTACCTGAAAGAGAAGGGGGCACCCTTCACCGAAGAAGATATGTCGTCAGCAGAGTCCCTCACCGAGCTCCGGGTGAACGGGGTCTTCGTGAACGAGGCGCCGGTCCTTCGGAAAGGCGACACCTTCCTGACCACCTTCGATCTCTTCAGCTCCGGAAAAGTGAATGAACGTGCAGTTGACGCGATACTTTCGGGTGACTGATGGCATCGCGTGAGACCAAGCAGAAAACCCTTGACGGGATCTACATCCCCACGTTCCCCCCGGTCAGGACGACCGACGGCCATATCCTTGACTGGAACCGGGACAGGATCGTAAAGCAGATCGTGGAAGAGACGAAACTCGTGGAGATCTTTTACGGTCACGAGGCCGCATCCGAAGAGATCGCCCAGGAGATCGCGAGGCTTGTCGAACAGCGGATCCTCTCAATGGGCCTCAAGTCCCTGTCCGGACCCCTCATCCGCGAGATCGTGAACATGACCCTGCTGGAAAAGGGCCTCGTCCGGTACCGGAACGTCTGCACCCGGGTCGGGACACCGGTCTTTGACGCACACTTGATCGATGTCGGCCGGGGCTTCGAGGCCCACGATAACGCAAACCTCCAGGAGAATGCGGAGACTTCGCACAAGAAGAAGGCGGACAAGATCAGCAAGGAGCAGTACCTGCTCCAGCTCCCTCCCGAGCTCGCGGACCGGCACCTTGCAGGCGACCTCCATATCCACGACCTCGAATATTTCGGGACCCGCCCGTTCTGCCAGGACTGGGACCTCCGGTATTTCTTCTATTACGGCCTGATGCCGGACGGCAACGGTACGAAGGCCTCGGTGGCAGGCCCGGCAAAACGGCCGGAGGTCGCCATCCTCCATGCGGTGAAAGCCCTCGGGAGCGCCCAGACCAATTTCGCAGGCGGGCAGGGGTACTACAACTTCCTGACGTTCATGGCCCCGTACTTCGAAGGGATGGAGTACTCGGAGATCAAGCAGCACATGCAGATGTTCGTGTACGAGATGACCCAGATGATGGTCGCACGCGGCGGCCAGCTGGTCTTTTCGTCCGTGCAGCTCAGCCCGGGCGTCCCCACCCTCTGGAAGGACAAGCCCTGCATATTCAAGGGAAAGATCTGGGACGGGAAGCACACGAAGGAAACGAAACTCTACGGGCAGTACGAGCGGGAAGTCAGGCTCCTCTTCAAGGCCATGATGGATGTCATGCTCGAAGGGGATGCCTGGGGAAAACCGTTCAACTTCCCGAAGCCCGAGATCTCGATTGAACCCGATTTCATGAAAGAGGACGAGGAGTACAACCGGGCGCACCCGGACCTACCCACGTACCGGGACCTCTATCTCATGACCTTCGAACTTGCCTCGAAGTTCGGAACGCCCTATTACGACAACCAGATCCCGCCGTACCGGGGCGCGGGGAAAGGGATCTCCTGCTACCAGTGCTGCGCCTACCAGTTCTCGGCGGTCGCGGAGACCGACAATGATTTCGACAAAAAACTCTATTTCGAGAACGGGAAGCATTTCTCGATGGGGTCCTGGCAGGTCGTCTCCGTGAACTGCCCGCGTGCTGCGTACAAGGCGGAAAAGGACGACGCACGCCTCTTCTCGGAGCTCCATGCCCTGATGGATGTCGCGGTCGAGGTCTTCAAGATCAAGCGCAGGTGGATGGACAACATCCGGTCCCAGGGAAGGATGCCGTTTGCGATGCAGCGGCCGAAGGACCCGGAGACCGGGGAGCGCGGGGCGATTGCGGTCGATCTCGACGGCCTCGTGTACACGATCGGGGTTGTCGGCGTCAACGAGATGGTGCAGCATCACACCGGAAAGCAGCTCCATGAATCGAAGGAGGCATTCCGGTTTGCCATCCGGGCCATGACCGAGATGGAACTCTATTCCAAGGAACTCTCCCGGAAGCACGGGATGACGATTGCGCTCGCACGAACCCCGGCCGAGACGACCGGGCAGCGGTTCTCGGTCGCCGATCTCCTGGACCGGAGGTTCCGTGACTTTGCGCTGCCGGTCATCAAAGGAGACGTTGAATCCGCAGAGAAACAGCTCGGGAAGACCCGGGACCTCCCGATCTATTACACGAACGGGACCCATGTCGCGCCCGGGGCGAACGTTCCCCTGCCCAAGCGTATGGAGGTCGAGCATGTCTTCTTCCCGATCGTTGACGGAGGGAACATCTTCCATATCTGGCTCGGTGAGGCACGCCCCGATCCACGGGGCCTGATGGACATGGCGATGAAACTCTGCCACACCACCCAGATCGGGTACTTCGCGTTCACCCGGGACCTGACCGTCTCCTTAAAGCAGTTCCACGAGTACGAGAAGAAATCCACGATTGGGGAATGGGTCCAGGGCCAGACCAGGGTCCCGGTCTGAACGGATTCCCCGATTTTCAATTTTACCGATCTTCCGGATATTCACGTCAGGTGGCTTGCCCCGGGTGATTCGCGTCAGTTTCCCAGGGGTATGTTGTCAACGTTTGTACCCGGAATGACTTCATACGGAAGACATCACGTAAAGAACCATGCAGGGTTACGGAAAAAAGAAAAGGTATGCCGGGGGGTCAATAGACCGGGCCCTGGAGGTAGGACTCGGGTTTCTTTGCCTTTTTGAGGGTGATGTCCATGATCCCGCGCCGGACTTCGTAGCTGCTGTGGATGACATCGATGAGTTCCGGCAGATCGATTGCCGCAACCTTGTCGTCCACGCAGATCCTGACCATCCCGGGGTTGATGTCCGCAAAGGGTGCGTTTTCATGGTTGGCCGGGAGGGTGGCCGTGATATAGATGGTGTCCTCCGCGTCAACGATCTCGTACGGTATTGCGGGAGATTCGTCTTTTTCGAACCTGACTGTCTCTCTCCTGGTTGCCCCGGGCGTTCCGGTAATCACGGTGTAGCCGATAATCCGGGCGCCTTCTGCTTCCGGAAGCGTGCGGAGGATGTCCTCCACGACTTTTTTGACAATGCTGTTCATGACATCGTCGTCGGGGTTATTCTGCATAGATGCCTCGTAATGCGTAGGTTCCGTTCTTCTCTTCGATGATCCCGCTCTCTGCGAGTCGCCTGATGGTTCCGTCGAGTTCGCCCCCGGGAATTTCCGTGAACTCCCGGAGCTCGGTCTCGTTCATCGGCCCGTGGCAGAGTGCGATTATCAGATTGACATCTCTCTCTTCAGGGAATATATCCCTGTTGTTCCGGGCAAGATCCACCACTTTCGTATCGATGTCGTGGTCCAGGTCTTCGAGGTGGCTGACAAGGTTCTGCCGGGACTCGATCATCCTGCGCAGCATCTGGACCGAGCTCATGAGCCGTTCCTGTTTCTCTGCCGCATCGGAACCGGACTCTTTCCCGGCTGAGTCCGGCTGCTCCCCGGAACCTGCCCGTGCCTGCAGGTTCACGACTATCGAGATGTCGGTTGCGAGAAAATAGTATTTCCTCCTGCGGTCGTCCTGACGGAAAGCGAGGATGTTCTCCTTCTCCATCATCTGGAGGTGCTCGATGACCGCCTTCGGGCTGATCATGAGCCGCTCTGAGATCTCGGTGACAAAGCAGGGCTTCTGCCTGAGGAGTTCGATAATGCGCCTGCGGTTCCTGTTTCCCATGATGTCGAGAACCTTGGCGATCTCGGCCGGATCCAGCATTGCTAACATTATGTAAGGGGGAATTGTATTTAAGGTAGATGGGGGGCGGTGGTGAAGCAGGTGGCGGGATGACTAATGTCCCGAATGTTCCGCCTGTCTTCGTTAGCGCTTTACGCTCTCAACAAACGCCGCATCCATCTCACAGCGTTCATCGACCGCAGACAGAAGTTCATCGTGAACCGCCGTGCGGGAATAATACAGTCTTGTGATAACGCCGGCATCTTTTGCGGCTTCAATCGCCGGGACAAAATCGCTGTCCCCGGTGACAATCACCGCGTGCCCGATCTGGCCGGACCAGCTCAGCCGCACCAGTTCAACCGCAAGAAGGATATCGACACGTTTCTGCTCAAACGTCCCATCACGGTTCTTGCGTAATTTCCCATAACGCATCTGGAACCGGGGAAGAGCCTCAACTTTGCCTGCGAATTTGTTATAATTGCTGGCCTTTGTCCTCTCTTCCATAGTCGGGGGTTCGCTCACAAAGGGCTTGCAATCGTAAAAATACGTCCTGAGCCGCTCTTTACCATCACAAACCTTATCACAGAACGTTAGAAAATCGATCTTTTTCCCATCAGGAAGGACTTTGGATAAATACCCGTTATCAATAAAAACAGCAACACGGTTATTCATTATATTTTTATTTTAATGAGACAGAAGAAGAAACTATCGTCCCAAGTCTTTCGACAGGACGATAGCGCGTATAACACATATACGTCGATTCAGAATCTTATAAAGATTATGTAAATGGATCTCCCCGATTCTGATCGATTTGCTGGCGTAAACAGGGTCAAGGATACACTTGCTCCAGAAATAATTTCTTTCCATAACACTTCAGTTTCTGGACAGGACAATCATCCTTCATCGAAGTATCCACTTCCGACTAGACTGCAATAACTGAATGTACGACTGGTCTTTTATCAGGATTAACAACAGGACCCTGAATCCACCAGATAGGCACCCCTCAAGGACCCCCTCAAAATACCCCCGATTCAGCCTCCGTTCCGGACACACCCCCTTCAGGGTAAATCCGGGCCCAGATCAGCCCCGGATTGCCTTGGAAAGGAGGTCCGGATCGGGGTTCCTGATGGGAAATTGTCAACCGAAATCAGAAATCCTGCTATAATAGGTTATTTTTAAAAAATACGTGATTATATCGTATTTTCAGCCTGCAAAATAGCAGCGATTTGCGGCCCCTTAAACCATGGGATCGATACTTCGCCCATCCGGCCCTGAGATCGGGCCCGGAAGACCCCTTGGCGGGGCTGGTTGTACCGACGGAGATTTGGGGTATATAAAGGGGTCAGGTTCCCGGGACAGGAACGGCTGCATTCTCTCGCGGGAATTCGCTGATCGTGCGATTCATCGGTGAATCATGTCTCCGGATCTTTTCCGGAAAAACAGGAAGCCGCACTGCGTGCGGAGTTCGTGTGCCCGTCCCTCCGCCCGTTCACGGATAGGGGGAATAAACCGGGATCTCACGTACTGGGGGAGTTGTTTCGGGATTTCTCCTGTGGGGTCTAAACCGGATATCGTGAAATCCCGGAACCGGTCTGTTGTTCGCGGCCAAGCGGAGGGACGAGCACTGGCCGCATTCCCTCTCAATGATCCACTGAACATACAATGCAGCGATGGAAGTATTTTCTGAAAAATGACATCCGGATCGGCTCATCCAAAAAAATTCCGGACGCAAGCCGGGAAAATCCCGTCTGAATCAATTCCTCCCTGAGACATAGGTATAATTCAGCGAATTCGCAAGGACCGGCATGAGATTGTCAACATCGTACTGCACGTTTCCGGCCGGATCCAGGGTGTGATAGGATTCCCCATCCGCTTCAATACGTTGGATCGCAGTCTCGATCTCCGACTGGTTTTTCCAGGCAAACGGGACATTAGGAGACAGATCGAAATCCTTGTACCCGACAACATGGATACTCCGGATTTTTATTCCGTTTTCTGCAAGATAGCCGGTGAGATAGAGATCCTGCAGGGAGAAGGTAAACAGGGTTACGGAGATCAGGTTCCGGTATTCGGTCTGGGAATGCGGATGCAGGTGAAGGATGATATATTCATCCTCGTGGTTGAAGAAGGACGCCGGAACGGATACGGAATACGTATTTCCGGGAATCAACGGCAGTTCGTACCCGGTTGTTGCATTGATAATACAGGCATATTCGTTATCAGGGGAAACCTGGGCATTCAGCCGGATTTTACAGTCCTGGACAAGCGACCTGATCCTGTCGGAGGAGACCGTGGGAACCGGGGTTTCGGTAATCGCGGGGAACAGGGTCTGAATCGTGGTAACCGGAACGGTTGGCCGGATTGGAGTCGGCATATCTGGCGGGGTACCGGTAGTCTCAGCCGGAGTAACCGGGACCGAAGGAGTTGTCGTATTCTGGGTATTTCCGGGAGAATGACCGGTGCATCCGGTCAGGACAAAAAAGAATACCAGAAAAACGGCGATGAAAAATATTTTTTTCATATAGTATGAGAAATGCGACGGACCGAAAAATAGGTTCTGATACCGGTCCCTGCCCGGGGATTCTCTCAGAGAACTCCTTTCGTACTCGGGACTTCCGCAGACCCCGGCTTCTGTGCGACCGCATCCCCGAGCGCAATCCCGACCGCCTTGAAGACCGCCTCGCAGGCATGGTGATCGTTCTTCCCGGTGAAGGTGATGTGGCAGGTTATCCCTGCCCGGGTGCAGAGGCTGTAGAAGAAGTGCTCGAACAGGGTCGCATCGATATTCCCGATCTTCTGCCCTCCGAAACTTCCGTTCCAGACTAAGTATCCCCTGCCCCCGAGATCGAGCGCAACCTGGGCGAGCGCCTCGTCCATCGGGACAATCGCGTGGGAGAACCTCCGGATCCCTTTTCCTTCCCCCACCGCCTTTTTGATAGCATCGCCGAGAACGATCCCGGTATCCTCGACCGTGTGGTGCGAATCGACCGCGAGATCGCCTTCTGCATGAACCGCAAGGCCGAATCCCCCGTGCTTCCCCATCGCGCCCAGCATGTGGTCGAAGAACGGGATTCCTGTCCCAATATCGGTACTCCCGCTGCCGTCCAGGTCAAGGGTGATCTGTATCTTCGTCTCTTTCGTATTCCGGGATACTTCGCTTCTTCTCATGCTCCTGCCTCCAGTGCATCTTCCAATCGGATCTTTCCGCTGTACAGGGCAGACCCGAGGACCACACCTGCGGCCCCGGCCTCCCGCAGTCCTTTCACATCAGCCCGGCCGGAGACGCCGCCCGCGACAACGACCGGGATCCCGACGCTCCGGATGAGCGCCCGTACGGGATCGAACCGGACTCCCATCTGGAGCCCTTCGACATCGACGTTGGTATAGAGCAGGGACCCTGCCCCCAGGCTCTCAAACCGCTTCGCCCAGGCAATATAATCGCCCCGGGTCTCCTGCCAGCCTTCGACCGCGATCTGCCCGGCCTTAGCGTCCACCCCAGCCATAATACGGTCACTTCCCCATTCGCCCGCAAGGGTCTTGATGATTTCCGGCTGCTGCGTCGCGATGGTCCCGAGGATGACGCGGTTCACGCCAAGACCGAGCCAGGATGATGCATCGTCAACGGAACGGATACCTCCGCCCAGTTCGATAAAAACCCCGGTCTCCCGAACGAGACTCCTGATGAGTTCCGCGTTCTTCCCGGAGGAGCCGAATGCACCGTCAAGGTTGATGACATGGAGGGCGGTCGCACCCTTATCGAGCCAGCGCCGGGCGCAGGACAGCGGGTCCCCGAACCGGGTTGCACTCTCCCGCTTCCCCTGCACCAGCTGGACGCACTGCCCGTCCAGGATATCGACCGCAGGAAAGATCTGCATAATCGTCAGCGGATCATCCGCTGGATGGACATCACGAGGATGTCTTTTGCTCCTGCCTTCTTCAGCTGGCTGATGAGCTGGTACACCCGCTCTTCCGCGACAACCGCATGCACTGCGACAAGATCTTCCCGGGATGCGACCTCCATCACGGTCGGGCCCGAGAGGCCGGGGAGCACGTTCCGGATGTCGTCCAGCCGGGACCTCTGGATATTCATCATCAGGTAACACTGCCCCTTCGCCCTGACCACGCTCTCGAACGCGAGCACGATCTCGTCCACCTTCGCCCGCTTCTTCTTCCGTGCCTGTAGATTCGCGATGAGAACGGTCCGAGTGGTCATGACCTCAGCGATGATCCGGAGCCGGTTGGATTTGAGAGTTGTTCCGGAGCTGGTCAGGTCAACTATTGCATCCGCAATCCCGAGATGGGGCGTCACTTCGCAGGCGCCGCCGACCGGGACGATCTCGGCCGAGAGATTGTTCTCCTCAAAAAATTTCCGGGTGATAACCGGAAACTCGGTTGCGATCTTTGCCTTGTCCAGCTGGGTGATCTTAGTTATCCTGCTGTCGTCTTTTACGGCAAGGACCATACGTGCGTGGCCGATCTGGAGATCGAGAAGCTCTTCGACCGCGACATCGCGCTCCGCAACCATGTCCTGGCCGGTGATCCCGATGTCCGCAGCTCCCGTTGCCACATATTCCGGGATATCGATGGGCCGTGCAAAGAGCACCTCGACATGGGGATCGCAGGTCTTTGCAATGAGCCTGCGCTCCGCAGCACCGTCCAAGTGGAGCCCGCTTTTCTCCATCAGGTCCAGGATCGGCTGGGAGATCCGCCCCTTGTTCGGGACGGCAAGCCGGAGAACGTTATCGGGCGTCCCTACCACCGGACCGGATTGAGACGTTCTCCGTGCTACGGTTTTCTTCACAGTCCCCTCAGAACGTTTTGAGTTCACCCTTGATGACCTTCTCGGTGATGGTGGTGACATTTTCGAGCCAGTCGTTCACGATTCCTTCGACATCGCTCTGGATCTCGCGGAGCTGGATCCCTTTCTTGGGAAGCAGCTGGACGCTTGCAACGAGCGGCTGGTCGATGGGCTTTCCGATCTGGGAAAGGAGCCGGACGTACATCTCTTCGATCCCGCCCACTTTCTGGACGCAGTCCTGGGCAATCTGGGTGGAGAGGAGGTTGTAGATCTTCCCGATATGGTTGATCGGGTTCTTCCCGCTGGTCGCCTCCATGCTCATCGGGCGGTTCGGGGTGATGAGCCCGTTGCACCGGTTTCCGCGGCCGACGGAACCGTCATCGCCCATTTCGGCCGATGTCCCGGTTACGGTGAGAAAGACACTCTCCGCCTTGATATCATCGGCGGTATTCACGTGCACGACAACTTTCCGGTTGGTATAGTTGCCCGCGATCTTCCGGATCTCGGTCCCGAGGAGTTCGGTAGCTTCGACATAATCATCGATGCCCGAACAGTACTTGTCGACCATTCCGCAGGCGACCGTCAGGGTGATGGTATCCTTGTTCCGGAGCCCCATGATCTTGATATCCTGGCCGATGACCGGGTGGTTCGGACGAAGCGTGGTATCGATATGATCGGAAGCACCCCGGATGATGTTTTCGACTTCGCTGAACGGCGCATGCCCGACACCGAACGAGGTGTCGTTCGCACGCGGGACCCTCCCTTCGCAGGGCTTGAAGACATCGCAGAGATCCGTGGAACCGGAACCCAGGCGGCAGTCCATGATGACGTCCCGCTCCATGTTGAGGGTCTCGAAGTGGCTCCTCAGGTACTCCCGGGCCGCTTCGACTGCGATGCTGTCGGCAGGAAACGCGGTGTTGTTGAACCGTTTCGTGGCCCGTCCGTCGATCAGGATGAAGATCGGGCGGATTACTTTCCCGCCGCCGAACCGGGGCATCGATTCCCCGGCAACGATCTCGCCCTGGTCGGTATTGTGGTGGAGGACGACACCGAACTCATTGAGGTATTCCCGGCAGAGGGCCTGGCTGATGGACTCGGCAATGCCATCGGCGATACTGTCCGGGTGGCCGAGGCATTTGCGTTCGACAAGTTCGATCTGCTGCTGTTCCAAAGGTATCTGGTTGAGTGCTTCGACGCTGATATTTCTCTTCATCGCTTTCCTCGGATACTAGAGACTCGTACCTAGAACAACGACGGGAACGGACTTAACGGTTTCTTCTGCGGGCAGCGGCCCCGGTTCGGGACAACGTGTATCGAGGCAGGAGAAACGGGCCGGAAACAAAAAAGTTACTTTCTCAGGAACTTATGGAGGATGGTCGAATCGGGGGTCTTTTTCTGGGGTTTCTTATGCTGCGAAGTCCCCTGCTGCCTAGATGGCCGCTCTTCCGGATACTCCTCTTCGTCCGCTTCCTCGTCCCGGGGCTCAGCATACCGTGCCGGAGGAGCGTTGCGCTGGGTTGCAGCCGGACTCCGGTGGGCAGGCACATCCCTCTGACGGCTCTCTTTCCGGTCACTGTCTTTCGGGTGCATCTGCCGGGTACCGCAGGAGGGACAGAAGTTTGCTATCCTGAGAACTTTCCGTCCGCAGTTGTAGCAGAAGATCGTTTCCGAAGATACTTCATCATCCGGCCGGGGTTCCTCGTGCTCCTCCGGATAATAATCGCCCTGTTCGGGATATCGTACCGGCACCGGCTTTTCCTGATGTTCGCGGAGGGGTTCAACCGGCGCATGCTTGAGCGGCTGGAGTGGCGGCTGCCGGAGAGGCTGCATTGCCGTCCGCATTGCGGTCTTCAGGGTTGGATCGATCTCATGCTTACGGCCCGGACCCGCCGGTTCCTGCGGCCGTACCCGCGGTACCTGCTGAGGGAGACGCCCGCTGGATGCAGTGGTTCCCGTATCCCGGGGAACCGGTTGCGGCACGCCGAATGTTCGCGACGGCTGGGGCTGACCAGATGAACGCGGGATAGCCGGTTTCTCCCGGGAGACAGGGTAGGAAGATGATGGTGCAGAAGGACTCTCTTTTTGGGGGATGGCCCTTGTCCGGGGTTCCTGCGGCCGCTGGGAGGCGGAGGGTACCGGGCGGGGCTGAGGGATCACAACGGATCGCGATTTCGCCGGGGCCGGGCGATATTGGGGTTCCGGCTCAGGTTCCTGTTCAGGCTCCGGTTGGGGTTCATATTCCGGCTCTTCCTCAGGTTCTTCCGGTTCCAGTACAGGCGCCGGAGTTTCCCCGCTGATGACCCCTACCCATGCATCCGCCTCCGCGGACCGGTCGTTCCCTTTCTGCACGAAAGTTATCTTCATGGGCTTGATCTCTTCGTCATCCTGACGGATGGAAAGAACAAGGACCGGATCCTGGGTGGGCGAGACCTCCACGATACATCCATCAATCGTGTCAAGCGGGATCTCTTTTGCCGTGGCTTTCACTTTTTTCTCGACCACATCGATCAGAAAAAGGCGCTGGTCCGTGAGATACGCATGGAACTGGAATTTTTTTACCGCAACGTTGAGGGCTTCCAGGCAGACCTGTTCATCGGGCCTGGTGAAAAAGCGCGGGCTCGGATAGGGTTCCTGGGAAAGATCGTCCTCTTCGTCCTTTCCTTTCTTCAGAACCATACGCTGCCTTTACCCTCCCCTGCTGCAGAATCACGGAACTTCCGCGCTTCCGGACGTTCCCTGCACAATCGTGTACACGTCACGGTAAACCCGGTACCTGATATGCGGATCGCTCCGGAACTGATATACCAGATATTAACGAGCATGGTAAATATGCATAACGATAGGGGGAACGCGGCTCGCGGTTCATGTACGGTTCCATTCCGGCTGATATTCTTTGAGGATGCCGTTCAGGAGATCTTCAGCATCCTTCTTCCGTGAAGGGCAGGCAAAGATCCGGAACCGGTCCGGATCCCGGCACAGTTCCGCATTGATGCGGCAGCGCAGCTCATTGCCCCCGATCAGGCAGTCGGTAGGCAGGATGAGCCCGATACCCTCATCAATGGCATTCCGGAACGTCCCTCCGGTTCCTTCCGCATACATGAATTCCGCGTTCCGGAACAGGAGATATACTCCTTCTTTTTCGGAAATGTCATGATACTTCATCCGGAAATTCCTGAACTCCTCTTCCCCGTACGGATTGAGAAACTCCCGGTACAGCGGGTTGAAACTGCGTTTGAGGGTGGCAAGAAACATTCCCGCAGGGGTATCAAACGATCTGCCGAATTCCCTGGTGCGATCTTCCCGCAGGTGAGCGAGCTCATTCCGGTTCAGGATATCACGGAGCGGGGTTTTTATCCGGAAGAAGAGGTCAGCCGTAACCTGCCGGTCAAATACCAGGGGGACCGGTATGAAAAACCGGGCGATGCCCCGGGACTCAACCGAGATTTGCCCACCGGAGAGTTCCCGTATGCCTTCCGCAAATTTCAGGGAGCCGGAAGATGGAGCCGGGAGTTTTTTCCGGGCCGGAGAATTCCGTGCCGGATCTGCCATACGGGTAAGGATCTGCCATCCATCTCCGGTCTTGCTCTGGTTCAGGAGCCGTTTCCAGGAGGGATCCTGGATGGCCCCGATTGAGACCAGTCGCCATGAGTCATCCTTTTCCTGAACGAATTTCGCGTGGCAGGAGGTGCATTCCAGGTAATCCCCCGGAGGGAGCCCGAAGAGCTGCTTTCCGGTTACAACTTCCATCCGACCGGTTTTACAGACAGGGCATGGATCGAACGGGACGCGTACTTCACGGCCGGATCCGGATTCTCCCTCACCGGAAGTTTCTCGCAGGGAACGGGACGGGACTTTCGGACCGGCGATACTCCAGGTCCATTCATCCAGGAGACGGATGACCGGAAAGGTACGGCGGCTTTCGTGATCGGCTCCTTCCGCTCTCCGGCAGATACCTGACTCAAGGAGGACACCTGAAACCACGCCGGATGTCCCCGGTGCCGGGTAACCCCGTTCGGCCAGCCTGCTGTCAATACCCGGAACCGGCCGGCCCTCGCCGAACCGCCGGGTCTCAACCGGAAGACTTTTCGTGAACTCTTCGTTCAGGATCTCGAGCGTGACCCGGATAAGGTCGCAGGTAACTGCAATACCCTCACGGGTACAGGGAAGCGCCCCCAGGGTGCGGCCCACAGTCACGCAGGCGCGATCAAGAAGTCCGGGGGGAACCGGAAGCATGCTCTGGGACGGAGGAGGATTATGGGTAGTCATGGTTGCAAAGGGTTCCGCCGGATCCATGGAATCCGGATCAATATATACCTCCCTTTCCTGAACCAAGGGTTCGGAACTCGGTATAGTTTCCTGAAGTTCGCGGGGGGCTCGGATTTCCGATATTCTTAATTTGGAAGTGCCCCTACCGTTATCTTACCCCCATGACCGGAACCTCCCCGATCTCGGTTCTTTATGTTGACGATGAACCCGAGCTTCTCTCTGTCGGGAAAATATTTCTTGAACGACAGGGAGAATTTGCGGTCACCACGGTGAGCTCGGCGAAGGAGGGCCTTGAGCTCCTCGGCACCTCGCAGTTCGATGCGATCATCTCGGACTACATGATGCCTGAGATGGACGGGATAGATTTTCTCAGGGCAGTGCGGACACGGTACGGTCCGATCCCGTTCATCCTTTTTACCGGGAGAGGGCGGGAGGAAGTCGTTATCCTTGCCATAAACCAGGGAGCGGATTTCTATCTCCAGAAAGGAGGAGAACCGAGATCGCAGTTCGTGGAGCTGGCACACAAGGTAAAGCAGGCGGTCGGGAAACGCAATACCGAACTGGCTCTCCAGGAAAGTGAGCGCAGGTACCGGAGCGTTATCGAAGACCAGACCGAGTTTATTGCCAGGGTCGATTCTGATAAACGGTTCCTTTTTGCCAATGAGGCGTTCTATCGGTATTTCGGGATACCGCGTGACGAGATCGCCGGAAAACATTTTGACCTGAATATTTATCCTGAAGACCGGGATATGGTGAATCATCTGGAAAGTTCTCTCTCCGTAGAGCATCCCCTGGAGGAAGCCGAATTCCGGGTTCATGTACCGGATGGCAGTATCCACTGGCATCACTGGAACGTCCGGGCAATCTGCGACCCGGGCGGTGCCATCGCGGAGTACCAGTATGTTGGGAGAGATATCACCGATCGGAAGACTGCTGAAAACCTGTACCTTGCCACATTTGAGAACTCGGGAACCGCGACAATCATAATCGAAGACGATCTCTCGATCTCCTACGCGAATTCGGCTTTTGAGACCCTTTCCGGATACCGGAAAGACGAGCTGATCGGGAAAGCCTGGACCGGGTATATCGATCCGCGGGATCTCGTGCGGATGAAGGAATACCACCGCATCAGGCGGAATTCCCCCGAACGTGCACCCCGTAACTATGAATTCCGGTTCGTTACGAAATCGGGGGAAACCCGATCGATATATCTCACCATCGGGATAATTCCGGAGACAAAAAAAGCAGTCGCTGCACTACTTGATATCACGGAAATGCGCCAGGTGGAATCCAGCCTCCGGGAGAGCGAGGCCAAGTTCCGGACGCTTGCAGAGAGCACGACTGCAGCGATCCTGATTTACCAGGATGAGCGGTGGGTGTATGCCAACCGGGCTGCAGAACGGATCGGCGGATACCAGGCCGATGAACTGGCCGGAATGAAGTTCTGGGACATCGCTCCTCCGGAACGGCGGGACCTTGTCCGGACGAAAGGGATTGCGCTTCTGCAGGGAACGGGGGCAGGAATCCGGGGAGAAACTGCATTTCTGTCCCGCGCAGGAGAGATTGTATGGGCGGACATGACCGCAGATCCGGTCACGTATCAGGGCCGTCCCGCGGTGATCGTGACCGCCGTTGATATTACCCGGAGGAGGCAGGCTGAGGAAACCCTGAAGGAGAGCGAGCGGAAATACCGGTCGATCTTCAATTCGTTTATCGACCTCTATTACCGGACCGATATGCAGGGGGTCATCAAGGAACTTTCCCCATCGCTGTATAATCACACCGGCTACTCCCAGGAAGAACTGATCGGGCATCCGGTGCAGGAGGTATATGCATCCCCCGATAGGAGAGCGGATCTCCTGGACCGGCTCGAAACAGACGGTTTCGTGAATGATTACGAGACCCTGCTCCGTAAGAAAGACGGAACGCTGGTCCCGGTTTCGGTAAACAGCCATATCGTCCGTGACGACACCGGAACCCCGGTCTCTGTCGAGGGCACGATACGGGATATTTCCCAGAGGAAAAAAGCCGAAGAAGCGCTCCGGGACAGCGAGGAGAAATACCGGTCCGTTATCGAGAACATGCAGGATGTGTTTTATCGCGCGGACCTTTCCGGAAACCTCCTCATGGTGAGCCCGTCGTTCGTCCGCAACCTGGGTTATGAATCCGAAGACGAAGTCATCGGCCTCAATGTTGCCGAGAGATTTTACGCTGTACCGGAGGAGCGGGATTCCGTAATCCGGAAGATCATCGAGACGGGTTCGGTTCGGGATCAGGAAATCACCCTTCGCAGGCGGGATGGCTCGCCGCTCGTCATCTCCACAAGCAGTCACATCGTAAGAGACGCTGAAGGAAACGCCTGCGCGATTGAGGGAGTATTCCACGACATCTCGGAGCGGAAACGCTTTGAAAGCGAACTGAAGTCACGGGACGCAATCCTCCAGGTGATCGCAGATTCCTCCACGAAACTCCTCGGTACTGCAGATCCGGATAAAGCCATCTCTGAGATACTGGACCTCCTTGGATCGGCCATGAATGTCGAACGGGCATTCATTTTCGCAAAGACCGGCCCTTCGGACAAACCCGCGACATCGCTGTGCTACGAGTGGTCGAAGGAGGGTCTAAAACCCTGGATGAAGGATTCACGGTTCCAGGATCCCGCCAATCCGGTCCCGGTTTTTGAAAAATATGAAACGCGTCTTTTAAACGGCGAGATTATCACGGAGTCTGTTCCGGATACCCTTTCCGGGGACAGGCAGGGGGAACAGCCCGGGATATCCGGAACGGTCACGCTGATCCCGGTGTTCATAGGAAACAATCTCTGGGGGGTCATCGGGTTTTTCTGTACCTCACCCCGCGAATGGCTGCCGGGGGAACTTGATGCCTTAAAGACGCTGGGAGCCCTTGTTGGTGAAGTCCTGGGAAAAAAAGCAGTGGAACATGCACTCAGCCGAAGCGAAGAGAAATTCCGGGAATTCCTCGAAGATCTCGGCGATATTCTCTGGGAAACCGACACTGAGAAACGGTTCGTCTCGATGAGCCCCCGTGTCCTGGATCTCCTGGGATTTACCCCCGCGGAACTCCTGGAAAAAACCCCCTATGACTTCATGGAACCGGAAACCGCTTCCCGTATAACAGAGATGCTGGACGGGGATCCCGGGAGCCGGGCAAAAAAGAGCATCGTGGAAGGTATTTTCATTGGGAAAGACGGGCGCCGGGTGATGTTTGAATCCCGCATCGCGCCGCTCTATGATCCGGAAGGGCGTTTCAGCGGGATCCGCGGAATAACCCGGGATATCACGGCACGCAAGGAGGCAGAAACAATGATCGCCCGAAAGAATGCCGACCTCCAGGGTGCATTCGACCAGATCCGGACAATCGAAGCTGAACTTCGCAAAAATTACCAGGCACTTCTCAGGGGAAGACAGGAGCTTGCCGAGAGCGAGGAACGCTTCCGGTCGCTTATCCATACCTCCCGAGATATTATCGCGGTTCTCGACGGGTCGGGAAAAGTTCAGTACATCAATCCCGCAGCCACCCGGATCCTCGGTTACCCGGTGGAACGGGTGATCGGAGCGGATCCCCTGGTGGCCGTTCACCCGGAGGACCGCGAACGGATCCAGGAATCCCTCGATTCAGTCTATGCAAAACTGCCCCGGGACACCCCGGTTACATTCCGGTACCGGAAGGCTGACGGTTCACTCGTATACCTGGAAGCAACCGGAAACAACCTTCTCGGATTCGGTGGGATCGATGGGATAGTAATCACGGCCCGGGATGTCACGGACCGGAAACGGGCCGAAGATGCCGTCCGCAGGGCCAATGAAAAACTGAACCTGCTCTCGAATGTAACACGGCACGATATCCTGAACAAGATCACCGTGCTCCTGGGGTACCTTGAACTTGCAAAGGTTGCAAGGAACGAAGAGAATATCCGGGACTTTATCCGGAAGATCGATGATATCGCCCAGGTCATCTGGCAGCAGGTGGAGTTTACCCGGGATTACCAGGACATGGGGGTGAAGAATCCTGAGTGGCAGAAGCCGGAAGAGATCCTGGACCGGGCCCTCCGTCAGTTTGACCTGGGAAATATCGAGGTGATAAGCAGACTCCGGGGTCTTGAGGTGTACGCAGATCCGCTCCTTGAAAAGGTGGTGTACAACCTGATCGATAATGCCCTCCGGTACGGGGAAACCACAACCCGGATCACCGCATCGTTCCGGGAACTTCCGGATGAAGTAATCCTGACGTTCGAAGACAACGGCGCAGGTATCCCGGCAAAGGACAAATCGAATATATTCACCAAGGGATTCGGAAAGCATACCGGTCTCGGGCTTTTCCTGGCAAGGGAGATCCTTGCAATTACCGGTATCCACATCGCTGAGACCGGTTTTCCGGGAAAAGGCGCACGGTTCGATATCCATGTGCCGCCCGGGAACTACCGTATCGCAAAAGAGGAATAATTTTTTTATGGAAACCGTGCCAGGGAAATTTTTCCCTCCGGTAAACTGCCACCGGCTGAACACCTGCCGGGTTTGGATACTTCTTCTCTCCCATGACAAAAGGGAAAAACGGGTCCGGTTTCCGATACGAACACCGGAATTATGGAAAACAGGCCGAATACCGAATCCTTCCTCAAATGGCAATTCTTAAATAATCTGCAACAAGAATCGTTCCATGTCGAAGCGATCCCCTGAAAATCCGGTAATCTCTCCGGGCTGAAGATCTTATCCTTAACCCAGACTCGATAAAATCCTGGTGCGTGTGCAATGATTACCGGATATATTTATGACATCATCATCATCTTTGCATTCGCAATCGTGATCGTCGCGATCGGGAACAAGTTCCGGATTCCGGGGATTGTCGGGTATATCCTTACGGGAATTCTCATCGGACCCTACGGTTTCGGCCTGATTTCCGATGCCGAGATCGTGGACGTCCTTGCCGAGATCGGGATCATTTTCCTCCTCTTCACCATCGGGATGCAATTCTCGTTCCGGAAACTCCTCGAGATGAAGAAGATCGTCCTCATAGGCGGGACGATCCAGGTCGTTTTCACGATCCTTGCTACGATGGGAATAACGATGCTCTTCGGGATTCCGTTCAGCCAGGCGGTCTTCCTCGGTTTTCTCGTCTGCCACAGCAGTACGGCAATCACGCTCAAGATCTACCAGGACCGGGCAGAGATCGACAGCCCGCATTCCCGGGTGACCCTGGGAGTCTCGATCTACCAGGATATCATCACAATCCCGATGCTGGTCGCGCTTCCCATCCTAGCGGGGCAGACCGAGGATGTTACCGGGGCGCTCCTCTCGACCGGGGTAACTCTCGCACTCCTCTTTGCCTGCATCTTCGCGATCTCCGCCTTTGTCATCCCGAAGTTCATGAACCGGATCACCGGGACCCGGAGCCCGGAGATATTCCTCTTAAGTATCATCCTGATCTGCTTTGTTATCACCTACATCACGTCGAACATCGGTCTCTCGGTAGCACTCGGTGCATTCCTTGCCGGTCTCACCCTTGCAGAATCAGAGTACTTCCACCAGGCATTTGCAAGCATCGCACCGTTCCGTGACATCTTCACGAGTTTCTTTTTCATCTCGATTGGGATGCTCCTCAATGTCTGGTTCTTAACGCAGAACCCGGTCCTCCTTATCTGCCTGGTAATCGGAGTCCTTGTTCTCAAGGCGGTCATCGCAACCGGAACAACGCTCGCCATCGGCCAATCGCTCCGGACATCGATCCTTGCCGGCCTCGCGCTCTGCAATATCGGGGAATTTGCGTTCATTCTCTCGACACCGGGAAAAGAGTACGGGCTCTTTACGGAATCAACGGAACAGATATTTCTTGCGGTCACGGTCCTCACGATGTCCCTGACGCCGCTTGCAATATCCGCAGGTCCGCGTGTTGCCGATTATTTCTGCAGGAACCGGTTTGCGCAACGGTTTTCGCGGGGCCTGTGCGAGAGCGCTCCGCCCGGAACCGGAACGCCACTCTCGGATCATGTCATTATCATCGGGTACGGCCTCAATGGCAGGAACCTTGCAAAGGCCGCGAATGTTGGGGGAATCCCGTACCGGATAATCGACATGAACCCGGACACCGTAACCAGGGAGCGGGCGAACGGGGAACCGATCTCCTTCGGCGACGCAACGAACCCGGAGATACTTACCCATGCCGGGGTTGAATCCGCGAGGATCCTGGTCGTTATCATCAACGATCCCCTGTCTACCCGGGCCATAACCTCCCTTGCCCGGAGCATGAACCCCCGGCTGCACATCATCGTACGGACACGGTACGTCACGGAAGTAGCGATGCTCATGGACCTCGGGGCAACCGAAGTCATACCGGAAGAGTTCGAGACCTCAATTGAGATCTTCACCCGGGTCCTGCGGAAGTACCTCGTTTCCGGAGATACCATCCGTACCTTCATCCGGGATATCAGGGCCGGAACCTACCAGCGGTTCCGGGAGAGACCGGTGTCCTCTGCCAGCCTGTCCGATCTCACGATGAATATCCCGGATGTCGAGATCAGCACGCTCACCCTGCATCCGGAGTCCGCGATTCTTCACCAGACACTGACAAAACTCAATATCAGACGGGAATATTCGGTGTCGGTTCTCGCAATCCGTCGGGGGGAGGAGGTCCTCGCAAACCCGTCAGGGGATACCATGCTTGAAGCAGGCGACGATGTGATCGTTCTCGGAAAACCGGAGGATATCATGCGACTCGCCCGCCAGTTCTGTCCGGACAAAGGCAGGAAACGGGAAACGGGAAACGTCCGGTAACAAGATCAACCCATTCTGCTCCGGTTTCACCTGGGGATAAGGATCTTATCCCGATGGCATTGACAAGGACACCTTCGCTCTACGGAACAGGAGAATGTGTCTCTCCCCCTCCCGGGAGATTCCCGGTAGGACCCGGGTCTGCCGTCACGGAAACCAGGATACCCGTACAGGGAGCGGGTTCCGGAATACCGATCCCCCATCTTCAGGATGAATTCCGGACTCCGGAAAACAGGATACCCGGCTATTCTGGTCCCCGGGAAAGGCACTTGCCAGGATCGGCGGTTATGAACGCGGCATCTTCAAGTCTCCCCGGGAAAAAGAAGGCTTCCCGGGAAACAAAAAAAGGAATTATGGATTTGCAATAGCATCCAGCCGGATTACAAAGGTGATATCTTTTCCGGCGAGCGGGCTGTTCGCATCCCAGGTCACGGTATCATTCGTGACATTCAGGATTTGGATCCGGCTCATGGCACCGGTCAGGTGATTTACGACATAGTACGTCTGCCCCACAGTGAAATTCGTCTGGGCGAAATTGGACCGGTCCACGGTATGAACGAGAGACGCGTTGTACTCCCCGAATACATTGGCCGATGCCGGGAACGTAACGGATCTGATCTGGCCGACAGACATCCCTTCAACCGCTTCCGTAAAACCGGGCAGTACATCTGCCTCCCCCAGGGTAAAGGCGACCGGGGTGGTGTTGAAGTTCGTTTCGTACACCGAGCCGTCATCAAGGACAAGGGCGTAGGAGATCGAAACGTTCTCACCCAGTCTTGCGGCTGGCTGGGGAGTGAAATAAAAAAATCCGAATACTGCGGCAAAAACGATCAGGACCACCGAACAGGAAATGATCAGTGGCATATGGCGGCATCCACCGCAGGCACCGGTATCAGGGCACGTCTCACCAGGTTGTTTATCCGATTGTGGCATATCGGGTTTATCGGAATCAGTCATGGTATCCTCAGCCTGAACAGGTATCACCCCCCGGGTTATAAGGATACCGGGCAGGTATGGCGTGCACGATTTTCCGGGCCGGAGGAACTATATATGCATCCCGGACAATCCCGTACCGATGGCATTCAGATGCCGGCAGTGCGGAAAATGCTGCATGTACCTGGGCGACTATATCGCGATCGAGCGGCAGACCGGGGAGTTTACGTTCGAATGCTGTTCGGTATCGACCGATACTGCCTTCCATGCCGAGATCGACGAGGATAAACGCGGCATCTTCTCAGACCATTCCTTTCCCGATGCGCATCCTTCCGCCTGCCGGTTCCTCAGGCCTGACGGGAATCTCGTGCGCTGTACTATCCACCGGGACAGTCCGGCCCAGTGCAAATTTTACCGCTGCATTGTCATGCGGATCTCGGATCCTACTGGAAACCTGCTGGGAACCGTAACCGGGACCCTGGCACTCCACTCGGATGACCCGGGCCTGCGCCGGATCTGGGTGGATTATGGACCGGGGTATTCTGAACCGGCGGATGTTGCAGAACTGCGGCTTTATCGCCTTCTGGAAGAACGGGGATACCGGGTAGAATAAGTCGGATGTATCGCAGGCTGTCAGTGCCTCCCGATAAACATAACCGGATATCCTTTGCCGGTCAGGCAAGTGTTCCTCCCTTTTCCAGGTCTCGTTTCAGATCTTCCGAAAATGAATCAGACCGTGGATTCCGGTTCAGCAGGTCACATGGAGGACTGCCGCAAATTTCCTCTTTTCTGCACAAGCTTCCTCGATAATCTCAGGGGTTGGCCCGATTCTCACGGGATACCTGCCAAGCACCTCACGGGCTTCCGGGGTCAGAGGCAGGTCCCCGTACTGGCCGGTACCGATATAGACAATATCCGGTTTCTCTTCTGCCAGGAATTCCAGTTCTCCGGCAGAAAGAGGCGTGTGGCCATACTGGCCCCTGAAGGGTTTTGAGAGGCGCTTTTTCCGTTTTGTTATGGAACGATCCGTATGAATAACGATATCGTATTCGTACCTGGTTCCCCCTACTTCGATCCACCCGAATTCCGTCCGCACCGGATCCACCAGGGATTCTGTTTTCCTGCAGGACGGATAACCCTTAGGGGAACTTCCAGGGACAAAAGTATCTGCCACGGGTCAGAGATCCGGGTATATCGTAACCAATTGCCGGCAACTGAGGATCTCCGTGCAGACTCTTATGAATAAAAGCGGTCGAAAAAAGGAAAAGGTTTTCAGAGAAGTCCCGGTGCCTTGACACGGAACTTCTGCCAGAGCACACGTCCCATGACACGGAACGTGAAGTCCAGTTCTTCGAAACTCGGGATATCGTGCTCCTTGAGCATGTCCCGGCCCACGTTCAGCGAGTCCCCGCCAAGCATCGTCACGATCAGCCGGTTCTCGGTCTTCTCTGAGAAGGCGAGGACCTGCCGTGCAAGCTGTTCCGAGGTTAAGACAAGGTTCGGGAAATCTACAATGAAGGCCATGTCCCAGAACTCCGGGTGCTTTGCGAGGACATCAAACGTCTTCTCGAACCGTTTCTCGGTCGCATCGCCCAGGAGATCGATCGGGTTCCCCTTGTTCCAGAATTCCGGCAGGAACTCGTTCAGTTCATCGAGAACGTCTTTCGGGAGATCCACGATCTCGATACCGTACCGCTCCGCGTAATCTGACGAGAGAACAGCAAACCCGCCGGCGTTCGTGATGACGACCGCACGCTTGCCCTTAGGGTACCGTTTCGGGTGGGCGAGCATCTGGGCCGCGAGGAACGCACCGGTCAGGGTATGCACGGCGATTACCCCGGACTTCCGGAACGCTTCCATATAGACATCGTAGGAGCCGGAGAGCGACCCGGTGTGCGAAGATGCGGCAGCCTGGCCTCTCCGGGAAGACCCGGACTTGATGGCGATGACCGGCTTTGTCTTTGCGACATCGGCGACCACTTCCATGAATGCCTTCCCGTCCGTGATCTGCTCGATGTACATGATGATCGCTTTTGTCTTGGGGTCCTTCTCCACGTACCGGAGGTAATCCAGGAAGTCAAGGTCGCTCTGGTTTCCTACCGAGATGACGTTGGAAAAACCGATGTTTTTGGCAAGACTCCAGTCGACGACCGTGTTGATGATGGCGCCGCTCTGCGAGAGGAACGCGATGTTGCCTGGCCTGGGAGACTGATGGACATAGGTCGTATCGATTCCTCTCGGGGGAACGATGATGCCCAGACAGTTCGGACCGATAAGCCGGGTACCGTAGCTCCTGGCAATGGCAACGACCCGGTCTTCGAGCGCCTTTCCTGCAGCTCCCATCTCCTTGAATCCGGCGGTGATGATAATAACGAGGGGGACTCCCTTCTTCCCGCACTCCTCGACAACTGCCGGGACCTGGGTTGCCGGAACGGTGATGACCGCAAGATCGACCGGTGCCGGGACCTGGGTAATGTTATGGAACGCCTTGATCCCCTGGATCTCGGACCGCTTGTTGTTGATCGGGTAGAGCTGTCCCGGGAAATGGAGCAGGTTGTGCATGACCGCGTACCCCATCTTGCTGGAATCCTGGGATGCCCCGATAACGGCAATCGAGCGGGGCATGAAATATTCGAGGGGGACCGGGATACGTTCTTTCGTCTCTACTGCGTGGACCGTGTCGGATACGATGACACGGGCGTCGACAGCACACGCACCGCTCTCGTACAGCCTAAGCGGGTTGATATCGAATTCCGCAATAGTTTCGTTCTCCTCAAAGAACCGGCAGACGTTCCCGATGATCCGTACCAGGGCTTCCTCATCACGGGGCTTGGAGCCACGGTAACCGGCAATCAAGGGGTATGCATTGATCTCCCTGACCATCTGCCGGATCTCGTCTTCGCTTGCCGGGAGGATACGGAGCGTCACATCCTTCATGAGCTCGACCATCGTCCCGCCCATACCGAACGTGATGACCTTGCCGAACGCGGGATCCGTCCTGCCGCCGATGATCAGCTCAAGGCCGGGTTCCGCCTGCTGTTCGACCATGACCCCATGGATCTCTGCGTTCGGGTTGTACTCCTTGGCATTGTCAAGGATCTTGGTGAACGCTGATAGAGCCGCTTTCCTGCCCCCGATACCGACGATCACACCCCCGGCATCGCTCTTGTGGACGATCTGCGGCGAGATGATCTTCATAACCACCGGGCATCCCAGTTTCTCGGCCGCGGCTGCCGCGTCCTCCCCATTCTTCACGATCTGGTATTCAGGGACCGGGATGTCGTATTTCCGTAGAATGTCATATCCTTCTGCTTCAGAGAGCATTTTCTGGGTCACGTGTTCACCTCGATTCATGTACTTCAGGGAAGTCCGGATCGGGCAATTCCCTGCAAGTCTCTTGTGAGCAATCACACAGGATGGCCCGGCACCGGAAGACCGTTCCGGCCGCAGGTTTCTGCCCGGACTTGTGATTTGATCAGATTGGGCGAGTCATAATTTAAATGTACTGAATTATGAGCATCGCGCGAAATCTGCCAATCGGACGAATATTTGGGCGGTTTTTTCCATTTCGACCGCAAAGATTAACTCTGATTCATCATGATTGATAATGTAGGATTATTGCAGGAACTAGGTGCCCCATGGACAAGAGCGCAGATCCGGAAAAAGGAACCAAGTACTACCTGCCCGACCCCTCGTACCGGCAGAACAGCTGGATGGGGGATTACAGCTGGGCATATAACGAATTCCTGAAGGATCCGGAAGGATTCTGGGACAAGATTGCGAAAAAACTCCACTGGTTCTCCCCGTGGGACAAGGTCCTTGAGTGGAATTACCCGTATGCGAAGTGGTTCGTGAACGGAAAGACCAATATCACGTACAACTGCCTGGACCGGCATGCGGAAGGCCCCAAGAGAAACAAGGTGGCGCTCATCTGGAAAGGCGAGCAGTTCGAGGAAGAACGGGTATACACGTACCGGCACCTGTACCGCGAAGTGATGCGGTTTGCGAACGGTCTTAAAAAACTCGGAGTCGGGAAGGGCGACCGGGTCTGCATCTATATGCCTGTCATTCCTGAGCAGGTGATCGCGATGCTCGCTTGCAGCAGGATCGGTGCGATCCACAACGTGGTCTTCGGGGGATACGGTGCAGCAGCGCTCAACCAGCGCATCACGGGTGCCGGAGCAAAGATAGTAATTACCGCAGATATGTCCATACGGCGCGGGAAATCGATACCCCTGAAGCAGACCATTGAGGAAGCGGTCATCGATGCACCCACGGTCGAGCACATCATCATCCTCCGGAGGGAAATGCGCACCCCGGTCGAGATCCACAGCGAGATGGAGATCGATTTCTACGAGCTGATGGCAGACGTGGATGTCGATTGCCCCGCAGAGATAATGGATTCCGAGGATCCCCTGTTCATCCTGTATACCAGCGGAACGACCGGATCGCCCAAAGGCATCGTCCATACCTGCGGGGGGTATATGGTGGGGGCATATTATACCACCCGGTATCTCTTTGACGTGAAGGAGCACGACGTCTACTGGTGTACGGCAGATCCCGGCTGGATCACCGGCCATTCCTATGTTGTCTACGGGCCGCTCTCTGCCGGGGCAACGATCCTCATATCGGAAAGTACCCCGGATTACCCGGACCCCGGGGCCTGGTGGCGGCTCGTCGAGGAGTACGGGGTGAGCATCCTCTATACTGCCCCGACCGCGATCCGCATGTTCATGAAACTGGGCAGGGAGTGGCCGGACAAATATAACCTCAGCTCCCTCCGGATTCTCGGATCGGTCGGCGAGCCCCTGAACCCGGAGGCATTCGAATGGTTCTACCATGTGATCGGCCACGACCGGTGCCCGATTGTCGATACCTGGTGGCAGACCGAGACCGGCATGCACATGGTCACAACGGTCCTCGGGGAACCGATGCGCCCGGGATATGCCGGGAAATCCATTCCCGGGGTCGTTGCCGATGTCGTGGATAAGGATGGAAAGCCCGTGGAACCGGGGAAATCCGGATTCCTGGTGATGCGCAAGCCCTGGCCCGCGATGATGCGGGCGATCTACAACAATGACGAGCGGTACCGCAAGTACTGGGAGACTATCCCGGGATGTTACCAGGTCGGGGACCTCGCGGTAAAGAGCGAAGACGGTTACATCATGGTCATCGGCAGATCCGACGATCTCATTATCGTCTCAGGCCATAACATCGGGACCGCCGAAGTCGAGAGCGCTCTCGTGTCCCACCATTCAGTGGCAGAAGCTGCCGTTATCGGGAAACCGGATCCCCTCAAAGGCAACCTGATCAAGGCGTTCGTAACCCTCCGGGTCGGCCATACGCCAAGCGACCGGCTCAGGAACGAACTGATCTACCATGTCAGGATCACGCTGGGAGCCATCGCCATGCCCTCTGAGATAGAATTCATGGACAATCTTCCGAAGACCCGGAGCGGGAAGATATTGCGCCGGGTGCTCAGGGCACAGGAGATGGGTATCGATCCCGGAGACCTCTCCACAATCGAAGAGTAATTACCCAACTCTTTATATACTAATTTTTTGCACTTATAAATATATGAAGATCAAGCCGGAAGAGTCCCTCAAGATTGAAAATATCGTTGCCTCAGCCAAAGTGACTGAGTACCTCGACCTCCCTGCGCTTGCATCGCAGATCAAGGACGCGGAATACAACAAGAAGCGCTTCCCCGGGGTTGTTCTCCGGATGCACGATCCCAAGATCGCGGCACTGGTCTTTGGCTCCGGAAAGGTTGTCCTCACCGGAGCAAAGAGCATCGACAGCCTCTCGAAGGGTCTTGAGATTCTCGGGAACCTTCTGCGGGAACAGAAGATCCAGATCCCGAAGAAGCTCACCTACAAGATCCAGAACATCGTCACCTCCGCAGATCTTGCAACACCCATCAACCTGAACAAGATCGCCGTCGGGTTCAACCTGGACCGGATCGAATACGAACCCGAGCAGTTCCCGGGTCTCGTGTACCGGCTGGAAGACCCGAAAGTTGTCGTTCTCCTGTTCGGGTCAGGGAAACTCATCATCACGGGCGGAAAGGAGCCGGAAGATGCAAAACGGGCTGTCACGAAGATCCTCTCTGATCTCAAGAGCCTCGGACTGCTCTGATCCAATCTTCACATCATCCCGTTTCCCGGCTTTGCCGGATTTATAAATAGGTATGCATGAGGATGTCTCACGTCAGGTATTGCAAATCGGAGCAAGAATTAAGGAGCATGATAAAAATCTGAAAATTTTCCAGGTCTTTCCCCCGTGCCCGGTAAGCAGGAGTGCACCATCTGGTATCTTTGATATGCACCACCGGGCAATTCCTGAAGGGATTCAGTTTATCTCAAATTTGTTATATAAATAGTTTTTGATTTGATTGCCAAAGGAAGCATTTTATATTTTGGTTTTAAAAAATGTATAGTCAATATTTAATCCAATAAATTCAGGTGTGATACATGAGAACCGAACAGGTAATGTACTTTACCCAGAAAGAAGAAGAATTTGCCACTATCCTGACCGATCTTGGCATGAAGCGAAACGTTGCAAAGGTCCTGGTTTACCTTGCGAACACCGATGAGGCAACCTCCCGGAACATCGAGAGGGGCACCGATCTGCGCCAGCCTGAGGTAAGCATCGCGATGGGGTATCTCCTTGAGAAGAAGTGGGTCACCTGCCGCGAGAGCAAGAGCGAGAGCAAGGGACGCCCGGTCAAGATCTACAAGTTATCCTGGGATATCGGAGAGATCATGGACGGGATTGAGAAAGAGAAGAAAAAAGAGGCAACGAACCAGCTCAATCTCATCAAGAAACTCCGGGATTATATCTCGTAATTAAGAACCCGTACTCCTTTTTCTTCCCCTACGACGACGGTCGTCTTTTCGGCGAATGCCGTGAAAAGGCCTGATGAAACGACACCCGGGATGTCGTTGAGCGCCCGTTCCAGTTCGCAGGGGTCTGCAATTCTCCCGAAATCGCAGTCAAGGACAAAACCGCCATTGTCGGTCACGACAGGTCCGTCTTTCTTCACTCCCTCGCGGAGCTGCGGTTTTCCCCCAAGGGCTTCGATGCGTGCTGCAACAAGGGCGCAGGCAAACGGGAGAACTTCGACCGGCACCTTTGCCGAAAGATGCGGCGTCATCTTGGTCTCGTCCACGACAACCACGAAACGCTCGGCAGCCGCAGCGACGCATTTCTCCCGGGTATGGGCTGCGCCCCTTCCCTTGATGAGCAGGAAATCGGGAGAGACCTGGTCTGCGCCATCGATTGCGATATCGATCTCCGGGAAATCCGCGAGGGTCGCGAGGGTGATCCCGCAGGCACGCGCCCGGATCTCGGTCTGCCAGGATGTCGGAACACCGGCAATCGCGAGTCCCTCGCGGACCCGCTCCCCGAGCCGTTCGATGGTTGCGTGGACGGTCGAACCGGTACCGAGACCGACCACCATGCCGTCTTCAACAAACTCAGCTGCGCGGATTCCTGCTTCCCGTTTCCGTTGGTTCAGTACCTGGGAGTCCATCGCAGGAGGGTGGGACGCGGGGCGGTATAAGGGTGTGGGATTCCGGAAAAGAACGTTCAGCAATGAAAAATGGAGTGGAGGTCCGGAATCCCTTTCGGCGCGGTACAATCGAGAGTGATGGGAGTTATCGAGATATTTCCTTTCCTGACCGCGTGGACATCGGTCCCCTCCTCCGCATCCTCAAGGAGCGGCCCGTTGATCCAGAAATACGGCCTGCCCCGGGGATCGAGACGCTTCTCGACACCGGTATGGAAGAGCTTGCGCGCGAGCCGGGTCACTTCGTACCCGCCTTTCACGGGAGACGGCACGTTGACATTGATGACATCGATCTCTTCCGGGTAACCCTGTGCAAGGATCTTTCCGCAGACGTCCCTGACAACGCCTTGTGCCTGTTCGAAACTGCTCGTCGGGTTACTCGGGTCATCGAACTTGTCCCCCTGGTCCTCGACCTGGAGGGAGAACGCGATCCCCTTGAATCCCTGGTTGGATGCCTCGAGCGCGGCGCCGACTGTCCCGGAAGTCATGATGGACTCGTACGAGAGGTTCTCGCCGATGTTGATACCGGAGACGACCAGATCCGGTTTCAGGCCCAGGGCATAGATCCCGATGATGGCCGCGTCCGTGGGTTTTCCGCCGACCGCGTATGCCCCGACCCCGTGGATCCTGACCTCGCTGACCCGTATGGGTTCGAAGATAGAGATCGATCTGCCGACTGCGCTCTGCTGGGTTGCAGGGGCAACCACGGTGACATCCGCTATCGGGCTCAGGGCATCATACGCGGCCCAGATGCCTGCGGAGTTTATCCCGTCATCGTTGGTGAGCAGGATCGCGGGTTTCATGCGAACACTCAATTGGAGAGCAGGGCGGATAAACCTGTCCGATCGTCAGGGTAATACCTGCTGAGGGCCCAGTACCCGGTAATGAAGGTCTTCCTAGGCGAATATACGATCCAACATGATCCGCGTCTTGCAGGAGAGGGTGCGGCAATGCTCGGTGTCCTTTCCGGGAGTTTCCGGAAGTGCGGCCACGAAGTCGTCCTGCCGGGACCCGGCGATTTCCGGGCCGAGATTCAGAAACTTGCCCCCTCCTGCGACTGCGGCCTCGTCATCGCCCCTGACAGTCTTCTTGCAGGGTTCACGATCGCGCTCGAAGGGTGCACGGATAACATAGGGTGCGGGAGCATGAATGTCGCGATCTGCGCGAACAAGCGCCAGGCAGGCCGGATCCTCGCCTCGCACGGGATTGCGGTACCCGCTGAAGTAACCGCCGGAAGAAAAGTCGTAAAACCGGTGAACGGTTGCGGGTCCGAGGGAGTACGGCTGACGGAAGATGCACCCGGAAATGGAGAGATCGGGCAGCAGTATATTGAAGGGGAGCACCTGAGCGTGAGCATGATCGGGAGCAGGGTCATCGGGGATGCCTGCGAGAACTATACCGGGAAACCGCCGCTCCTCCTTGCCCTGAACCGGCAGAATGTGACGATCGATCCGGAGGGGACGTTTCATTATTCCGGCGGGGAGACGCCCATCGACCATCCGAGAAAAGCCGAGATCGCGGAGACCGCCGCAAAGGCGATCCGTGTCCTCGGTTGCCAGGGATACACCGGGGTCGATGTCGTCGTTGCTGATAAGGTATATGTCGTTGATGTGAACCCCCGGATCACGACCAGCCTTGTCGGGATCGCGCTCTGCATGGAAGAGGAGATAGCCGATCTCCTAATCGATGCCTCGCATGGAATGGGCCCGGAATCAGTACATCTCAAAGCGCATGCACGGTACGATACGCACGGCAACGTGGAACTGCTATGATCGGGATCGATGTCGGCGGGGCAAACCTGAAAATCGCGGACGGGTCAGGAGCCCATATCCATTACTGCCCCCTCTGGGAGAAGGCCCCGATCACGGAGATCCTGAAAGAATATGCAGGAACCGGATCTTCCGGCGCCGCTGTCGTAATGAGTGGGGAGCTTGCGGACAGTTTCCGATCAAAAGGGGAGGGAATAGCGTTCATCGTGAACGCTGTGCAGGCCGCGTTCCCGAAAGCCCGGTTTTACGGTACCGATGCAAGGTTCCATGACCGCCCGGTTCCGTGTCTTGCGGCTGCGAACTGGCTCGCTTCCGCAGATTACCTCAGGGAGAAGTACCCGGACGCGGTTCTCGTTGACATCGGCAGCACGACGACCGATATCATCCCCCTGAACGTGTTCGACTCCCTCATCGGCATGACGGATCTCGATCGGCTCAGGGAAGGCTACCTGGTCTATACCGGGATGCTCCGTACCAGCATCCCGACGCTCGTCCGCACTGTGCCCTTTGAGGGGAAGGATGTCCCGGTCAGCACCGAGTATTTCGCAACGAGCGCCGATGCCCATCTTGTCCTCGGGAATATCACGGAAGGGATGTACACCTGCGATACCCCGGACCGGAAGGAGAAAACCGTGGAAGCCTCGCTAAGACGTCTTGCCCGGGTGCTCTGCGCAGACCTCGAAGAGATCGGGCGGGACGGGGCGATGCAGGTTGCCCGGGCATTCCGGGATACGCAGCGCGACCTTATCCGGAACGCTGTGGATACGGTATCCGGGAGATCGGGAGCCCGTGAGATCCTGGTCGCCGGGATTGGGTCCGGACTCTTTGCCTGCGAACTGGGCGGCATCGATCTCGCGAAAGAACTGGGCGCGGCGGCGGATGCCCTTCCCGCATTTGCCGTGCGGGAAATCGCGGTACGGACGTAATCCGCATCACGGACCGCTGAAGGATAGTGCATATGGCAAAGAAGACGGGCGGGGCTGCGCAATGAAAATAAACCGCTGGATCTTATCCGGTATCCTGCTGCTCGGTTCGCTTGGCGTCACGCTGGCGCTGTACCTTCTCGGCTTTCCGTTCTTCTTTCTCTTCCTCTTCTTCCCGCTGGTCCCGTTTCTTGGGCGGGAGCGGGAGGTACGGACCTGTCCGGTCTGCGGTTGGGAAACCACAGGCCCGGAGCGCTTCTGCCCCTGGGACGGTACCCCGCTCGGGCCACCTGCTGGCAAGGAGGGAGAGGGAAAGAACTGATGTCGGGACCAGGGTCCCGAAGAGGGATGTCACCGGGATATTCCCGAAATCCCGCTCCGCGTAGTTCCGGCAGCTGCTCCTGCTCATCACGATCCCTTCTGCTGCAAGATACGCTGCCGCCCGCGTGACCGGCATCATCCTGCCCAGGACAACGCAGAGATCGATTACCGGAGCTCCGACCCGCGTGTCCGGGTAAAAGGGCACATCTGCCGGGACGATCCGGCCGCAGGAACTGCAGGTGAAGCGCTTCACCCGGACCGTGATGTCCCGGTCTGCGCCGTCTTCCCGGAGGGTCGCAAACGTCCGCGGGATCCAGTCGTACCCGGTCAGGCTGCCCCCGCAGATCGGGCAGGCTGCCGCTTCCTCAAACCGTACCCCGTCCATCAGGTCCAGCCCGGCCAGGGTCAGGGTCGCCAGCATGGGAGGAATGGTAAATGATATCGTCATGACTGCATTTCCCGGGGAATTCCCGTACCCAGATATATGCCTGCTATATTCCTGCTCACAGGAATGCTCCCGGCAAAAAGCCAGCAGGAAACCATCGGGTCCTTTGGAGGCATCCTGCGAGCGTACTTGTGAAATCACCGTTACCCACAAATAATAATCAATTTTTCCCAAAATCCCATCAGGTTTTAAATATCCCCGTTTCGCAGTTTTCTGATGTACTATTCATTGCACGAGGTTTCACCATGGAATTCAAATACGTTCCAACGACCTGCCCGTACTGTGGTACCGGGTGCGGCGTCAACCTTGTCGTAAAAGACAAGAAGGTTGTCGGCATCTCCCCCTGGCACCGCAGCCCCATCAACGAGGGCAAGCTCTGTATCCGCGGCAACAAGGCCTACGAATTTGTCAATGCAGCCGGCCGCCTGACCACCCCGCTCGTCAAGAAGGACGGAAAACTTGCACCTGCAAGCTGGGACGAGGCACTCACTCTTATCGCCTCGAAACTCGGCTCCTTCAAGGGAGACGACGTCCTCGTAGTTGCTTCCTCCCGGGTCACCAACGAGGACAACTTTGCAGCAAAAAAATTCGCAGAGACCGTACTTAAGACCAAGAACGTCGACGCGTCCTGCCGGTTCTCCAACCCCGGTGTTGAGCTTGCACTCACCCGGATTCTCGGCGCAGCGTCAATGACCGACTCCATCGAGGGCCTCGGCGCAGCAAAGTGCATCTTTGTCACCTCGAACCCGATGGAAGAGAACCCGCTCATCGGCCGCAGGATCGTCCAGGCCCGGAAAAACGGTGCGAAGGTCATCACCGCATCCTGGAAGAAGAATGCAACCGCAAAGGATGCAGACCTCCACCTCCAGGCAAAACCCGGTACCCAGGTCGCCCTCCTCAATGCAATCCTGAACGTCATCCTGAAGAACGGCTGGGAGAACAAGGATTTCATTGCAAAGCACACGAAAGACTTCGAGAAAGTCAAATCTGTTGCAGCAAAGGATGACTACTCCCCCGAGAAGGCAGAGAAGATCACCGGCGTTTCCGCAAAGGACATCGCGACCGCAGCAGAGTGGATCGCAAAATCAGGCGCAACCTCATTTGTCTCTGGTATCTCCGCTGCAATGACCGATGCAGAGGGTGCCCAGCTTGCCGAAGTCGTTGCGAACCTCGCGCTCGCAACCGGCAGCTTCGGAAAGGCGGGGACCGGCCTCAATATGCTCCGTGGCCTTGCAAACCTCCAGGGCGCAGCAGACCTCGGCCTCGTTGCAAAAGCAGGAATCACCGTTCCCCAGGTCATGAGCGGTGCAAAGGCTGTCAAGGCAATGTACGTTATCGGCGAGAACCCGGTAAAAGCAGCAGCCGACAGTGAAGCCGCGAAGAAAGCAGTCTCTGCAATGGACTTCGTTGTCGTCCAGGATATGTTCCTCACCGAGACCGCCGAACTCGCAACCGTTGTCCTCCCCTCCGCTGCATTCGCAGAGAAGGACGGAACCCAGACGAACAGCGACCGCCACATCCAGCGTGTCAGAAAGGCAGTCGATGCCCCGGGAGAGGCAAAGGCAGACTGGCAGATCCTTGCGGAAGTCGCAGCAAAGATGGGCTCGAAGGACCTTGCATTCAAGAGCGCAGAAGAGATCTTCGCAGAAGTTGCAAAGGCAGTCCCGGCCTACGCAGGCATCACCTACGCAAAACTCGAGAAGCCAGAGGCAGCCCAGGCTGGCGGCGCAGTCCTCTATGCAGACAAGTTTGCAACCCAGGACGGAAAGGCAGTCTTCTCCGCAGTCGAATACCAGGCAGTCGCCGAAGAGAGCGGCTTCCCGTTCCTTGTCGCGAACCACTGGCCCGCAGGAACCCTCTCCGCAAACACCCCGTCAGTTGTCCGTGAGTTCGGCAGCGCTTCAATCATCATCAACAGCGAGGATGCAAAGGCCCTGAACGTTGCCACCGGTGACGTTGTCACCGCAACCGGCAAGAACGGTGCAATGAACCTCGTTGCAAAGGTCACGAAGGACATCACGAAGGGTGTCGTCGAGATGCCGGCAGGAATGAACGCCTGTGCCGTGAAACTTGAGAAGGCCCCGGAGGCGAACTAAGATGACAGCAAAAGGCGACATGCTCTACGCGTGGACCAATGACGAAGAGATCAAGAAGAAGGCAGAACTCGGCGGGGCAGTAACCGCACTCTGGAAATACGCCCTTGAGTCAAAGGCTGTCGACGCAGTCCTTGCAATCCGCAAGGGTGCTGACCTCTACGACGCCCAGCCGGCACTCATCACCGACCCGGCCGAGCTCAAGAACACGGCGGGGTCACTCCACTGCGGTACTCTCCTCCTCCCGAAACTGATCAAGAAATACTTCGATGGCGCCGAGAACATGAAGATTGGTGTCACGGTCAAGGGCTGCGATGCGATGGCGTTCTACGAACTCGCAAAGCGCAAGCAGGTAAACCTTGACAACATCATCATGATCGGTGTCAACTGTGGTGGATCCGTCAGCCCGGTTCTCGCCCGGAAGATGATCCGCGAGAAGTACGATGTCGACCCGGACGTAGTCCACAAGGAAGAGATCGACAAGGGCCAGTTCATCATCGAGTACGAAGGCGGACACAAGGGCATCTCGGTCGACGAGCTCGAAGAGCACGGATACGGACGCAGGGCAAACTGCCGCCGCTGCAAGATGAAAGTCCCCCGCCAGGCAGACCTTGCCTGCGGTAACTGGGGAGTCATCGGCGAGAAGGCAGGCAAGGCAACCTTCGTTGAGGTCTGCTCCGAGAAGGGTGCAAAACTCATCGACGGCGCCATCAAGGCAGGAATCCTTGCAACCGAGAAGCCGAACCCCAAGGGCCTTGAGATCCGCGGAAAGGTCGAGGGCGCAATGTTCAAGCTCGGTGACAAGTGCCGCAAGGCCGACTTCGAGGCACTCGGCGAAGGCCGCGACCGGCTGAAGAAGATCATGAAGGAGACCTCCCGCTGCATCAAGTGCTACAGCTGTATCTCGGCCTGCCCGATCTGCTACTGTGTCGACTGCACGACCAAGAACCCGGCGATGGTCACCCCCGGCGAGGTCCCGCCCAGCTTCATGTTTCACTTAATCCGGTTCGCGCACATCGCGGACTCCTGTGTGAACTGCGGCCAGTGCCAGGAACTCTGTCCCGCCGAGATTCCGAATGCGCTCTTCATGCACGCACAGCAGGTCGAACTCGAAAAGATGTTCGGCCACGTCCCGGGTGTTTCGATGGAACTCCCGATCATGGCGTTCGTCGAGGAACCGGTCGAGAGGGGCCGCCTGCACAACACCGGCAGCGACATGATCTACGAGAACGTGTTCAAACCCTTCACGGGAAAACACTAACCTTTTTCTCACCGTAATCTGACGAGTTCCCTGTTTTCCAAATTCCAACAAGCTCGCTGCATCATTGTTATCGCGACCGCGGCTAAGTTCCAGGAATACCCCGCGCCTCCGGAACGAGCCGGAAAACACATCATTACATCTATCAGCTCCAAAACGCAAACCGGTATATGCGGCCGGCAGGGATCAGAATCGCCGGTCAGTGGTATTCATACAACTCCATACCTTGAGAAAAACCGCCCTTCTGATCCAGGCGGAAGATCAGGTGAACACGTATGAAGAACGCAACACGAACTCATGGCATAGATTCCTGTGTCATTTTTCATGGATCTGTCGAATCCGTACCTGAAACCGGATTCAACCCGCCCTTATCCGGAAATTTCCTGATTCGGGACACTGCTGAGAATTTTGAAAGCCCGTACAGGTCGGATTTTTTCCCATCGGGGATCTCCCTGCCCGGCCACGGGGTACCTGCAGGAGGCGAATTCCTGAAGGCATCCTGAAATCTGTACTTGGAACGATACTTGACAAAGTCTATACTACAATGCACGTTACCCAACTACCAGGAATATACACCGATACGGGAATGGGAATGAACCGGTAATTCCGGTGCCTGATCAGTCACCGGACGTTTCACTACCATTCAGCTTTTTTACCATCGCATGCTTCGCATACGGAGCCGGACTCCACGCATCCGGTACCCCGGGAAAATACGGTACATTCCGGCCCGGAGCAGGACCGGAAAAGACCGGGCGCTTACCAGGCTTCCGGGAACGCCATCTCAACGTACAGGTCTTCGAGCCGTGCCTTGTGGCCGCGTTCCATAGCCGCAAGGTTCTGGAAGAGGCTCTTTTGCACGAAGTCATCCGTGGAATTTGCGAGCTGCGTATAGAGCTGCATCGCTTCCAGCTCTTTCTTGATGGCAATGACCAGTCCGTCAACCGGTTTCAGATCCGCCGAGAGTTTCGGGGTTTCGAGGCTGTCCCCGACCTTGTAATCCTTTGCCCCTCCGATGTGGAGCGCGGTCACATCTTTCGTAAGAAGCCCTTCCAGGAATTCACGGTGCTTCGTCTCGTCACCGGCAAGTTCGGTAAAGAGTTTTTTCAGACTGGGATCCCGGACTTTGTCGGAAATTGTCCGGTAAAACGTGTAGGATTCGACCTCTCGCGAAATAGCCATCCTGATGATCTCTTTGGTATCAGCCATATCATTCACCCCATTTTTATAGTTGTTTGAAGGGGGAACAAGATGATAAAAATATTTGATGCGCCATAGTATCCGTTCCCGGGAATTTTTTTCAATGCGATCCAACGGGACCCGGTTCCCGGCCGGATCTTGCCCGAGACACCGGGCCCGGTCCGGAAATTTTGCAGGGAACGGATCCCAAAAATACGCCGGTTATCCGAGCGAATGGATCTTTTTGAGCTGCCGTACCGTTTTTTCCGTCTGGCGCGAAGGTTCCGGGAGATCGGGGTTCGTGCGGGCGCCCCGGAGCGCCGAAAAGATCGCGTTGATCGCATCCGGATGCGACGGCCCGTAGCCGCCTTCGAGGACCAGCGCAAGGGACGAATCGGTTGCATCGGCAATGAGCCCGGTCAGGTACGTGAAATCCTCCGGGACCAGCTGCATGTTCCCGACCGGATCGTCGGACAAGGTATCCTGGCCTGCGGAGATAATGACAAGATCCGGATCCATCCTCGCAAGGGCCGGAACGAAGATCTCGGAAAAGACGCGGGCATAGTCCCCGATGTTCGAATCCATCGGGACCGGTGCGTTCACGTTGGAGCCTTCTCCCGCACCCGCCCCGGTCTCGTCCGCCCAGCCGGTCTGCGGGAACCCGTCGATCTGGTGGATGGAGCAGTACAGGACCCGCCCGTCGCGGTAGAAAATGTCCTGGGTGCCGTTGCCGTGGTGGGTGTCCCAGTCGATAATCGCCACCCGGTCCACCGTCGTGAGCGCCTTTGCGGCTGCGATCGCCGCGTTATTCAGGAGACAGAACCCCATCGCCCAGGCAGATGCCGCATGATGTCCGGGCGGACGGACCAGGGCAAAACAATGTTCGCCCGAGAGTGCGGCATCCGCAGCAGCGATCGCCGATCCCGCAGCATAGGTCGCAACCTCGTACGAGTGAGGATTGAGGTACGTGTTCTCATCGATGAACCCCGCGATGAACATGTTCTGGACGAAATACCCGGCCGACGCCCCGTCATCCCCCAGAACATCGTATCCCTCATGGTTCCGGCACTGGGCGCGCAGCCAGGACAGGTACCCGGATGCATGGACCCGGCTGATTTCCGCTTCCGTTGCAGGAACCGGTTCCCTGACCGGGATTTCTGCCGGAAGTTTTTCCAGGATAGAGCGAAGCCGGTCGGAACACTCGACATGACCGCACCGGGTATGTTGTTCAAACACCGGTCCTGTAATTGCTGAACATCGCTCCAGCGGCATCCACTCCCGAATCATACCCTGTTACTTCCGGGAAGAAGATGAATCTTACGTTAGGGTGCCGGATACTCCCAAAACCTTCGGAAAGTGCGTATTTTTCAACTGATATATCTTAACTCACGGGTGTAGTACGAACAGAAAACATATATAGAAAGGTTTAATTCCGCTCAATCGGAGGTAATTATTTGCCTACAAAGTTGTATAGCCCGTGCACCGGCCCTTTTCGGGGCTGGATGCGGGTACTTGTAGGTTGGTTTGTGATTTACAGGGGTGTTAAGAAAAATGGTGTTTCATCCACCGGTAGCGATTGTGGCAAAAGCTGGTGATGCCGGCAAGTACAAGGTCGGGCTTCCTGCCTGGAACATGCTCTTGCGCGGATTCATGGCCGGAGCTTACATCGCAATGGGTGGCGCTCTCGCTACCATGTGCAGTACGGGCATTCAGGCAACCGATGCTGCATTGCGGTTCGGCACGGCAAGTGCCGGGTTTTCCCAGCTGATTCTGGGAGCTGTCTTCCCGGTCGGGCTTATTATCATCGTCCTTACGGGAGCCGAGCTCTTCACGGGCGACGCAATGCTTGCCCCGGTTGCAGCGTTCATCCACAAAGTGAGCTGGGCACAGGTCATCAATCTCTGGATCTGGGTGTATATCGGCAACCTGATCGGATCGATTGTCTGGGCCTATATCATGGCGAACGGGCCGTTCGTCTCATTCGATGCGGCAGGAACCGCAACGGTGACTGCATTCGGATCGCGTGCGATCTCGATCGCGGCTGCAAAGACGAGTTATGTCGGCCTGATGGGCATGTGGTCTGCGTTCCTGAAGGCTATCGCTTGTAACTGGCTCGTCAACCTCGCCATCCTGCTCGGTATCTGCGCCGATGACCTCATCGGGAAATTCTTCGGTATCTGGTTCCCGATCATGGCCTTCGTCTCCAGCGGATTCGAGCACTGTGTGGCCAACATGTATTTCATACCTGCCGGGATCTTTACCCAGGCCTATGTAACGGATCCAACGAAGATCGTGGCAAGTGTGAACTGGGTTTCCATGTGGACGAGCAACATTATCATCGTCACCATAGGAAACATCGTGGGCGGACTCCTGTTTGTCGGCATTCTCTACTGGGTTGCGTTCCGGAAAGAGATCGCAGCGCTCAAGTAGATTAACCTCCCACACTCTTTTTTAATGAAAATCGGGAACGTCAACGTCAAGGTATCCATCGTCACCCTCGTGGTGTTCATCTTCTTTGCCATCCTCGTGGTGGTCTCGGCCGTCGTCAGCCCGGAGATCCGGTCCCAGATCTTCTGGCTCCTTCCTGCACTGATCATCCTTCTTGTCGTCCCGATGGCGCTCAATTACATGAGCAGGAAAGAATATGCGGATCTTGTCCCCGTCTACGAGCGGGAGGCGAAACCGGTCCGTATCCGGATGATCAACGAAGGTATGATGGGAAAAGTGGTCAGGATCGAAGGGGTTGTCGAGAAAGTCAGGTTCAAGTTCCTGAACCGTCCCCAGTACGTGGTTGCGGACCGAACCGGCGAGATCCCGGTAAAGATGTTCACGTGCCCGGATGAAGATATCGAAGTGAACGATGTCGTCGTGGTCTTAGGTTCGGTCATCAGGCGGTACATTTTCGGCGGGGATCCGGTCATAAACTGCGTCTCCATACGAAAGAGCACGGATACTCCGGTTAAACCCGAAAAGAAAGCCTGACTCCTCCTGTATCCCGGTTCCTGCCATGTCTCCCGATACCTGCTCATCATCGGTCTTCCTCAACCCGCGGATTGGGTACCTGGTCCCGATCCTCTCCTTCGGGGGAACCTTTGCGGGGATCCTCCTCACCGGGCTGGGCCTGCAGTTCAATATCCAGTTCGCAGCGATCGGGGCGGTGTTCGGTTCGGTCCTGCTTGCGTACCTTGCATTCCTCCGGCCCAGGAAGGATATCGTCTCTCTCTCGACCCCCATCTATGCGGTCGTCTTCTTTGCGTACCCGATCGAGTATTATACCGGCGTTATAATCCAGCTCATGTATGCGGCCGGGCTCGCAGTCCTTGTGGTGCGGCTGAACCGGAGGTTCGGGGTGGAGGATATCCCGGTCCTGAAAAATTCCCTGAGCGCGCCCCTCCAGGCGTATGTTGACCGGGTACGGGAACGGTTTCCGGACCGGCCCGGTTTCGTGGCGGACGGGGCGGGTGAGGCATTTGCCCACTTTGCACGCGGGGAATACCGGGAAGCCGCGGATATGGCGGACCTCGTCCTGAAGGATCTCGATGGTGCGCCGGACGGGAACCCGATCATCCGGGCGTTCTCAATCGTCTCAGAGCAGGCAAGGCACATGGAGCATACGCTCGAACTTCCGGGAGCGTACCTGAAATTCCTTCCCGGGCAGGAAGAGTACCTGGCACATTCGGATCCTGCGGCGGATCCCGGGAAGGAGTACTACCGGACGCTCTATAACGCGCTTCTGGTTCTGTACGCTCTTGCCTGGAGCGCGGACCCGGATGCGTGCACGCATATCCTGAAGTACCGGGATTTTGCCGAGAAACTGTTTGCGGAGTGAAACGAACGCCGCAGTCCCCGGGAAAGAGATCCGGCCCGGATCGAGGCGCGGACTCCGGACCCTGTACAAATCATCTTACCCGGCCGGATCCTGCCAGTGCGGATATGCCATGCTGAACGCGCACGCAGGAAAATGACCGGGTTCCAGGGCACATGGAATGCCGCGATCGCGATCCCGGACACCGCGTGGAGCGCAATACGGGAGGGATCTCCCGTATTTCTTCTCCGGATCTGCTCGCTGTTCCGGCAGGACAGGCGCGATCCTGCGGGAGAGTCCATCTTTTTCACGGATGAGATGAGTCCGCTTCCGTTTTTTCGGGAAACGCATCGCAGAATTCACGGAGGGATGTCGCGAGCACCCGGCTCTTCCCGACAAGTGCTGCGATCAGAATCGTGTCAAGAATCTCATCCCGGCTTGCGCCTTCTTTCACGGCAGCGCCGATGTGCACTTTCATGCAGTGCTGTGCACCGGTTGCGGCCGCTGCGGAGAGCGCCACGAGTTCGGCGGTTTTCGGGGAGAGGTGTTCCGGCCTGCAGACCAGGTCATCGGCAAGGACGGCGGGTGCGAAATATTTCGGCCGCTCCCGCAGGATGGGGAGAATGAAGGGCATACTCCCGAACATCTTCTCGGCCTCTTCGAGAATATCGTCGCTGATCGCATCGGAACGGGCAAGGAACTCTTCGATTGCTTTCTGGTTTTCGGGTTTCATGGGTATCGCGGGTTTTTACGTTCCGGATAGGCCGCGATCCCGTATATAGCCGGTTTTTCGATCCGGTTTAGCCGGACCTAGTTGAGGGGGATATTCCACGTTTGTTTCGTTCCGGTATTTCCCAAGGGTCCTGGTACCCGGAATACATGAAACCGGATAAAATCGTGCATCAGGATGTACGAACTGCAGGGAATATTTGGAGAGAACTGTCCGGTTCCCCCGCACGGGCATCAGAACCCGGCCGTGAGCCCTTCCCTGAGGTCGCGCTTCTTTTCGAGATTCAGGACCGCGATGTAATCCTCGAACCGGTGGATCCGGGTGCTGACCGGGAACGGGATCCCGATGGTGGAGATGATCGCTTCGCCCCGGTCCAGGGTCTGGATCTCGATCTCCATCTTCGAGAGGTCCTGCTTTGCGCTGCCCATGATGATCTCCCGGTCGCCCCGGTCCCCGAGGCCCATCACGACGAACGTGTTGATCTGGGCAAGGACTTTCGGGTCAACGTTCTTCGGCTGTTGGGTGATGACGCAGAGCCCGACCCCGAACTTCCTCCCTTCCATTGCGCACTCCCGGAAGATCTGGGTGGATGAGCCGCCGCTCGCAAGGACCCGTTGCGCCTCTTCAATGGTGATGAGGACCTGGTGGCTCGATTCCTGCCGCTCATCAATCCCAAAGCCCCGCGCCTCGGACCGGTGCTTCTCCATGATCATCCGGGTGATGACCGAGAGGACGAAGAGTTCGCTCCGTTCCCCCATGTCCGGGATATCGATCAGGACAACCCGGTTTGCGTGCAGATGGGTGATGATCTCGGGGATAGATGAGCCGGATGACCGGAAGAACGCCTCGTTCCCTTTCACGAGATTTTCGATGTACCGCTTGATGACCCGGACCGGGCCGCCCATCGAGTTCCGGATCTGCCAGGCCATGCTTCCCTCCCGGATGCCGAGCGCGGCCGGGTCTTTTATCGGGAAGATCTCGGGATCGACATCTTCGAAGAACTCAATGACCTCCTTTCCCTTTGCCCGGGAAAATGCTTCGACGATATCGTACTGCGGGGCCGAGAGGTCGTGGAGGATAGCGAGGTCCCCGATCCGGAAGTCGTCGTATTCGAGATTGAGCCGGTTCATGCCGTACTTCTTCCGGTCGTTCTCGGGCCGGATCGTGAAGATGGCGAGGCCATCCTTTCCCTCCGTGTAGTGGACGAGCCCTTTCGTGGGTTCCCCGGTGGAGGATTTCCCGCCGCTCACGTACTCGCCGTGCGGGTCCACGATGAGGAGGCCGAACTTCTGCTCCTTCATGCAGGATGCGCAGAAGGTCTTCATGAAGTTGGACTTCCCCATCCCGGTCGTCGCAAAGACGCCCATGTGCTGGGGAAGGACCCGGGCCGGGATCCGGACCGCAACGTCCCGGATGACGTCCTGCCCGCTGCGCATCAGGCCGACCTCTATTTCGCCCATCTGTTTTGTCAGGAAACCGAAGTCATCAGCAGTCGGATCCTCTACCGTTGAGAACTTCGATGGAATGGTCCTCGGCTTGTGGAACTTCCCGTCGGAATCGACAAGCCCCAGGGGAACCGCGTCGACCGTGATGAAGACGTCTTCCCCGAGGCCGTAGAAGTTCTCGGCGTACACCCGGGTGTCCCACTTGGGATCTGCGAAGTTGCTGTCGTGCGAGAGATCGGTAATTTTTGCAAAGAAGGTTGCGCCCTTGGTCCGGTCGTCGATCTTTTTTATGTCCCCGATATAGAGCGTCGAATCGTGGGGGGCGATGAAACGGTACGAGAGGACGCTCCTCCCGATGAGCCGGTATTTCGAGGTATCCTTCGGATCAATATCGCGCAAATTCATCATGGTAATCTCCAAAGAGGATCTCATAGGTCTGTCGGTCAAGGCCGGTTTCCGCAATGACGCGGAGAAGGTCGCTTCGCACCTGCCCGGTGATCTCATCGTTCAGGACCACGGTCCGGTGGGCATCGAAGAGGGGATAGGGATAGCCGGGCAGCCTCCCGTCCCCGGAGCAGGCGGCGATCCGGTCCAGGATCTCCGGGGCCCGCTCTTCCGGTATCCCCCGCACGAGATCGATTTTGAGGGGGGATTTCGCCTGCGGGTGGAGGCGGGCGACGTACAGGTCGCCGTGCTGCCACCGGGCAAACTGTTCATGGTCAAGGATCTTCCGGTCGATCCGGATCCCCCAGGGTGCGGGAACCCCGAGCGATCCCGCGAGGGCATGAACTGCGGGAAGGAGGGGATGTCCCCCGCCCCAGGTTGCGGTCGTGCGCTTGCTGACCCCGGTAAACGCAATGTCCCGCAAGAGGCAGGCGCTTTCGATCCTGCCGAGGACGGCATCATGGCTCGCATGGGAGACCCGGAGCGGCCCGTCCCGCAGGAGGAGGGCGCCTGAGGGAAGGGAGAGGGCCGCCTGTTCGAGGGTCCAGTACTCAAGCGTGTCCCGGAGGATCCCGGCCGCTTTCTCCCGGTCCTCGTTTGCGAGCGGTTTTCCCGGTTCTTCCCCGAAACATTCCCCGTAGAGGTCCGGGAAATCCTGGTTCTCCGGCTCCGGGCCGATAAGGGAGACCCGGAAGGGGGTTACGGAGCGTTGCGTCCGCCCGTTGTCCCGGAAGCCGGACATCCCGGCCCGGTACAGGGTGACTGCGATGCTTCCGGACTCAACAAGCATCACGTTGCTGCCGTCGACTGCGCAGACGTTCCCGCAGGGAACCGGCCGGCAGGCTATGAAATCGTCCTTTGTTATCCCCGAGGCTGCGGCGAATTTCCCGACAAGGTCCGCAGGAACCTTCGATCGGATCCTGCCTGCCGTTTTCTCCAGGGCGCCGGCGTATTCGTCAGTCATTTTCCTGAATTCTAGTTTGTTCCGTGATGGGATATAATGACGCGGGAGTGCGGGGAGAAAATGAGAAACGATGCCACATCCTGCCGGGCAGCACGGCGATCTGCGCAGGAGAAGGCATCCGGAAAGACGGGAAGTCGGATCGCCTTTTTCCCGTGCGGTTATCCGGTTCTCATGACGGGGGGCGGGACCCAGGTACCGTTGAGGACGTTCTCTTCCGGCCAGTAGATCCGCATGGTCAGCGAAAAGGGGCCCTCCGGTGCAGGCAGCCAGTTGTTCTGCAGGTCCGTGCCAGGTGAAGCGGCCTGGATGTACATATCGATGGAACCATCGGGGTTTTTTGTTACCGGCATCCAGCTGCTGATCGCGTACCGGTTCAGGGCATTCGGCACCAGGAATCCGTTCTGGTCGTACAGGGTTACCGACCAGAACGCCTTTGCGACAGACATATCGCTTGCGTTGAGATGGAGCCGGTAGCTGCCGGTCCCGTTCAGGGGATTTCCCGAACTGTCGGTATAGGTCATGGGATATACGGCGTCATCCGCACTGTTCGCCCCGAGAAGGGCATACGTGGTTGCCGCCCGGAGATCGTAGTTCGTCCCGAATTTCCCGAGACCGAGCGGCACATCCCAACCGGTACTGCTCTTCGTTCCCATACGGGAGATATTTGCCACGATCCGCTTCCGGCCTGCTTCCGGTACTTCCGCGAGAGCTGCAGCGACAGAGGGATCGAGCCGGTCCATCGAGACGTCCTGCCCCGGGACAATACCTATCGCTGCCATCCTCGCAATCATCGGTGCGTCCGCGGGAGACGGGGGGTTCTCTTCCAGGAGCGAGGCTGCAAGAGAGAAGTACGTTGAGGCATTCATCCGGTTCACGAGATCGAGAGGCCTTGCTGCCCTGACAACAGACGGGTCCACGCTCCGGTTTTGCGGGGCTGTGGCGTTCCCGAAGGAACTCAGCGGGGTGAGACGGTACTCTGCCTGGAGGGCATGGACCGCATCGTAATCTGCCGAACCGTTGGTCTGGGTCCGCCCGATGATCCAGGCAATAGTTGTCGGCGACCGGATTTCCGTTACGTTCGGGGGAAGCGTGCCGTTCCAGCCCGGGCCGGTGATGGCAAAATTCCCCGGGCCGGTACCGGTCGTCCGCTTGCCAGGCGAAGCGATGACATTCGTCCAGGCGTCGAGGACCGGCATCATGTAAAACCGGCCGCCGGTATCCGGAACGGTCAGGATGATCGGTTCATCGCTCAGGTCAAGCCATGCATTGGAGTACAGGGTATCCACATTGACCCGGACCACGGCATTGAATGCCGCGGTGGGAAGGGCCGGGCCGTGAATAAACTGGTTCACCGGGATAGTGCCTGCCGAGCCATTCGAGGAATTGGTCAGGACCTTCCGGCTCATCTCCATCGTGACCAGGGGATAGAAATAGACATAGGCATCTGTCCCTATCGCACGGGCCTCTTCTGCGGTCAGGGCAGGAGTGTCTGTACGGGAAGGGGAAGAACTGTCTCCGGCCGTCAGGCAGCCGGAGCTGATCACCATGAGGACAAGTACACCTATGGCGAGAAGGGGAAAAGCATCCGGGATCCGCATATTCTGACAAAACCGATTGTCAGCGTATCCTTGTAATAGTTCTGCTTTTTCTCCGGGCAGGTATAACGTACGGCCCTGTTCACGCCACTTCCCGGATCCGGCTTGCGCCATCGGCACTTGGCTCAACCTTGAGCGTGGTCGCGAACTCGCCCTGGATCTCCTCGATGTGGGAGATGAGGAGGATCTGCGGGAACCGGGACTCCTGGGTCCGGAGTGCGGTCAGGAGATTGTTTCTCCGCTCCTCGTCCTGGCTTCCGAAGATCTCGTCGAATATCAGGAACGTGCTCTCGTGGATGTTGTGGAGCTCGGCGAGGTACCGGGAGAGGGCGATTCTCAGGGCGACCGCGATATCGTCCTGCTCCCCGCCGCTGAACCGGTCGACCGGGTAGTCGGCGTCTATGTCCCGCACGAGAAGGTTGAAGTCCTCGTCCAGGAGCACCTGCTCGTACCTGCCGCCCGTAATCTCGGCAAGGATCCTGCTCACCTCGCCCTCGATCCTGCTCCTGACGACCTGCATGAGGTACACGACGTACCCGGCAATCATCGTCCGGGTCATCTTCAGGAGCTCGATCTCATCACCCATCGCCCGGACTTCTGCCTTGAGAGACTCGATCCGTTCCCCGGCTTTCCGGTATTCCGCGATCTTCTCTTCCGCGAACTTTTTGTCCCGCTCCGCGTTCGCAATCGCGACCTCCTGCGCCCGGAGGCCGGTGTCGGTTGCCGCGAGTTCCGCTTCGATCCTGTGGGATTCGCCCGGGTCATAGGCGGAGGCGGCGATCTCCTGCTTCAGGCCGGCAAGCGCCGTGTTCCGGTCTGCGATCTTCGCGGTGAGATCGGCAATCTGCTGCCGGGTGGTTGCGGCCTGCCCGATCTTCTTCCCGAGCGCCGTGAACCGGGCCTCCAGTTTCCGTGCGTTCTCCGCCTCCTGCTCGCAGGCCTTGCAGGCAGCCTCGTCAAAGCCGAGCGCAACACGGGAAGCGAGGAGGGTTTCCCGGTCCTTCTCCCGCTTCTCTTTCTTTCCCCGGATCTCGGTGAGATCGGCTTCGTACCCGTCCTTCAGCTTACGTCCTGCTGCAAGAGTCCGGGCCGCGTCCAGCGAGGGTTTCAGGGCTTCGACTCTCTCTTTCTCGCTCCCGAGCTGCTCCAGTTTTCCCTGTTCCGCCACCGCTTTTTCCGCGAGTTCGGCAAGTTTTGCACCGAACTCCGCTTCGAGGCTCAGGTAATGGGTGCCGAGCTTCTGCCGGCAGAGCGGGCAGGTGCCGTCCGGGCCTGCGGTCCGGATGGTCTCCCGGTCGCGGGCGATCTTCTCCCGCTCTTCCGTGTACCGCTGCACCTGGGCGGCGAGCGTTCCGGTCTTCCGGAGGATCTCCGCGAGCCGGTAGCTGACCGCAGCCTCCAGCCGGTCGTCCGGGACATCGGCTCCCGCACCGATACCGGCCCGCACGGCCTGCAGGAGTTTCGCGGATTCCTCCGCATCCTTCTGGAGGGCAGCGATACGGGATTCCTGCTTTCCCGCCCGTGCTGCAAGGTCTGCGATCTCTTTCTCCGCAAAGCCGATCTCCTGCGTGATCCGCTGGTGTTCGGCCTGCTGCTTCCGGATGGCGTCGAGCCTTGCCCGCACCGCTTCGAAGGATGCGGCCTGCCCCTCGATCTTCCGGTACTCTGCCTCCTCGCCTGCAACCGCTGCCAGGAAGGCTTCGAGTTTCTTCACCTGGGTGGTGTCTGCCTGGATCTCTTTCTCTATATCCTGCTGCCTCCTGAGGAGGATCTCGTATGCGGTCTTCTTCCCGGCAAGGATCTTCAGCTTCCCGTCCAGCTCCGCACGCTGCGCCCGGAGCGCGAGATTCTTCTTCGTGTGCTCCCCGATTGCGGCTTTCGATGCAGCGACCGATTGTTCGAGTGCCGCGAGATCCGTTTCGCTCCGCGTGCCCTCGACCGCCGCGAGCTCCCCTTCCTTTCGCTGGAGGGCGGATGTTTTCTCATCGATCTCGCCCTTAAGGACCTTCTGGCTCTCGGTGTTGAGGTAATCGATCCCGAGCGCCCGGAGGAACCATTCCTTGCGTTTCCCCGGCGTATTTTCAAGGAGCGTCAAGAGATCCTTCTGGGCGGCGTAGATGGTGTTCCGGAAGTCCACGGGGCCCATCCCGATCACCTGTTTCACCGCTTCTTCGACCGGGCTCACCTCCTTTGCAAGGAGCTGTTTGTTTTTGTACAGCTCGGCCTCGTGGGTGACCGATTTTCCTTTCCTGAACGTCCGGATGACTTTGTAGGTGTCGCCCCCGATACGGAAGTCGAGCGCAATCTCGCACTTCTCCTTAGGCGACGCAAAGGAGGAGACGATGTAGTCTGCGGAGATCCCGGTCGCCTTTACGCCGAAGAGCGCGAAGAAGACCGCGGTCACGAGGCTCGACTTCCCGGTCCCGTTGTTCCCGAGGATCCCGGTGATGCCGTCGTGGAAATCGATCTCGGCGTCACGGAACCGCTTGAAGTTGTGCAGGACGAGCCGGTCGAGGATCATTCCGCAGCCCCCCTGTGCTCTTCGAGGACGTGCCTGAGGACATCGCTCCCCCGGGCCGCGATGAACGCCTTCTGCTTTTCCGTGAGCTGCTGCTTATCGAGGAACGATCCGAACTCCCGGAGATAGTCGATCATCCGGATGTCCTGCTGGAGCGGGACCGGGCTCTCTGCGCCTGCTTCCCTTATCCGGATCTTAAGATCCAGGAGCTGTTCCCGGACGGACGCGAGGGATTTCATGTCGATGCCTTTGCCGTGCTCCCGGGAGAGGCCGTCGAGCGTGACCTGCGCCATGCTCCCCGCTGGGAGGGCAGCGTTCCGGACCCTCGCTGCGATCTCTTCCGTGATGTCGGAGGGATGCACGCCTTCGCACGCAATCGCCCCGAGGTCCGCCATCTGCGTCCGGGGCAGGGCGAAGGGCCGGGGCCTGCAGGTGGCCGTGTCCACGATGAGCGCCCCTTTCGTGTCCTTGATCTCACCGTAGGTCAGGAACTCCGGTGAGCCCGCGTACCAGGCGTTGTCCGTGATCTGCGACTGCCGGTGGTAGTGGCCGAGCGCGATGTAATCGAACCGGTCCGAGAGGATGGTCCCGTCCAGCTCGTGCTCCGCGACGGTTGCGAGCCGCTGGTCCTTTATCTGGGCCGCAAGCCCGTGCGTCACGAGGACGTTTGCGTGCGAGGGCGAGAACTCCACCGCGTCGAACGCTGCCCGGTAATCTTCGGGCCGGAGCATGTTGGGGATGAGATGGAAGATGGTGTCCCCGATCTCGATCTTCTCGTACCGGAACCGGTACGCGGCCGTGATCCGGGACGGGTGGTAGGAGAGGACCTCGAAGGGCGAGGTCGTGTACCGGGTCTTGACCATCGAGTGGTTCCCGGCGATCACCACGAACGGGATCCCGGCGGCGTGCAGCCGGTCCAGGGCTTCGAGCGCGGTCGTATAGGCCCGGGTCTTCGGCTTCACGGTATCGAAGAGGTCGCCCGCATGCACGAGCGCATCCGGTTTCTCCGCGATGATCCGGTCGATTGCGAGGAGGAAGTTATCGTAGATCTGCTTCTCGCGCAGGTTCATCCCGGTCGCGGGGTCGAGCCGGTTGAATGCCGCGAGCCCGAGGTGCGTATCGGCGATGTGGATGAACTTCATTGTATTCTAGATGGGGGGGAGGGAATATAAAAGTGGGATGGGGGCAGGGGGAAAGTGGGGAAACATCATTCCGCGTGCCCGGGTGCCCGAAAAATTCTCGCAGCAGATCCCGCCCATCCAGAGGGTTCGCATTCACGATCCTGAAATTCCCGGTGAGAGTCAGGACATTCCTGATCAGAATCGTAAGTTCACGGGCTGCCAATTCAGACTCTCTTTTCTGTACAAAATGTGGATAGAACGCCAAAACCGCTATTCTTCAATTTCACGCCACGCGGTACCGGGTTTATTATAAACTGTTTAAACGAACATATTGATACATTTCATCCGATTCATCGAAAAATTGTGAGATAGAATGCAGCAGAGAAATGCAGCAGATACGAGATCCCGGGCGCTGGAACATCTTATCCTTTTACTTCTGGGTGCCGATGACCGGAAAATTTCTATCCTCCATCTGGAAAAGGAGGCATTCTTCATCTGGAATTTCCACCCGGACATCCAGAAATTCATGAGATTCATCTCTCACTACCGAGGCCCGTATTCAGAGGAGATCGAACAGATCATCCGGAACCCCTTCTACCTCATCAATTGCTGGACGTACATCCCTCCTGCCAGGTATGATACCTTAACCGGAGGATTTGTAGAACTGACTCCCCTGGGGAGGTCCGAGTACCAGCGCATCTATACCGCAAGTTCAGCAAATCCCCAGATGGGACCGATCCTTGCAGCCATGAAAATGGTCCGGGAACTCTACGATAAGCTTACTCCCGAAGAACTGCTTCTTCTCATTTATGATACGTATCCGGAATATCAGAAGAAGTCAAACGTTTATGACAGCATTCAAAAATCAAAAAAGAAACTGGCAGACAATCTTATAAAGAAGGGATATATCGACGCAGAGCGGTACGAAGATCTCATGGCGAGCAACTGATATGAGAGATGCTGTCGCTGCTGATTCAACATTTTACAGCTGTTGCGCCTGTGATATCAGACGCAGGGACATCCTCTTCCGGTTTCTTTCAGCATATCCCTTCTTCCTCGGCAATAAAATATTAGGGGAACTTCCGGTAAAACTTACAGATGACAGTGATTTTACCCGTGGCGTCACAACATACAATTTTGACTATTATCAGCTCATTAAACCCTTTTTCGGCAGAAAACCGCACCACATCAATGACGGAGAATATGAAGCGATCGGGATAGGGTATATGCTGGATTCCCAGGGCAGACTCCGTTTCCTGATTCTCGATGATCGTCGCCCCAATACCTTTGCAAAAACGCATTTCAGAAATCTCGCAACCCGTGTGAAAGGAACAATCGGATTTGTCCGGGATGCCTGTTGTGAGGATCAGAAGATCGCACCTGACCTGGCACTCGAATTTCTCATGATGATAGATACTGTGTTTAAAAGTGGGGAGAAAAAACGTCCGTGCAGCATGGATCCCAAGATACTAGGGACAATCCTTATGCCTGCCATTGAATATATTAGGAACTATCATGTCAGCGCGTGAGTTTGATCCTCATATTTCCATTGACCCAATCGCTCACGCCAAAGACGGCGATTATTGTATCAAACAGATTGAGATTGAACATATCCGGCAAAAAATCGAGACGCCATTCAAAGTGCTTGCCGGAAACGGGATTAATGAAGACGATGTCGCCCCGATATCCGGCATGATCTCCCAGCCCTTTGTGGAATACCAGAAATTTGTGTCCGATGTCCGCAGCTGGAATTCCCTGTATCGTCTGCTGAATGAGGCGGGACCTGACAGAGTACATGGCCTCGACTCTTTTTTCCACATCAAGAAAAAAATGTGGAATTCTGCCCTCACAACCGTGTCTCTCGTTTTTCCAAGGAATCCATTCATGGAATTCTCAACAGTAACTGAGGGAAAGAGACGGACATTTCCCGGCCTTGACGAGAACAGTTACATATGCCTGCTTGATTACGTTCATTCAGCATCGAAAGCGTTCGTTTTGTGCCCGGATGTCCGTCTCGAAAAAAGGAACGATATCACTACAACCCAATACCTTTCCTTTGTGGATCAAAGCATCAAGGTTCTGATGGATCGCAATAACCGCCCGATTTTCGTTCCTCTGCATATCGAATTATCCAAGAAAAATCTTGAGGCAATTCTGTCCCATTACAAAACACAGGGTTACACAAATATCTGGGTTGATTTCGATGCCAAGACCTGCCACGGGACCTATTCATCCCGACTGAAAACCATCATTCATCTCATTGACAGGATCATGGGGAATTCCAATGCAACCTTGTATTTCTCCCATATCAAGAAGGAGATCCTCCCCAATATCCAAGAAGACAGAGCGGCTGCTTCTGACATCCTTACCCAGTTCTATGGAGCGGATTTTATTGGAACCGACCGTGAACCATGGCGGCGGCCACAATTCAACTGGAATAATGATGATGCTCTCCGGGAAATGGCGAGCAAACATAATTTCCCCTCAAAGGAAGCATACCTTGAAGCCCATGTCCTTCACAAACACCGCATTTTCGATCCGGATTCCTATTATTACCTGAATCTTGATCACTACCCTCAGTCCCTGCCGATTTCTAATACTGCACTGTTGAAAGACAATGCCCTCAATCAGTTCCTGAACAGCACGCTGATGCATTTGGAAGTTGAGCGGACAAAGAAAACCATAGGGGAGACACAATCTGTCAAAAAATACCTCAATACGAAGGCGGCAATCCAGGAAAACCCGGATATCATGGATAATATTGTGATTCCCCAGAAGGCGCCGGACCTCATGGATTTCCTGGGGAATTTGTGAAATTATTTCAGGAAAAATTTCAAAAGAGGAGTTCGGAAAGACTGGAGAAACCGGGTAAACCAGCCAGGATAGTTACGGCATAGTTTATATTCCCGGACAAATTCCGGTTACACCGGATCCGCACATGCCCGTGTCTTCGGCTTCACGGTATCGAAGAGGTCGCCCGCATGCACGAGCGCATCGGGTTTCTCCGCGATGATCCGGTCGATTGCGCGGAGGATGGTATCGTAGATCTGCTTCTCGCGCAGGTTCATCCCGGTCGCGGGGTCGAGCCGGTTGAATGCAGCGAGCCCGAGGTGCGTGTCGGCGATGGGGATGAACTTCATTGTATTCTAGATGGGGGGGGGAGGGAATATAAAAGTGGGATGGGGGCGGGGGGAAAGTGGGGAGGGAGAGGTGGAAGATGGAACCTGACTTTTCCGGGCTAGCCAATAAAAATTGAATAACTTAACATTTGTGATCGCCACGAAAAAGTTTATTTTTCTTAAATATATTTCAATGTATGGCAACTTATGTTCATAAGATTTTTATCAGTTATCACCATGGGGAAATTCTTGGAGAAGGTGATAAAGAGTATCGAGAAAAATTAGAGAAAATCTTGGAGAGAACAGGAATTGCAATTAATCATTCAGTTCCGTACGATGCAATAGGTTCTGATGTAATGACAGAGACCGTTCGCCAAAAAATTCGTGATGAATACTTAAGAGATGCAACTGTTACCGTTGTTTTAGTTGGAAAGGATACTTGGAAAAGAAAGCATGTTGATTGGGAGATCGGATCAAGTCTCAGAGACACAACATATAACCCACGTGCTGGATTATTAGGATTAATTCTTCCAACGTATCCTCGTCCTGCCCCGGGGGAATATAATCCATACACAATCCCCCCAAGATTATGGGACAATATCGATTGCGGATATGCAAACATTTATGGCTGGACGGAAGATCCAACTGCTTTACAAAATTGGATTCATTATGCTTTTATAACTAAATCTTCAAAAAACCCTGATCTTTCTCGACAATCATTTGGAAAGAATCGAACCGGCGATTCTTGGAAAGATTAAACCTTAAAGATATTGAGATCGAATAGAAGGAAATGTTATATTGTACAAAATTTCAGTGGTTTGTATATGGTCCGAGAGATCAATGATTTTATCAACACTAGATTGAAACCTCAAATTGAATGGTATGATAAGAAATCACTAACAAACAAAAAATGGACATATTTTTTTAATATCGTAACCATTGTATGCGGGGCAGCGACACCTATTTTCGCAGCGATTGATTTTAAAGTGTTAACAATTGTTTTTGGCGTGATCGTCGCCATTTCATTGGGGATCTTAAAATTTTGTAAATTTGAAGAACATTGGCACAACTATCGAACAACATGTGAAACATTAAAAAAAGAGGAGATTTCTTTCAAATATAGAACGGATATTTATTCCCAATCGTCAGATCTTGAACAACTATTTATCGAGAGAGTTGAATCGGTAATTTCCAGGGAAAATACTCTGTGGTTATGTACTGTGAAAGCTGGGCCCATAAAAGAGGATCTGGCAAATAAAAGGGACTAATATGGAAATTTCGAAAGTATGTCCAAGGTCATACAGAGTAGATACAAATGGGAAACAATTTTTAACCCCATTCTTTTATCCATCTATATCGAGTATCAAAACAAATTTTAACCCAGAACAATATTTTGAAATAATTCAAAAATGTAGTTATCCCTCATTTTTAATTTCATCGTACGATCTATACCATTCTGAAAGAAAATCCCAATTACTGAATGATGTTACTACAGCTACACTATCAAAATCAATATCCTTATTAGACAGTGGTCACTATGAAGCATATTGGAACGATAACAAAAAATGGGGATATGCAGAATATGAATCTGTTGTAACCAATATTGAGGTTGATTTTTGTTTTTCGTTTGATGTCTTTTGGGATAAAAAAAAGCCCATTAAATCTCACTTAGAGGAAACAGTAACATCAATCGCGATTTCTGCAGGAATGCTAAAGTCTGGGGAAACAATTCCCTTATTACATTTACCGACACCAGAACTACTTGAGACGCTCCCTGAAATTGTTCAAACCTGTAATCCGAACATAATTGGGATACCTGAGAGAGAATTGGGTTCCAGTCTCTTTGAGCGGGCTGCAAATGTCAAAAAAATCAGAGCCCTCCTAGATAGTACAAATCGAAATGTTCTCCTTCATCTTTTAGGGACCGGAAATCCTATATCAATATTAGTTTACAGTGTATGTGGTGCCGATTTGTTTGACGGTTTAGAATGGTGCCAAACAGTAGTCAATCCGAAGACCGGTCATCTTTTTCATTTCGCTCAAAAGGAACTACTTCATTGCAATTGTGGATATTGTAAGTCCGATCTGCCTTACTCTCTTCAAACTCTCGGTCATAACTTAAGATTTATGCAGTTCTTTATGAGTTCGCTTCAACAATCAATACAGGAGAATAATTTACATTCCCTAGTAGAGAGATTTCTTGAAAAATCGAACATTGAGACACTTCAGAAGATCGGTGTTTTTTAATGATCTCTCAATATCCGCTTAATAAAAATGAAATTGAAAAAGTAGTTTTACATGTTAGTGGACACGTTGAATCATTAAAAAAAAATCAAATAAATTGGAAACAATTGTCCGAACAAGAATTATGGGAAGAAGTTGTCTCTTGTATTTTAGGAAGTAGAACAAACTTTGAAATCGCGTTTTTTTATGCTTCACAATTATCAAAAGAGAAATTAATTGATATTGAAGTCATTCTTGAAGATCCTCTTTTTGCCGGGGAAGAAATCAGACAGTTATTAAGTTCTCCCCTCTTCGAAACGCCCAAACATGGGAAATGTATGAAATATCCTTTTTATCATTCAAGATCTGAATATATTGTCCGAACGGCTTTGAATATTTATAATTTTAAAAATACTTCATTAAAAGATATTCTTTCACACTGTGATGGTGAATTTGATGCCAGAGATATTCTTCATGAGATTGTTACAGGAATGGGGTACAAACAAACCAGCTTGTTTTTAAGGAACATTGGATATTCACATAATCTAGCAATATTGGATACCCATGTATTGAAATATATGATATTTATGGATTTATTATCAGATTTCTCGAGATCAAATATATCAAATAAGAGCAAATACGTGAAAACCGAAAGAATCTTAAATAACTACGCAATATCGTGGAATAAGGATATATCTCGATTAGATATCGCGATTTGGATTGTAATGAGATTATTGGAAAAGGAGTACTCCTATGAAAATCGTAACTTTGGTGTCGGGAGGTATTGATTCCCTTACAATGTGTAAATTGTTAGAAAATGAGGGACACAAATTGTATCCAATCTTTATTGATTATGGACAACGAGCAAACAAGAAAGAATGGGATGCTTGTCAAAACATTTTCGAGAAAATGCATTTTCCAAAACCGGAAAAAATAGATCTAAATGGTTATGGAAAAGCAATAAGATCCGGAATAACGGATCCATCAATGGATATTTATAAGGAGGCTTTCCTTCCTGGACGAAACATGTTATTTCTTCTAATTGCCGCAGCGTATGGTTATCAAAGAAATATTACAACAATATCCATTGGGTTCCTTACTGAGCAAAACCATTTATTCCAAGATCAAACCTCAGAGTTTTTAGTGAATGCAAATTTTGCTCTAAATGCAACAATGGGAACCTATTTTACAATTTTGACGCCTTTAATCCAATTCAGCAAAGCGGAAGTAGTAAAAATTGCTCGTCACCATAAATTGCCTTTAAGATCTACCTATTCCTGCCACTCAGGCCAAGATACTTATTGTCAACAATGTGTTTCGTGTAAAGAGATTATGCAATCAATAGGTATGACCTCACTACCGCAGTTCCAAAAAGGAGTGGAAAAATAATGGGCGGTTCTGGGGGGTCATCATCAAGTTATCAACCTCAAGATATTGAAAAACTTGAAGATATAGCTCGGAAAGAAATCGACAAGAAAAAAAATAATCGGGATGCTCCGAGAAGACGGGTTTTCATAAGTTTTCAAAGTGATGATCTAAATGAAGTGAATTTATTTCGAGGTCAAGCTAAAAATGAAGATTCTGAACTTGATTTCATTGATTCTTCACTTAAAGTTCCATTCAATAGCGAAAATGCGGAATATATTAAGCGTGGAATTAGGGATAGAATCGATCGCTGTTCAGTTACTGTCGTTTTTATTGGTGAAAAAACACATGAAAGTGAATGGGTTGAATGGGAAATTGAGGAATCAATAAAACGTGGAAAAGGAGTTATCGCTGTGAAATCAAGTGATGACCCTTCGTTGAAAATTCCTAAGGTGGTTAAGGATAATAATATTAAAGTTATTCCTTGGAAACATGCAAAAATAAAAGATGCTATTGATGAAGCGGCGAGAAATCGATAGAAAACGGACGATATAAATGGATCCTAATATCCTCAAAACACTCCTGAATAAAAATCAAGGGAAATCATTTATTTGCGAACACCAATCAGACGAATTAACCTCCATCTGTCCACATACACGTCTTCCAGATTTTTACTCAATTCGATTAATTTATGAGCCAAAGGAAAAATTGATCGAGCTAAAATCTTTAAAATATTATTTAGCAGAATTCAGAAATCAAGAAATTTATCACGAAGAGATTACCAATCAAATTTTTGATGATTTAAAGAGCATTGTTGAACCTAGATGGATCTTTATTTGTTTGAAAGTTAACACTCGTGGGGGTATAGATACTAGTGTCAAAAGATATTGGAAAGAGTGAGAATATAATTATTAATTTTGTATCCGTCTTCTGAAGGCAGATTTAATTGAATACTCATCCCAGCACGGACGCCCCCTTCGCATTGATCCTAATAGATTATCCAATAATCGTGGTATCTTCATTTCCCAGACCCTCCCGTTGGTACCCCCTTCCCGGAACCCCCCCTTCACCAGACGCCCAAAAAGGCCCCTTCCGCCGATCCGGGGTAGTACAGGTCGATCCGAAAAACGAGTGCCGGGAAGGGGCCTTTAATTTACAGCTGGAAACCTCGCGGTATTGCCTCGGATTGCCGTAAATCGCGTGGAAACTCGCTGGAATTTTTGCTGGAAAATTAATTCAGGGTCCGGACCCGGGAAAACCGGGCATCTCCGGGAATCCGGGCTCAATTCAGGCTCCGTTTGGGGGGTCCGGACTTACGATCCGGCTCAGGAACCCCCAGTCCCAGACCCCGACAACCTCCTGCCGGGGAGTATGTTCACAAAAAGTGAACATATGGAAAATCATGAACATGACCCTAGCCTTGTAGCAGATATATTCTCAATAAATATCAGCAGATATCATTCGCGTCCTGCCCCGGCCAGCTATCCGGTGAGCAAAGAGATTGTTTTTACTGGCGCCGAATCGAACGAGAAACCAAATCATGATGTGTGCGATCAGGGACAGGTTTCAACGGGCATCCTGACAGGTCACGCCGAAGATCTGTTTCAGGAAGCAGATAAACTCGTTCAGGGAATTTCCCGGGGAAATCACCGATTCATTCGATGTTCCCATCGTTGAAGGCAGATCGATCCTGATATCGCAGGTCCTTTGGACCGGATCACCGAGCAAGTCCAAAATCATTTCCGACCGGTTAATTTCACGGAGATAACGATCGCAGGCTATTCTTTTGGAATCATAAGTTTTCATGCAATTCTGGTATGCATCGGTGTAATTAACGATCGTATCATCGAAATTCCCCGTATCAATGATTCCTTTCCGCCAGGAGAGATTTTGTTCCTGCTCCCGGGTAATCGGTTCAAGATACCGGTTACACATCCCTTTCTCAGAACGAGTCGCATTGAGACAGGCATCGTATTCCGGGGTTGCCCGGTAATATTCCCCGTCGCCACGGTAAAAATCGAACTGGTGGATGTACGAGCAATTCGGGATTGGAGTAGTAGAAAAATTTGCAATCGAGAACTGGCCGGTCCCGGTTGTCCCGTTCAGGTCGCAGTAGTCGATATGCCGCGAGTTGATGTAATAGGGCTCATAGATCGGGCAACCGTATCCGGAGCAGGTTGCAGAGAAGGAGAAGACGATCTCAGGTTCGTACGAACCCGGTGCCCGGTAATCCTCCGGTCCACCACAATCGTACCGGCCGCAGAGATAGCCGTAACAGTCCATGCTGAGTTTGATAGCATCATTCACCGGTTCCCCGTTTTTCTCCACATACACTTTTGTGATCGTCGGGATTAGCTGGTCAGCGGAAACAAGACCGGGAAGAACTATCAGACAACATAAAACAAGGAGGAAGAATATCAGAACCGGCTTACTCTTTACCATTGTATCGTTCATCAGCATCATCCCAGAAAAATATTGTTGAATTAATCCCGTACATACACGAAGTTGGGGTAATAGACGCCGGAAGGAACGGATTCCCAATAAATTGAGCCATACCCTGCAGGGTCATAGAAGAGCAGGTACCGGCTTCCACCATCGATAAACCAGCCGGCACAGGCCCTTGCATGGTGCGTTGGAGTAGCATTCCCGACTTTAAACGGCCTGCCTGCATTAATCTCGTCTTGCGCATATTCAAAGGTCGTATATCCAGGATTGTCAGAATAAGTCGATCCAGATTTGCCAAGGCCTCCATTTGCCACAGACACATTATAATAATTATCTATTTCCATGGAAAGGTTGGTTCCCCGGGGAATCGGAGGATTTGCACTATAGTTGTAAGCGCCCATCATATCGGCGATATGATACTGGCTCCAAAGATCTTCTTCGCTCATGTATTTCGAAGAGATAATTTCCGCAGTTGCAACAGCACACCAGACATCGTAATACTGGACGATGTGGGTTAATCCCGTTATGATTTCGGGATTATCCGTGAGGACGGAATTACTCATCTGATCGTTAGCATTTATATCAGCAATTATCTGATTCGCTGCCGAAATATCGACACTGTCTGGGTTACTGAAGAATGTCGGATATTTGCTCAATAGTTCCGCTTTTATCGTCTCATACTGGTCGTTATGGGTATTCCATTCAGATAGCCGTTCGATCATCTCATCCCTTGAAATCTGACCATAATATGATGCAGTTTTCGAATTCTTGAGCAGGGTTGTCTGGTCAAAATTCATTTCAGAGCCATCTCTTGGATCTGTGATGATATAACGGATATTGCCGGTATCTGAGTCTTTTACCGTAGTCATGAGTCCGATTATTGGATAGTTGAAACAGACGAGCTTGTAAGAGAGTATCTCTGCAAATTTTGATTTATTTGTTGAGATTGTTTTTCCGGAATTTGCAAGACTCTTTAATTTCTCGGGGTCCTGGATTGAACCAATGGCAACAACGGGTGTTCCAATGACCTTACTCGCAGCTGCGTATATTTCGCCCACCCGCTCGCCATTTTTCTTGACGGTAAATAGGTAAAATAACGGTTCCCCATTCAAATCATAAATTGTCAGGAAATCCGGGTCAATTTTTGCACCAGTCCATTTTTCATCCAGTGCCCCTGCCTGAACCATACTCATCATCGTAATTGTTGAGTATTCCCGGGCCAGATCTCCCGACACCATATTGGCATCAATGAGCTTTGTATTCTCATTCATACCACCATCTTCCCCCGCCGCGTTCACCATCGGTACCATCGCCATCCCGGCCAGCAAGAGTGCCAGCAGGACAACGCAGATTTTCATTGTTTTCATGGTTTCGTTCCTCCGTTTTCACAACGCCCGGAGGCACGAACCAAACCTTCTTGAGATAAGAGGCAGATTCTTTCATGCCTACGGGCAGCACGATCGGGTTCAACCACAATTCGACCTGAGGTGAACCCGGTCTTTTCTTTTGTAGCATCGATCCGATGCCTACGCAGTTCAATGAGTCACAATATAATAAACGTGTTATGTCCCATTCATCTACAGATCCCAGAGATATCCGGACAACCCCGTCCATTGCAACGCACCCCCCTTCCCAAATCCAACCGCATCCCGCCCCCCATTTCCCAAAATAACCCCAAATACCCCCCTTCACCAGACGCCCGCCAGGGCCCCTTCCGCCGATCCCACATACCAGGGGTCGATCCCAAAACCGGGCCCCGCAAATCGACGATATGGAGGTCATTTTTCCTCAACGATATGGCCTTGGATTGCCGTAAATCACCTGAAAAATCGCTGAATTTTTTGCTGGTAAAATAATTCGGTGTCTGACACCCGAAAACCAGGCATCTCCGGGAATCCGGGCTCAATACGGCCTCCGTTTGGGGGGTCCGGACTTACGATCCGGTTCATGAGAAATACCACGCTTTCCACTGCCCAAGGGAAGAAAAGATAGAAATGCAGAAATACAATTGGCAGCGGGGTAAGCAAATCGGCTACACAAGTGTAGCGAATTATTCCAGCACGGGTGTCCTGTACGTTACCACCCGGTTTACTTACGGGAAGAAATCGATTCTAAGTAAACCAATAATGTCCTTACCGCACCCGTTGCCATGTTCCGGGTGACTCCCTTCATATCCCGGTCAACAGATCCTTTCGCTGTCGATACATTAATAATCCTAATCGTAATTAGTACTAATCATGATTAGGGAGTTCATCGACCGGGAAGAGGAACGGGCCCTGCTCGAACGCGAGTGGCAGGGTGCCGGAGGAAGGCTTGTCATCCTCTACGGCCGCAGGAGAATCGGGAAGACCCGGCTCATCGATGAATTCATCCGGGACAAGCCCGGCATACTCTATATCGCAGAAGATGCATCCCCGCATATCCAGATCGACCGGCTCAAAAGCCGGTGCGCAGAATATTTTGGCGATACACTCCTCTCCGGGCTGGAGATAAAAACCTGGGACCAGCTCTTTACCTATCTCGCACAAAAGCCACTTACTCAACGAACGTACCTGGTCATCGATGAATTCACGTACCTGATCAAAAACGATCCTTCCATTCTTTCCGCACTCCAGAAAGCCTGGGACCGGAGTATCCAGGGTTCCGACTGGTGCCTTCTCCTCTCCGGCTCAATACTCTCGCTCATGAGCGATCTCGCCCTCTCGTCCACATCCCCGCTCTACGGCCGCAGGACCCGGGATATGCTGCTCCCGCCGCTCCGGTTCTCCGATGCACGGAAGTTCTTCCGTTTCGGATTCACCGATGCCCTAAAAACGTACCTGTCAATCGGCGGCGTGCCGGAATACCTGCTCAAGGCAGGCGCATACGATGATAGCGACACATTTTTCAAAAGCGAATTTTTGAGCAGGTACGGGTATTTTTACAACGAACCGTACTTCATTCTCTCACAGGAGTTCCGGGAGCTCAAGGTATACCAGTCGATCCTCCACGCGATTGCATTCGGAAACACATCCCCTACATCAATCGCCCAGTTCTGCGGTCTCGATACCCGCCACGTTTACCCGTACCTCGACTCCATGATCCGGCTGGGAATTGTAGAAAAAGAGGTCCCGGTACTTGGAAATCCCCGTCAGGGGATCTACCGGATCCGGGACCGGGTTTTTGATTTCTGGTACTGCCATGTTTTTCCGCACAGGCAGGAGATCGAGACCGGGCACACGGAAACCCTGGTCCCGGATATGAACCCGTTTTTCGGCCGGCAGTTCGAGTCATTTGTGCGGGATGAATTTGCCGGAACCGTGCTCCCGGGATACCATACCGGCCACTGGTGGTACAAAGAAGACGAGATCGATCTCGTGGCCCTGAATGATACGTCGTCTGCCGCTCTCTTTGGGGAATGCAAATGGGGTGATATCGGATACCCGCAGGCAAAAAAACTCCTCGCTACCCTAAAGACAAAAGCGAAGATCGTTCGTGCGGACCGGTACCTCCACCGGAAGTACGCACTTTTCTCTGCCGGGACAATAGAAGAAAAAGACCGGTTGCAGGACGAGGGATACCTGGTTTTTGACAGCAGGGATATGGGACAATCCTGAAAAGGGCCGGGTTTTTCCCGGGTCCCGGCCTGCCCGGTACGAAACCGGTTTACCCGGTTCCACCAGCTCTTTGTATTTCCCTATCCGGACAAACACTCCCGAACGGACAACTCATGCACTCCGCCTGACGGGACCGTGCCGGGAAATCCTCGTACTCGTAACTCGCATTCATCTCAGCGAAATCCGCTTTGATCTTCTCTTCAATATCGAGCAGGTGTTCCCGGAAGAAGACGAACGGCCGGGTCTCACCGGTCTTCAGGTACACAAGCTCGCTCCGGATCTCGTCCGGGCTCTTCCCGAAATACTGCATAGCCCAGATAACATACGACGCTATCTGCATCTCGTTCTCGAAGTCCTCGTTGTCGGACCCGGTCTTCCAGTCTGCGATGACAATCGTTCCCTCCGGTAACCTGCAGACATAATCCACCTTCACAAGAACTTCCGTCCCATTGATCGTGCACTTCTCCAGCTTCTCATGCATGAGGTACTCTGCATTCTGGTAGTTCGGCCAGATCGCATCAAAGAAGGTCTGCAAACACGCGGTCCCGTTCCGCTGCATGTTCACAAAGAAGAGATCCCCGACCGGCTCGCCGTGCCGGTACTCGATGAGGACCTCAGATGCCATCATCTTGTTCTGGGCGACCTTCTGCGAGAATTTTTCTGTTGCTCCCTGCGGGTCCATCTTCCCGGTCTTTCGGAAAGATTCGATCTGCTCTTCCAGGATTTTATGGATGATATCTCCCTGGAGAAATATCCGGGACTTGAATTCCTTGAGGCGTTTTATGGTATGGATGTCGAAATGGGGGGAGGGTTCCTGCAGGAATGGGGCGATGTAGTTATAGTAGTACTGGCGTTTGCATCGCTCGAAGGTACGGTGCCTGGAGAAGGACCAGGAGTTGTTTTGATGGAACCAATGGGAGAGAGAGGGCATTTTTTCTAACGGAGGTATCCGTTGTGGGGGATGTTAGGGTTTTGGGTTTTGTTGAGGGATTGACGATGAATCCGGTCGCTTTTTTCCGGTAATCCCCCAAACCCCAAAAAGGCCCCCATTTTTTCCGGGAACATGCAACGAATGGGAAGCCGCCCTGATGGGCGGGTTCGCGTGCTCGTCCCTCCGCCCGCTCACAAGCAAAATTGAAAGAACACTCTGCAAAAATAATACTAAATGTTCCTCAGTCTCTCGCGTTGCAGGGGCACGCCCACGCGGCGGGGGCGGCAGCCCCCAGGAGCGTAACATCCTCAAAAAGATACTATGACCAGGACTGATCTTAATCTGCAGCATTCACTGGTGGAACTATCCCGCATATTTCCTGCAGTTTGCCGTACGTTGCAGCAAACAACAACTCATACCGCCCCTCGTCGGTACCCTCCTCCCGGATCCCCCCTTCACCAGACGCCCGCCAGGGCCCCTTCCGCCGATCCGGCATACCGGGGGTCGATCCCAAAAACGGGGCCCGCAAATCGACGATATGGAGGTCATTTTTCCTCAACGTTATGGCCTCGGATTGCCGTAAAAACCGTGAAAAACCGTCTGATTTTTCGCGTGGAAAATAATTCGGTGTCTGACACCTGAAAACCAGGCATCTCCGGGAATCCGGGCTCAATACGGCCTCCGTTTGGGGGGTCCGGACTTACGATCCGGAGCAGGAACCCGGCCCATCCCAGCCCCCGGCAACCTCCCGCCGGGGGGTATGTTCACAAAAAGTGAACATATGGAAAATCATGAACATAACCCTAGCCTCAGTACTTCACTAATTTTTAGCTTGTGCAAAGCGGACAGTAAGATCTAAATAGTTGGCGGGCGCCGCATATGGTCAATAAACGGCAAATTGCCCGCCGAACTAAGGAGACGTTAAGCGCAGAAGAA